>Ga0247782_1000303_pt1 | contig 46654 bp, 34 predicted proteins | sample UWRJL019104C5_FD_179928 | JGI IMG/M metagenome (GOLD analysis project Ga0247782, IMG submission 179928) | Plant litter microbial communities from Arlington Agricultural Research Station in Wisconsin, United States - UWRJ-L019-104C-5 | ecosystem: Environmental > Terrestrial > Plant litter >...
AAAAAAAGAGAAAAAAAGAACAAAAAAAAAAAAAAAGAAGGAAAAAAAAAAAAAGAAAGAAAAAAAAAAAAAAAAAAAGGTATTGGGTAAAAAGGAGGAAACGAGAGTAAGAAATAGAAGGAAAAGATAGGGAGAAAGAAGGAAAAGAGAAGAAAAGGTAGGATGACATCCGTTTCCCCATCGTCTTCAGAAGCGCGCCCTATTAGATTCCCCCTCGAGGTTCTTCAACACGCGGACAGAATCAACAAGAAGCTTGCTTTTGCATCCGACGGCCTCGTCCTCGAGCCTCTTTCGCACCATGGAAATAACACCAAGGACCTTTCGACGCCCTCGCACGTTCTGCATCACAGCTTCGGGGTTCAAGCTCGCCACCATTTTCAGCCATCCTTTAGCCTCCTGCTCCACCTGGTTGTCACCGCCGGCCGCCAAATTAGAGACAATGTTATAGTTGGCAGAAGAAGAACCGGCGGCCCTCATCGGACGATGGGCGAGAGCCCAACAAACAAGGGTGCAGACGTATAGAGCCCAGTAATCCGAAATGTTCGATCTATTCCATTCCGATCCTCGTTGCCAGTTCTCCGTCTGGCTTTGGTTATTAAGCGTATCATTATCATTAGTATCGAGAAAAGCCAAGAGAGCCTTAGCAGCAAATATTGAAGCTGCGCCGGCGTGGACACTGCTACTCCATGATCGCACGCTAATCTTGCCCTGTTTAAACTCATCGGGTTTCAGCATCTTCTTCGCAAAACGCCAGGTATCGCCGCTAACAGCTAGCAGGTCGTGAAGAGGCGTAAAGTGCAGGGCTAGATAGGTGTTGGCAATTGGCAATGTAGGGAATAAGAAGCATATCCGCTCCACGGAATCCAGGTCCAACTGGGCCGTGGCGCCCAACGTTGACGGATGCGGCCGACGTGGTAAACGAAGCGTCTCCGAAGCTAGGTAAATCGCCGCATCTAATGGGGGAGCAGTGGCGACAAGGTCTGGTGTAATCTCCTCATCGCCTAGGGACATTGAGTTGAGTAACGAAGGTTCGGATCTTATGAGAGCCTCCCACGAATTTGGGTCTTGAGCTTCCCAAAGATGCTGGCTGAGCCTGGTTAAGGGTATTGGGGCTGTTGAATTAAGGAGATCATGCAAAGGGGAAAGTTCATAATACACGGATAAATGGACATCTAAAACGAAACAGGCGGCAAGAAGCCTCCGGCGACTCTCAGCAACGATCCATTCCTCCCAAGTTTGGTGGCTAGCGTCGATTGAAGTGACGCAATTATCCAAGGGTTGCGGCGAGGCCATCTGCAACGAAGATGTTGAGTACAGGTGCGAAGGTTGGCTGGAAGAAGACAGAACAAGACTAAAGAGATCCTGAAAGTAAAGCATGTGAGGGAATCGACAAAATAAGAAGAAAGAGGGAGAGGAGGAGAAAGATTACTCACTCTCGAGTATAGCGACTGGAAGGGCTGCGACGGGCGGACGATTGGCTTCAATCCTCGGAACCGGCCGTAGAACTCGCAAAGGAGGATCGCCTGCATGGTTTCCAAACTCCACTGAAGACGCTGTACAGCACAGTTAGCTTATCTCGACAGGCACGTGACAAAAATACGGTGCAACTTACGAGTTGGAATTCTCTATGAACAAAGTCATACAGCAGTTCGCCATTGGTGCGATCCTCCTCGCTCTGGAGAAACTGTGACCCCACGGCGGCCATGGCACACCGCAGTAGATCATCAGCAGGATTCTCCAGGATCCAGCGGTGGACTAGCGGAAAGAAGGTGTCGAAGCGCTTCCAGTATACGTCGAGATAGCGGGGAATGGCATTCAGCTGGGCCGGCTTCAAAGCCTGCGCTGCCGGAAAAACAGCTCCTGAGTACGGACTCAGTAGAGCCGCTGATATTTTCCGGCGGCCCCGTACCGTTGGGTGGCCCGATACTGAGTGGCCAAAGGTGACTATATTTTCAGCCGTTTGAGCGGACAGCGTAACGGTCGGTGGGGTCAGACTACGAACAGAAAAAGCATGTGCGTGCAAATCATAAAGAGCAGAAGAATCTTCAGGAAAAGGGGTGGTAAAACCCAGTGGGTACAAGGGCGGTTGAGGCGAAGAGTACTGAGATTGTTGGGACACAGGATCAAAGCCTGGAATGATTGGTCCCTCGGGCGTGGGTGTTGAATACGGGCTATTCGAGGCCGAGGACGGCCAGTTTGATTCTTGATGGAGACGGCCCGGGATGGTGATGTCAGGAATTTGCAGGTTATGTAAGCCGTGCAGGCCACCCATGGGAATGGTGCGTGGCTGCTGGTACTCGATTGAGTAAGAGGGATTGTTAAAGGGGGAGTCCTCCATAATACTCGGAGGCGGAAATTCATGACCAGATGACCAACTGTAACCAGATGAGGCGTCCACTGAATGAGATCGTTGGGACTGTGAAGAAGGCGACATGGCACCTTGCCCAGTACTGCTTCCACCGTGGCCAGTTGCTTGGTATTGGGACGTATCGCCCGCATACGGCGTGTTGGATGAGATCTTGTTTACCATGTTATCATGGATCATAGAGCGTGGGAGGAAGTCGATAGGTGGCCCCTCTACTGGAGGACGTGATGGCCGACGACTGGTAGGAGCTATTCCATCCGTCCCAGACTTATCTTCTTGCTCACTTTCGTCATAGTTAGTCCTCGGTGCCGGTCGCCCTTCAGATATACACCACTTACTGTCTTTGGGTATGGCGTGTGAGTAGATCCTGTCTATGAAACGCCCTGTCACATCCTGGATACGGGCACTCGTGAACAGGCGGCTGGTGGCTCAGTTGATGTCGTCTACATCAGATGTTAAATCAGTGCCTATTATGTGGATGATCAAGGTATCTAGATGTCCACTAGCAAGTCTTACCTTAAGTGCTCCGCTCGAGTGAATGTCTGGGTACGATTAGTAAGCTGTTGACGAATCACTGAAGAAGGAATGACCTACCTTTCGTGGGTTGCACTTCTCACAGATATGGACTGGGACACCTTTCTTTGCTCGACTGACACGTTTAGTGACTGGGGTCAGCTTGACAGGAATGTTGCTCTCCCCGGCGGCGTTCGATATGGGGCGTGAAGACATGTTCGATCGGCTTGTTGGCGACATGGTGGATAGTGACGAGCGATGGCCGTAGTTTGCGTAACCAAGCGAATCCATCGACTCGGTGCTATCAGCAGTGCTTTTCTCTAGCAGAGGGGAGCGGGATGAAGGTGACAACGATGTCGAAGACGTAGGCCTTTCAGCACTCGTTGCTGCAGTGTTGGACGACGAGGTCGTGGCAGTAGCTCTAGATGACCGGTTTAACGGACCACGCCGTTTTGTGTGAGCTTTACTTAGACCAGTATTGGGTGGATGAAGGTTATCATCACTCTTCTTAGTCGTTGAAGTCGTTGGAGATGCTGAGGAAGGATTGGGACCAAGAGCTGAACGGGAGGGGTTAGGTTGGCTCGAGTACTTATCATTCCCTGGGTCTCCATCATCCTCTGTGTCCATTATAAACTTGAGGGCGGACATGGTTGCAGACGACGGGTAACAGAACGTCAGGCTTCGCTCAAAATGGAAATATCAAGGGCGACAAAATAGTAATCGGCACAGCCCAGTTTTTTTTGATAAATAAAGACTATAGAGTTCAGAATAGATGGCAGAAGGGAGTGAGAGGACCAGGGGTGTGAATAAAGAAGGCTACCGAATCTTCAGCCTTCTCTGGAGTGTGCGTGCCTGATCTGGAGCGTGAGGGTTTGAAAGGGCGCGTACTGCTGTCTCCGCCTGCAATGAAACGAAAATACCAACAGAGAAGCAACAGTAGGCTGCGTGAGTGACATTGCTATATTCAGATCCAGGGCCGATCGAATGCAGGTAGCAAGACAAGAAAAAAGATTCCGCTGACATACAGAAACCGGGAGAGTCCATAAAAAATAATCAATAAAATCAATAATAAAAATAACAATAAAAAAATAAGATACTCGAAAGAGAGCGAGTTCCACGAATGCCACACACATAGGAGCTGGCTTGGGGCAGAGCAGGCTCGGCCATACCATGCAGCCCTGCATGTACATATCTAACGTATCAGGGACATGGTGCACCCCCTGTCAGCTGGAGGAGTTGCTTACATGGGTCGATATGAGTGCTCGCGCCAAAACGGTTGTTCAGGCCAAGATGAGGGCTTGACAGATGCCTACCTATGAGCATGCTTGCATTGCTTGGTAAGACGTCCGTACGTACTACGTGCATGGACGCTGTACGTGCTAGACTATTACTTACCTAGCCGGTCTAAATACCTGCAAAGATACCTACTTGGCTTCTTCTGCACTGTAGAAAGAATCATGTACAGTACGGCAGTAGAAAGGCCCTAGATAACGAGTGAATCAACGAGGACCGGCAGGGTCTGTCCAAACGGTGCGACCACGACGGCTGCCTTCACCGGTGCATGGTGTGCCTTTCGACACCTCAAACAAGCCATCTGTTGTCTGTAACAGAATGCGAGCGACCTGGGCTGTAAAGTGGTTGTCATCCACGGACAGCCACATAGGGTACCCTGCTAATGTAGGGAACAGTACATAGGTAGGTAGGTAGGTAGGTAGGTACAGCAATAGGTGCAATTGGAAACCCTGTAACATTCATACCTATCTATGTCCTAGCCTACACCTAGTACCACATTACAGCACGGGAAGGTTGACGTGATGCCTACCCAACCTTAGGGACTCTACCTATGGGTAGCCTGACAGAAGGACGGGTAGTGGACGGGGTATCGTGGTAGGCAGGTAACGGTCTTGAGGAGACACTCCACAAGCTTTTCCCAGAACGGTTTCTTAGTGCGCTTGGCCATGGGGTGGCCTCACAGCCCGCGAATCACAGAGACAACCAAAGGCTTGCAGAAGGCAAGACCCGCAACCGGGAGACTGGGTCGTGCCAGGACTGCCATAATTAGAATGAGCCCACCCCTCCTAAAGAAAGAGACGCGCTAAAAAGATACGTCGAGTTGTACGGCAGACGCCAGACCATGTGCGGTACAAGCTGCCCATCGTGGCGGATATGTTGGTGGTCGAAGAGATGGAATGAGGTTGAATTCTAGGTAAGCAAAGAGATACGCTGCTCACCATGGGACGACGAGGTGACTTCCTCCGGGCCTGGTGTGTTTCACACTACTATTCGACGTTGCGTGCTCATGCGTGGGCCAGATCCGAAGGAGCTCCAAGTGCCATTACAGCACATTATCAAACTGACCAACGGTTGCCATCTCGTCTGCAATTACTACTTCACATGACAAGACTAGACTAGAAGGAGACTCTTCTTTCGTGCAATGGTAGTAGAAGAGCGCCATCTCAAGGAGTGGCCGAACCGTTTCTGGCGAGTATTGTCAGGTCGTAGATTACCGATTCGTCTCGTTCTGGGTTTTCCGTATTCTTTCTACTTGTCATGCCACCAGCTCTATTGCTGGCGAGGCGCAGTTGTATTTGGGTTGCATAGAAAACAAGCGAAAGAGTAAATAGATCTATACTATAGTCATCTTGACCCTTATAGCACCGATTGCTCGAAATCTTACCCATAACATGCAGAATGAATATGCAAGTGTATAGGCCTGTCTTGCACTGCCAGCTTGCAGGTAGGCACTCGCTCGGTGGACTGCAGGTTCGCAAAGATCGTCCTTGTACCGCGCATACCGGGTCGTCAATGGTACCCGCTAACATGTGGTGCTGTAACAGATACTCATTTCAATCCATTTATTGCTGACATGGTACTGAATCTGGATGACTGCCGTAGACTTGGCTACCCAATCTGCATGTGGGCTCAGATGTACTGGCTCCCACGTTTCGCTGTTGGTTCTTAGTTTTTGGTTCTTGGTTACTGGCCGGTGGTAATGCGAGTCGCGGGGTTAACCAAGAGAGGTGGGTGTGCATGTGCTGTTGGCGAAGTGCCAGGAGATCCATTCCCGAATCACCCATGATTTCAGTTTTCGGGAGGCATCTGGATAGACTACTAGAGAGATATCGTATGTGGACGAAGCAACCGGAACCGAGCACAGCATAGATTCAGAACAAGAAAGAAGCAGTGGCTGTCGCATCTCCAAGACCACAACCCCCCCGCCGAAGGAACCCCTGATAGCACCTCAACCTCAACTTTGGCCTGTGTACAGACTGCTACCTCGGAAACCAGAACGCCTGCACACAACCAAGCTTCGAGATTACCAACCAGTGTTACAATGAGGTCATCTAACTAACTACAGTCTCGATTTCCCTATCCTCAGGCTCCTTACTCCGTGTTTTACACAAAGGTACCGTAGCCTGTATCCAGACTAGGTATCTACGTTGTACTACCTGAGGTAGTGCTGCTAGTTATCAATCTCTTACTTGCTTTTTGGAGGCCCTGTACAATACCTAAGCAGGTTGGGTATGTCACTAAACCCTCCAACACAGAAAGAGGGTTAAATGCCCTACGGGGGAGGGATTCGGCTGCATGATCCCGGGCGTGATCCCGGCAAGGACGTGCTAAAGGATCCTACAGGCCTACAAAGCACTCACTTCACATGGTTGTACTGTAGCATGCACTGTACTATAGCGGTGCCAAGGTGGCACACACTCGCTAAGTGGGGAACTAGGAGAAAGGGGTCCTCAGCAATGGTTCGACTTGGTTGGCTCTCAAGATGTCACTGAGTACCTGGCAAAGGCTTAGACAAAAGTCTGCATGCTTATTGGCCTTTTTTGCCCACGACTGATGCTAGCTATAAGTGGAAGTGCCTATTTATAACAAGGTGCAGCATGACAATACATACAACTGCTTGTGTCGCGAGTACCGAGGGTATCCTACTATGCCTAGGTGCGCTGTAAGTATGACAAGAGTCATTAGCTCGCAGTCATGAACCTTCTCATTAGAGTCTCTCTTTTGAACTGAGCGAGCTACTGGGATAGGGGGCCGATATAGAGATCCCAGGAACATGGAAAGAACTATGGTGCACAGATGCAGGGGAAATCAACGAGAAGTCAGTTTCAAGTCGACAGTTTCAGCGTCTATTCGCCCTTGTGTGGGCTTGCAGCAGCGCGTCTAGCGCTCGGCAGCGGGCCGAGGAGATGATGACGATGGGGGCGAAATCGCCATGCATACCTTACAATGTACCTACATACCGCCCTGTATGCAAGGAGCAAAAACATTAACCTATGTAGGCCTTAGATGTAACAAAGTATAATAGCTTTGCTACAGGGGCATTCGCCGAGAGGAATAACTGATCGACGCTACAGATGAGTTTCTGTAAGTGTCCGCGTTAGGTAGGTAAGTATGAATTCTGTTGACAACGGGCCAAGGCAACTACATTCTTAGATTAGAGCAGGCTCAACGGTGGGCTGAGATATCGTCGGGGGCCCCTCGATAGGGAATAGTTAAGAGCCGTACAGCGTACTCCAAAGTATGGAGACCACTGTGACCCTACTACTATGTACCTAGGAACAACACACACTAGGTCCTAGTCTTTTAGGTGTAGCTCTGCATGTGCACATACGGTGTCCTATCCAGGCAGTCTAAATAAAACATGACCGTGACCAACTACGAATAGTATCAGCTCTAATCATATATATAACAACAATGTCTACAAAAATATCTGTAAGAACGACATCGTATGCTGAAATAGGATATCATGTGCTAGGTTAATGAGTCTGCAGATGGTCTGCAAATAAGGTGACCGGGTGGCAGAGTAGGTAGTATTATCCGATTTCGACGGGAGCAGGACATCAATGTCTGCTCTACTTAGTCAACTCTGGATGCTGTAGATGTGCTTCTTCCCGAGGCATCGCCATACTACCTAGTATTCCCATGGTATTGCCATCCCCGGTCGGGTTTAAGTAAGGTTTGGATCCCGAGGGCACTTACCGTACATACTAAGATACCCGGAATCCGCCAAGAGCATCCCGTATGCCGCATTATGGTTTACAGTATAAGGTGTGCGGCTGTCTACCAGATGTAGGCGAGGTGTGTACTAATACCGCTGCACGCACTTTAAGCACAACCGTAAGCCAAGAATGTCTACAGCCCTTTGAGTTTCACACCCGGCGCTTAACTCTGAAATAACTCTAGTACTTACTGCTCGATCCCTCAGGCTAACAGAGAGGCGAGGCACTTCGAGTACTCTATAAAGAAAACCGATTAGCTTTTGCCGTAGATTAGCCATAACTTAATACATCTGTATTATTGCCTCAGGCTTTCTTTTTAGTGGGAAATTACTATGGACATCGTTCCTTATGTGTCAGTAACTAGGTATAGCTATAACTACAGCTATAGGCAAGTAGGTACATACCTAACATTGGCACGTGTAACAGGTTCTAAGCGCGTCAACACTGCATGTGCTACCACAACTACCAACTGGAGGATCTCCATTTTATTTCCCTGTTCAAATCCTCGTGTCTGCTCTGTTCCTCAACTCTTTACATATCCCGACTATAAAGCATTCATTACAGCTTGAGTACCAAGTTCTCAAAGGCGTCAGCGTTCAAAAGCCAGTCTCTCGGCTCGCTAGAAAACCGAGCTTCTGCTTGCTTCGCAGGGTTGCCCGTACAACGTGCAAGCGCTTCGGAATACAACATGGCCGCGTGGCTTTGTCTCGAAGAATGCTTACTATATATGAGGTATGTACTTAGCTAAGTCAGCAATAAGTCTCTTCTTATCACCTCGTGTCACACCGCGTCTGGCATGTGCCGTGGGTTTGCATGTGTCGTTGGTACGTCGACATGTGCTGTCAACCAGATATGAACGATGGACGTCTTCTGCTTGCTCCAAGCTGCCCAGACATATGACGGACTGATTTTCAACTGCGCCCCCCCGTTCACGCCCCCGTTCATGCCCCCATCCACGTTCAAGCTAGAACTCCCTGCCAATACCTACCTAACCTATCTGCAGCATAGTATCTACCTATTCCACCATCCAATTATGAAGCCCCCTCCGATAAATGCTACTCCCCGTGGCCCCGGAGCTGGAGTATTGCAGCAGATCTATGATTAACCGCGATGCATGACATCCGTTGCGCTAACTCTTTTGTTCCTTGCATCCGTCTTTCGACCTTCTGTCTTTCGACCTTCTGTCTTTCGACCTTCTGTCGTCCAATCTATATCGGGCAGACTCAGCCTCGACCGGTTCAACGGTGAACATGGTAAAAATTAATAATCGAGGTCTGCTTTTATTCTTGTCAATTTTCCCTTTCGGTCCGATTGACTGCATCGCGTCCATCGTCAATCGTGTCTTGCCTTGCGCTGTCTGCACGGCTACGGTTACATTCATGTAGCCGCACACGCTGTACTTAGGTAAATCAAACCGTTGCAGACAGTGGCGAGCCTCGAGCTAGTCGCGTAGTATTTTGCTCCTAACAAGTGGGTCAGCTATCCTGGGTACATGGTTGTCTCGTTTCTTTTGTTTGCCCTGCCCTATGGCAACTGCCTAGGCAGAGCGAGCAGCGACCTTTTACTCATTCAACTCTCCATGTCTAACCTACATACATATGGGTAGGATCTGATGCGTGGAGAAGCCAGGAGGTCGCTTTGGCGATCACCAGGCTGACCTTGGCGCTTCATAGTTGACTGCTTGTTTTCACTTCATATACCCCTTATGTCGCCTTAGAAAATGCACGTTGGCATGAGCTGCTGCTCTGAGGCACAGTCGGTAATGACCCCAGCGGCCAAAATCTGGAGTAGGAGGAGGTCCAATCCATTCAACCCGCGGGACACAACTACTTGCCAGGTGCACTGAGCCGACTGACTAAGAAGCCAAAGTATTCGAGGCCGCTCCCTTTTTGGCAGGCTGCTGAGGTTGTATCGACGCCACGTCGTAACACCCCCACCTAGGCACTGCAGATAATTCTCTGGATAGACCAAACTCTATATTCGTATGGTTTCGTTACCCCTGGTGGAAGCGTCGGTGGTGTGGCAGCTAGGGATCGGCAGCGAATTCCATCCGTCTAGAACCCATACACTCTTACATACCAACACGATGGGACTACCGAAAGCGAGTCAGTCTGATTTTCCCTCTGTTGCCTTACCCTTTCGTCGGCAGTAGTAGTAGGTGCATATTGACAGCATCAGATACAGCCAACCCTATCACAACTTGAACCGCAAGCCGTCATGTTTAAGTTGGAATAACATATGAACAGACAAGAACATGTCGTATTTCTCATGGTCATCAACCTGCTTATCCCGCTCCCGGTCCCACTGCTGATATCGGGTCACACCTGACAGGCAACTTATCCCCCACAATGAAGAAAATCCCTGCATGGTACGAAACAAGCGAGACCTGAGACGACCGCTAGTGTGACTGTGGAGGCGATGACAGCGGTAGCGGCAGCTTCGACCGCTAAGGTGAGTAGGTCAGGCTAATCGATATTCCATGGCCGACCCCGGGATTTGATTCCATCGCTAGGAGCCACTTCGGCACGCCCAGACCGGTAAGGCTGGATATGCCTACACTGGTGTTGTGGTTCTGCACGTCGTTTAGTCCCTATGCCTTGTAACACGTTTCGTAACGTCACTTGCATTGGCAACCGGGGACGCCTCGAAACTTGCCATAGCTAAAAGTCTAGGCTATGTGAGCATTACATCTCGCCGAAGTACGCCTAAAATCATCTGATATTGCTAGTGGTATTGCTTCTGCTTCAAGGTGTCTTTCTCTACGACGCAACATCCAAGTGACAGCCCAATCCCAGCAAGCATCCGTCTACATACAAGTATATAAAATCTTTGCCAGAACGCCTTGAGAAGGATAGATCATGGGGTGTGGCGGTTTACTTGTTTCAGGCATGCCATCCGACGGGAAGAAGCCGTTGTCGCTTCCGGTTCTCGAATTCGTCACCTAGTAACCTGTACAGATTAACAGGAAGAATTATGAACTCTGAAGGCTGTTTTTACAGAGTTGCACGACAGCTTCAAACCTATTCTAATACAAGAACAGCGCGGTGGAGTCAAGCCATACATATCATGGTTCCGCTTGGAGATGAGACTTGGGATACCGATGGCTAAGTGTAGCTGGTTGTGCCGACGTGGTTACATGCGGAAGGGGACTTGTAAAACACCAGAGTTCTCGGAATACCCCTATAGATAGCCAGGTAGGTTTCTACTCCTATTCCTTTTCCTTGTGTATACTTACCCCATTACTCGCATCTCCTTATCGAGGCATTTTCGCAAATACAACGGGAGCCCGTATCTTATGAAATTACTGTTCGTCCCGTTGCCCTGGGACTTAGATAGGAGTGGGCAGCAAACGATCCCTAAGTATCGTTTAGACGAACATACAAGAAGCATATCTAGGTAGTTACCTCTAGCGATTATCATGCAGAACAAAAAATAACTATATACATAGCAGTCGGCCGTTCGTTCCCCCTGGGATTACTTCCACGGCCTTCGAGTCTTGTGTAAATACCAGTCTTAGCTACAGGGCCAGTCAAATTAGCGTACTTAAGCTTAAAAGCGCGGCCGTTTCGATAGATCCTGGCACGCGCTTAGACCATCCCCCAAAGTGATGCTATGCCGCGGCCTTGATGTCCACGCTATGGTTGGGATGGATGCTACGAAGCTTATACAACGTGACACTCTTGTGCAAGCGTAGAGTATAGGCTCGCATGACACTCTCATGGATGTCTGTCTTTGTCGGGATGCTTGTCACCCTTCAACTTTCCCGGGTATCTATCTTCCCTGATACCATTGACGGAGGAATTCCCGGTGCTTGTGACAACAAGGTGCCCGCTAGGAGTAAGTCTAGAATATGGTAGTGGCATGTGCTAGATAGTCGTCGCGCCATCCATCGTTAGGCTTACCACCTAGTCCTGTCGATGTCGACGTTCGACCCCGTCATAACTAAGTTTGATTCCCATCAGGTATCAAACCGTCTCGAGATCCGATCTCTGTATGATGCCTATCCAAGATACCAAGATATCATGCGAGTACGCGGTAATGATTCAGATTGAATTAGATCCCCTTTAGTTTGACAGGAATAAGTTTAATTAACCCAGCCTGCAAGGCCCCGAGCCAGAGCTTTCGATGAATGATCCTGAGGTCGCGCGACTTTCGAATAGTTAGGTAGGTAGGTCCTTTTAGTTGAGTGATAGTGATGAAGGGTGAAGCCAGGACATAGTGACTATTCTCGGCGAGATGTTATCGCTATTTATCCTACCCATGCTGGTGAGTGATAAGTATTGGCGGACTGGCAATCATGACTCTTTGTCGTTGCGGACCGTTTACGTATACTAGATGCATACAACATACTAAGGTATGCACACCTGTATAGTAATTGACAATATCAGCGGTAGTAATAATGCCTCAGCTTCAAAACAATTGTCACAGGTCAATACATTTTATAGACCCAGGAAACAGAAAAGGTGCCGTCTTACACGTCCTTATATATTCATGTTATGTTCATAGTCGGGCCTTTCCGCCCCCAACCTAGGGCTAAGTACCCTGCCCTACCCTACCCTACCCTACCTAACATACATATACATACATCTTCCTCCTGGCTGGCTAGACATCTACTTAAACTAATAAACCTTAGTAAATAAGCTCAGTAGCCGACACATACTGCCCCTGGCCCGTATACCTCCAGCGATTGAAATAGGCGTTGCCACCAGGAGGACAAGTGACGCCCGAACCGGCCCCGTTGCAAGTCGCATAGGCGCCGACGAGACTGCCGACGAAGGAGCCGTTGCCGCCGCTCACGAGCTCCGCTGACGCCGTGCCGATGACGAGTTTCGAACCCGATTGAGACTGAGACTGCGGCTTGCCTGGTTTGGGTTTGGGTTTGTCCGCGAGCATGACGGCGAGGCTATAGTGCGTGGAGTTCACGGTCTGGATCTGTAATCTGAGCTTCTCGCCTACCCAATCTTTTGGCACGGGAACGACTTTCTGAGCGGGACGTGGTCCGCTTCCTTCGGCGCGGAAGCGGAATGATAGCTCCGGTTTTGGGTTTGGATTTGGATTGGCTTGTGTTGATGGGCCATCACTACCAGAAGAAGAAGAGGATGAGGTTGAGGTTGAGGTTTTGGGCGCAGGTGCAGGTGTAGATTCTAGTAAGACCACGCCGAGATCAATATGATCAACCTGCGTCAAAAAAACCGTGACGCCCGCCTCCTGGCCCACGGAAACGGGGTCAAAAGACAAATCAACACTAAACTCAAACAATGTATCTGTCTGCCTGCGTCCTATGAACGCGAGGCCTTTCTGTCCGCTCAGCTCGGGAGTTTCACTTGAGAGGGGCGTGCCAGTGAGGTTATTCCTGCTGGGTACGATCTGGAGACCCCGTTCCGTGGTCGTGAAAGTTCCTTTCCGCGGGACGCGCCAGTGGACCAGGTTTCGCGGCATAGAAGAACCCTTTTTGTTGTCGAAGTCGTAGACGTCGGGGTCAGAATTGAAGGGCCCGGTACCGGGAAGATCTCGTGAGGGAGGTGGTAAGGCCCAACCGCTCATTTTACCCCGTACGGGCTGCAGGATTGGCCATTCGTTCGCGTTCCATGTTACTGGGTATAGCACGGTTTCACGGCCCACTGGGAGAAAGAACTTGAGGTTAGTAATACGTTTTGCTTGTCTTAAAGAGGGATCTATCGAGGTTTTGAGGCTGACTTCCATCTATAAATGGGATCCTCAAAAGAAGACATACGACTCGTAGAGGCAGGTACTCACTTGGATATACTTCCCACTCAGGCCCCGAACGAGTCGCCAGAGCCACACCCCACCAATTTCCCTTGGTATCCTGGAACAAGTCCCCATGCCCAACCGTTTGGAAGTACTCATCGGTACCACGATTCGTTAGGATGGGATTATTCTCATAGGCCGTGTACGGGCCCTTCAACTTTCGCGATCGAGCAATAGTAATAGAGTGGTTCGTCTCAGTCCCTCCCTCAGCAATCATGAGATAATACCATCCGTCCTTCTTGTACAAGTGCGGTCCCTCTGGCCAGACACCGCCCGTGCCGTTCCATATACTCAGGGGCGGCTGGCTGAGCTCGCCCGTCTCAAGGCTTATCTCTTGTAACAGGATGCCCTGCGTCGCCACATATGCCTTTTCCTTCCCATCCTTTTCGTCGATGTCCCAGAACAAGTCGGGATCGATCTTATTTGTCTTAAAAGTAACAGGGTCTGACCAACTTTCGTCGCCACGGAGAGGATCCCGCGATTTAAAAACCACACCGAGATTATACCCTAGCCCAGCGCCTAGATATTCGCATATCACGTAGAAGACACCTTTGTGATAACGCAAAGTAGCGGCGTACATGCCCTGTTGCTGCGCCGAAGTGTTCCAGCTGACGTCCGGGATCTGTGTCTCGCGGCTCCAGGCATGGCCTATGAGTTTCCAGTTCGCCAGGTCCCGCGATGCGTAGACAGGTAAACCCGGGAAGGAGATGAAGGTCGATGTCACGCAGTAGAATATCCCGTCTACTTGGGCGCATGATGGGTCTGAGTGCCAGCCTGGGAGGATCGGGTTGTAGTATGTTGAGTTTCTCTGCTGCTCAGCTAGCACTGAGGTAGACGACGATTGTGACGATGCTTCTGCTGCAGCCCCGACAGCTGCGAGCAGGACGGACCCCAAACTTGAGAACTTCATCGTCTACACTGGAGCCTCCTATACTTGACTGGACAAATTGACGATCTTGCTAACTGCACCCACATCCCAGCATCGAGAGCGAAAGCACAGCATGGTCTATATATATACATAAGGAACATATATATCTCCGCATTTGCTACATCGGTCTCGGTGTGCATTAACAGACCTTTCGTTTACCTTTACCCCAATTTCTCCGGAGCTACAATGGGTTTGGTTTGGGTTCGGTTTGGGTTCCAGACGTTCGGATTCTCCGTCCCAGGAGCAGTAGCAGTAGCGCAAGACTGTGTTCCCATTTAACCGGCAGTGGTCACCTACCTACCTAACCTTAGGTAAGTAAGTAGTTTGTCGAACCAGGGGTCATATTGTTTGTTGATCTAGATTCAGGATTTTTTCTGTAGGTTAAGGGGTTTCCTAACCTGAAACCGTATAGTAGGTAGATGTAGATATGGCATCACAGCAATTCCTATATCTCTCGAAATCTAACTGAGTGCTTCGAATCGCCTTTTCTGCTATACTTTCGGCTTATTGTTAACAGCATTGACTCTCCTCACTACAAATTCAATGACGTGCAAAGAGACACCAGATCCACCGCGCCAGTTTCGGACCGATCCGCCGTCTTCCCGCTTGTTACCTATGTAAACGGTCGTCTTCTACTTTTCACACTTATAAGCGCCGTTAAAACTAGACGCGCAGTCAAGAAGTCAAGTAGAAGAGGAAAGAGGAGATGCGTTTGAAAGGTGCTCACCTAGTAGTACACTGACAGTGACATTGATGATATCACTATTTTCGCTACTAAATATAACTTCATCGCCGAATATACTTACATCTTACTTACATATGCTGTACTTGCAAGAGCCTCGCACAGCCACCACGCTTAGTAGATTCTATGTACAACATACCCAGACACATAAGTACAAGCCACTCATTGCTTATGGGGTATGCTGTAATAAACATTATACATATTCACTTCTATATCAAGCACCTCTGTAGATGTAACCTAGGTGATAATGACCTGAACTGTAAGCCAGGGTTGATGAATGCAGTGTGGTCCCCACGGAACGGATTTCCTCAACTTCTCCGCACTTTTTGACCGTGGGGGGGGAGATGAGGGGCAGCGGATTGTTCACAATAAATGAATGGATGAGGTAATAATTCCTGTTCTGTTTTTCTTAAGCGCACCTATAGAATCTTAGAAAAAAAGAAAGAAGCAACAACAACAGTAGCACCGGAAGAAGAGAGTGAAGAAAAAGTGTGTAGTGATATGGGCATTTCGGGCTGGAGCCAGCCCATGTATTGCATACACGATATAGCTCTCTTCTGAAAATGACTTGTAAGGCGATGTCTTAAAAATAAAATAAAATAAAAACCCCAAATTATTTTAAAAAAGAAAGTCGACAATAAACTTCGAAAGCACATCATCACATTTCAGTGCAGATCGTCATACTCTATGTTAATCTTTAGGTTGGATGTCCGGTCTTATCAGTCATCTCGGTATTTGGTTACTACAACTCACCTCATCACCTCAACTGGCTAATTTGGAGGAAAATGCTTCGAGTTACGTGAAGAATTCTTATGCTGGATTCGAAGTAAGCACTCTAAGATGCTACCTCATCCTTTCGGTACTCAGAGACTAGGGTAGGCTGCTCGGTATATAAATGTACATCATGCTCGCTTAAGTAGCTCAAAGGCATCTCGGGAATGAATGCGTTGGCGTGTATTTGCTTTTTACTACAGATGTACGGGGATGGGTATAGCACTGTGTGGGTGGCCTGTTACTGCGTTCAACCGAAGATCTCTACCATGTGTGACCTTGCATACCCTCAGCCTGCAGCCTACATCACGACTACAGCATTATTGGCCATATTGCTGCTCTCGATACGAAAGGAGCCGTGTCGTCTAATTGAGACAGACCATAAAGTCTCATAAACTCTAGTTCAAAACGTGTGAAATCCGCGGAATGGAAAGGCAAAGAAAGACGCTTGACTGCGCTCAGTATTTACCAGAGTAAAGGCTTTGCATATGACCGTTAGCTTGTACCTTAACGGCTGAAAGGCTATTACTTTATCTAAAAGGAATCGATAATACCTGATAGGATCGATTCATGTTGCTGAGATCCCTGAAACACGTACAGCTTTGAGAAATTTATGGTATGGGAGAGTGGCGGGGAATTCGTGATATCCAATCGGGAGGTTGGGCTCGGAAATGGAATGAACTTTATCAACGAGATGCGGTTCTGGAGGAAGCGGACTCCCTTGTGTGGGCAAGAACCCTTGTTTGCGCATCAACTCGTGTTCCTAAAGTGTAAGTGGATGATGCGTTGTTCTATCCGTTAGGAGAAGTCGAAAATATTCTGCCTTATCAACATCCTTGATACAGATGCTCCTACTCTGAAGTCATCATCAGCATCAGTTCTCCGGGATCGTAAGGAGCGACTGAGCAGTGGTCGGCCCCTAATGCGCGCCGTCCCTTTCGGGTTCGAGTTAGTACAAACCGGGCACCATTCGACTTGGCCGGACTATTGGAAGTGGCATGGAAGGCCGACATATATTTCCATTGGTCTTAGATAACGACACGGCCACCGGGCCCGCAAGCTGACCGCATCGAGTCGGCATTCAATTACCAAACACGAAAACGTACAAACTACACGTCAAGGACTGGACTAATAAGGCTTGGCAAACGCACGAAAAGCATCTGATTGATAGCCGATCCGGCTGCCCTTTCAGCTACCGCGTCCCTTTATATATACAGTCATAATTGCTTCTGAAATACTACATTTCAGGAGATCACGACTATCCTGATACAAGCTGTAGGACTCGTAATACCGAGAGTTACCTCATCTGCGAACAAAGATAGCATCTCTGCTAGGGTTCGCGCCTGCGACCCGCCGTAGAGGAGTTTTTCTTTGGTCGCCTGTTATCTCTTCTGGATGGCTGCATGCATCATGCATTTCGAGGTGCCTCGTTTTGCTGAGACTGAAGGTCCGGCGTGGGGTGCGAGATTGACCAAGTCATCCATCGTATATAATGCCAGGATCTGCGTTTAGTGAATATGAATGATATGGTATTTCTTCCCGTCAATACCCAGCTGAAAACTCTATTCTTAGGAGTCTCCATTGGCTGTCAAATCGGCGACCCAGAATATCTGAACTTGCGCGAGGAGGGAAGAAAGACTCAGCAGAAGGGGCAACCTTAGAACGTAAACTAGCTTGTCTGGTATTCCTCGAAGTAGCCAGTCCAGGATATGGCAGAAGAAGCCTCCTCTACTTTAACAACATCATCGATGTCGGCTTCCCGTCCTTCGACTCCACCCACCGAGTCGACGGCCCTGCTACCAAAACCGGTTGGTAAGCGAGATGATGGGATTGTGTCTGGATATCGACAAGGACTCACTGAAATTTGGAGACTGGCCAAAGCAGCAATACCCGTGATATTGGCATATATACTCCAAAACAGTTTGCAAACCGTGTCCGTTCTCGTTGTTGGACGGCTTTCCCCGGAAGCTTTGGCCACAGCTGCCTTCTCATACATGTTTGCCATGGCGTCAGCCTGGCTAATTGCATTAGGTGGGACCACGGCACTTGATACGCTTGCATCGAGCTCCTTTACTGGATCGCATGACCGAAAAGACTTGGGAATTCTTCTGCAACGAGGAATCTTCGTACTCACCCTTCTCTACGCTCCTATTGCCGTTATATGGGGCTTTTCCGAACCTTTATTCCGGCTGCTTGGCCAGGAAGAATTCATCTGTGTCCAGAGCTCCAGATTTCTTCAGGTCCTTATTCCAGGAGGCCTAGGATATGTTTGGTTCGAAGCCATGAAGAAGTATCTTCAGGCGCAGGAGATTTGGCGCCCCGGAACATATGTCCTTCTCATCACCTCCCCGTTGAACGCGCTGTTGAACTGGTTATTCGTTTACAAATTTGGAATTGGTCTATACGGGGCACCGATTGCTACCGGTATTAGTTACTGGGCGTCTTTTCTCCTTCTTGTGGCCTATGCAGCCTTTGCCCGCGGCCACGAGTGTTGGGGCGGCTTTCAGCCCAGGCGCGCGATCGCTCACATGTGGCCGTTCACCCGCCTGGCACTTTTAGGCATCGTCCATGTCGGGACTGAGTGGTGGGCATTTGAGATTGTGGCATTGGCCGCTGGGCGACTGGGTACAATACCGCTCGCCGCACAGTCCGTCATCATGACTGCGGATCAGATCATCAACACAATCCCCTTCGGACTAGGCGTTGCCGCCTCTACTCGGATTGGTAACCTCCTGGGCGCTCGGAAGCCTCAGGATGCTGCCCGTGCAGCACACTGTGCAGCAGTGCTCTCCGTGCTCGTGGGATCTATTATCCTGGCGGTCCTTATGGGTACTAAGGATGTGTTTGGCAAGCTGTTTAATGACGACGAGCGTGTAATTAAGTTAGTAGGCGATGTGATGCCATTTGTTGCCCTTTTCCAAATTGCGGATGGTCTGAATGGTAGCTGTGGCGGCGTTCTGAGGGGCATGGGAAGGCAATGGGTTGGAGCTCTCGTAAACCTGGTCAGTTATTATGGCGGTGCCCTGCCTATGGGCATATACCTCGCCTTCCACGACTGGGGGCTTGGGGGGCTTTGGTTCGGTAATTGCGTGGCTCTTTATATCGTGGGTGCCCTTGAATGGGTCATCGTGGGCTTGAGCGATTGGGAGAAAGAGACGAAGAGAGCTCTAGACAGGCTCCAGGCTGGCGGCATTGGCAGGGTTGATGTTGCTAGAGAAGAAGATGATCAGATGGATAGCCCGCTTTGATTCTGACCACAAAACCGCAAAAGCCTCTATAAGATAGGTAGATGGGAGTGGACTGTTAGACCAAGTTTCATTAGATAGATACTTCTTGTATATGACTGGCTATGAACAGCTCATGTAGCTAAGCCTCCTACCGGCTGTGTCGTTGCATGTTAAGAACTCGAAACTTGGCGCGCGGGTGATGACACAGAGATATCTTGTATCTACTGTTGTTTCTACATAGTACAGTGTATTCAAGGGTAGGGTTGAACGGACCTTCACGGATCTTTGGTTGCTAGGCAGAGAGCGGAGCCTAGCCAACCAATGATAAAAGTGATTGTTGCTATGGCACGCATTAGCGGCTAATAGCGGGAAGACCCATATCGTCAACAAGCGTTAAGGGTCCAGAGGTAGATGTACCAGTTACTTCAGCCAGCATCACGGCACAAGCACAGCAAGCATTGAACTGATTTAGAAAGAAGGGGGAAGAATGTGAATAATGAGATTATGTTCATCTAAGTGAGTACCTATTATTGAACCGTGTGAATAGGGCCAGAAATGAGGAGATGCTATCTGAAGTACGGCAGGGCCGACATTTTACGGTTGTAGCTCCCAGTACCGATACCTACTTTACATGTACAATGTAGGTAAGTATGACCTCATTAGTCGAGTGCCTGCCAACCATACAATTGGGGAAAACTCTACATAGAACTCCAGCCGAGCGCCAAACAAAGATGAGCATAACCAGTCTTTCTCGACAATAACCCGGCATCTAAACCCGTTCATGTACCTACACATCCCGTATGCACATATAGGTAGAGACAATCCCGTCGAACCGAAAGCGTGACTCTTGGCTCTTCCCCCATCGCATTGCGTCGTCATCGAAAGACAATTAGGCGACACCTGAATACTACCATATTTTCTGCCTTACATATCTGAGCAGTCGTACCATTGGAGGCGCAAGGTCACGACCCTTGTTATTTTGTTCTCGTCACTTGGTTCCTGGAGGCCAACGTTGCTTATAATACACCTTTTAATCAACAACAAAAATACTTCACTTCCTAGCAACCGGTGACTGAATTCTTCTTCCTTGACCTCATTGTCTTTGAACATTCCGGCTGCTCGTAACTAGCTTCCCACTACCTCCACTTCCTCTCGCCTCACTTCCACCTATTGCGACCGAATACTCTAAACAAAACTATCAAGTCCGAAAATATCACGCTCGTCGTACCTCAATTATATCGACATCCTACCATACCGAAGTACTGCGACCATTTTAACCACCGATAGTTTTCATCATGGCTATAGCTCACCTGGTGCCGCGCTCGTTGCAGTTCATACTCACTCTAATCACCACTGCCCTCATCGGAAATATCCGCGCAACCAGCGTGCACGCCGCTGGAACTGCCACAGCTGCCATCAACTTCGCCCTCTTTGTTTGCGCTCTCTCGTGGATCGCTCTCCTCTACGGTATTATCGTACACTTCGTATCTGCCATAGCTATTCCCATTGTGTCGCTGGCTTTGGATGGGTTGGCCACTCTCTTCACTTTCATCGGCGCAGTTGTGCTGTCTGCGAAACTGACTGCTGTTAACTGCGGTAACTACGTGAGTACTTCCTAATGCGAGCTTTCTCCCGAAGCACTGCCTCTGCGGCCACTGACCGTGCGTGTTTACTTCACAGGGTACAAGATCTTCGGGCTGGATCGCTTTTGGTTCCGGCGACACGGAGAAGCGCTGCCGCGAGATCCAAGCCGGCCTAGTTTTCATGTGGTTCATGTTCGCCGCGTTTGCTGCCTCACTATTCCTTACCTTTCGAGAGTTCCGGCGCGGAGGCGGGTCTGTCCGTGGCCCTAGCATGTCGCAGATCGGCGTGTAGGGCAGTGACGATCTCGCAGAGGGCACGAACGATAGCATCCATTATTGCGAGCCGGGACATTCACGAGGCTGGACCGCCGGCATCGCTGGTGCTTAGGGCGAAATGGAAAACCATGGCTGAGCGACGCTGCAAGTCACTTCATACTAGAAAGGGGTATTGATAACGTGTAGGATAAGGACATGTTGCACGGTAATGATGTGGACTACTCCATGTCGTGTTTTGTAAGAGCTGTACAAGAAGACAGCATAAATTTCGCGAACGAAGGAATAATACGATACGGCTAATGCGACGATGAGGAATGGGTATCTGGAAATGGAAGCTATGGAAGTTGACCGGGTCGATCCGGCCCGGAAAACGATTAGCTTCCATACCGAGACGTAAGGAAGCCGATGATTATAGGGTACTTGTTTGTTCGGCTTGGCCGCGATACATATTAGTAATGATTAAATAGGTGTAACTACAAGACTTGATTAATCACGAATATGCACAAACCTTGGAAGCTTTGCATCCAAAAGTAACATGTGTTTTTATTCTAGTGCCTGTGATCTCTGAGCACGGTAATGGATTCCTTGTTTAGAGCTAAGTACATATTTCCGTAGACCTGGAGATTTACCAAGATCTCCAAGGCAACAAGGGTACACGTACCTGGTAGCTCAAACCCAATTCCCAGTATAGATGTTCCCGGTCATACAACTGCATCTATTTCAAATATGTGTAACTTGACCATTTATCTAGAATTGTGCGCCACCACGTGGTACATGTTAGAATCTAGTAATACTGAGGACATACTAAACTGGCTGCAGTGGTTGTTGCTAGACGCTCACAGTGGACAGGTAATCTGAAACTGGGTTAGTAACTGCTGGTTTCCAGCATTTTAAATTAAAAAACAGTTCCAACACAGTACTTTGCCCGCAACAAGGTATAGTACGCCAATAAAGTTTCAAAAAAAGGTATAGATCTATATGTCCACAGTAGAGAACAAGACGAACTCAAATGTTGCTAGAGATGCCTGAGGAAGTATTTACCGACCATGTCTGGCTTTGGTCTAAGCGACATAATAGTAATTATCTTCGTTGTAGGTCAATCAATGAGTTAGATTGGCCGAGTGGTTAAGGCGGTAGATTTAAGAAGCATTCAATGCATCTAAATACTCTACTGACGAAAGTCTCGCGTGTTCGAACCGCGCATCTAACACATACATTTTTTGCTGGTTTTTGACCATTTCACCTCCCTTTTCCTCTTTGTAATGTAAGAAACAGAGCCGATTTATTTTAAGCTTCATCATGATGGATGTCAACCACCCACGGCCTGATAGTGACCTATCTTAATATGCATCTGGCTTTCTTTGCCACCACAGGAGCCCTGCTGTGAATGTAATACGGATTTACTAATACTTAGTTTTCATCTATGTGTCTGCAGTAAATTGTTCCTTCTTTTGGTTCTGAGTCTAAACTTCGTACAGGAAGAAACATCACAGCAATTGGGCTTCAGGTGTACCAGACACACCCGATGTGATAATCCAGCTCCGTTGTATATACATCGTTACGGAATCTAGTAGGATGCACAGCTTATGCATCACGCTCTTCTCTCTAGTTTGCATGCAGTTTCCTGCTCTCCTTGATAAAATCAGCCGCTCTCTCAGCAACAGCATATACCGTCGTCTGGATATTCCCCAGCGGCTCGAGAGGAATCATGCTAGCATCAACAACACGAATATTCTTCGTCCCATGCACAATCAGCTTCTCGTCAACGACACCGCCCAGCTCCCTCGGCAACATGCGACAGGTGCCCGCGACATGGAAACACGACACGGTCCTCGCGCGCACGATCTCCTTCGCCGTCTCGAGGTCGTCGCCCGTGGCGTCAGGAAGTCTTTTCAGGGTAGGATCGATCATGTCCTTGTAAGGCGGCGTGTTGACGATCTTTTCGACGAACCCAACGGTGCGCGCGAGGATCTCGAGGTCAAGCGGATGCGAACAGTAATTCGGGTCCCAGGTCGGCGGCACGGACACATCAGGAGAGGAAATGTGCACAGACCCGCGCGAAAACGGATGGTTCAGCAGAGCCATGATCCCGATGCAGTCGTACGGCACGTGCGACGTGAACATATCCGTCAGTGTGTCCGGGTGCGGGGTCACGGTCAAGGAGCCGGGAAAACACAGGTACTGGATAGCCGGCTCCTCCTCGGCTTCCAGCAGTTCGCGGATCAGCTTGAATTCGCGCTTTTGAACCGGACTTGGTGCCGGCCCTGATCCCGATCCGCTGCTGGGGGTTAGGTATTTGTCGAAGAGCGCTCTGCGGTCCGCTTGAGTCATGATGCCGTTCCTGTCGGCCATGGGCACGTACGCGACGCTCGTGCCCATGCCGGCTAGCGGACCTTGCTTCGTTGAGGCGTACTGCTCGAATGCGCCCTGAAACTTCGCCGGGTCCCGCAGCCCGTCGGCGGATGGGTAGTCCTTCTTGACGGGGAATTGCTGCGAGGTCATTAGATGGTCCTGCATGTGCTCGCCAACGTTTGGGTTGTCGATCAAGACATCGATGCCCAGGCTCTCCAACAGCATACGGTCACCTATCCCGGATACTTCCAGCAGTTGTGGTGTCCTGATGGTCCCGGCCGCGAGAATGACCTCCTTGTTGGCCAGGAGAGTGGCTTGCTGGCCCTCTTTGTCCTTTACCTGCACTCCCGTCGCAACCACTTCGCCGTCGCGAATGTCAGTCGTCATCTTCTGCACCGTCGTCTCCATCAGGACTTTGAGATTGGGCCGTTTCGCGACTTCGTCCGTGTAGTACGCCGTGACGGCCGAACTGCGAACATTCGTTCCGCTCTCGATCGTCGACGAGTTCTGGAACGCGCCGACAGCCCTTCCCGTGCGCGGGTCCGTCTTCATTTCCAGTCCCAGCTCCGCGAAGGTCTTGAACCACTTCTCGTTCATCACCGAGTACTGGTCGTCGAAGGAGAGCTGGATGGGACCATCACCCTTCATGTCTTCCTGGTAGTAGGCCAGACCTCCCAACGTCTCGCGGATCGCCTCGCTCGGTGGGTGCGATGTTGCGAATTTCTGGAAGTAAGGGGCCAGGTGGTCGAAGGACCATCCTTTATTGCCCATCTTGCCCCACGTGTCAAGGTTCGTCCGCGACGGAAACATGGCCATCATAAAGTTTGTCAGCGAGCTTCCCCCTAGGACTTTGCCGGTATCTTGACGAAGGTGACGGCCATTTAACTCGGCCTGACATTTCACATGTTAGCAAGCCCGACTCTTTTCTTCATTTGTATGCAGAGCAAGAGTGTCATCTCGTACCTGCGGCGTAGACCGGAACGGCCAGATGAAGCGATCGTCGGCATAGGCGCCGGCGACGAGACCCGGAGTCTGAAGAGCAGGTTCGTTCCTCTTTTCAGCCCCGGCCTCGATGACCAGAACACGCACATCGGCATCTTCTGTCAGGCGATGGGCTACCACTAGTCCTGACGTGCCGCCGCCTACGATGATGTAGTCGAAATATTCGCTCATTCTCTAATTCCACGATAGAATATACCAGCGTTCAGCGTGTGGGACTACTTCTTTCTAACGGCAAGGTATGATGGAAGACGAAGCAGCAGATATCAAAGAAACCCATGATTTAATTTCATGGCTACTATAGATAAAATTGAGAAGAGCACTTAGTAATAACTACTACAAGGCAAGCAGCTGACAATATTCCAGCAAGAATTATTATTGTGGTTTCTATGAAGCGCCTGCATCCTTGCCGGATTGATGATTAGTGTGGATAAGATAGGTGAGAACCCGTTAGCAGCTTACTGCGCCGCTGAGACATCGCGTGTTCATCTTACCACCACCGCAGTGTTGTGCATGAATGGTCGTACCAACGTCATGATACAAGGGTTTCGTTGTAGAATATCGGTGAAGATGCATTCCCACTGTTACTGCAGGTCATAGTTCAGCGAGTCAAGTCGCCTCGCAGTGCTACGATTGTGTTGTACTGCCAGTGTGCAACATCACAGCCCATCCACCTACTTACCCAGGTTAGTAGGCCTTGCGATCCTCATCGGAGCTCTGGGTGGGGAGTCAGCACCGTAAAAGACAGCTGCTGCTTTAAATAACGGGTTTGCGCCTCTACCTACGATCTAGAAACAAAGCTGAAGAGGCATAGCCACGGCCTCTCCGGCAAATGAGGAGTAATACCGGCTTCGACATTTTTAGTACATCCAAACTATTACAGCCTTGAATTTGTGTTCAAGTGCGGATACCTCGGACCGAGTATGCCACGTTTGAAACAAATGGCTACAGCACCAAATACCTCCATATACTATGTCATGTTACCATGCTGGTGACTTAGATAATTTGTTAAGCATAAGTACATCTGTAACACTTTTCGGAGGAGATAGTAACTATGTAGGTTAGGAGGGGTAGTCTAGAACAGAACTTCAGCATTCTAGTGCCGCCGGCAAGCGTCCAAGACCACCTTTGTTGTAATTCCAAATACCTAACCCAGCCAGCTTCACACCTTTCTAATTATTTTTCTAATTAATGCATACTTCCTGCTGCACTTCGTAGTGTCTTCTAGAAGCTCGTATGATTGTAAAACTATAGAGACTCGTTCAAAGCAGTCGCTATTATACCGTAGAAGTCTTGATGCGGAATCTTGAACTGTCTGTCCTGTTATGATTTCGACTGCTTTTTATGGATATGTATGTTAGCCGGAACACGCAATAACGATCCTCCTGTTCCTACAAATACTATTATGCCCTTTTAATCCGAAGACATAGCTAGGAAAGTTGATAAATACCAGCAGCTGTCATTAGTTGCTCGAGTATAGATTATATATAATAGCATTTGAGGCCATCTTGTTAAGAGATCTGACAACAGTTGAGTCTTCAGGGTTGTAGCATACCTTCTCTTGTCCGATAGCTTTGAAAGGTGACCCATTTGCAGTCAGATATCATATCTTGTAGATTATCGCACTACATCTGCTTCCTTTTTTTGTTCACCTCTTCTACAGTTAATACAGAAGATTCTCTTTGATAGTGTCTCTGCAAGTTGAATCAAGGCGGTCTCACTTTATAAAGCAGTTGATGGTGCGAAGCCATACCATTACCCATCATCGGCAATGATACCACCCTCTCCTTCCTCTCCTTCCTCTGGACTCACCTCGACACATCTCTCCTCCTGAATGTAGCTTCATTCTCGTCTACCTGCTAAAGATTGGTGTTTATCTCCTTGGCTCCAACGAAGTTAATCCTGCCTCCCTCATTTGCCTGGCTGTCTTGCGCAGGACAGTACAGCAGTAGTTAGATGGGCATCAACCCATTCAATGTAGGGGAGTCTTTAGGCAAGTTCGTGAATTAAAAAATGTATCAGAAAAGGAATTTCGATAATTTATTGTTTATTCTTCTGGGTTACTTTCTTATCCGCTTTCTCTTACTTCATCTTTAGGTAGGCAAGCAATTGACCGTTGCTCACTAAGGCAGCTCGCCACTACCAGGTCCTGCGCAGAGCGCCGGATTTAGGAAAGCTTGAGCTCGGTGTTAACACAAGGCCAGCAATCCGCTCTCGGGAGACCGGGCAGCCTATCAATCAGTTCTGTCCCGCCTACCAGGTGGTTGCATCACCGTACATACAGTACCTACCCTCTACATCAGCACTACCGAATGTCTCAAATTTTTGCCCAGAGCTTATTTCGGAACTTTAGCTAAAATAACCATCGTCAGCGACCTCATTGTCGCGTCATAATTCTCTTTCCGATTTGTAGCAATACAACCAATCTTTTTTCCAGCTGCCTTTCTGACCTAAAATTTGCTTCTTCGGTCTCCTGACAGGAAGGTCATGATAGCTTGAAATCTAAGCTTTAATAAACCTGCGGTCACGCGATCGATCCTGTGCCGCGGTCCAATATTAACACCCTTCGAACGATCGCAAGCTTTCCTGACGCCGAAAGGAAACTACCCACCTTGGAAAAGAAGTGTCGGAACAATCGCTCGTGCTTGTTAAGAACAGGAACAGGAACCGGGGTAGCCCAGAGAGAAAGGCACAATGATACGAACCTATCTACAAAGCCTTCGACCCTTTCTACAGTCCTCCACGACTGCAGCGATCCGCGGCGGCCAAAAAAATGCACCAGTAGGCATAGGCATAGTAGAATTATCGTCTTTGCGGCAAGCATTTTCCTCTAGTTCGAGGACACCAATTACGAGATTCACACAGCAGAGAATCAACAGCGGTAGCAGACCAAGGCTCGCCACCAAACCCGCCTCCTACCAATCCCCCCTCCGAATGAAGAACAACAAGCGATCATTCCACAGATCCTCACGACTACGAGAAAACTCAAAACCGGACCCCACCAAAAAGAGCGAACCGGCACAACCCTTGAGCTTGTCGGCAAGGCTCAAGAAACTGTCTAGGGAATATGGCTGGTCGGCCGTGGGCGTCTATTTCGCCCTGAGCGTGCTGGATTTTCCCTTCTGCTTCCTGCTAGTCCGTGTAGTCGGCGTGGAAAGAATAGGTGAGGAACACCAAAATTAAGAAGACAGGTGGAATACGGTTTGCTAACTACTAAACCAACTTGGCTGTTGAGGAATATAGGCGCATTCGAGCATTTCGTCGTCTCATATGCCAAGAAGGTCATACCGCAATCCGTCCGCGACAAGTATAACGAGCTCAGAGCCTCTTGGAAAGACGAGGACCATGCCCATGCCAGTGGCGATCGTGCCGGCTGGGGTGTCGAAGAGGCCGAAGAGAGGAACAAGTCCCAAGCCAGTATGTCTGAAACCATCTTATATACATAAATACCGTCCTCGCCTACCTACACATACGAACCCCCTTTCGGTATTTGCTAACACCAGAGCCTTTTATTCGTTCCTACAGGTCTCGGCACGCAACTCGCCCTCGCCTACGCCATCCACAAGAGCTTCATCTTCCTACGAGTCCCCTTAACCGCTGCCGTGACGCCCAAGGTGGTGAAGGTCCTGAGGTCATGGGGCTGGGACATTGGGAAGAGACGACCCAAGCGGGGAGTTTCTGCCTGAATTACCTACCTACGTACATAAATGAGTAGGTAGTAGATAACTCCCTCCTAACAGCCAGCAGCAGCAGAAACCAGGCAGCTGGCTAAACAAGCTAAGCGATGTTAGATAGGAAGAATCTTGCAAAAAAACCCCAGCATCATCACCGTCATCATTACCACATGCAAACACTTTGGAATAGATGGATGGATGGATTGTGTATCATCACCTGTTAACAGTAAAAGTTACATATATGCATTGTATTAAGGCGTAGAGTCTCGGGTATAAGGAAAAGAAGAAAGCAGAGAAATCATGTATTATTTTATTATCAAGGGAAAGACAAAATAACTATAGACTCCCTCCACAAATAGACTACCTACTTAATAATCATCAACTAATATACCGGGCTCTTTAGTGAGTGGATGGGCGTCTTTGAATCAAACTATATGTCTACTTACTAAACTTTCAGAACCTATCAAGGCTCTACGACGGCAAATGATGTGAAGACACCTAGCTAATATAAAACAAGACCGGCGGTATCCAACCCATATTGAGGTCAGATATGTGCCTATTCGAAGAGAAGGAGGACGAAAATAGTATCCTTCTGTCCCTCACTGCTCGTTACCTCTCTCTGTTAGTCATCCGCGTGTGGAGGGCCTTTTACGTCGCCAGATGGATGAGGAGGTACTTCGGGATCCGGGTAGGACGGTAATCCAGACTCTTTCTCTTCTTCCTTTTCTACAACAACGGCAGTTACTCTCTTCTTCTCACCTGTGTTTTTTCGACATCAGCTACGACAGTGGCCGCCTTTTTCTCGGAATCATCTTGACAGCCCCTATTCCCACGTTTTCTCATACAGGTACGCACCATCTTCTCGTTGTCCTTCCACTTAAGTTATTCATAAGGAGTCCATCCCATTAGGAGTTCCGGCATTAGATCTTCAACACTTCGAATTAGCCCGCCATGGCGGCAAAGTTGAGAACCGTCGTCGCTCTCCATCTGAGGCCACGGAAGGCGGCCCCCCTCAATATTGAGAGGCATGGCGAGCGCGCAGGTTTGTAACGGCGTCGCGAGACTCTGGCCATAGTGCGCCTCTATATCGCAGCCACGGTCGAGGAGGAGGTTTATCGATTCTTCCACCACTTCTAAAGTTGGTATCTCTAGCATCATGTGCAGCAGCATAGAATCCCGCTGCATCCCTACCGTTTATGTCGGCTCCCGTGTCTAGGAGAATGCGCAGCTTGTCGCACTTGTTGAGACTCGCTGCGAGGCCCAAGAGCCCCCTAGACGGATCCTTAATGGCGCCTGCAGCTTTGGTTCCCATCTCGTCCAGATACAGATCGAATTCATCTGCTCCTAACATTGTCACCGCCCTCTCGATGGACATCTTGAAGTCGCCTTCAAGGCTATCCCGTCTTGGTCGCTCTAGAGGTACAACATCTCCGTCCAAGCCGTCCGTATCGTCCCGTGTATGGTTCATAGCCTCGATTTCTTTAAGTCTAGCGGTCTTCAACAAAATCAAACAGCCCATCTTTATTCTGCCCACGGTCTGATCGCACTACAGCACTTAGTGTCAGCACATCCTGAGACAGGAGGGGGATGACGCTGGGAAATACTTACGAGGGGTGCTGCCCTTCACATCTTCGACATCAGTACGGGCTCCGTACGTGAATAGAAGCCTAGTCATAGACCCATTCCCTTATTTAACTGCCAAATAGAGTGGCACCATCTTCCTGTCATCGTCATAACTAGTCCAAGCGGCTGCGGCACGCATCAATGCTGTACGGTCCAGTATGTCCCTGTTTCCAACGCGAAAGGATCGTCAGATAGAAAGAGCTTTGCGATATCAACGAATGACCGGTTAAGACACATGTGAAAAGCACTGGAACCGGTCATACCAGGTTGTGGCGAATTTGCATCGGGACCCTTTCTTGTTAGCAAAAGCTTGGCGTTTTCGACGTCGTTGTGGTTTACTGCCCACATGAGCGCCGAATAGTTGGATAGGCGCTCGTTCACAGCGTTGTTGGTTATATCTCTTTGGGCATTCAATAGTGAGCCCGATAACCGCGTCATGACACGCAGCACAGGCTCTCATGAGAGCGGTTTGCCCTCTTTGCCAGACGCGGCTTGAATCTGCGACATGATTGCAAGAGTAGGCGGACAATATCTGCACGGCCTGCCTATGCAGCATTGCTTGGGCGACACCTGCGACGCTTTTAAGTTGTGATATGAATCTCTGCATATTTTGCCCGAGAGTTGATCAAACGAGCCGTCGCCAGGAAGTGAGAATCGTCCATGATATGACAGCCGGGCGTGTATGCTCCAATGAATTACTGCGTGACTTAAAAATGGATATTTCAACTGCTATTTCTTGAGTGACTTATCATATCGGTGTGGGCTAATGAGTGCGTCCGAAGGAAGTGCCGGAAATTGTACGTAAGTCGAACAAATCTCTACAAGCATAGTATGCCCGCTCTTGGATTGACCGAGGTTTGTCATCTTAGTGTGTTGCCAACAGTTCTGTGGGCTGGTCGAACATGCTCTGACGAGTCGATCACGACGAGTCCTGCGCATATCGAGACCAAATATTCCACATCGGGGAGTGTGAGTTCATCCACGTCATCATCACCCGGCTCAATAGTTATAGCATACGCTAAGACTTCGAGGGAAAGTATCTCTCTCGCCATAGCGACTACAATCAAGAGCTTCTTTAGTATATATGCTAGTTTCCGGTTACTGATACGGTTGAAGACACTGTCATAGATATCGTTCATATTTGACGGCAAATTTCTAAGATTATTGATGTCCCTTACCGTGACTTGCTGCGCTAATGCGTCCATAAGGAACTTTGATAGCAGAAATCCAACTCTTGTTAGTATTCGACCTAGTTCGCGGGGAGACAGAGGCTTATGTGCTATGGGATTCATTCTGAACCCGCTTAACTATTTCATCTCTAAGCTTGTATCCTCTTGCAAGTGCATTAGAAACTAGACGCCTTAAGTTTTCGTGGTTTCTATGCGTGACAGTATATACTGTTTTGGGTTCTCCGACTGAGTGGTGACTTCAATAGTGCCTGGCTAGGCTCATATGAAGCAGGTCTTGGATTGCCTACATCTGAGACAAGTCTCAATTTTCTCGTAACACTCAATGCAGATGCCGCGGTTGCACTTCTTGCAGCAATATAGGATAAGAGGAACTTCACCACTCGCACCTGATAGAACGGCCTCTGTCGCTCTATTGAATTTCTTTACATTGTCCTAAACTATAACACTTAGGGTAATTTCCCCGTCACCCAAGCTTTCTTCATCAGGGTCTGTTAAATCGTCTAAGCGGTACTTCTCACTCTGTGTGCTACTTCTAACGCAGGAATACTACTTGTTGTCGTCTCCCGCGAACTGATTTGGAATGCGGTATCGGTCTTCAGCGGCCAACTGTTCAAACTAGTTCGCAATGGGACTCACCTGACGTAACATCACAAGCAGCTGCGGAAGCTAGTTCGAGGCCTCGATAGAGCTGAGTAGCTCGGTCTTTTGGTTATTCTCGGATATCTCGTCAAAACCGTCCAAGATGATAAAGGCCTTATCAGATGTCTCAAGCTCCTTCGCAGCACCCAGATCAGCGTATCTAGATCCGGGCAGAAATATCCTGTGCCTTGGCTATATTCACCGCACAGCCTCTGATACCTTAAGACTGTTCGTCTCTCTTCTTAGTCAGCTGTCTAAGGAAGCTCGACATGATACTCAGGGGCGATTGTGTGTTGTCATCGTCGAATGAATAGGCTATTAGAACAGCGATGTTCTTACTGACTCTCTAACATCTCCTAGTACAACGTCATCGTCAAGACTGTTTTGCCAGTGGCAAGCGTGCCGTGGCACCACAACGCCGGGTTCGCCCTGGAGTCAAGATACTCGCGAACTTGACATCCTTATTTGTGTCGATGCCGACAAGGTTTGCCCATCCTGGCGCCGTGATAACCGAGTCCGACAACGAGTGTAGGCGGATCGAGATTTCCTGCACTTCAGATTTATCTAATGGACATTTCATTTTCTTGACTGTTGCTAGGACACGTTTGCTCTGCTCTAGAGTGCCTCCGGGCTTGAATAGGGGTTGAATAGGAGCTGACCATGCGCTAGCTTCGTCGTCGGCATCTCTCGATTCCAGCCAGTTCTTGATGGCCAAGTTCATGATTTCAATGAGGCTGGCTGTTGTATCTATATCACCTTTGTGGCTGGTAAATTCTGTCATACGTCGTCAAATTTTCGATGCTGTATAGGCTTACTGAGGCACAGTAGCAGTTCGAGGCAGAAGTCAGATCTTCAGCAAAGGCTGGTCTGCCCGGTCAGAGTTTCCAAGGCTGATTGACGTACGTACGGCCTGCCTACCTACATAGCAACTGCTGTACCACGTTCCGAACGGAGTGCTTTGTGCATATGGAAGCCCCTACCTAATTGACCAAAAGGGGAAGTCATCTAACCTAGAGAAATTCACTCAGACTAAGTATTGATCAACGATTGTGCCTGCAGGTTGAGTGCTTGCCTAGAAATTGCCTAGAGATTGCATAGGTACCTACTTAAGGTAATTTACATAGATTGGAAAGACCGAGGGACGGTCTCTGCACGCATCTGAGGTAGATGCCAAAGACGGCCACCCGTCCAGAGACTGATCTGGCACTTATGACAGCTGGGGCTGGACTGGACCAAGTTTTAAACCTCTACACTTGAAGTACGTGTCTTGGTCTGAAGTCTAGGACACCTGCTTCCACATGGGCCCCGAATCAGTTCCATAATCGTATCTCTGCTCTAGCGTCTGAGTTTGCAATACAGGTGATCGCGTGATTATCTTCACTTAAAATCATGCGCTACGTCTTGAAAAACCATCTATGAGCATTTCCGGCATTTGCGTCACACTAGCCGACCAGCCAACTTCCAGTTAATCAAGCCTTCTTTCTTAACGGCAGCTCCTTTGCTAGTTCTTTGGTGTAAGGTAGGAAGTCAAGGTTTCCGGGAATGTACTTGCGTAGTACTTCGGGGACAACAACACCCTCGGGTGTTTGGTAATTTTCAAGCACGCAGCAGAGAGTTCTCTCCGTGGCGCAGAGAGTCTGTCGCTGGTTAGTTACGAAAAATAATGGGGGACACGATGAGAAGGAAAAGACGAAGAGGTAGTTGTGAGACATACTGCGTTTAGTGCGTGGGCGTAAGTCTTCCGTCCAGAGTCAGGCATTCCCTTCTGTCTCTTTGGCCCAAACCGGATGCCGAGTTCGCGCGTCTGGTAGTCGGTGCAGTTGGAGCATGACACTAATTCCTTGTATTCCTTCTGGAATGGGAACATGGCCTCTAGATCAAACTTGGCGGCTGCAGCGTTATTCAGAGCCCCAGAGACGATGGCGACGACACGATGTGGCAGCTCGAGTGCCTTGTAGAATTCCTCCGAGATCGCAATCATCTCTTCGTAGTGCTTCCAGCTCTCTTCGGGGGCGCAGATAACGAATTGCTCGATCTTCTCAAACTGGTGTATTCTGAATAAGCCCCACGTGTCGTGACCATGCTTTCCAGCCTCCTTCCTGAAGCAGGTGCTGTATCCGGCATATTTAATGGGAAGGTCGCTAGCCTGCAGCCACTCGTCCGAATGCAGAGCCGAAAGGGGTTGCTCGCTGGTGGCGATCAGGTATTTGGGATCGCTATCATTCTCTGTGATTTTGTAGAGTTCCTCGTCAAACTGAGAAAGCTGGGCTGTCTTGGCCATGTAGGCTTGGTCCATGAAGAAAGGTGGCTGGTTCGGGGAATAGCCCTTCTTGAACAGGAACTCCAATCCGAAGTTGATGAGGGCCTGGTTCAGGAACAATCCCCATCCTGTCAGACAATAGCCTCTGTGGCCGGCGAGCTTGGTACCGCGCTCGGGGTCGTAACCGTCGAGCCGAGCGAGAACTTGATGGTGCGAAAGTAGATTCTCGGCCGCTCTTGGAGTGGGAGGGTCCCAGGTGCGAAGTACAACGTTATCGTCTTCGGTTGCGCTGACGGGCACGGAAGAGTGGACATAGTTGCCGACTGTCTTGAGCTTGGCGTCTAACTGGCGCTGGAATTCATCAGCCTCCTGTTCCTTGGCGCTACGTCGCTTGGTTATTTCGTCCTTTTGCGCCAGCAGATCGGAGATGTCGGATTGGCCTTTCTTCTTTCTTTCGGTAATGCCAGCCTGAACCGTCTTCAGCTCGGCGCCTATCTGGGTCGATGCATATTTCGTCTTTCTGTGTATCTCGAATAGCTCAATGATATCATCTACTATCGCAGTTGGTTCGTTCCGTTCTGTTCAGAGTTAGGAATTAGGAGTCAGGAACTGCTAGAAGTCTCAAGGCGTTGCCAGGTGCATACTGATTTGACTCTGGCGGACTTTCTCTGGGTCGCCGCCCTCGCGCGCAGCAATGAAGTCATTGATGTCGAGCATTTTGAATTTCTTCCTGCTAGCAACTCCTTGAGAAAATCCGCAAGAATAGAGACGAAAACAAATCTGCTGGCGTCGAAAGCGCAAAAGTGCCCCGCCCTACATGTAAAAGGTAGGAGGGGTAGTGGAAATTTCAAGCGTGTTCATTAGACCACTTCTCAATGCCTGCCAATTGATTTAGGGAGGGGTAACTAAAATGCTTAGGGGTACATGTGCTTGGCCCACAGGCTAGGCAAGTACCGTTGTACCACTGTACAACCGGCGACTTGTGAGTCATGGAAAGTACTATACTTTATAAGGTGGTGAATGGCGGCAGAATATACCTTCAATATCACAAGAGTTGAGCGAGATGGCCAATCGCCCCCCTCATCGCCTACGTATTCACCCCTAACACTCCTATCTCACACCGTCTCTATAAGTTAATACAAGATGATAACTAGGTAGGCTTTCAACGCTAAAGTTGGCGGGGAAGGAAACAGGGAAGATGAGATGTTAAGGAGCACTTACCTGCCTTGGTGATCGTGACTCTTTCGTTGGTAGCCCAATTACTCAAACTTCAGCTTAACTAAAAACCACCAAATACTATCCACGTATATCCCGTCTAGCATATAAAATAGAGTATGTATATGTGTAGTCATAAAAGCCATACGAACCTCAATCTAGAGGGTATTAAGAATACATATGGAACAATTGCGCAGTCTTATCTCCAAGTACATACCAATTGCCCTTACATTGGAACCTCAACTTAAACTCAACTCATCCCAAATCAAGCCTGCAAAGCAATCTCCTCCCTCGCAGCATGACTACCTCCTCTCCAAGCCGCAGTATGATCCTTATCCTTCGCAACAGCCCTTTCACCGCCGACAGGGCCCCAGCCGCCGCCGCCGGGCGTGTTGATGATGATCCTATCGCCAGGTTTCATGGGCGCGCTATTCTTAGCGCCTAGGCTGATCCTGCGCTCCTCGTACTCGACCGCCTCATCTTGTCCCTGTTTCTGTCCTGGTTCGTGGTGTCCTCCCTGAGTAGCGAGATCCTTCTCCGGGTTCGACTTCGCGACGTGACGAACCCATATATTAAGCCCGCACTCGGCATCCTCGCCGCCGGCTAGGCCGTAAGGGCGGTACACGCGGCGCTCGCTGAGGATGGAGACCTGGACGGGGATGCGGAACTCGATATCTCGGACCACGCCGTCGCCGCCGCGGTGCTGGCCCCTACCTCCAGAGCCCTCGCGGATCGAGAACTCCCGCAGGATCACGGGGTACCGACGCTCAAAGACTTCTGAATCCGTGATGCGCGTGTTGGTCATGTGTGTGTGCACGCCGCTCGTGCCTTCCCATGTGGGGCCGGCACCGGAACCACCAGCGATGGTCTCGTAGTACCCGAACCCTTTCACCTCCGTCTCGCCAGACAAGTTGCCGCCGAAGCCGAACGTCAGGTTGTTGCAGTCGCCCTGGCTGGCCGCGCATGCCTCGAACGCCTTGAAGATGACGTCGGTGACGCGCTGGCTCGTCAACACGTTGCCACCTACTACGGCGGCGCCAGTTGAGGGCGACAGGAGCGACTTGGGCGGGATCTTCACGTGGATAGGCTTCAAACACCCCTGATTTAAAGGTATGTCTTCTGAGATCAGACATCGCAGGGTGTAAATGATGGCGCTGTATGTTACAGCCTCGGGCGCGTTGATGTTCCCGTAGACTTCAGGTCCAGTACCGTTGAAATCGAAGACAGCTTCGCCTTTCTCGGGGTCAATGGTGACACGCAAGCGAATAGGCGTACCGTCGTCCATATAGTCCACCGCTGACAGATCTTGACCTTCGAATCTCTTATAAATTTCTTTCAGGAGGTTCCTTACGCACTGCTCTGCATTGTTCTGGATGTTGGCCATATAGAACTGGACTGTGTCTTCTCCATATTCTTGAATGAGGCTCTCGATAAGGGAGATGCCCTTCTGGTTCGCCGACACTTGTGCCCTGAGATCATTGATATTGTCTGCTAGGCATCGAGTACCGCTGCATCCCGGGTATTGCGCAGGCTCGTTGTAAAGCAACTCTGTGATCCTCTCCTCGTTGAATTTGCCTTCGCTGACGATCTTCTCGCTCTTGATCGCTGCGCCCTCCTGGTACAGTTCTCGGGAGTGAGGCGGCATACTACCAGCAGTAATACCTCCGATATCGGCATGGTGCGCCCGCGACGCAGCATAGAACAAGATCTTCTCCCCTTTTTCGTCAAAGGCAGGCATCAAAAGGGTGATGTCCGGTAGATGTGTTCCACCATATGAAGGGTGGTTCGAAATAATGACATCTCCCTTCTTCAGCTTGCCCTCCCAGATCTTGGCTTGTGTTCTCACGCACGTAGACATCGACCCCAAGTGAACAGGCAAATGCGGCGCATTCGCCACTAGACCTCCTGTAGCGTCAAATATAGCACATGAAAAATCTAGACGTTCTTTGACATTCGTGCTGACACTTGTCTTCTGGAGAGCTCTGCCCATCTGCTCTGCAATGGCCATGAAACGGTGCCCGAAGATGCTGAGCATGATAGGGTCAACCTCCCGTTCGCCGGACGCTTTCTTCTGAGACCTGGTTACACATGAGCTCGCCGTTCATCTGTGCAGATTTCTAGGGACTACATACTCATCCTTGCCGTCATCGTTCCCGAGGTCGATGACAACGTGTGTCTTAAGAATCAAGGCTTTGGCATTCGGGGTGACGACTATTGTTTGCGTTCCATCGGCGAGAACGGCTGGTCCGTTAATCTCGTCACCGATATCCAAGTCTTCTAACTTATAGATAGGTGTTTCGCGGCGACCCCCTTCGAAGTATACCTGAGACTTTCCATGGGCCTTCTTGTCTCTGATAGCATGGCGCTTGACTTCTTTGAGCTGCTGGTCGACTGTCTGATCCTGGTACCGGAAGCTCTTGCCTATCCCTCGCACGCGGACGTCATCCACGATGATGTCCCTCTCATCCAGTGTGAAACCAAATTCGTAACGGTGATGCTTCACAAACGCCTTACCGAACGCCCAGTCGTCGCCGTCAAAGGAAGCTTTAGCCTCTTCTTCGCTAGGTCTGACGATCATGAGGGCAGATTCCGTGCCTCTGTAGCGCATGTTCAGGTATTCCTCGAATACAATCTCCTCATCTTGGAACCCTTGATCCAGTAGCGCTTGTCGAGATTTGGCCCTGAGCTTCTCCATTTTGCTCTTCAACTCGCCCCCAAGCTCGCCCTTATCTTGCCACACTTTCGAGTCTGGCTCCTGTCTCTCGTCCACGACGTCTGCCAGAGCCATGCCGTATGCTGATAATACAGATGAATACCTGTGGACTAGAATCTGTTTGATGCCAAGTGCGTTTGCAATAGCCACGGCGTGCTGACCTCCGGCACCGCCAAAGGTCGCAAGCCGGTGCTTGGAAGAATCATGTCCCTTAGCTTCCGTAATAGATCTGATCGGTCTTGTCATCGCCTCGTTTGCTATTGTCAAGAAACCGTAGGCAACCTCATCCAGGCTCATATTCTTCCCCGTTTCCTTGTTGATCTGGTCTGCAAGTTCCTGGATTACCTTCTCACTGGCTTCGTAGTCCAGACCCTCATCCTCGTTCTTGCCGAAAATCTTGGGGAAGAATTCTGGTAATAGGCGTCCAAGGAAAAGGTTAGCATCTGTCACTGCTGCTGGGCCACCTTTCCGGTAACAGGCCGGTCCGGGATGGGCGCCCACGGATTCAGGGCCGACCACGAAAAGTCCGTTCTTGAAGAAGAGCCGGCTGCCACCTCCTGCAGCGACAGTGTTGATATCGAGTTGTGGGGACTGGATAGTCACACCAGCTGTAGTAGTCTCAAAAACGTGTTCGTACCGTCCTTCGCCGTACCGGGAGACGTCTGTGCTCGTTCCTCCCATATCAAAACCGATGACAGGGATCTTTGTCTCGTGATCGTAACTCGTGATTGCGTAACCCACCACGCCACCAGCTGGGCCGGACAGAATAGCCTTTAGCCCAGTGAACTTCTCCACGTCAACGAGTCCACCATCGCTCTGCATAAATTCGCATCTAGCCCCTCTCTCCCCTCCCTCCTTTAGGACATTGCGCGTACCCAACCCACCTGCAAATCCCTTCTGGAAGCCAGAAATGTATTTCTTGATGGCTGGGGTTAGATATGCGTCGGCGCAGACACTGGTTGCACGAGAAACAAGCTTGATCATGGGCATTAGCTCGTGGCTGAGCGAGATGTGCTCAAAACCAACTTCCTTGGCGACTTTGCCGATTATGGCTTCGTGGTCCGGGAAAGTATAACCATGCATTAGACACACGGCTATACTCCGAATCCCCTTGTCGTATATGCTCTTCAGCTGATCCCTGATCGTGTCTACTGAGGGGCGCCGAAGAACACGGACGGCTTCACCCGACAGACCTATGACAAGTTCTGCATTGGCAGCCTCCGGAGTGCCTGCCTTGACTTCGGCCTTGGTAAGGTTCCTCTCCGGGTCCTCCGCATAGTCTTCCAGCGTCACTCTCTCCTCTATCTCGACGATCTCTTCATAGAGAACATCTGGCTTCTTGATAGCGAGGTCAAATATTTTTGGACGGCTCTGGTTCCCGATGGTGAGACAGTCCTTAAAACCTTTGGTAACCACCAACGCAATCTTTTCGCCTTTTCGCTCAAGTAATGCGTTTGTCGCTACTGTAGTACCCATGCGTATACTATCGATCTTGGATGTATCTAATGCTTCTCCGCGCGGAATTTCTCGTTTCTGAAAATGGGTTATAATGCGCCGTATCCCCTCGAGTGGTGCATCTTCATAGTTTGCGGGATCTTCCGACAGCAGTTTGATAACGATGTCTTCGCCATTCAGGGTGCCGACGCAATCGGTGAAGGTGCCACCTCTGTCTATAGCAATACGGATCCCGCGTTCTTGTCGGGTTGTGGAGGCCATATGAAAAGATGTTCTAAGTAACTTGGTGCTTGATGAGGATAATAGTGATAAAGGAAAGCGCTGGTCACTTGTGTAACTTAAGAAAAAAGAAGGGCACTAGTAGATATCTGGTGAGTGGGGTGGACGCGGAAAAGCTGAGAGTCGGAGGGGCAGCGTAGTTGAAAGAGAGGGCCAGTGAACACAAATGTCGGGATCTATAGGTCTAAATTGAGTGATAATAGCAATGCTTCACCGGGCCAATAGCCTCCTTATAACATCAAGAAAGCTATACTGAACTATTAAGACAGATTGAAGACTCCACGGGTTCGGGACACCGTCAAGGAAGATGGATCTTCGGATTATACTGGCGTCTAGAAGCTTACAAATATTGTGATGTAATTGCCTTGCAACCCCACTGTTCTCTTATTGCCCCGCATACCTCCAAGTTGCAGCTGACTGGAAACACTAGGTTAGTACTAAGTACAGATGTAGGTTGGCGATTAGAGGTAGGCTTGGACGATTATTACGGGGCCGGCGGAACAGAAGAAAAAAAAATATTGGCCGCTCGGGGGCGGAAGTCCGCAAAGCCTGCCATAAATTTTTCAAGTCTTCGGTATCTTCATCGGCAAGCAATTTACGTAACTACGAACTTTGTCAGCCTTGGGTCGATGTATACATAGGTGCCCAATCCAACGTAGGGATTTGTTAATTATCACTTAGCACTATTATGGTGGTATCAATCTAGTACTTGATTTAGCTCGGCAATCTAGCTGGGGTTTGGACTGGGTCATTTGCGTCTCACACACATATATACTGTATTTCATTATTTATCGTTGTACTCGGCATGGTTTTTTCCACTTCGTCTTATTGTACATAACTTCGTAACCAGTTCTTCATGATATATTGGTATCTTTCTTGCCCGCCTTAGCCATGGTTTTCCGTATCATGCCTTTTAGTGTGTTACCACTCGTACTGCCTGTAAAATGAGACCGAAAAACAAACCCCGGGCGACTTCCTCGATCTGTAAGCAATCGAATACACGGCCCAAAGCTTCGTTTGTCGCAGACTGGCCCATGATACCCATAAGCGCGGCTGGCACGCTGCTCTGAATGAACAGTTTCCTTGCCTTCTCACGGAGTTCCTCTTTTTCTGCCGCACTAAGCTCAGCTGGCCATGCCTTACGCTCCTCTTCTGTGGGTAAAGAGTTTTCCCGGAGCTTTCGAATATGTGCAGCAATCCCGTCATCTGATGTGTTGCTATCCAGCAGGGAGTTCTGAATTAAAGATTGGATAGATACTAGCGACGGATTGCCGGGTCGTAACAAGAAAGATTTGGCAGCGGTGAGTAATGTCCTCCTAATACCCCAGGCCGAAGATAGAGTATAAAGTTCGGTGATGACGGCGAAAAGTAGCTCGATCGCTACCCGCGTGTCCTGTTCGGATAATGGTGGGAAATGTTTAACCACTCGCCTAGTTGTTCCATTAGTCTGGAACGCCTTGCCCTGTTGGTCCAGAGAAGTACGTGTCGGGGAGGCGAAGGAGCTGCTAAATCTCAGGTTCCCATCGGTGCTATGCCGGACACTGGTCGGGGAGCCATAGTCATCCGTTATCTCATTTGGTGGAGGTGGCAGTTTGAGATTGCTGAGGCTGGCTTCTGACGGTGATCGTAAAGGTGAGCGTGCTGCGGCTGCACTTGAAGCTCGACTGTGGACACGGCTGCTAGCCGCGCTCAAAGAAGATTTCCTTTCCCACCTATCCGCTCGCGCCGGATGCAAAGTACTGTCAGGATCCAAATCGGCTTGCGAGCTTGGTCGTCTGTTCATTAGCGGCATCTTTCCGGGTTGTACCGATATGATCGACGATCTTTGGCTGTCTAGACTATCTCTCCCAAGTCTCGAACCATTTGTTGCTGGGGCGCTATCCATTCTAGGGAGAACGGGCAGGGACACAGGCCGAGTACTGCTGGGGCTGCGTGAGCTACTCCCTTGCGTCGTCTGAATCTCTGGCAAGCCCGTATTTACGGATCTCTTCGGCCCCAAACCGATATTACCGAAAACTCCCGTTACTCCCCCCATCACCACCTTGCCGCTGTCTAGAGCTCCTTTAGGAGCATTTGATATGACATCCAGCATTCCCTTACCCACAGACTCGAAGGAAAAGCCGCGACTAACGCCCATCTTGGGATCATGTGCTTTATCGAGGAAGCGTTTCATAGCTTCCGACTCAGCCAAGGACTTCTCGCTACAGGCATTTCGCATATACCTCTCCATTTCACCCCGCAGTGATGATCTAGTATGCATCTTCCAGCTTGGGAACTGGGAGTGTGCCTCTAAGAAAGCCGTGGCGCCGGAAACATTGGCTATTCGTCGTAGACTCTCGTGTAGACTCTCGAATTGGCCGTACGCTTTCATGACCATCCAACCCGAGTGGTGTGAAGATGCCGGCTCGATTTGAATTAAATACTCCCAATTAGGTTTACTCCGCAATCGACCGTTGTCGGCTGTTGTATCATCGTGAATAGCGACAGAAGCATTGTGTATAGAAAGAGGCGCCGGACTAGGCGTCTGGTCTTCTTTGTCGTCTTCATCAGTTGCTGGTGGCACGAGTTGATCAAAACTCGTAAACCGGTGACCCATGGTCAGTCTCTGGCTGGACTCTTCGGTGGCAGATTTTGAGGAAGTCGGTGAGGTTGGTGAGAGTCGATCAATTCCTGTTTTTGCCGATTGTGCTAAATGGGACGCATTTTGCGAGCCTGTAGTAGCTGACGGGCCCAGAGCTTCGACAGATATAGACTTGCGACCAATTTCAGAGCTTGAATCCTTTCCGTCTATAGACCGTGATGAAGCCTTTTTCTGCTCTTCTTCCTCAATCATTGCGTTGAGTCTTCTCATTTCTTCCGTAGCTCTTTCCATCTCCTCGTCCGCCTTTGATAGCTTCTTCTTATGCGTCATCTCTTTTCGACGCTGTCTATCAAGGTCATAAGATGAACGATTGCCTTTCGATAGCGCAATGTTTCCCACATTTCCGTCTACATCACCAAAGGCTTTCTGATCCTGGATTGCTTCGTCGATTGCCTGAGAAAGGTCGGTCTCTCCAGATTCTAGTAAATATACTATCCAGGTGTTAATCCATTCTGCCTTGGAGCAAGTCTGCAAACTGCCTTCAAGGATGATGGTTGACAATATCTCCCTTAAAAAGGTCCTAGCAGGATCACAGTCGTAAGTTGACTTCTCCAGGAAGCCTAGCAAATCTTCCGCTACCATCCTAAACTTGGCTGCTTGTTGTCTCTGATTTAGCAAATTCGCCAATGGCGCTTCAGGATGGGCAGCAAGGTAGTTGTATATAGCATCAGCTGCGGTCATATGGGTATCTGCTGGGAGCTCGGCGTATGCAGCGGCCATCTCGGAGAAGAAGACAATTATGATGGAACAAGAGTGCGTGACAAAGTCCACAAAAGCATCAGCAGGTCGCTTGCGTCTCAGCCGGTTAGAGAAGCTGAGAACGAATTGGGTGAGGACTTTGCGACAAGCCAATGGGAATGACTTGTCTGAGGGCACAATTGGGCCATACCACCAGTCGACATAGTCCCGTATGACCGCATCTACTAACTCATGTAATGCTTCCCTGGTCTCAGGCAGGAAATCGTCGAGGCTTTGTGCAATGACGGCCAGTTCTTGCTCCTCATCCTCCGGGTCATTTGTTCCTGCGACATGGTCCTTGCTGTCGAGAAGGCCATCTAATAAAATATGTCTCTTCTCGCTTCGAATAGCTTGCGCTAGATCGGGATTCCGCGATTCCCATATTATATATAACGTTATACCGGCAACAGCTCCAATTAAGAGCAGCCCTATTTGACCTAGCACGAGGTATGTCACAGCCGCAAGTGCCACGGCGACAGCACCGAGTGTCTCTGGCGTAGCTGTCGAGAGGAATTGGAGTATTTTCGCTGCAAGTTCTTGCTGGCTAGTAGGAGATTCGACTGTATCCTTAACTAAGTCTGTCGGACTAGCAGGCAACGTCACGGGTGCATCGTGCGAACTTAGTGATGCAGTATTCGTGTCCGCAGCGGATCGACTCCGTTCGAGGGGCCCGGTGGGGGAATCGCCCGATAATCTGCGGACGTCGTCTGTCATTGGGGAGATAGGAGTTGGTATTCTAAAGATTGGCCGTGTTCAGAGAATTTGGATATTAATTACATGTCAAAAACAACCAAGACATGAGAAGTCAAACGCACTGGAATAAAGACAGAATTAGTTGGTAGGCAAACAACAGCACATGCACAGACAAAGTAAGTTTTGAAACAGGAATTGAATAAATTAAGCCTCATTGCCTTTAGGGGGGTAGATATTAACGAGCAAAGATGCCATGAACGGGTGAAAAACAACTATGTCAACTTCTCAGAAGTGATCAAAGTTAGGGGAACTTCCTGGTAGTTCGAGTAATATTAGTAGTCGACGGTTCTGTGTAAGTTCTGCACCGACACACCCGCGGCAGTGCACGCGCACACGCAATCGAGAAGCAATTTAATCAGTTTCTTCAGGACTACGTTAGGTAGATTCCCACAGTAGGTAATAATATGCCCCTTGTTTTACTAACCAGGATTAGAGAAGTCCTGTTAAGGTAGCCTGGTAATTAGCGGAACTAGACCTCTGCTTTTGGGCAAGCGTCTCTTGGGATGTGATGGTTTTGCTAAGTGTTAAAAAGGTGGGGCCAGCCTTGCTTTGCCTTGGCCAGGCCTCTCGAGTCCGCTATACTGTACTACGCACATACCATGTGCACGGTGGATCCAGGGTGGACCTAATACCTGATGTGCAACTTGATACAACGTACAAGCGGGAAGGTACCGTCTATTTCTACGCGGAATTTATCATTCTAGCTTCCAACGCATCTAAACCCCACACTCTCCATACAATCTACCTACCCCCCAACATTCCCATCTTGTATCAGGCATCGCAAGGATTAAAGTGCTTTGAAAAGGTGTTCATGCTCAGTCCCGATACCGTTGTTCATTATACACGTCTGATTGAATCCACTATTGCGAACACGCCGACACAATGGGTACGACTAGAAAGCACGCTGCCTCGAGTGACGAGGAGAGCAGCAGACCAAAGAAAGTCAAGGTGACTGGTACTACTTCCAAACCTGGCAAGGACAGTGAAGGAAATGCGTTCTTCCCTGTATGTGCGCTTCACGCCTCTTTTGTCATGCACGATTTTAGGTCACTAATATCTATGCATTCGCACAGCTCAGCGCCAACCGGAGAGTCGTGACTCAAGACTTTAAGGGCAAGACCTTCGTCAATATCCGAGAATACTACAATGATGCCAATGGAGAGCTCAAGCCGGGAAAGAAGGTTTGTCTCACCTACACCGAATCGTACCTTTCATCTGATGTTATCTGGCAGTTAGGACTAATGTTGCAAACTTTACATAGGGTATCATGTTGTCACTCGAGCAATACAATACCTTTCTCGAACTCATTCCTAACATCAACGCCGAACTCAAATCCAAAGGACTCGATGTAGCAGACGTGAACACTACCGCCGCTAGTGCGTCCACCGCCGAACCAGCGGCCAAGACCCCATCCAAAGAGCGAAAGAAAAAGAACACGAAGATGAACATTGAGGCTACCAGTGATGAAGAGTCGGATTAGGCCTCTTTGGCTTAGCCAGATGCTGCCACTTACGCCAAACCGGAGCATGAGAAAAATCACCATCCATCGCTTGGACTATTGACATTGTCGACTAGCCTGCCTGTCCAGGCACAGGCTTATTTAAGTGCTTTTCAGAATCAGCAGTTGGCTAAAACCATCCGCTATATGCCTTGTCTTATCTGTGGCTTGGACCATTTCAGCAAGGCAAATGGATTGATGTATTATAGGAGAGAGAGCTTACACCGAGTGATGACACGAGCAGTCGCTCTTACCGTCTCAGACCACTCCAGAGACAGTGGATTGCAATTGATACCCCTTGCTTTTAATGACCATTTCCATAGGACTCATTTCCTCTTCGTTGAATCCAAGATAAACGGGAGGCGTCCCAGATGTATGCAACCGGAGCTACTAGACTTTGAACAAAGGAGAAGCGTGACATGATAATCAAATATATAACCTAGCTACAACGCGCGTGAGCAGGATCAGTTCAACAGTAGTGTGGTATTATGTGTAGACGCTGTGCTACTTTTCCTGCGGTGTACAGCGGAACAAGCCAGAAGATGACCATGTTATGTCTGTGCCTTCAAGGCAAGAACCGTTGTTCCTCGGCAGCGCTACGAGGCCTCAGAATGAGGCGGATAAGAAGCTGGAGAGGCTTTGAGATAGATAAGTAGGTAGGTAGGTACTTTACCTCTGCGACTTTCATACCGCAGCTGCCATTTTTACTAAGAGGCTGAGGAAAGAATTGATTCCTGCAACTTAACCAGTAACCAACCTAGGGATTAGTTAGTTGTGAATTCTGACGCCAAGTTTCTGCCTCAGGCATCTATACTTTCAATATAATAAACAGCTTGATACTTCCTAAGATGTTTATTTGTAAAAATATTGCCCAACTTGTGGCAAAATAACAAAGATCCTAACCATAGCCTAAGGCAATATGTTTGATAGCCATATAGAAGTTTATATTGTAAACGTTACCTACACTTGATATGCCCCTATATATTTTGGTGTGCAATGCTCATTGCCTACATAAGGCATAGACCATCATAGTCGCGGCGACCGCTCCCCGAGGATTAGCCGAAGGCCTGATAAGGCCTTGCGGCCACACACAATTAGCACACTAGATGGAAGAAATCTTCTATACCTACTTTTTGGAATCCAGCACGCCGAGTACTGTCTGCAGCTCGTAGAGGACGACAGCGCGCCTGCTTGTCGGCAGGTCATTAAGTTTAGAAGGCTCATGACCCGACTCACTGAGGCCGAGCTGGCCTTTTGGCGTTGCGTCGCCAATAAAGAGCGTGTAGTCATGCGCGCCTCTCAGGATGAACAACTGGCCGTTATTCAATTGGAATCGCAGTCCGTTTGCCGTCTTCTGACCATTGGTCAACAGACGGCAACGGTTACGTCAACTATGATGATGGGAGACTAAAAACCTTGAAAAAAAAAAAAAAAAGAGA
>Ga0247782_1000304_pt1 | contig 46593 bp, 6 predicted proteins | sample UWRJL019104C5_FD_179928 | JGI IMG/M metagenome (GOLD analysis project Ga0247782, IMG submission 179928) | Plant litter microbial communities from Arlington Agricultural Research Station in Wisconsin, United States - UWRJ-L019-104C-5 | ecosystem: Environmental > Terrestrial > Plant litter >...
AAAAAGGATAAAATATAACTATTGCTTAGTTTAACTTTAAAAAAATAGGGTTAAACTAAAATAAAATAATATATTTAATATAGTTTAGCAAATGTTTATAAAGTATTTAGTTTAAAAAAACTTTTTAAAAAAGTAGCTATAACTTTATTAAATATATATATATATATAAAATTATATATTTTATAAATATAAATATAAAAGCACAAGTTAATATAACTTATAAAAATTTAGTTAAAAATTGCTTATAAAAAATAATAATTTTTATTTAATATTTATAAAGCTACTTTTTAAATATATTATATAAAAGGCTAAATATAAGCTGCTTAATTATTATTTTAAATATAGCTTTTATAGCATAATAATTTAAAAATATTTAAAAAAATAATAACTTTAAAAACTTTATAAGAAAAATAAATAGTAGCAAATAAACATATATAGCTAACTTTATTAATATAAAGTTAAGAAAAAAGTTTTTTTTTAAAAAATATTAATAGTAATAAGCTTATAAATAATACTATTAACTTTTTAATATGCTTAAAAAGAAGAAAAAATAATATTAGTTCTATAAAATATAAAATATTTAAGCTAATTTATAACATTTTAAAAGCCTAATAAAAATTTTTAAAAACAAAATTTTATTAACAACAAAAATTTATTAATTATAAAGTAATGCAAACGTTTTAATTTTATTTATAGCTAAAGAAACTAGTATAATAAAGCTTTATATTAATTATTAAAACTAAATAAAGTTATAATAAAAAATAAATATTACAGGTAGCATTGAAAAAAAATTCATTTTTTAAACATAATATAAGCACTTTAAATATATTGTTATACTTTTTAAACTAATTAATATGCTAGCAATATTTAAAAGCTATATATATAAAGTATTAGTATAGCTAATAAATTATATTTATATAATTTATTTGCTAAAATATTAAAGTATAAGTTTTTTAAAACAAACATAAAATTTATATAATTTATTAAAAATATTAAAATTAATTTATAACATGTTGATTTATTTTAAAAATAAATGTTTTTTTAAATTAATATATTATATTTAAAATTTTTTAAAAATTTTAAAGTTTTATAAAATGTTTATTATTAAATATTTTAAAATTATAATGTTAATGTAGTATTGCTAAAAAAGCAATATAAGCTTTTAAAAACTTTAAAAAGTTTTTTATAAATAATTATATTAAATAATAAATATATTAATAAAAATTATTTTAAACATTTTATTATAACTGTATAAAACTAATAGTAGCTAGTATTATACCAGTTATATAATTAATAAATATAGAAATATATTATATTATTAGCTAATAAAATCTTTTAATAATAGTTAAAAACTTTTAGCACTAGCGCTAATATTTTAAAAATATAAATAAGGTTTTTATAGTTTATATAAATTATATAACATTATAAAAAATTATTAACTTATTAAAGCATAATTTTTTAAAAGCGTTACCTTGCGAAATATATAGACTAGCTTGATTTAATTTTAATATAAATATTAATTAAACAATTTAAATTTAGCAAACAAACTAATATAAAAACCTAACTATATAAAAAAAGAATTAAGCATAAAATTATAGTTTTTATACTTTAAAAAAGTTTAAATTATTAAATATAATAGCGAAACCTAAATAATAAAAAGCTAAATATATTAATATAAAAGATTTAAGCTGCTTAAAAAATTATTTTATAATAAAAAAAACAATACTAATATTATATAATAATTTTATTTTAGGCTCTTGCTATATAATTATAATTTTTTTTTTAAAAAGTATTAATAAATATACTTAACTTTATAACTATATATAGTATAAAATATAATAGTAATATAATTAGCAAAACAAACTATTAAAAAGTTAATAAATGCGCTTTATAAAAATAAAAAGGCGCTAAAACTATTATTTATAATTAATATATTTTATGTTTTATTTTTTTATAGCAAAAATATTAACTTAAAACAAAATAATATTTAAGTTAAATATATTAAAATAATTTTATAAAATAGTTTAAAAACTATAAACTAAAATCTTATTATTTATTAAAATTTTTTTTTTTAATTAATAAGTTAAAATATATAAAAGGTATTAATGCGTCCTACAGGTTAATTGCATTTTTTTTTAACCTTTATATAAACAATTTTTTAAAACTTAACTATATAATAAAAAATTAATTAAAACTATGTAAAATCTGATTTATTAAACGTTTTTTGCTTATTTTAATATGCTTGTACATTATAGCCGGGCTTATTATATATTTTATAGCGTTGTGCGTAAGTTTTTGCCTTTTTATATAATTACTACTTCCACGCCTTTTTATTATTTTTTATGCAGCAATAGCTTTAGCAGCTTATAAATTCTTTATATATTTTATATAAAGTAGTTTTTTATTTTATAATCTAATTCTTTTATAAAAATGTTAATTAAGTTAATTATTTGCTATATAAAAGTTGTAACCTTTTTTTTAAAGAAAGCTAAATAATATATAATAGCTGTTATACTATATATAATTTGCTATAAACTTTTAATAATTTATGTTAGCAAGCTATTTTAATATTATATAATTAACTTTTTAATAAATATTAACTAAAATATAACGTTTTATATATTGTTTAAAGTAATAATATACTAAGGTAAGAGCAAGCTATTAAATAAAGCTTTAATTATAAAAGTAGTTAAACAAAATCTTAGGTATGCAATAATATATTTTAGATTATATAGCACTAATTTTGCTTTTTAAAAACTTTTTTATATGTTAGCTTTTATTATTAACGCATTAAACGCATTAAAAAACATAAATAAAAATTTTTTTTTAATATATATATAATATATGCTTGCATTAAGTGTTTAATTTTTTTTTTATATAACAATTTTAAAAAGCTAAAACAACTAATATTAAAAGGCTAAAGCTTATATAATAAATGTGCTAGTATATAAAGCATAATAATATTGTTATTTTTATAATACTTTTTAAAATTATATAATGTTATATACTTTATAATAAAATTAATTTAGACCTCTTCTAAATATATATACTACCTATATTATATAAGTCCTAAACCTAAAACTTGATCTTTTAAGTTTTAGTTTTGTACTATTAATATACTTATATTAATTTAATTATTGTTATACTTAATCTAGTTATTATTTTTTATTGTTAACAATTTTAAAATTTCTTTTTTAAAGGTTACTTATAACAAATTTATATAATAGCTTTTTTATTATTTTAAAAACTATATAATATAGCTAAGCTTAAGTTTTATAATGTAGCTAAATTAGTTTAAAATTAATATTATATTTTTTAATACCTAGCGCTACTGTTTGCAACTAAATCTATGCTTAATGCTTAATTATAATAGATTATAAAGCAGAATAAAAAATATTTTAAATATATTTAATAACTAAAAATATAATTGCTTAAACAAACTATTAAATCTATATTTATACTTTTTAGCAAAGGCACAATTTTATAGCCTTTAAGTTCTTAAGTCTTCTAAGTAAAAGGCCGCTTAACTATTTATTTGCAACAAGAAAACAATAATAGTATATATATATTAGTTTAAAAATAAATTTATAACCAAAAAAGTTATCTATTATAACAATTTAAGCATAATTTAAAGCTTAATAATAATAATATTAACTTAAGTTAAATTATTAAGTTTTTTTATAAATACTTAAGTTATAAATTTAAATATTTTGCTTAAAGTAAATAAATTGCTAAGCTAAACTAACTATTTATAGTATATATACTAAAATTATATAGTAATAAAGCTAAAATTTTATTTGCTTAAAAAATATAGACTAACTTTGCCAAAATGCTTTTTAATTTAAGCTAAGTAATAAATTAAAAAAAAAATAATACAAATTTAATATTAATTAGCTTACGTTTTAAGCCTAGACTTATATATTAATTTAATAATTATTAATATTAAAGTTTTTATTAAATAATAAGCTAAAATAAGCGCGCTAACAAGAAAATTAAACTTTTTAAAAATTTAATTACTATTTAACTTTTATAAAAAATTAAACTAAAAAATAATTAAAAAAAAATTAAGCTTACCTTTTTTATTATAAACTAACTAAATAATTATAATTAAATTTAAAAAACTTTTATAATTTTTTACTTAGCACTTAAGCTAATATAGTTAATATAGCTAACTAATAATAAAAACTAAACGCTATTTAAGCCTGTTTATATTATATATTAAACTTTAATAATAATAATAATTAAAGTTAACTTAAATCTAAACTATTTTTTTACTAAAACCTTTTAAACTAAAAGTTAAACTTTATAAACTTTAACAAAAATAAAAACTAATTTAATTAATAAAGGTTAAAAACTACTAGTATAACTTAATCTAATTATAAATTAAATAAAGGCTAAAGCACTACTAGTTTATTTTTAAAACCTTTTTAAAATATTACCTATTATAGTTGCAACAAACTAAAGCATATAGCACCTAAGTGTTTTAATAAAAAAAAAATAAAACAAAAAATATAATATACCTAGTTTAATTTTAAACTTAATCTTAACTAAACTAATTGTTTTAATAAATATATAAATAATTATTATTAAAAAGAGTTAAATAACTAGTTAAAAAATAAAAAAACTTAAATTAAAATAAAAAATTTAAATTAAATTAATTTTTATTAGTACTATTTACTTATTGTTTTTATATATTATGTTTTATATTTACTTTAAAGCAAAATAAATTACTAATAAAAACATATACTAATTTAAATATTTATGCAAAATATAATCTTATTAGTTATATATTTATATTAAAGCATTGCTTATAACTAGCTTTTTATTATACCTATAATTTTTTTAGCGCTGCTAAAACAACTTTGCAGTTATATAAAGTATATTAAGAGTTACGGGCTGACGACCCGTACCACTCACGCCCATTGAGGGTGGGGCACCTACCCCACCCCTACCATTGTATTTACTTCCACGCCTATAGGGCTGCATTGGCACTTCTCTTCTTTTCTTCCTTATCTGTAGATTTTATATAATAAATACAGTATTACAAAGAGTTTTGTCTTCTTTAAACTAGCTTAACTATAATAATTTATAAATCTTTTATTATAGGCAAAGGCAGCCTTTAATTGCCTAGATCTAAAAAACAAAAACTTAATACCTAACTTATAATAGTTAACTAATAACTAATACTAAAAGCACTTATAAAGTCTTTTATTTTTAAACCCTAACTAAAAATTTAGACCTTAAACGTTATAACTTATTAATAAGGATTATAGCGTAAAACTAAAACAAGAGATAAGCTATTTTATTATTTTTTTAAAACTAAGCTGTGCAGCAAGTATAGTATAAAGAGAATAACTTTTATTATATACTACTTTAACTTAATAAGTACTATAACAGCAGCACTAAATGCTAATTAACTTTTATATTTAAGTTGTAAGCTACAAAATACTTTATTACTTTTAACTATAATAAAACTAATAAAACTAAAAGCTTATTATTTATTAAAAATGCTAAAAAGTTTATGTTATAAATTAATAGTAAAAGTTTTAAATAAATAAAATATATATATTTTGCTAATAAATACTATAAAAAAATATGCAATATAATAGCAACTTATGCTAAAGCTTACGTTATAAGAACTAATAAACTAGGTTTTTTGTTTATTGCTTTTACTAAGCATAATAAGGCAGCGTTTTTTAAAGTTAACAAAGTACTTAACTTTATAGCTTTTATAAATATAGTTAATAAAAACCTTAATGCTATATTTTATAAATTTAAAATTAAAGCTTTAATATTAATAGCTTATTAACTTTAAGCAAACTTATTATATATTTGCTTTTATAATATAAAAAGCAATCTTAGCAAAGCTATTATATAAGCTAACAAATTAATTTTTAAAAGCATTAGCAAAATTAAACATTTAAAAAAATAAAGCATTTAAGCGTATTGCTTTTGCTTAAAAAAATAGTAATAGCAATAATAAAAACAATATAAACAATAAGTTAAAAATAAAATATTATAACTATAACCTAGGTTATGTTGCTTGCATAAAGTTAAAGTTATGCTTTGCTTTTTGCTAAAATAAGCAACTTTAAAAGCAGATTAAAAAAACTAACTAGTAAGTAGTAAACTTAATATATTATTATAACAACTTTAATAGTACTAGTGCTAGTACTTATAAGTTTACTAAGGTAAATATATTTAAATTTTATAATAATAAAAAAGAAAACAAAGTTATTTTTAAAGTATAATACTAATATATAATAATGTATTTTAAAAATAATTTTAATTAGTTTTTTACTAATAAAGCTAAAATAAGCAACATTAAAACATATTTAGGTAGCATAGTTATAGCAAACCTTATACCTTATTTAAATCTTAACTATTTAAATGCTATTACTACTTTAAAACAATTAATAAAGTACTTTAAGCAAAAATATAAAAACGTTAATTAAAAGCAGCAAATTAAAGTTAATTATAAAAATTAAAAATAAAGAGATTAGCTTAATACTAAGCTTTTAAAAACAATTTTATTAGATTAGCTAGTAAGCAATATATTATTAAAAAAAATTAAAAAAAAAACTTTTATAATAAGCTTATGCTATATATGTAACAAAAGACTATTGCATAGTACTTTAATGCTAACCTTTTATTTAATAATTTTGCGCGCTACTATACCTAAGTTGTGCACACCTTGCTGCTTAAAAATAAGTAAAATATAAATAAAAAATTTAGTATAGGTACTAATAATAAAAATTATGCTAATTAAAAAAATAAAAGATAGACTTTAAGTGCTGCTAAAAATAGAGGTACTAAAAAAAAAAGTATAAGAACTAGAACTAAAAGTACTAAAAGTAGTGCTACTTTAGCATGCAATACTTTTAATAAAACTACTATTAATAGTAATAATAAAAACAAAGCTTAATTGCCTAAGCTTGTAGCTAACAAAATAAAATTACTGCTTATTAAAAGCAAATGCTTTATCTATAAGCTATTTAGTTATATTAGTTATAATTATTTAGTTAAATGCAAACAAAGCTAAAATTAAAAAGTATGCATTAATATAATTTTAGCAAGCTATAAATATATTATACTTGCTTAGCTTAAAGCATTAAACTTATATAAAACTAAGTTGTTAGCAAAAAATTAACCTTAGGTTAAGTAAATTTTTACTTAAAAAAAGGGTTATTAAATATTAATGTTAACAAAAGACCTAATAAAATAAATAAATACTTAAAAAGCAACTTTTTTATGTTTACTTATAAAATAATTAATAATAAATTTTTTATAACAATATATAATGCTTTTAATAATATAAAAGCTAGCATATATATAGCTATAAACTTTAAATTTGTTAAGCATATTAAAAAATAAATAAGACTAACTATTTTTATAAATTTTACGTTAAGAACTATAATAAAATATAATAAAAAGGTAAACTAAAATATAGTTTGCGCTATATTTGCTTTAGTTATAGTAAATAAACATACTTTTATTAACATATTAATACTAATTATTAAAATATAATATAAAATAATATTAAAAAAACTATAGTTTAAATAATATAAAATCTTATTAGATTGTAAAAAGTACTAATTAATTTTTTTAAGTAATATGCTTTTAAAAGCTATATATTTTAAGTTTAACGCTATAATTAATTAATTAAAAGTACTTAACTATATAAAAGTATTAAGTAATAATAACTTTATTACTACTAAAATAGCTAAAATAAAAAAAATATTATATGCTAATAAGCTTAAAAGCTAATTATAAAAAAATAAAAAATAAAAATAAAAATAAAAAAGAAATAATACTATATTAAAGAAATAAAAGTTAAATACTATAAGATCTTACTAACTGCAACAAAAAGGTTTAAGATAGTATTGCAAGCGTTTAAAAATAAAGCTATGTTTACTTATAGCCTTTTTTTTTTAACAAATAGTTAAAAATAATAACTTTAAATAATAGGTATAGATTACTAGCATTAAAAAAAATAATTTAATACTTAAAAAGTGTACTATAAAAGAATTTTTTAATAAAAAAAGTAAAAAGCTTAAAAGAAAAGCAGTAAAAGTAATTTTGCTAAAATATTATAACTTTTTATATACTTTTAGCAAAGTAGATTTTAATGCACTTTTACTATATTATATTAATGTTAACTACTAAATTAAGTTTTTTAAAAAAAAATTAGCTAATAACATAAAGTATAGCCCTTTTTATAAAATGTTTTTTAATAAACTAAAAGCAGTAAAAAAGTACTTAGTTAATTATTTTTAAAAAAAGTTTATTAAACTAAGTAATATGCTATAAGTGTTCTTTGTTTTATTTATAAAAAAACTTTATAAAAGTTCGCGCTTTTATATAATCTATTATAAACTAAATAATTTAACAAAAAAAAACTAGTACTTTTTATTTTTTATTAAAAAAATGCTTGCTTATATATTTTGTGCTAAAATTTTTATAAAAATTAACATATAGCAAGCGTTTTATAAAATTTGTATAGCTTTTAAAACAAAAAATTTAACTATGTTTTAAACATATTATAGTGCTTACTATTATAAGGTTTTATTATTTAAATTAATAAATAAACTGTTAATGTTTTAAAAGTATATTAATAATATTTTATTTAACTACTTAAATAATTTTTGCTACGCATATATTAACAATATTTTAATATACTTAACTATAATAAAAGAGCACTATATATATATTAAAAAGGTTTTAAAATGCTTACATAAAGCTAGACTTTAAGCTAATTTAAAAAAGTTTAAGTTTTATGTTACTAAAACTAAATTTTTAAAGTATATTATAAGTGCTAATAATATTTATGCTAACCTTAACAAAATTAAAATTATATGTAATTAAAAAGCATTAATTATAATAAAAAGCATTTAATTTTTTTTAAAATATTATAACTTTTACTAAAAGTTTGTGCGTAACTTTAGTTAGATTACTAAACCTTTTACTAGTTTTACTTATAAAAAAGCTTTTTTTAACTAAAACAAAGTATATAAAAAAGCTTTTTAATAACTAAAAAAAATATTGTTGTTAGCTTTTATTTTAAAATATTATAATTATAATTTACTTATTAAAATAAAAATAAATGCTTTAAACAAAGTAGCTGCTAGTATATTGTTTTAATTATATAATAATAAAAAGTAGTATTTAGTTATATTTTATTTAAAAACGCTAAATAAAGCTAAGCTAAACTATAGCATATATAATAAAAAAATGTTAGCTATAGTCTTAGGACTAAAAAAATAGCGCTTAAAACTAGTTAAAAATTAGCAACTAAAGCTTTTTTTAGTTATTACTAACTATAACGCTTTAAAGTACTTTAGCACTAAATAATATTTAAACTTGTAATAAGCTAGATAAGCTACTTTGCTAGCTAATTATAACTTTATAATTATATATTAGCTAAAAAAAAAAACATAATAGCTAATATACTATTTAAACAATATAATAATACTATGTTTTAAAAAGCTAAAAAAAAAGTGCAACGCTACTTTATACTATTTTAACATATACTATTAAAAATTGCACCTATGTAGGCGTGCTACTGCTTAACTAAGATTTCTTGCTTTAAACTATAACAAGAGATAGCTAACTTAACTAGCTTTTAATTAATAGACCGCATATTATATAAAAATTAAATTAATTTAAAAATAAAGATTTATTGCAAAAAGGTAAAAAAAGACTATAGAAATAAGGCAAACTTGTAAGTAATAAAAAATTTTTTTACTACCTACAAAAAATAATTAGTAGTACTTAATTTTTTTTACTTATGTATGCGCTTTATTATAAAAGTTTATAAACGTAAACTTATAGCACATTTTAAAAAATAAAAAACTAAAAAACTAATAGCAAAACGTTATTAGTAGCTTAAAATAAAATATAATTATAATATTTATATAGCTAATTATATGCGTTGCTGCTTAGCAAAAGTGCTAAAAAACAAGATGCTTAAAAAGCTAATGCTTTTACTAGTCTTAAATAAAGTGTAGCGCTACCTTATAATAAATTTTAAACAAATACTAATAAATAAGCATAAATTTAATAATATTTTAGTTATTATAAATAAGTTAAACAAGAGGACATAAATAATACTATGCATAACTAAAGCTACTATAAAAAATATAGCGCGCATATATTATAAAGGTTTTTTTTATATGTATAAATTTCTTACAACTATAATATTAGACTAAGGTTTATAGTTTATATTAACATTTATGTAAAAATTAGCTAAAATAATAAAAGTAACCTAAACTTTTGCATTAATAAGTTATTATAAGATAGCTAAGCAAGCTAAAATTATAAATAAGTACTTAGACTAATAATTATGTTTATATATTAATTACTACTAAAATAACTAGTTAAACTATATAGCTATAATAAACTATGTGCAAGTATTACTTTTGCATAAGTTTACTAACTTATTACCTTATAAGGTTAAAATAGGATTTTTAATGCTTTTTTATTTTAATTAAGAGAATAAAACAGCAGTGCAAAAGCTTAAAAACCTACTTATAAAAAAAAAACACTTATGTAAAGCTGCACAAAAACAAGCACTTAAAATTAATAAGTATGTTAACACTAAAAAAGCTTATTTAATAAATATATAATGCTATATAATAAAATAAGCAAATAAGGCATAAAAAGACTTTAATTTTAACGTTAGCAATTATATGTTTATTTAAAAAAAAATAATAGTTATAAAAAACTAATAAATTGTTTAATAAGCTTAACTACTTAATAACCTAGCAAAAATTTAAGATTTTAAACTATAAAAACAATACTTATACTTTTAAAGTCCTAGCAAGTTAAAAAGCTACTAATTAATACTATGCTAACTAATTATAAAAATATTTAAATAACTTTTTATTTAGATAAAAAGCTAATAATTTTAAAAGCAAAATAATATAACCTAAAAGTAATAAAAAGTTTATTATAAATAAAATATAGTTGTTATAAACATATTATAAAAAATTATAGTATAAAGTTAATTAGCAAAGGTAAAACATAAATAATAAATAGTATATAGCAAACAACTTTAAAAGTAGCGCTACGCTACTAAAAAAGTTTTACAACGCATATTTAAAGTTAGTAGGGCTGCTAATACAATTGCAAAAATAAATTAAAGCAGCTAATAAGAACAAGTTTGACCTACTTTATACTAACGATAACAAGCTAAAAAGTAAGAGCAAAAGGCCTGCATAACAGCAAGGTGCATAAGGGAGGAAAAGAGGTTTTTAGCATAATTAAAGGCGCAATTAAATATATAATTAAATTAAATATATAAAGCATAAATTAAACGTATATATTAATAATAATAAAAAAAGCAAATATTAATTAGTTATAAAAAAACTTTATTATAGCGCAATAGTAAAAAGGTCTAAAACATTATAGCAGTAGTAAATACTTAAAGTAATTTTTTTTTTTACTAGAAAGCAACCTAATAACTAAAGCCTGCGGGTTTAAAGCTTGGTAAAGTTTTAGGACAAAACTTTTTTTAAGGGGGGGGTAGTTATAGGCTGACGACCTGTACTACTTATGCTTATTAAAGGTGGGGTACTTACCTTACCCCTACTATTATATTTACTTTTACGCCTATAGGGCTGCATTAGCACTTCTTTTCTTTTCTTTTTTATTTGTAGATTTTATATAATAGATGCAGTATTACAAAGAGCCTTGTCTTTTTTGAACTAGCTTGACCGTAACATTAAGTTTTTATTTAACTTACTAATAGCTATAAAGTTATTTATATTTTGCATTGCGTATATATAGTTATTATAAAAAATTATAAAAAGAAAAAAAGTTTTATTTTATTATTTTAAACTACTTTAAAAAACTAGCATATTATACTTAATTTAAACAATAACTAATAATATTTTAAACTTTAAAAATAATAAATATAACTATAAACCTTAGCATAGTTTATTAAGTTTTATTAATTAAAAGCTTATTACTAAGCAATTATTATACTGCTTAAACTAATATAGTTAATAAAAACCTAAATAGTAAACCTAAAACTAGTATTATAACTTATTTTTAACTAGTTTTAAAATTTATTTAACTTTTTTAAAGCAAAAAATGTAAACATATTTTTTTACTTTAAATAAAGCAACCTAATAATTAATTTACAAAATTAAGCTACTATACTTTATTTTTTTATATACTTACTAATATATATTAAACTAAAAAAACTTTATAAATAGTTAAAACAAATAACTAAAAGTAAAACAATATATAAAAGCAAAAGTTTTATAAGCGCTTTAATTTTTTTTATACCAAAAAAAAATAAAACACTAAAATTATATATAAATTATTAAAGTTTTAATAAAGTTATAATTAAAAATTAGTTTATACTTTTACTTATTTTTAAGTTATTAAATTAAATTTTTAAAGCTAAAATATATTTAAAAATTAATTTTAAAAATGCTTACTATTACATACAAATTTAAAAAAGCAATAAATAAAAAATTATATTTTAAACTTGTTATAGCTATTATAAGTTTATAATTATACTTATAAGTTTATACAATGCACTAGCAACTTTTTAAAGCTATATTTAAAAAGCCTTTACTAATATTTTTAATATTTCTATATTATATATATTAATAATATACTTATTTTTTTTAAAAATTATAAAATATATATAAATTATGTTTAAAAAGTTATAACTTGTTTGCAAAACGCTAATTTATATGCTAAACTTTTTAAGTATAAGTTTTATTAAAACAAACTAAAATTTTTAAGCTATATTATTTTAAACAAAAACATTAAAATAAATTTTAATTATATTTAAACTATTTATTTTTAGCTAACCTTTAGGTCCTATTATAAGTTGTAGCAATTTTTAAAGTTTTGCAACTTTTGCTGCTGCTTTATTAAAAAGTATTTATATATAATCGCTTTTTTTATGCAATACTTTAAAAAAAAAGTATATAATCTAAAAAAAAATTAAATTTTTTTAAACTTTATAGCGTTGTTAGCAATAAGCAAATTAAAAAATCCTTTTAAAAAAAAAAATCTTTTTATTTACTTTAACCTTAAAAAGCTAATATTAATAAAAACTAACGCTTTTAATACTGCACTTACAAAAAACCTATGTTAATAAAATAATTAAAGTTAATAAAAGCTTGTATTATTTTACTTTTACAAATTTATTAATGCAAAAATATAATATAGTATTTTTAATAAAAAAATGCTACCTATAATAAATTTATTTAAACATTAGCACTACTACTTTTAAAAAAGTAAATATTTAATTAAAATATTAACTAATTATAATAACTTATAAGCGTTTATAAAAACTTTTAAGTTAATTAAATAGCAAGCAAAATAATGTTTATATTTTATACTTTATAACTTTATAATTAAGTATAAAGCAAGCAAACATAATAAAGCTAATTTTTTTTTATATAAACTTAATTATATAAATAATTTATTTTTAAATATTAATATTTTACTAATACTAAAACGTAAAATTGCTATATTATATACTACTATTTTTTATAAATATTTATATATATTAATAAAAAAGGTATATGCTACTAAGCTTGCTAACGTGTAGCACTTCTTAATATAAGCAATAACTAAAAGTTAAGCACATATAAGTACTTTTTAAAAGCATGTTTAAAATATTAATTTTAATATATTTTTTTAGCAGCTTATTAAAAATAATTAAAAAAATAACTTTAAATGCTATATAATTTAAAACTAAATTATTTATAAATTTTTTTTAAATCTATAGTAAAATATTTATAGTTTTTTACTACGCTATAAAAAACACATATATATCTTTTTTTAAAAAGCTATTTATTTTTAACTTATTAAACTATATTATAATAATTTTTTAACAAGCTATTTTAGCATTAACAAAACTATATAACTATTATAACAAAAGTTTTTTTTAGCTATAAATAAAAACTAATATTTAATAATATATTAAAAACTATATAATATGCTTTAAATTAAAAATAAAACATTACTACCTTTATAGTAAATTAAATTTTTTACTTTAGCTAAAAAAACTAATATAAAAATTAGCTATAAACTTTATTACTAAACTTTTTAAAACTTAGTACTAAAGTTAACTAGTTAACGCAATCTTTATTATTATTAACTAATTTACTAAACTAACTAATATATTTTTGGTTTAAAATATTATTACTACACTACAACTTGCTAAACTATTTTATTATAAAATAAAATCCAAGTTTAAATTGCTAATAAAAATAGTTTTTAATTAAGGTTTAGTATTAATTTTTAACTTTTAGTTTAAGCTATATTACTATATTAAAATTAAGCAAAAATATTTAGTAGCTTTTTACCTTTAAACTAATAGCTAAACTAAATAAATAAACTAAATATTTAAAACTTACTTTAAATGCTTTATTAATATAAAAAAAACTAATTAGCCCTAACTATTATTATAAACTTATATAATAAACTTAGTACTTAACTTTATAATATATATGTTCTCTTTTTATATAATGTATAGCTATATTTTAAAATTTTAACAATTTGTTAAAAATAATGCTATATTAAAAAAAGTATTAGTAATATATAACTAACTAGCAAAGCTAAACAATATTTAGTTTAACTTAATAACTTAATAATAAAAAGCAGTTAAATTGCATACAAAATATTATAACAACAAGCATTAACTAATAACTTTTAAAACTAAAAAATTAATTATATTATTTATAAAAAATTTATAACTATGCTATAAAAAACTTGCTTTTTAATTTATTAAACTATTTAAAATTTTAAAACAAGTAAAAAAACAAGCATATTGTTTAGCATTGCCAAAAAAATATAGCTAAATTTATAACGTTTTTTTAGTTTAGTTAATTAAGCTTTAAACTACTAGTTTATTTAATTTGCTAACTATACTAAACCTAAATAATAATTAAAAAAATAAAAAATCAAAACTATTTTAAATAAAAAAGTATTTTAAAGCAAAATTTATTATAAGGTTTAATAAAAAAAATAGCTTATTAAATATAATTAATAAGTTTTATACTTTAACCTTTATGCTTTTATTACATTATAGCAATATAAATAAAAACATGCTAATAATAATAAAAAACAAAAAAAACAATATTATTTTAATAAAAAACTAATAGCAAAAAGTCTTAATAATAACTATAAATAAAGCTAAAACTATTGTTAACTTATTACTTTAAAATTTTAAAAAACTCTAAATAAAAATAAAGTTTTTATAATAATTGCATACTAAAAATTAAACCTAAATACTTAGACTTAATAAATTGTTTGCGCTTTGCTATTTAGCTACATATAAATTAAACTTAATTTAAACTTTATTTTTTAAATATTAAATTTAAAAACGTTAAAAAATACTAAATATATTTAAGCATAAAACTATTTAATACTATTTTTACTATACTTTTGCTTAACCTAATTTTTTACTTTTTGCTATAAAAAAATAACTACTGCTTTTTAAGCAAAAAAATTTTTATTTATAAATAAAAGTTAAGGTATAATTAGCTGCTTATATATAGCTTGCTAGTTAAGTGTTTACTATAATTAGCATAACTTTAACAACACTAATAAAAAATAACTTACTACCTTTATAGCTAAAAGTTAAACAAAACCTTAAAAATAAGTATAACGCTAATATAACTTTATATTATAATTTTAATATTATAATAATATTAGTTAACATATTATACTAGTTATAGCAAAAATATATATTAAAAATACTTTAATATTTAACTTTTTGCTAGTTAACTTATATATAGTTTTATATATTAATATTATATAATAAAATGCTTTAAAAAGTTAATACTAGCATTTAGCTATTTTAATTTAATAAGCTTTTAAACTTAACTATATAACTTTATTATTAGCACTGCGTTTTATTTTTAAAGCAAGATTATTTGCGTTAGTACAACTAAAAATAAAAAAAATTAAAAAACTAATCTAATAAATTATTAAAGCAAACTACTTTATATTTAATTATTGTTAAAATTTACTAATATAAGTTTTAATAGAAAAACAAGCATAAAAAGGCCTGCACTTACTAAACTGCAAGGTTTTTTTTTTTTTTAACAAGCATTATAATATAACAAACTAAAAAATAATATCTTATAAGTAAAATTAATAAAAAGTCTGTTTTTAAGTTAAAATAAATTAAAAGCAATTTTAAAACACTGCTAATAAGTGTTTTTTACTAGTAGTTTTAAATTGTTTTTTTGCTTTCTATAAGCTTAGCGCTTAGCTTAAGCAGTTTGTTTGCGCTAGCAGCACATATTTGCGTTAGCATTGCTACTAGCACTAGCACTAGCACTAGCACTATCATTAGCGCTAGCATTATTATTATAACTAGTTATCTTAGCAAATTAAGAAAGTAAATTAAAATATATTTAAATATAAAAATAAAAGAAAATAAAATAAAAAAATGAAAAAAAAACCTAACGGCGGCGTTTAAAAAAAAAAAAGGAAAAAAAAAAATCCTAAAATAAAGCAATTTATATTATTAATATTTATATATAAAAATAAAGCAAAACGCAAAACGTTTTAATTAGGTGCAGCTAAAATTTTATACTAAACTTTACTATTTTAATATAAACATTTCCTTACCTTCTTAATTAAAACAATTATATTAAAAAAAAAGCATAGTTATTATATACCTTATAATATAATTAATTTAGACCTCTTTTAAATATATATACTACCTATATTATATAAGTTCTAAACCTAAAACTTAATCTCTTAAGTTTTAGTTTTATACTATTAATATACTTATATTAATTTAATTATTATTATACTTGACCTAGTTATTATTTTTTGTTGTTAACATATAAATAGTAGCTTTTATAGCTATTAAAAATAAAAAGTTAGTATATTTTTTTTTATATAACTACTTATATATTAATTAAAATATTTAATTTAATTAAAACTTTGCTTATTTATTATTTAGCTATTTTTTATAGTTATAATAACTTAATTGCTTAGTAAATGCATATTTTTATACTAAAACAATAGTTAGTTTTGCTTTGCTATAATAATATATAGTAAAAGATATAATTATATAATAAAATAACCTAAATAACTATAGCTTATTTATAATTGCTTTGTTATATTGCTTTAAGGTTTTTTATATAAATAAATAATAGTATAACTATTTTAAATAAAATTTTGCTTATAACAAATTTAGTTTTATTAGATTTATATATATTCTTTTTTAAAACTTTATATTTTGCTATTATATTTTATATAAAAGCAAACTACTTGCAGTATTTAAACAAATCTTTATATAAAATATACTAATAATTAATTTTGCAATTAAAACGCATTATAAGCGCTAGTTATTATTATATAAAAGTAAAAATTTAGTTTTTGCTAACGCGTTTTTTATTATATAACTTTAGCAATTAGTTAGCTATATTTATAATATTACTATACTTAAACAAAAATAATTCCGCAATAAAGTAAACTATATATTATATAATAGCTTGCTTTTTAAGGTTGCTATTATATATAGTTATATAGCCGCGTTTTTAGTTTGCTAAAGTTAATAACAATATATTATAAATTATAGCCGCACACTAAATATTTAGTTTAAGGTTTATTAAAAAGGTTTAAAGCGTAAAAATAATATTAAACTCTTTTTAAAGACCTACTATAATAGGCAGTAAAAATATAATAGGTTAAAGATTGTTTATATAGATGTTAAAAAAGGTATACAATTAACCTAGGTATGCAATTAACCTATAAGATGCGTTATATTAATAATTAAAAAACATTATACCTTAAAAATGATTTAATACTTTTTATATAAGTAACGCTAATTAAATAATTAATATATTAACATTATAATAATTAAAAAGCTAGCAATATAAAAAGCAATAAAATAGCTAAACTATTATAAAAATTTTCTTTTTAAAAATTTAAATTAAAATATTTATAAGTATAAACAAAGCTAAGTAGCTAAAATATAAACTATTTAAAAAACTATAAACACTTTTATTATTAAATTAGCTATAACAAGAAATTAACTAAAACTTTATTATAATGGTTTTATTTTATATTAAATATCTAATAGCTTTTATATATAATATAATTTTAATATTTATTAACTGCTTTATAAAAATAGCTTTATTTATATTAACTATAAAAATGCTAAATATAGCTAAATAAATAGCTATACCTTATAAAAAAATAAAGAATTAATTTAAATTGCTAATAAATATAATAAGCAAAACATTTATAAAAAACTATTAACTATATTGCACTTAAAAATTAATAATTAAATAAAAAAATATATTAAAAACTAAAAAGTATTTAAAAATATATTTTTTTATTAGGTAGCAAAATAAATAAAAGTTTTATTAAATGCTAATGTTATATATAATAATAATTAATATATAATTATAAACTACTTACTATTTAAAGTTTTATATAGCTATTATTTAAATATTATTAAATATATATTAAAATATCATTAGTTTAAAGTTTAAAAAATAAAACAATACCTATAAAAAATAAATATAATATAAAAGGTAATGCACAAATATTAAAAAAGGCAAATAAAACTATATAAAAACACTATAATAAATACTATATATTTAAGCAATATAATATTAAAAATATTATAAAACTATTAACTATAAACTTTTATTTTAAATTGAAAAAAGCTAGCACTTATATTAAAATAAAAAGTTTAAAAAAAATTAAACTATAAGCATATTATATTTAGTTATTAAAAAAGTATATAAAAATATAAAAAACAATTAGCAGGCAAGCAAAACTTTTAGACCTAAAAAATAAACAAATAAATTAGCTATTAAATTTACTATATAGCATAAAAGTAACGAAGAAATGCAAAACTATTTAGTAAAATAAAAGAATTAGCTATTAAAGTTTTAAAGCTTTTGTTTGCTTAGCCGCTAATAAAATTAATAAAAAGTACTAGCAATATTATAAAAAGTAAAGTTAAAAAATAATATAGTATTTTTTTTAAAACAGGTTTGCTATGCTTGTTTTAATTTTAGTTATTAATAAAAAAAGTTTTTATTATTAAAGCATTTTATTTTTAACAATATAATATTACTTATAAAATGTAGACCAGTTATTTTAAAAAAAAAAAGAATATATAATAAACTATTATTTTAATAAGTATATTAAGTTAAATTATTTTATAAAAAATAAGGCCTTAGCAAGTTAGCAATAAATATTAGCATAATTAATAAAAGCACTTTTAAAAACATTATAAAATAATAGTTAGCTAGCAAATATTTAATAAAGAGTTAGCGTAGCATATATATAAATAAAAAATTAAGTTTAATTGAAAATAAACGCTAAATGTTTAGGTTTTATATTAAATAATAACAAAATATTTATTTTAAGTAGCTATAATAAAACAATAATTGTTTTTTAATATAGGCGCAAAACGCAAAATAAGCTTTTTACAAAGTTTAATAGTAATAGTTAAAAAGAGTAATAGTATAGCAAAAAACAATAATATTTTTATTTTGCAGCTATTAAATATAGCTTTTAAACAGGTTATAAAGTTTGCGCTAATAAGTTTTAATAGCTTAAGCCGCACTTTTTAAAAAAAAAAACCTTATGAAAAAATAAATAAAAAAATAAATAATAGTTAATAATATAAATAATATATTTTAATTGCGCTTAGTAAAATAAAACTAAATATATTATATAAAAGTTTTTATATATTTTACTTATATAATATAAATAAAAAGTTCACCATATAAAATAAACCTTTTTATTATTATTAAAAAAAAAGATTTTCTAAGTTTTTAACTTAGTAATTAGTATAGGTTTACTGTAGATTTTTATTAAATTAGTTTTTAAAAATAAAACTTGTTATAAATAAACATTTTTAGCAAACATATAACAAATAAAATATAATTAAAAATAAAAAATAAAAAATAAAAAATTAAATTATTTAAAAATAACGTTGATAAATAACAGGTTAATAAAACAAGCAATTAAAAAAGTAATAATATAGCAAATAGTTAGCAGCTAAAAAAAATTAAAAGTTAAAATTTTAAGTTTTAAAAATATAAGGTTAGGTTAAAAATTATTTAACTAGTTTAGTTTGCTAAAAACTAAAAGCTTAAAAAAAAGCATTATAATAAAAAGCCGTTAATAAATATATACTTATAGCACATACTTTATAAAGTATATACTTTTATATATACTGCAGCCATTACTTTTTAAAGATTATTTAAGCGCACACTAAGTGTAAAATTAACATTAAAGTTAAAAAAACAAATAAAAGTAATTTTTTATACCTATTTTTAAAAATTTAGTATATTATTATAATATATTAAACCTTAACTTTTATAGCTTTATAAAAAAGTTTTTATATAAGTTATAGCTTTAAGTTAGTTTTATGATTTTTTTTTTATAAGCGTTAAAATAAATTTTTTAAAAAAGCTAGTTAACAACATAATATAAAATAAAAGCTTTAAGTTTAACTTAAAAACTTAAAATATTTTAAAAAGCTTATATAACTATTTAAAAGCTATAAGCTAACCTTACCTTATTTTAAATATATATTTATTATAAATTTTTATTGTTGGTACTAAAATAAGTGCAAATATAAATTAATTATTAAGGTAAAAAAATGATCTAGAGGATGCATTATGTATTATGCTATCTATGTATAGATGCTAAGTTAGCACTTGCTAACTTAACAAACTAATGCATAACATTCACCCCCCCTTTTAAATAAAGATTGTTAAAATCTTTTAGTTTTATTATGTTATGCAGTTGTATTATTATATAGATGCTATAGTGTTATATAAAAGCAAGTAAAAGATAAGCAAGAAAAAAAGCAATAATAACTATTATAAAAATACCTAAGCCTAATGCAACGCTATAGTTTTTTAAGGTTATTTAAGAATAAAAAAATAAGAAAGCAAAAATTATAAAACTTAATATTTTTGTTTATTAAATTAACTAAATATAGGTAATATATTATCTAAAAGTGAAAAAATAAGAAAATAGAACTAAAAAACTTAAAAATACAAGAGCAAAAAAGCAAAAATTATAAAACATAACATATTAAATTAACTAAATATAAATAGTAAATTAAAAAAGTTTTTCTTTTGTTAAAATAATAAAAAAACGTTATAGTTTGTTTTTAAGCGCTTAAGTTATTTTTTAATTTTTATAATACAGCTAATATTTTTATTAATTATATTTTAAGCTTTTTTAATATTAGCTATTAGTTTTTTAATTTTAATATTATGTTTATTTATTTATTATATTAGGTTATTAATTTAATACATTTAGTTTTTAGCTTTAGTATTATTTTTAAAGTAGTTTTTAATAATTTAATTTATTTGTTTGTTTAATAAATTATAAGCTTGTAATAAAAAATTTTTTTAAATTTTATTATTTGCTTTTAGCTTTTTAAAATGTATTTTTTAATATGTTTATTTTTATTTAAATTTATAAAAAATTAAGCTTGATTAAATGCTTTATTAAAACAAGTTTTAATAGTGGCATTAATTAATTTTTTAAAAAGTGCTTAGTAAAGATTGCAAAGCAATATAGCGTTAGTAAATTTAATTATAAAGTTTTAAAACTTTTTAAATATACTAATTAAATAAACTATATTAATATTAACATTATTATTTTTTTATTAAAGCTTAAAGTTTTATTTTTTTTTTTAAAAAAGTTTTATAATATTAATATTTTTTATATAATTTATTTTTATTTGTTTTATTAAAGTAATTATATTTTATAATTGCTATATTAGTTTTTTTACTTAATAATAAATTTTTAATAGCATATTGTTTAGTTATAAAAATATTATATTTATACTTTTTATTATTCGGTTAATTGTTAGCTTTATTATTATAATTATTACTTTAGCATATTTAAATTAGCTATATTTGCTTAATTATATTAAATTATTAAAATTATTTTATTTATTAAATTTTAAGTATATTAAATTACACTTATATTTTAGATCTTATGCTACTTAGCATGCTTTATATATTTTTAGCAATCTGCAAAGCTTTAAGATTTTTTTAAAAATTAAGGTTAAGTAAAATATAAGCATTGTTTGCTTAACTATTATAAATGCTAGCTTTAATAGCTTTTTTTAACTAAGCTAACATGCTTTTTTAAACGTTATTATTAAAAATTTTTTTATTAAAGCAGCATTTTAATAATATATATATAACCTTTTAGTAGCAAAATTATAGTGCTAGTAAAACAGTTTATATAACTTTAGTTTAATATTATTTAAGGTTATAAGCATATATATTAAATGTGCGCTTATTTACTTTTAATATATTTAGTAAATAAATAATTAATATATAATTATATTATAGCCTTTTTATTATTAAAGATTTTATTATATACAACTTAAAATTTTAAAAAAATATTATAGCAACAGCGTTATAAGCATTGTTTATAAAAAGCTAAAATTAAAAAAACTTATTTTGTTAGGCTTTTAATTGCTAAAATAGTTAGCGCTATTATAATTTATTAAATGCGCAATAGTAATAAGTAACGTTTTAAATAATTTATAAAGTAAGTAGTATTTTATATTTAAAGATTATAATATATAAAATAAAATAAATATAAAAAATATGCTATAACTAGTAAAGCAGTTATAGTTAGCAATAAGTAAGTAAATACTTTATTTAAGTATTAAAAGTATTATATTTTATATTTTATTTATTTATAATAGTTAGACTTAAATATTAGTTTATAATCTTTTATTTATTTAATAATAATATTTTTAATAAAGTAATATATTATGCTTTTTATTTGCTTGCTTTTTATTTTTAAGTTTGTTTAAACTTATAAGTTTTTTATTGTTATAGATATTAAAAAGCTTTATTATATTTTATATAAGTATTTTTATTAATAAACTAAATATTTAAGTTTTAGTTTTTATTATGTTTAAATAACACATTTATTTATTAACTTTTTTATTTTATAAACTTTTTAGTTCTTATTATTTTTATTTATAAATACTTAGCCTAGTTGCAGTCTTTATTTAAAAAAAAAAGGTCTAGCATAGTTAAAGCAAAATATAGTTAAACAACTAATATAATATAATAAACTTTTTAGTATTATAAAAAATTAAGTTTATATATTAAGTTATTAATTTAGCATATAACTATTAAAAGCTTAATATATTATTAAAACTATTTTTTGCTTAGTTTGTTTAATAAATAGTATCTCTTATTAAGTTTTAAAAATATTTTGCTACTAACGTTATACTTTTAAGGTCTGCATAATATATTATAGCATAGTTTTATTTTTGCAAGTATAAAATTAAATGCAAGTTAAGCTTTTTTTAAATATATTATATAAAAAGTTTTATAATCTATTATATTTAGTTAAAGCATAAATAATAAATAAAAGTTTTGCTAGCTTAAAACTTAATACTACTTTATTTAAAGATTCTTTTAGTATTGCTTACTTTATACTATTAAAAGCATATTATAATAATATTATTATAAATATTTATATAATATTTAAGTTACTATAGTAATATTATATTATAATTTTAATATTTTTTTGTTTAACTAGTTATTTATTTATAAGTAGTATGCTATTAATTTAGCAAGTTTTGTTTTTATTTTAATAAATAGTAAATCTTAAAGTTTTACTATAAATTTAAAATTTTTATTAAATATAATTTTGCGTAGTATGCTTTATTTGCATAATAGTAGCATATAGCTTAATATTATAGCTTATTTTTTTGCTATATATATAATATTTTTTAAAATTAATAAAGTTTGTTTGCTAAATTTACATATTACTTTTAATAAATAGTTAAATATATTGTTGTTAAAAAGTTTTTAAAGTATATTTTATATAAACACTTTGAATAAGCTTATAAAATGTTTATTATAAGTATTAGTTTTAAAGTACTTAGTAGTTTTTATTTCTTTATTTTATAAGTTATATAGTTAAAACAATATTTTAAGTATTAGTTAGTTTTTTAAACAGTTTTTTAATGCTAAATAATTTAAAATTATTAAGCATTTTTTTTATTTTAAAGTAGTATTTATTATTATATACTTATTTTAATATTTATTAAACACATAGGTTTAATATAAACAGTTTATAGTTATTACTATATAGTAGGTAATATAGCAGCTTATTATTTAATAGCTTAAATTTTATACTTTTAGCAGCTATTTAGTTAGCAAGTTTTTTAATAAGCCTATAAGTTTTTAAGTTATTTTAATATTTTTGTTTAAGCGTTTTGCAAAATTATTTAAAAATTTTAAGCTTATAAATTATAAATATTTTAAATATATTATTTAAAATGCTTTTTAACTAATAGTTTGCTTTTGCTTTATTTTTTGCATTAAAAGTAATTAATAATTTTAATAGTATAATTAGTACTAAGTAAACCTTATTTAAAATACATTTAATATTTAATTTATATTGTTTTAAGTAAATTGTTGCTTATGCTAACTTAAAATTTAACTTAACTATATTTGTTATAGCTATATTTTTTTAGTTAATAATTATTTTAATAGCTTTTTAATTAATTAAAACTATAATAAGCTAGATATAAAATTATATTTAAAGTTATAATTGTTTACATATTTAAATAAAGCAAAAAACTTTTAGTTTTATAGCTTAATATTTTGCTTAAATATATAATTAATTAAATATGAGTAATTAAAATTAGATTTTTTAACTAATTTGTTGTTAAGTAAAATATTATAATCTTATAGCCTCTTTTGCAAAAAGCGTTAATTTTAAAAAAAAGGTTTATTTATTATACTGCTAATAAACAAAATAGTTGCTTAATATAAAATTTTTATATAGTATTTAAAAGCTTTGCAACTTAGTTTTAGTTAGTTAAAACGTTTGTTTTAATATTTATTTTTTCTTATTTATTAAATTTTTTATAAAAAGTTTTTTTTAAATATGTTCTTTTATAATTATTTACATCTTTTTAGTTTATAATAATAACATTTCTTATTAGAACTAAAGTATATATTTATAAAGCTATATTATTAAGCTAATATATATTTTTAAACCTTTTAAAGTTTTAAGTACCTTTATTTTATGTATAGCTTTTATATAATATATAATAAAAAAAAATTTATATAAGTAGTTAATATAGTTTGCTTTATTATTATTAAAAATTATAATATTATTAATATATGCACAACAAAAGTATTTATATTTTTTTAGCTTATTATTTATAAAGTGTTAAGCATAAGCTAAACTATTTTTAAAACTTATTAATATAGCATTTAATACCTTTAGTTGTTATAAAAACATAATAATTATTTTATTTTTATATTTAAAATATATTAAAAGTTAGTAAAAAATAATATAATATTAAACACTAAAAAAACTAATTAGTTTTTAATGTTTATAATAATATTTTTTAGGTATAGCATTAAGTAAATATTAAAAATAGTAATATTATTTAAAGCGCGCAGATTAACTATAACGTAACCTTTGCATTTGCTTTTAATTATTTTTTAAGTAATAAAAATGAAGCAGCTAAATCAGTTTAGTTTATTTATTTAATTAAGTTTGCTTTTATAATATAGTTTATTATATGTACTATTTAAAATATTTATATTTTTAATGCCTAGTTTATATAGTTTTATATATTATTATTAGTTTTGCTATTTTTAAATAAAGTTAACTTAAAGTTATTTTTAATTAAAAAGTTAAATAATGTTTTTAAAAGTTTACGTTATATTATTTAAATGTTTTAATTTTATAATTTATTTACTTTAGCTATTTGTTTAAAATATAAATATTATAAAATAATTTTAGGTCTAAAAAATCTTATTTTATAACTATTTATTATAATATTTTATAATATTAATAATAAGTTTAACTTATTTATAGTTAATATGTTTTACGCTTTTTATATAAAAAAAATTTAAAAATTTAAAAAGTTGTTTATAGCTTAGGTTATATTAAAGTTTAAATTGTTAAGATTTGTTTATTATTAAGTTTTTTTAAGCATGCTTGCTTTAGTTTAATTAACTTATATAAGTTTATTAACATTTAAATTTTTTATAGTCTTTAAGTAATAGTTTTATTACATTTTAATTAGTTTGTTTATAATATTTAAATATAAAATCTATTTTAATAACTTAGTGTCTAGCATTATACTAAGTAGCCTTTGTGCAAATAGTATAAATATATAGTTATACCTTTTTTTTATATAATTGTTATTAAAAACTTTAATAAAATTTGCTTGCATATAAGTTACTATTAATAAAGAAATAATTATATTTATTATATAAATAACTTTTTTTTAAATTAAAGCATGTTTTTTAAAAATCATTATTAATATTTAAATATTAAAAGAAGATCTAATTATTATAGTGCATTTAAAAACGTTAATAGTTATATTATGCTTATTAAACTAAAAAGTATTTAGTAAAATATTTAGTTTAAGTTATTTATTAATTTATGCTATAATAATTATTAAAATTTTTATACTTCTTTTATTTTGAATAGCTAGTATAAAAATATTAAATGTTGTTTTTTAATATATAATATTATTATCTTTAATACTTTAAATTATTTTTAGTACATTAAATTATATAATTTAATATTAAAAGCAATTATTTTATAAAAACTTTTTGTTTACTATAAATTTAAATGCTTTAAGGTTAGCGCATACTATATATTTTAAATTAGACTTTAAAATTCTAATTTTTATTTTAATATATATATATATATATATATTATAAAATTTTTATATAAAGCTTTAAGCTTTAAAATAGCTCTAATATATTTTTTTGTTTAACATTATATTAGTAAGCTTTTTAAGGTATACAAATCTATGATTATAAAAGCAGTGCTGCTAGTTTAAAATATTTTAATTTTAAAATTGTTTATTTTTTTAATTATTAGTAGTTTATATATATATTTTGTTGCAAATATTATTAAAAACGTGCATTATATATTTATTGCGTAAAAAAAACATAATACCGTATTTTTAATATATATGTCTAGCTTTTATTATTATTACTATTATAGTTACTAAAGGTGTTACTAATTTTAAAAAAAATAAGTAGTTATATAAAAATATATTATTTATGTTTACATTAACGTTAAAAGCTTTGCTTTTGCTATTTAATATTTATTTTTAAAAAAATAGTTGTTATTGCTTAATTAGCGTTTTTATTTTTTTTGCTTAGCATTATTTAAAGCTTTAAATGCTTTATTTAGTTTATTAAATATATTAGATTTGTTTTGTTGCACTTAGTAATTTTATTAATGTTTATATAGACTATTATATAATTTGTTGCTTTAATTAGTCTAACATTTTTAGTTTGTCTATTTTTTTTACAAAAAATTTTAATATAATAATCTTTGCTAATTTTATTTACTATAGCTAAAATATATATTAAGCAACCTTTTTATTAGCGTTTTTTATTTTTAGTTTAGTAAACATTAAATTTGTTTTAATTATTTAGTTTTTAGTTTTTATTATAGCTTATTTATATATTTTAGCTATAGTATAGCTAATTAAAGCGGTATAATAAACAAAGCATAGCTTAAAAAATATTAGTTTATAAATTTAGTATTTATATTAAGTATAGTAATAGCTTGTTTATTAGCTAACACTTTGTTTTTCAAATATTTTAAAAAGTTATTAAAAAATATATTAGTTTTAGATTATAAAATTAACTATTAAAATAATAAGTATATTATACTATAAATTTTAAACATTTGTTATAATAAAATATTATAATTTATTGCTTAATAAAATTATGGTATATATAATGCTTATATTTATATAAATTGTTTGTTTTATAACTATTATACGCTAAAAACGTTTTATAGTTTTTTAAGATTTTATAGTGCCTATATTATAAAAATTTTAAAATAATTTATTAGTTTTTTAAAAGCTTTATTTATATTTGTAAGCAACGTTTTTTATGTTTGCAAACTATACTTTTTAGCCTACTATAACTAGGCGTCCTTATAAAGTAGTTTTTTAAAGTCTTTTTAAATAATAGCTTTGCAAGCTAGGTTTTAATAATGCTTACATATACTGTTTTTAAAAAAAAATATGTTCTACTAATAAATATTTAATTTAATTAATATATAATCTTTTAGTTTAAAAAATAGGTTTAGATTTAAATAAAAGCAATTAATATATTATAGTTTTTATTTAAACAGGTTTTTTTAAGCCGCTTAGTTTTATTGTTTTTTAGCTAGAATTTATAAAGGATTTTTTATTTAAGCTATTAAAGCAGTTAAAATAAATTAGCTAACGCCTTTTAGGTTTTAAAAATTAGCAAACGTTATAATTTAATGCTTAAGCATAAAAGTTTTAATATAATATTTTAAGTTATAAGTTTTATTTAATAAATAAAAAAACATTTATTTAAAAGTTTATAAAAATGGTAAAAAAGTGTTTTTTAGTTTAAAAATTATTAGTTTTAATAATTATTTCATTAAAAGCTTTAGCAAAGTTATATTGCTTAAACTATAAAGTTTTTAATATTAAGTTTAGTTAGTTAAATATTTTGCTTAGTTATATAACTTATTAAATTAAGTATTAAAACTTTAGCTATTAATTTTTTAAAATAAAAGGTATAGAGATAAAGTAAGTTATTTTAATTGTTTTAATAGTTTTTTTTTGTTAGCAAAATCAAGGTAATATTAAATAACTTTTTATATAATGTTAACTTAGTTTATATTAACTTTTTAGATCTACTTTATAATCTTGTTATTTAAATTGTTTAAAAAACAAATAATTAAAATATACTGTATAACGTTGTATAGCTGTTCTAAAAAAAGTTCTATAAGTTAAAATAACGTTATCTTAAATTTTAAGTTAAAAGCAGGTGCTTTTTACCTTATCGTAAGCTTAATTTTTCTTAATATCTTATTGTTTATGTAATGCGTACAAGATAGGGCGACAAGATATAATGGCAGCAATAATTCTAATTCTAGCCTTGTTAAATACAGGCCATCTGTTTTAAATACAGGCTATTTAAGACTTAGGTTAACTTGTCTATATATAATAGTTATTATAATAACTAGGCGAAATACGATTTGTTTATATTAGTATAGAGAATATAATTGATCTAGTTTTTAAATAAAGGTATTATTAAGGCTAAAGTTAAAGGCCAAAAAAAATTGGTCTAGTTTTTAGTAAAAACAAAGTCTTCGTTTTTTAATGCGTTAAATAAAACGCTAGCTACTAATTTATTAGTACTAAAATAGGTGCAAATATAAAATAATTATTAAGGTAAAAAAATGATCTAGAGGATGCATTATATATTATGTTATCTATGTATAAATGCTAAGTTAGCACATGTTGACTTAGCAGACCAACGCATAACATTTATTTATAAATATAATACTATTAATATAGTTTTTTACTATATTTAATACCTAGCTATACTTAATATTTTTTTTCTTTTTTACGCATAAATTTTTAAAACTTAATTGTATAACAAATAATTAATTAAACCTATTTAAAATTTAATTTCTTAAACATTTTTTATTTTTTTAATATATTTATATATTGTAGGCAGGCTTGCTGCGTACTTTATAGCGTTGCGTGCAAATGTTTTGCTTTTTTTTATAATTATTATTTGTATGCCTTTTTATTATTTTTTATATAGCAGCTGCTTTAGTAGACTATAAATTTTTTATTTTATAATTTAGTTGTTTTTATATAGCAACGTTAACTAAATTAATATTTTGTTATATAAAAAGTTATCAGCTTTTTGTTAATAATATAAAATAATATATAATAGCTGTTATATTATATATAATTTACTATTTAATTTTAATAATTAATGTTAACAAGCTATTTTTATATTATATAACTAAATATTTAATAAATATAAATTAAAATATTATATTTTATATCGTGCTTAAAGTAATAAAAATAGGCTTTTTAATAAAGCTTTAGTTATAAAAGTAATTAAGTAAAATTTTAGCTATGCAATAATATATTTTAGATTATATATTAGATTTTATTATTAATATAATAAATATATTAAAAAATGTTAATAAATAGTGTTTTTTTAATTATATATATAATATATATATTAATATTTTATAACTATTTTAAAATGCTAAAATAACTAATATTACTATGCTACAGCTTATAAAATAAATGTAGTAATATAAAACTTATAATAATATTAATATTTTTAATAGCTTTTATAGCTAATAAAAAGTAAAAGCTAATATATATTTTTTATATAATTATTTATATATTAATAACATATAAAACTTGATTAATATTAAGCTTATTTATTATTTAACTATTTTTTATAGTTATAATAATTTAATAGTTAGGTAATAAAATGCTTTTATATTAAAATAATAAATTGTTTTATTTTGCTATAATATTATAAAGCAAAATAATATTGCTAAATATTAAAATAGCTTAAATTATTATAGCTTATTTATAATTGCTTTGCTATATTATTATTAAAGTTTTATTTATAATAAATTTAGTTTTATTAAATTTATATATATATATATATATATTTAAGTTTTATATTTTGCTTTTATATTTTATGTAAAACAAATTATTTATTATATTTAAATAAAATTTTATATAAAACGCACTAATAATTAATTTAGCAATTAAAATATATTATAAGCGCTAGTTTATATTATATAAAAATAAAATTATAGTTTTGCTAACATATCTTTTATTATATAAATTTTGCAATTAGTTAATTATATTTTTATATTATTAAGCTTAAGTATAAATAATTGCATTATAAAGTTAAATATATATTATATAATAGTTTGCTTTTTAAATTTATTAATTTTTAATTATTAATAAACTAATTAAATATTGTTATATAGTTATATTTTTAATTAAATAAACTTATATATAGCATATTATAAATTTAAGCTATATATTAAATGCTTAGTTTTAAGTATATATAAAGTGCTTTAAGTGTAAAAATAATATTAAACTTTTTTTAAAGGCTTACTATAATTAGTAATAAAAATATAGTAGATTAAAAGCTATATATATAAAGATAAAAAGGTGTTAATATAACTATAAAATCTATTATATAAAGTATATTTATATAAAAGTTTATATTAGCTAGGCTTTATAATAATTACTAACAAAATATTATAGGTAATATAATATTAAAACTAAATAACGTATCCTACGGGTTAATTGCACACTTTTTTTCCAATATAAAAAGGTCCGTGCGCAACTTTATAACTTAACCAATGCTAACTATGTTATAATAATATTAATAGTACCGATTTGATTTATAATTAAGTAACAGGTTTAAAAATTATCTTTTTATATTTATAGCATTTTTATTTAGCAAGTTATTAAGTAATACGCTAAGCAAGGATTATATAATTTTAAGCAATGATTATATTATAGTGCTAATAATATAATAATTTATAACTTGTTTTATATTTAAGTATTTAAAATAAAAAACAATACTATTAGGTTTTTTATTTTAATAAAAAGCTTAAAGTTATATTTATATTATTATATAATTAAAATTAGTAAATTTATAAATTTACGCACAGACTTTTTTTACATACAATTTTAAATAGTCTTTGCTTAGCTAATTCATTAATAACTTGCTAAATAAAAATGTTATAAATATAAAAAAATCCTTTATAACCTTTTTATTTAGCTATAAATTAACTAGTACTATTTATATTATTCTAACATTAGTATTAGCCAAGTTATAAAGTTGCGCACGGACTTTTGTTATATAGAAAAAAAGCGTGTAATTAACTCGTAGGATGCGTTAATATTTAAAAAAAAATCTAACTATAGTTTTTAAAAGCAAAAATTTTTATTATATAAGCTTGTTTGTTTGCTTGTTTATTATTTACTTGCTACCTATAATTTATTTATAAATACTAAATATAATCTTATTTATAAATACATTTATATTGTATTTATTTTTAAACAATTTAAAAATATAATTAATAACGCTATAGCCTTATAATATAAAATAAATTAATTTTTATACGTGCAATTATTTTTTAATTGCCTTTTTTTTAATATTTTTTTACTTTAGCTACTTTATATAGTTTATTAAAACTTTAACGTGTATATAAAACAAGTTTATATAAATTAAATTTTTTAAAGTTTAATTAAAAGTTTTTTTTATAAATATATTTGCAAATTTATTTTGCTATTAAATTATTATATTTTAAATATGTTTATTTATTTAACGTATCCCACAGGTCAATTGCACACCTGGGTTAATTGCACACTTTTTCTAACCTTTATATAAACAATTTTTTAAAACTTAACTATATAACAAAAAATTAATTAAAACTATTTAAAATTTAATTTATTAAACGTTTTTTGCTTATTTTAATATGTTTGCGCATTATAACTAGGCTTACTACATATTTTATAATGTTGCGTGTAAGTTTTTTGCCTTTTTGTATAACTATTACTTGCACGCTTTTTTGCTATTTTTTGCATAGCAGCTGCTTTAGCAGCTTATAACTTTTTTATATTTTATATATAAAATAATTTTTTATTTTATAATTTTGTTTTTTTTATTTAGTAATGTTAACTAAGTTAGTTGTTTGCTATATAAAAAGTTGTAACTTTTTTTTTTAATAAAGCTAAATAATATATAATAGCTATTATGCTATATATAATTTGCTATATATTTTTAATAATATGTGTTAGCAAGCTATTTTAATATTGTATAATAAAATATTTAATAAATATAAAATAAAATATTGCGTTTTATATATTATTTAAAATAATAAATTGTTAAAGTAAAAGTAGGCTATTAAATAAAGCTTTAATTATAAAGGTGGTTAAATAAATATGTAGCTAAGCAATAATATATTTTAAATTATATAGCATTAATTTTGCTTTTTAAAAACTTTTTTATATATTAGCTTTTATTATTAATGTATTAAACGTATTAAAAAATATAGGTAAAAAATTCTTTTTTAATATATATATAATATATGCTTGTATTAAGTATTTAATTTTTTTTTTTATAACTGTTTTAAAAAGCTAAAACAGCTAATATTAAAAAGCTAAAGCTTATATAATAAATGTGCTAGCATATAAAGCGTAATAATATTATTGTTTTTGTAATACTTTTTAAAATTATATAAATAGTAGCTTTTGTAGCTATTAAAAATTAAAAGTTAGTATATACTTTTTGTATAACTACTTATATATTAATTAAAATGTTAAACTTAATTAATATTTTATTTGTTTATTATTTAGCTATTTTTTATAGTTATAATAACTTAATTATTAAGTATTAAAGTGCTTTTATACTAAAATAATAAATAGTTTTTTTTTGCAATAATAATATACAGTAAGATAATATAGCTATATAATAAAACAGCTTAAATAACTATAGCCTATTTATAATTGCTTTGTTATATTGCTTTTAAGTTTTTTATATAATTAAATATAGTTATAACTATTTTAAATAAAATTTTGTTTATAATAAATTTAGTTTTATTAAAGTTATATATATATATATTTTTTAAACTTTATATTTTGCTATTATATTTTATATAAAAGGAAACTACTTATAGTATTTAAATAAACTTTTGTATAAAACGTGCTAGTAATTAATTTAGCATTTAAAATATGTTATAAAGGCTAGTTATTATTATATAAAAAAAAAAGTTTAGTTTTTGCTAACGCGTTTTTTATTACATAACTTTAGTAATTAGTTAGCTATATTTTTAATACTACTATGCTTAAATAAAAATAATTGCATAATAAGTTTAAGTATATATTATTTAATAGCGCGCTTTTTAAATTTTATAAGTTTTTGCTTTTTAAGGTTGCTATTATATATAGTTATATAGCTGCGTTTTTAGTTTATTAAAGTTGTTAATAATATATTATAAATTTTAGCTGCGCGTTAAACGCTTAGTTTTAGGTTTATATAAAGGGCTTAAAGTGTAAAAATAATATTAAACTCTTTTTAAAAGCTTACTATAATGTGCAGTAAAAATATAATAGGTTAAAGATTGTTTGTATAGAGGTTAAAAAAAGTGTGCAATTAACCTAGGTGTGCAATTAACTTGTAGGATATATTATAATAATGATTATAAACTATTTTTTAATATAATTTTTAGCTTAATAAAACAATCATATAATAATTTTAAATTTGTAAATAAAATAAATAAATTAATTATAATTTAAAAGTTTTTGTCGAAATACTAGTTATACAAACATGGCCTCCCTCGCTCGTACTAAACAGTACAAGTGAGTGAGGCCCGCACGGCTAGTATCTAACACTAGGTTATCGCACGTAACACGTTAGGACCGTGCGAGCAGGGAACCTGCTCGCACAGTAAAGCAGAGTTTTTATAGTTTCTCTGCCTCCCTTAGTTTCATACCTTTTATATAAAAAACATAAAAAATAGAAAATATATTATTATGCATTGATTTTGTTTGATTTACTATATATACATACTTTAGAGCTAAACTAATAGTTTTTATAGTTTAATTTAATATTGTTTAAATAGTAATTATACTATTAAATCTATAAACTATTTTATATAGTTTGCTTGCTAAAATATTTTAAATAACTTGTTTATATTTATTTAAATCTTAATAAATAATACTTTTAATAATTTTATTTTTGCTTATTTTATAATTTATATATATTTTAATATTAAGTATAAAGTTAAATTTAAATTAAAAAACAAAATTTATATTCTTTGCAAAAATACTATTTATAAAAATAAACAATTTATTATAGCTTAAATTTAAAATAATATAGTTTAGGCTATAGTTGTATTGTCTTTATATTATTTATTTGGTTGTTTAAAGCTTTTATTATTTTATATAAGTTTTATAACACATATAGCAGTAAATAAATTATATATAGCTTTAAGTTAGCATATACTATTTATATATATAGTTTATAATTTTTATAACATATATTGCTATAAGTAATTAAATAAATTAAAGTTAATTAAAGCTAGTTTTTTTGCTTAGCCTTTTAAATAAACTATAATTATTTTTTAAAATAACTTTAGCTTCATTAAACTTAACTAATTAACTTTAGCTAGTATTTGCTTGAATTTTGCTTTAAATTTAGCTTTATATAGTTTTACTTTTTGATTTAAAAATATAAATATTATAAAAATAAAAATATTATTAGCATATATATTAACAATTTCAAATTTTTTAAAATTGCTATTAATAACTAAAAATTATAAATTATATAATAATATTTTTATTTTAAGTTAAATTTATAAATATTTATAATAAGTTTTAAATTAATATAAACTTAATTTAGCTAATTTATAAAATAATTAAAAAAGTTAAAATAAAATTTTTTTAATATAGCTTTTTACGTTTAATAAGCAAGAATATATAAATACACTTATATAGTTTTGTTTGCTTATATATTAGCTTAAATTATATTTTAAACATTTTTATATATGCTAATTATATAAAATAAAGTTAGTTTAAAAGCTTATAAAGCTATTAACGTATTTGCTAAATAGTTAAAGCATACATAAATTTTTTTTTTACTATTATTATTATTTTTTATATAACTAAATATAATTTTTTATATAGTTACATAGTTTCTTTTATATAAACTAATTTTTTTAAAAAAGAATTTAATATTTTAATATTTATTTACACTATATTTAAAAAACTTAAATGTTTTTATATAAATAGATTATTAATTTTATTTGCATTAAGTTTTTTAAATAAAGCCTTAAGCATTATAATTATACGATTTTTTAGCAGCTTAAACGTTAATTTAATGTTTTATTTTTTTTTAGTTATTAAAAATATTATAAAAAATATAAATAGATTATAAAATTATACTATTATTATAAACTAAAATATAATAATATACTATGCTTATGTTGTTTTATAAGGTTTGTTTTACTTTTTTATTTTATAAGTTTAATAATAAAAATTTAAACCTTATTATTTTTATTAACTGTTTTTTTTTAATTTAATTTACAATATGTTTAAAATTAAGTTAGTTATTTTTTTATTAGTTTTAAGTAAATAATTATAATATTTTATTTGCATATATTAAATTTTAATTTTACTATTAATTATATTTTATATAGGCTATTTTAGCTTTGCTTTTTATATAGAGCTATAACTTTTATATATAAAAGTAATAATATTATATTATATAATTAAAATTTATTTTAAATATAAAATGTATAATTAACGTTTGCTATTAGTTAATTTATTTATAAATGTTTTATTGCGTTTTTATAAGCCTTAGCATATTATATAATATTAAGTAAAAAAAATAAGTTTTAATTGATGTTTAAGTAAATAATAAATATTAGCAAGATTAAAACTAAAGCATTAAGTTTGCAATATTATTTAAAGATTTAATAGTTATTTATAATATTAAATTATCATTTTATTATATAGCGTAGTGGTTATGCGCCTAGCTACTATATGATCTTTTTGCACGCAGTTGTTAGTTTAAATCTGGCTCGAGCCTTTTTTGCAAGTTTAAAAACTAGGCCCTAGCTATTAGTTCTTTCTTTGCAAAAGCAACTAACATTAGCATAGTTGCTTTTTATACTAAAGTTAAAGCTATAGCAACTTTATATATTGCTATAAAACCTAAAAAAGAGCTTGTTTGCTAATTATAAACTATTTAAGCTAAATAATAATATGCTTATTTACTAACATAGCTTAAAATAGCGCTTGCTTTTTTTAACTACTTTATATTGCTAGACCTTATAGCAGTAATTAGCTAGCAAACTAAAAGCAGGCCCTTTTTTTAAACCTGCTAAAAACAAGCTTTTTATATATTTAGCAGTGCTAATAAAAAACAAAAACAAAAATTATTTAAGTATGTGCTAGTTAAATATATAAAAGCTTTACAAATAATTAAAAAAATTAAAAGCTAAGTTAAAAGCTTTGCAAGTTAATTTTAAAGCTATATTTATATATATAAAGTTTTTTTTAACTCTAAGTAAGGCAATAAAGGGCTATATAAAATAAAACCTAATAAAAAAAGTATAGGCAAAAAAAAAAAAGGTTAAAAAAGGTTAAATTTAAAGCGTTTTGCTATCGCGCTGCTAGCTTACTAAGTTACTTTTTTTAAGCACTATTATATTATATATATACTATAAAGTAGTTATATATCTTAAGCTAGCTTTGTAAATAAAAAACATTATTATTATTAAATTTCTTTTTTTTTAGTATTTAATTTTATTTTAAATAATTTTATATGCTTTTTATAATAGAGCATTTATACGTTTAATTTTATTAATAACTTAATATATTTTAACTAATAATTTATAGTATATAGTTTTTATAATTTTTATATTTATATAAACCTTTTTAAACAAAGCTTATATTTAGATTATATATAATATAATTAAGTAGACCTTATTAAACGTTAATATAATACTTATATATTATTTTCTATAAATTTTTAATGCTTATAATATATAAAAATATTATGGCTTAAAATAAAATAGCTACGTTAATAATATAAAATATTTATTAACTATTAATTTATAATTATATTTTATTATAAGTTTAAATTTATATAGTGCAAAATTATAATAGTTATAGCTATGTATATAGCTTTATTAAGGTTTTAATTTTTGTTTATAAAAATATAATTATTATTTAACTAGCAAAATATTATATATAGTTTATAATTATATTAAAGTATAAGTTTATGTAAGGTTTTGGGCTTGGTACGTTGCAAGGTGATGTACTAGATTCTAAAAAGTAGCTATAGAAGATTACTTCCATCTGGTGTGCTAATTGTGTGTGGCCGCAAGGCCTTATCAGGCCTTCGGTTAATCCTCGGGGAGTGGTCGCCGCGGTACGTACCAGGGTACGTACCTCATAGGTGCGTGCTGCAAGTACGTACCCAGTGGCGGCTTCCTTGTTACAGTTTAATTGTTTATATATTTTCTATTATATTTTATTAAAGCTAATATAATACATAAACTATTTTTTTATACGGTCTTTAAAATATTAAAAACTATTATATAATATAAAATTTTTATTATTTTAAGTTAGCAGCAAGTGTTAATAAAATATTTTGCTTTATTATATAGTAAGTTTATAGCATACAGCCAGGCACATACGTCGCGTAAATATTATTAGTAATACTATATTAAGGGGAGCATAAGCTACTTTTGGCTAGCACTTGTAGCAAGCCTTTCGCTATACTTTGCTATATATAGCTTAACGCTACGTAAACAAGCAAAAAAGCTATAGAGGCTAAATGTAACGAGGAAGCCGCCACTGGGTACGTACCTTGGTACGTACCGCGGCGACCGCTCCCCGAGGATTAGCCGAAGGCCTAATAAGGCCTTGCGGCCACACACAATTAGCACACTAGATAGAAGTAATCTTCTATAGTTACTTTTTAAAATCTAGCACATTACCTTATAACATACTAAACCCTACCCCTTACACTAAACAAAAAGTTGCTTACAACTAAAATAATATTTAACAAGGCTTAATTTATTATTTTCAATAACTAAAGTTAAATAAACTATAGCTTAGGTTTTATTTTAAAGAGCTAAATTAATAAATTAACTTAAAAAAGTAAGTAAGCAATTTTTTTTTATAAATATATGTTATATATATTTATATAAACATGGTATTATAAAAATAAAGTTATAAAATAAAGCTTTATACTTTATAAAATTTTGTTATTTATAGTATATAGCTAAGCAAATATATTATATAAATATTATTAATAATAATATATTAAAAAAATTATAAAAGCTTTTTACTTAATTGTAAATAATTTTGCAAGCAGCCTAATAAATAACTAATAAATATAAGCGCTTAAAAGCTAACAAAAAGCGCTTTTATATTTTCTTAGTATAAAAATAGCAAAAGCAACATATAGCAAAAAAGCTGCTAATATAGCAATAAAAAATCTTTTTGTTAACAAACTAATAAAATATAATAAAAAACCTATATTTAACGCATTTTATAACTTAACTTAAAAAAGCGCTATACGCCTAAGCTAACAAAATATAGTTATAATTATTAGCAAGCTAATTAATAAATGCATAAAGCTTATACTACTGTTAATAATAATTAAAAAAACAAACTAAAAGCTTTTACTTTAAAAAAAAGCTAAAAAGGCATAAATAATAAAATATTTAGCAAAATAAGCAAAAATTAATATAAGCAGCTTTTTAACTAATATTAAGCTTAACAAACTTATTATTTAGCGCAATTTTAATAAAGCAATTAGTAAAACTTTTTAAAAAGTACTAAATAAGTTAAACAAAGCACTAGCAAGCTAAATATAAGTATAAAAAGCAGCAGCAATAAAAGCTTAGCAAGCTTTTAATATAAAAGCTATACTAGTAAAAAATAAAAAATAAAAAATAAAAAATAATTAAAGCAAAAAAATAAAAACTAGCTTTTTATAAGCATAAGCTAGTAGCAATTATTATAGCAGTTAATATAGCGCTTTTTAAAGCAAAAATAATAATAGCTTGTAAGCTGTTTAGCAGCAATATAATAATTACTTTTAAAAAAAGGCTTTTTAAAAAACTTAATAAAAGCAAGTAGGTAGCAATAGTTTTTAAACTAAAAGCTATGCTATAAAATAAAAAAATACTAGTATATATAAAAAAAATTTATATAAATAAAAAGCTTTATAAAAAGCTTAAAAAATATATAAAAAACTTATTAAGTATAAAAAAATAATTTTAAAAAAATATAAAAACTAAATATAAAAATATTTTAATTTATATAAGCACTTTAAAAGTAGCTAAAAAGCTTTATAATAAAAGCTTATTATAAAAAGTATAGTTTTTTAATTATAAACTATTTAACTTAAATATAAAAGTTAAGCAATATTTTAATTACTATAGCTTTAATTATATAGTAGCTTACTACTTAAAAAAAGCTTACTATAGGTGCTATGTAGCTTTTAAGCACTTTAAAAAAAATTAAGTGCTTAATAAAAAAAAAAGCAGCTTAGCTTAAATATATTAACTATAACAAAAGCTATAAAGCTTAAAATAAAATATTATAAAATAATAATAAAAAAAAAAGCGCGCTAAAGTAGTATATATAGTATAACTATATAAATTTTAAAATAATAAAAAAGTAATATATTTAGTATATATAGTAAATAATATGCTAGCACTATTATTAATAAATTTAGTAGTAGTTTACTTAAACCCTTTTAAAAAGCTTAGCGCTAAAATAAGCTTACTAGCTAAAAAAATATATATATAAATTAACTATTAGCTTATTTAATAATAATTTTATTAAGCACTAGTTTATAATTAATATTGCTTTTTAAAATATATAAAAAAAATTATATTAAAATACTATATAAGCGCTTAAAAAAATTATATATATTATAATAGGTATATTTAAACTTAAAGTTAATAAATTAAAAATAGTTTATTATTTTAAAAACAACTATTATTATATTTAAAAAAGTAATAAAGCTGCTTTATATATTAATAAAAAAATAATGTTAAAAATGCTAAATATAAAATGTAGTATAAATTAAATAAATATATAAATAAGTAATAAGCTAAGCGTTTATATAATTTAAATAATTTATTTATTAAGCTTAATAAAAGCAAAGTAAAAAAGCTTAGTTTAAAGCTTTTTATTTAAGCTACTACTAAAAAAATATTTAATAATAAAAAATTTTAACTTATACTATTTAGTTTAAAACTTAGCAAAATATATATTATATAATAATAAAAAGCTTTTAAAGTTAATAGCGCGCTAAATACTATTGCTAGCAACTTTATTAAAAAAGCTTACTAAAATAATAAAAAAACAAAAAAACTTTATTATTAACTTTATATAAGTAATTAAAAAAACTAGTATTATTTATTAAAATAATTTAAAATAAAAAAAATTAAACTATTAAGCTTTTAAAGTATTTATTAAAACTAGTAAATATATAAAAAGCTATTTATAAAGCGCTAAAAAATAAAACTAGCTATAAATATATAAAGTATATATAGTAATAAAAGCAAAAGTGCTTATTATAAATATAAACATTTTAAAAAATAAAAGCAAGCTTAATAAAGTTTTTAATAAACTATTAAAGCAGCTTATAATTATTATAAAGCTTTTAATACTATATAAAACGCTTAGATTAAAAATAAAAAAAGCGCTATAAATAACTTTAAAAATTGTAAGCTTTAAAACAATTATAAAATAAGCATACTAGCATTATTAAAAAAATAGTAAAAAGTAGCTTAAAAAACGCTTTATAACGCTAAAACAAACTTTAAAATAAAAATAATTAAAACTTAATAAATAAGCTAAAAATAAGCAGTAGCAAAAGCTTTAAAAAACTTTAAAATGTTTTAAAGCTTTGCTAAGTAAGCACGCTTACTAAAAGCAATGCTAAGCATAATAACAATTTTTTTTTTTATAAAATAATTTAAAAAAACTTATAATTATTATTACTTATAAAAAAAGCTTAAAAGCTTGCTAATAAATTTTTTTTTGCTTTTTTATTAAACTTATAAAATGCTTTTAGTTAGCTTATAAATTATAATAGCTATTAACGCTTTAAAATAAAATAAAAAGTTAAAACTAATAATATTGCTATGCTAATTTATAAAAAGTACTAAGCGCTAACAAGCTTTTTAATAAGTTTTTTAAAGTATATAGCAAACTTTTATATTACTAACTAACAGCTTTTATTTAAGCAAGCTTTTTGCTAAAGTATTGTTTTAAATGCTTTTAAAAAGTATATATAATAATTATATTTAAACTAAAAAAAACACTTTTAATAAAGCAAACTTTAAAAAAATAAAAGCTTATATTATGAATTAGTACTATAAGCAAAGCTTTTTAAAAAAATATATGTAAGCACTTAATAAAAGCAATAAAAATTTATAACATGCTTTTAAAAAGCTAAATAAATAATAAAAGCTAATAGTTAACTAAAATAGTAATTAAAATAATAATAAAAAGCATTTAATAAACATTTTAATAAAGTAGTATTATATGTTTATTACTACTAAATATTTTAAAAATATTTAATATAGTTAACTATAAGCACTTAATAATTATGCTATAAAAAAAAAGCTTTTTATTATAAGTAATAAGCTAAATAAAAAGCTTTGTTATAAACTATAAAGCTTTTTTTTTTTAATAAAAAGCTTGCTATTATTACTATTGCTATTTTTATTTTATATATTTATGCTATATAAAAAACTTGCTAAGTAATGCTTAAAAATTGCTATAATAAGCTTTATAAATAACTATAAAATGCTTAAAAAAGCTTAAAATATTTGCAAAGTATAAGCAGTATGCTATAAAATAAAATTTGCTTTTAAAAAAAATAATTTATTATACTTTTTAAAAGCTTAATAGCTTTTTATAAAGTAAGTTATACTTTTTAAAGCAATTATAAAGCTTAAAAAAAGCACTTAATTTTTTAAAGTTTATTTTAAAAAAAAACTAAAATAAAAAACATATTTAGTAAAGCTATATAAAAAGCTTATAATATAATAGCTTATAATAATTAAGCTAAAAAGCTTTGCTTAAAGTATTAGCATTACTAAAGCTTATTAGCTATATATAGCAATAATTAAAAACACTTTAGCTTATAAAGCTTTAGCATAATATTAGTAAGCAATAAAAAATAAGCTTTAAAAAATTGTTTAAAAGCTTATAATAATTTAAAAAACCTGTTTATAAAAAGTAATAAAAACTTTTAAAACAATTTTAATATGCTATATTAAAATAAAAATAAAAATTTTTTTACTAAACTTTTATTTAAGCAATAAAATAATAGCTTTTTTAAAAAAGCTAATAATACTTTTATATATATAAATAATAAGCTTAATAAGCAAAAAAATAATAAATTAAGTGCTTAACGCTTAAAAAAAAATAAAAAAACCAGCTATAAAAACGCTTTAAAGCGCGCTTAAAAAAAGCTTTTTTAAACTATTATAAATAAAATTAGTAAATTAAAAAAAAAGCTTTAAAAAAAGTAAATAAAATAGTAAAAGTATATGTGCTTTTATAAACAAAACTATTTAATTATAAAAAGAAAGCTTTTAAATATAAAGTTAGCAAAGTATTATAAAAGCTTTTTATGTTATAAAATATTATTAATTTTTTAAATATATATTAAAAAAATTAAGCTAAAAGCTTTTTTATATAAATAGTATATTTTAAACTATTTTATAATGCTTTATAAGTATATATATTAAAAACGCCTCTGCGTTTTTACCAACTGTATTTTCTACCCTTTAGCCGCCAACACCTCACTGGCCATACCCTCACTTGGCCATAGGCCTTACCCTTACATAAGCCACTCACTTGTTGCCATATGCATCCGCCTCATGCCTCCTCGAGCCACCATGACGATGCCATGCCTTCATGGGCCACTATGGAGGTGCCATAGCGCCATAGCTATTCATAAAAGCCTCGTATCCACTGCCAGGCCCCTGCAGGCACTATAGTTGAGCTACTGCATGCCCTATAACCTATATGGTAACCATTGCAAGGCCTATTACAATTATAGCATTAGTTACGGCACCAATCAGGCTTTTATGCATACTAATGTAAGGTAGGCTAGGCTAGTATATAAGGTAACTCTAGTCACATGCAGGGTAGCTCTACTTACACCTCCCTCTGCTAATCTTAGGCCTTTACAGGTCGGCCACGCCTCGGCCCCGCCTCAGCCTTTAAACTCACAAGCGCCCATCCTTTAGGCTTTGCTATTTGCAACGCTTTTAGTAGCCTTTAGGCCTTTAAGACCTGCTATATTGCAGTAGACCTAGTAAATATATTTATTATAACCTACTATAGATTTTTTTATTAGTTAAAAAGGCCTAACCCCTTGTTATACTAGCAATTATATATAGCAGTTTAACTGCTAAATATACCTTATAATTTTAAGCATATATACAAGAGCACTTGCCTACTTACCTTTGTTAAATTTTTAAATAGTTAATAGTAATTACTTTTTTATTGTACTTATATATTATGCTTACAACCTATTATTAGTTAACTTTTTAGCTTTACTATTGCAGCTTTAAGCCCTTACTATATTACTTGTAGCCTACTGCTATATTAGCTGCTTTATAGGCCTTATATGCTCTATACCCTTTGTATTAAGCTTACAAGTTCTTGCTAGCACTTTGCTACCTATCTGCTATTTAATAGGTCTAGCGCCTGCTGGCCTACTTTATTTGTTCCTTTTGCATACCAGCCTACTTAGCCTGCTCTCTAAGCATACTAAGTTGCCTCCCCTGCTTACTAAGCATACACCTTTACTTATAGTGCCCTACAAGGACCTATAGCCCCTATATTCCACTATATTTCACTATATCCTTTGATCTAAGCCTTATACCTGGCAAGCCTCCGCTAGCTTACACTTTTACTAAGCACTAAGTATTACCCTTGGCTACACCCAGCTATATGCCCTGTAGTCAGGCCTACTTTTAACAATATAGCTAGCAAAAAAATAGCAGCTTATATTATTTTAAACTATAGCTTTTTAAATAATAAGCATAAAAAGTTATATTAAAAGCTTGCTTTAGCCTGCTTAAAATTAAAAATAAACTTAGCTACAGCTATAAATAAACTAAAAAGCGCGCAAAATATAGCTTAATAGCTTTTTTGCACTAAAAAAATTATAATATATAATTTAGCTAAATAACTTAAAAAAGCTTATAAAAACTTATAGGAGCAGCTTAAAAAGCATAAAAGCAAAAAAAAAAATATAAAAATACTTTATAAATTTAATTTTAATAAGCTTGCTAACTTTAAAAAGCTTATAAAATAAAATGTAAGCTAAGCTTTTATATCTTATTTATTTGCCTTTTTTAGTTAAAATTAACTAGGTAAAAACTTAATATATAAAAAAAAACATAATAAAAGCTTTATATAGGCAGCGCAAGCGTTTTATTTAGCTAAAGAAGCGCTTTAAAGGCTTTAAAAAGCTTTGCAAGCTTTTTAGCGCGCCTTAAAAGCTTTTTTAAAACAGTTTTTGCTTATAAATAAAATATAAAATAGCTGCGCTATAAGACAGCTAAGCAGGTTACTTAATAATAATAAAAATAATAAAAGCATATTTTTATATTAAATTAACAAATAGTTTTACTTTGCTATAATTATATATAGCAAAATAATATAACTATATAATAAAATAATTTAAATAATTATAGCTTATTTATAATTATTTTGCTATACTACTTTAAATTTTTTTATATAATTAAATATAGTTATAATTATTTTAAATTAAATTTTATTAATAATAAACTTAGTTTTATTAAAGTTATATATATATTTTTTTTTAAAATTTTATATTTTGCTAATATATTTTATATAAAAGCAAATTACTTATAGTATTTAAATAAATTTTTATATAAAATACGCTAATAATTAATTTAATAATTAAAACGCGTTATAAGCAGTAGTTATTGTTATATAAAAGTAAAAGTCTAGTTTTTGCTAACATATTTGTTTTTATATAACTTTAGCAATTAGTTAACTATATTTTTAATACTTGTTAGGATCTAAATTATACTACTGCGCCAAAAGGCATAAGAGTTAACAAGGTTGCCAACTCTGCAGACAATTATATACTTATAAGTATGCACTCTAACAATACTACTATATTTAAGCAAAAACAATTACGCAACAAGGTTAATTATATATTATATAATAGCTTGCTTTTTAAAATAAGTAAGTTTTTACTTTTTAAAGTTGCTATTATATATAGTTATATAGCTGCGTTTTTAGTTTGCTAAAGTTATAGCTAATATATTATAAATTTTAGCTGGACGCTAAATATTTAATTTAAGGCTTGTATAAAAGGCTTAAAGCGCAAAAATAATATTAAACTTTTTTTAAAGGCTTACTATAATAAGCAGTAAAAATATAATAAGTTAAAGATTGTTTATATAAAGGTTAAAAAAAGTGTGCAATTAACTTAAATATATAATTATCTTATAGAATGCGTTATTTAATATTTATTTTATATATAATATGTGCATAATAAATAAAATACTTATAAGTTTAATTATTAAAGCTTAATAATTAAAATAGCAGTTTTTAAAAATATTCTTATAATTTAAATAATGTAACAAAAGTTGTTTCTAAGACTTGCAGAGATTAAAGGGTTATAAACTCCGGCGCCTCTAGTCTAGTACTCCTGCAGGCTCAAGTCATAACTTGCTAAATCGAGCAGCGGATAACCCAGCACACAGACAGCAGGGCAAGCGCGCAGTAGCAGTGCCACCGGAAGCTCTCCCCGGTCGCTGACATGCCTAGATGTCGCCGTCAATCGTCCCAGGGATGCGGACTCAAGGCCCCGGTCAGGGCAAGATAACCCTTGTTTTAATAAGAAATTTATTCCCTGGCCCGCATAGCCCTTATTAAGCTAGACAACGTTAATATCTTATAATACTAACATAATATCTTGTTAATACCTTTGTAATCGCTTAGCATTTAGTAGCTAGCGATCTTAAGGTTAACTTTTTAAATAAGGTTTTATTTTAACTATATTAATAAAAACGTTTACTTTAGCTTAAATTGTCCTTATTAAGCTAAACTATATTAATTTTATAATATATATAACTAATTAGTTTTTAGCTTTATATTGTTAATAAAATAAGTAAAAAAAAAAAAAATTAAAAAAAATTTTAAATAAA
>Ga0247782_1000305_pt1 | contig 46379 bp, 31 predicted proteins | sample UWRJL019104C5_FD_179928 | JGI IMG/M metagenome (GOLD analysis project Ga0247782, IMG submission 179928) | Plant litter microbial communities from Arlington Agricultural Research Station in Wisconsin, United States - UWRJ-L019-104C-5 | ecosystem: Environmental > Terrestrial > Plant litter >...
CGAGGTGATTTACACTTTGTGGGGCTATTATCATCTGTCAAACAGCTGTTAGAAAAATTTACGGCCCGTTGCCGGCTGTATGGGTGCCCGCTAGTAATTTTATGGGTGCCCGGTTAATAATTCTCTTTTTGTATTAGAGTCCTAGGTTATATCTAGTGATGGGTCACGGTCAGCGGGCACTCCAGTTGCTCCAGTTACTCCAGTTGACTGACTGTGTCTAATTGTAGGATACGGTATTCAGCAAATTCTTTCATGGAAGAGGTCCTACATACCTGCTGCTGTCCCCTTCCATCTAGTACAGTCTGTACGGTATCACTGAGCACCAAGCAAGGGAAGATGCTATGTAGTATTATCCACCGTTTCGGTTGACCTAGGTTGGCTGGATGCTGCAGATTCAGTCGAATTTGGTCACCGAGTCTTAATTATACTGCAACCCACCTATACACAGTTGGTTTGAGTTATGATCGAGACGCCTAACCTACTCTTTCTCAAACGATCGTGTCGGCCTACTGATTAACCTGGTGCTTCTGAAATCATCTGATAAGAGAAGGCAAAGCGAGAAATGCTGATAATAACTGGGCTAATAATTGTTATTTGTGGCAAGTGGCAGGATGCGGCTAGCCACCCTAGATCTAGGTACATAGCTGCGGGTGATTAGTCATATTTCTCTTGGGTACTTAGGTAGGTAGGTTAGGCGGGTACGAACTGTGGCAATCCGCACCTGATGATGAAATTGGGAGAGGAGTCGCGACACAAAAATTCGGATACAGAAAGAACATACAGTAGTGTTCGGTGCGAAAATTTCTGGCCGGTTGAACGATACCTTGTAACACATGAAGATAATGATGAAAAATAGTTCTCTACAAGGTGGGAATGCTATGCGCTGACGAATTGCTTCATCTCGACTAGATTTTGCGAGACACGACCTAGTCCACACGCAAACTTCAACGCAGGCAGCTATTTCGGTGTATACTGCTACATCATGGGTTAAATGCTTCAAACCCGGACAAATATCAAAGGATATCGATTAAATTTGCAAGCGGGCTAGTTTGAACTCGTGGCCTCTGTCTTTTGTCTCTGCGGCGGCTGCTTGTCGCGGCCTGCGTGGGGGTGCATGTAAACATCGGAGTTTTATTGATCAATATTGCGACATGAGGTCTTGCAATGTGACAGAAGTAACGTTTACAAAAGTCGTCACTGCCGTCTCATCATCCCCCTAACTGGCACAGCAGCAAGAGATCTCTCCATAAGTGGAATGGCGATCTGTCGCGCAAGGGACACACAGGGGTTGGTGCCTGTCTGGTCGTACTCCTCGGCAGAATCCAGCCGCCCTATCAGGATACACATCGGTGTCTCACGATTTCTTCCGAATTTCCCTAGCCGTGCTTCATGCCATGCCCGGCCTGCCCGTCGCCCAATCCCGAGTGAGCGTTGAATAGTACTATCATGGCACCTGCCGCGGTATGTTCCGCTCGAATCATACCGGAGGATATATGTAGGACGGACGGATAGCATCGTAGTTCGGATGGAAACATAGGCAGCATGGAAATAACGTTGCTAAAGCAAACCCCTTTTCTCTTTTTTCCTCAGAGATACAATGACAAAGTTTGTTGTAGAGGTACCCCGATGGTACTCAGTCAGTCTTTGTTTTGAACCTGCCAATACGCCGATGCCACAATAGCGATGACGAATAGAGACGAAAAGACGGTGTCCATGATAATGACAGAGGAGGAAACGCGGTACTTCCGGGCTCTCCTTGCATGGGAACCCAGTCACGTCGACGGTGTCGTGAAGAGGAAGCCGGTTCCCGAGCGGCTCGTCGCAGGAGAGTTTCGGGTCTTAGTACTCGGGCCCAAGGGCTGCGGCAAGACTGCAATACTCACGCGGGTAAGTGCCTAGTAAATATAAATCTGTTTTCTTCTTCCTCGCGGCTTTCCTGACAACTTGATCAAAGTTCTGCAGGGGCAGTTTCGCCGGCGAGGGCGAGCCGCCAAACCCCCAGTACGAGCGCGGATGCCAGCGCAAGATCGATATCGAGGGTCGGGTCTACAAGGTTGACGTTCTCGAGCTAGCGCTCAGCCAGCTGACCCAGGGCCAATCCCTCCGGCACGCCGTCGCCATCACCGAAGCAGTCGTGCTAATGTACGACGTGCGGTCCCGCGACTCCTTCGTCTTAATCCAGGACCTACATCGTCGGATCCAGGAAGTGCTGACAGTGGATAAGCGCCAGCACTACGGCCTCATTCTCGTCGGGAATAAGGCCGATGGCGATGAAGACGATAAGGGAGACGGCCCGCGGATGGTGAGCGAGGGCGAGGGATACGAGCTGGCGCGCAACTTGGCCGGAGGTTTGCATCGCTGCGCATTCCGCGAGACCTCGGCGAAGACGGGCGGGAACGTCGACAACATCTTTGTGGTTTTGGGCAGTGAGGTGCTTAAGCTACGGCGGCTTACTCAGCAGCGGAGAGAGCAGGCTGAAGAACTAGCCAGGATGGCGGCTATGACAGATGTTGACGGGAAGAACCTTGACGAGGCGCCCAAGCGACTTCCTAAATGGAGGGTCTGGAGCCGTCCCTGGTTTCGGCGCGCATCTGAAGATGTGGCTGGGAAGGCTGCTGTTGTTTGAAATACCTTCAATAATGGCCCCTTCACCGGTTGTAAGGATAAGCCCGACAGTTGTTTTGCTTCTCCTGCAGAAGACCTTCTTAAAGTAGCGTTACCCCCGAAGGGAGATGCAGCGACTAAAGACTTCAGGCGGACTGCTAATACTTCTCTGTGGCGAGGTTGTATAATTCGAGGGTCGTCTTTCTTCCACCTACTGTCTCCCATCTCTCTATGTACGTAAGCATTTTGAAGCTTCCTAAGTGGGTTGATGGAAAAGTAACTGTAGATCTTTAATTTCTAAAATGAGGGCTTAAAACTCGCTGAAGCTAGAGCACGCTGTTCCAAGGCTATGAATTTAAACTACAGAAATATCTTGGACCGTATACTTATGGCTGTAAGATGCTAGCAAGGGGCACTCCCCAATACCAAGAGGCAACTGCCATACCACCGATGCTCATGGTGAACGCCATCAGGAAATTGACATCATTGTTGTCCAGCAAATCCCAGCCAGTCTCGACAACCCGAGTAGGCTTATTATTCCCGAAGCCAGACTTGCGATGCTTATTGTTCGGATCATACCGATCCTCAGCCGTGGCGCTATAGTTGACCGCGGAGGTGTCTTCAACTGCGTTTGCGCCTGCAGCGGTCTTCGCGGCGCTCGTGGACCGCGCATCGGAAGATGTCAGAACACGCACGCCCCCTTCACCTTCGACGATTTTACCCGTCCTCACATCCCGCACACTCCTCTGCAACCAGCCGCCTAGGAAACTGTCAAGAAGACTGCCAAAGGTCCCCCAAATAGTCATACCCCATGCAAAGATGAGTTTTTGCTGCATAGACCAGGGCTCGCCGCCACCGATCCTGCCGCTCGTATGATCGCCGCACATGGGCAAGAAAACCAGTGATGTGGTGACGATGATCATTGACCCTAGGAAACCGGCGACAAGGCCCCAGACGGTGACGCCACCGTTCGTACCGCGGGGCACTTTTCGCAGGGTAAGTGATGTGATGAGTCTGGGCTCGGTGCGAGACAGGATGCCGAGCTCGGAAGAGAAAGTGTCGGCGCACACAGCCGCATAATTGGCAATGATTCCCACAATCAACAGGTCGCCTCCCCAATTATAGCAGTATGAACCCTCAGCTTTCTGCCCGCTTAATATGGCATCGCGCCTCTGGCTCAATTGATATGTATGCAGCAGAGACAGGACAGAGGCCATCAGCGAGTTGGCGAGGACTTGCACATGCGTCCGGGGGCCCTCGCCGCCAGAGCTGCCCTGCGCATGCAGAGTGAGGCTGGCCTTGACTTCCTTTTTAACGGCCGTAGCGCGGGTGCCGGCCAGGAAGAAGATGACAAGTAGCACGAACGGCAGGTTCCATGGGTGAATTGCGTGCACAGTGGCCGTGAGAGCCGCGACGAATATGCCGAAGGGCGTCAGGGAGTTATGCGAATACGCTCGGTAGACAAGGCCGAGCGTCGCTGGCACCGCGATGATGGCTCTCATGACGTAGAGGAGCGGCTGACCATGTATATAGATCGGGGTGGAGACCTAGTATTTCCGAGGGCTGACTGACTCGAGGTCTATTGTATCGTTTCAAAAGCCACTTATCTCTCTTCTAAATCAATTTGTGGACTTCTGATGAGAGAGATGGATATGAATTAAGATTATTCCAATCACTAAGATGTAAATAAATGTGTGCTTAACTGGCCTTTTGGTGTAATAGTTGGCGTAAGCCCTTCAGCGAATGAAATATTCACTGATGTGAGAGTGCATATGCAGTGGGCTATCAGATTTATTATCGATTTACCCGAGCTGTCCGACATGGATAAATCCACTATAACCCATTTCCATATCCTTTATAAGCATGCTCTTTTAACTACATACTGTCAAAATCATCTTGGAAGTCACTCAGAGCGAGCGACGCTGATATTATCTGTATGTCTAACCTAGTTTTTTATCATGCTTGACATTAAGATTACATCTTTAGCTTAAACAAACGTCTTTCAATTAAATAGATTAAAATCATTCGATTAAGCTTCATTGTCTAGCCTGCAACAATGTAAGGGACCGCGAGTGCTACCTGCTAATTTCCCCCCTCAAAATCTTTCAACCCCACGAGCTCACCTGATCCAGGGCTATGGCTAACCACCCGGTACCTTGCGCCGCTCCGAAATTCGGTTCGAGAACCCACGATCATATGTCGGAAAGAGTCAGGACTATAACCGTTCAGTACTGACAAACCTCATCGTGTCAGGCTGTTGCTCAGTTCGCAAGAGCCGCATTTGGTACTCTAACAAGCCAATAAAGTACACTAAATCCTAGGAACAGGTACAGAGAGTCAAGGAATAAGACTAATGTTCGACTCCAGCTCATGCTAATCTCCTGTGTACCTGGTTGAAATGGTAATAACCAGGAATTGAGCTGACTAATTGCTATCCTGCTTGCTATACAGTCTCGATCTGCATTCCGTGCATGCATGCATGATAGATACTACTTCGACGGCTAAGGCGCGCACCAGGCCCAGATAGCTGTATCTAGTTGTCTCTCATCTCTTGTTTATGATATACCATAGACCCCCGTCCGACGCCGCCCCTAACTGGAGCGTCAGTTAACGGCACTATCATACCAAGCACGGGTGTGTGCAGTGAGTGAGGTGAGTCTGAGAAGTTCAATAATGCTAGAAGCCATGTCTTGTAGTTGGGGTATGGTTCTTCAATGATGGTTGAATTCGGTGTCGGCGTCTGCTCCTGGTGTTTGTAAGCCACTGCGTTGTGAGCACTGCCATTCCCATGTCCTAGATGAATTACCGGTTTTTATATGGTCCGCCATGCTGCCGTCCCAGATACTCGCTACCGAGATTTGACGCACCTCGCTCCCGTGAAGTCATATAAACTTTGGCCCGGCATCATTTCCTGCAGGTAGGTTCAACAGAGGGGTAAAACCCTCACCATGTATAAATTTGACGAGAGCCATTAAATTGCTCTAGCTCTTATACCCTATTATCGCAATGTTTCTTTTTCAGTTCAGCGTTTTGCACCCGGTGACTTTTGTATGGGAAGTTTCCCCAGTGTAAGCTGTTGGTGTATTTCTTCTCTTCCTCCACCAACATGTATACACGTATCACTTGGTGGCTCGCCACCATAATCCGAACTATCGCTACATTGGCGGCGACGGTAACCTATGACTGGGAAGTCACCTGGGTGTGGGAATCGCCGGACGGCTATGGACGCCCCGTCATTGGGATCAATAACTCATGGCCCTGCCCAATTATCGAGGCTTACCTAGGCGACACCATCGTGGTGAACCTGGTGAACAAGCTGGGTAACGAGACGACCGGGATCCATTTCCATGGGATCAATCAGATCAACTCGAATTTCATGGATGGTGCTGTGGGGAGCAGCCAATGTCCTCTCCCCCCAGAATATGCCATGAGCTACAGTTTCATAGTGCGTTAGAGAAATACGATACATGGAAATATACTTACATAGTCTTGAACAGGCTAATAAACCTGGCACTTATTGGTGTAAGTGACTCGACCGAACTAGTACTATCTGCTAGTGCTAACGCTTGGGCAAGATCACTCGCATAACATGGGCCAATATCCTGATGGTTTTCGCGGGCCCCTGATCATACATGATCCGGACGATGTATACTTGGATGAGTATGATAAGGATCAGATAATTACTATCTCCGACTGGTACGTCGACAGGGCCGCCTTACTTATCGCCTCTAGTGTTGCTATTCTCCTGTTTGCTTCTCGCTGTTGCCACACACTAGATCTATAACACTGATACTGGGTGGGCGTGACGACAGGTATCATGACCAATCTCCCACGCTCGTTTCGAACATGATCCGACCCAATAACACGCACAACTCGCCACCCCTACCGAATGGCGTGTTGGTGAACGAGGGTAGCAATGGCCATATATGTATCGAAGCCGACAAGACGTACCGCATGCGCATCATAAACTTCTCAGCACTAACCCCCGCTTTCTTACTCTTCAATGCGCTCCAAATGAGCATTATCTCCGTTGATGGGGTTTATACAGAGAAGCAGATCGCTAACCATATCCGAGTAATGCCGGCCCAACGGTACGATGTATTGGTCACCATAGGTCCCAATTCTCTACAGAACTATCCGTTCCTCGTCGCATTAGATACCAACCCTGACTTCACGGCAGCCAACACTGGCACCCCTATTCAATTCCCTATAAACTTCACAGGTCAGCTTATTACAGACCCCAATGGGGACCTTGATGGTCTGTCCTCGACGGACCAGTGGTACCCTCAGGATGATTTTCAGTTGGTGCCTTACGACAACAAGGCCGCACATGGCCCAGTGGACAAGCAGTGGATTCTGAATTTTGACTACTGTACGGATGCCAACGGATATCCGAGGGCATGCTTCAACCAGACGACCTTCATCAGTCAGAAGGTCCCTACTCTCTACTCAGTCGGGTCTCTCGGCGTGAACAATACAGAGGTTTCTGCATACGGGCAGGTCGGCGCCTTTTCCATTGGGTACAACGAGGTGCTGGAGATCATCATCAACAACCACGACGACGCTATACACCCCTTCCACCTCCACGGTCACCAGTTCCAAATCATCGAGCGCCCCACGAGCAACAGCGGCAACTGGGCAGGCACTGGTGCTGTACCCGCTGCGCCGATACGCCGTGACACCGTTGCTGTGTATCCCAATTCTTATGCTGTCTTGCGCATCATCTCGAACAATCCCGGTGTGTTCCTCTTTCACTGCCACGTCGAGTGGCACGTGGAGATGGGTCTGACTGCCACACTTATCGAGGCCCCTGAACTTCTCCAGAACATCACAATTCCGCAGGACCACATCGATGTTTGTGATGCGCAGGGCATTCCAGTTTCGGGTAATGCCGCGGGCAATGATCTCTGGTATGACACGGAGGGTTTTATCACTATTAACCCTACCTCATATGTCGGGTGAGTCTTGGTTCTCTGAGTTGCGAGATTGGAAGGACTCACGAAACTGACGATTTTCTTGGCATTAGGGCTCTTTATAGCACTGCTGCGACGGGAACGGGGACGGCGACGAAGTCGGCGAAAGTAACAGCGACAGCGACGGTTACCACGACGGCAATAGTCACAGCTTCATGAGTGCTGATTTATGTCACGGATCAGAACTGCAACGCCAACCTACAACACTGCTTGTACAAAAGTAGGACGTAGTCAAGTCGGGCGACTCGACCTCCTATGCAGTTTATATGTATGGGACAGTGACGATTGATTGTAATAGACTTAATTATTCTGTGCTAGTGTACAAAGTGGTTGCCTTCCGGACGTTTATCATTTTGAGACGTGTTTCGTGTATTTAGGACGGTGGAAAGAGTAATTATTGGTACAGAAATTGGAGAGTACAAATGCATTCCTTAATAATGACGCAAAACTAGATCACGAGCGATGAAAACTTGAGCCTTCTGTCCTCTGTTGCACATGAGATCTGCTTCAAGAGCCCGTAACTCCTTTGCCACTTCGTTGTTGATCAGTAGGTATCAGGAAACTGAACAGGTCCCAATGAAGCAGCAATCTATAGCTGACGACAGAGTGAACACATGATTAACTCTCTGAATCTCACACGGAATGTAACAAGTATGTGAGATATATGTTGTTGCCTCTTTTCTATATGGATCCAAGGTGTATTAATCCATGGTTCTCTCGCTATGGCGTGTTGGCACTCGCGACAAAAATAAGGATAGAGAACTCCTTTATAAAGTGATACAAGGTACTTTTCTTGGTCTTATAAGGTTGAAGTGTCATCTAAGGACACTGTTACTAAAAGGTCATCTATGCATCTAGCATGCAATCCTACTGTTACCCGGCCTTGAGAAGGAAATAAGAAAGCGAAGCGCAGAAAACCATTAGCGCTGTTAGGAATCGAACCCAACTCCACACTATAACTACTTAAACCTCTCTGGCAGAATGTCACAGAAGCTAGAGAGCATCAGATAAGAACCTTGTTATCAAGGTACGAGTGGCGTCACAGCCCAGAAATGTAACGTTAACCACAACATTACCAAAAGTAGAACGTACCTGTCAAGTCGTTCATCTGGAATTTGTATGTAGTCTACATATATATGCAGGTATAGAAGCTCTTTTCTTTGCAAAAAACCATTTTCGTGCAATAATGAGAAGCCCATTTTGGAATCTCTGGCAGTATAATTAAACTCTGACAGCCCACAGATTAGAACTGCAATGATAATCCACAGCAATACCAAAAATAAAACATAGCTAAGTGGATGCCCTGACTTCGTATACCGCTTAAGTATACGCACCTCATAGTTTAAGACTGTGACACACTGAGAGTGTGGGAAGACCGTCACTTTTGCAGCATCAAATATCACTCCATTGCTGCAGCAACACCTAAAACCTGAATAGCTTTACTAAGATCCCTACTAATCTAACAAACCAATGCACCAACAACGACATATTTCCACTTAACCTTAGACTGTCTGGCTGGCTCATATACAATGCTGGTAAGCACTGTTATTAATAGCTACTATAGTCTGAACGATAACACGAGGGTTACTTACGTATAGAGTATTCCCTAGCCAAGTTTCTCACCCCGATTCATATATATACTGGAATCGAAATGCAATGCATTCTGAAATCTCGAGATGCTGAGATGAATACGCCGTGTACTACTATAGTTGGGTGTAAGCGTAAACCCCGCGGTTGTGGGCCACTGCTATGAGGCGAGGAGTTTCTATATTATTACTGTGTCTATAAACCCTATTTAGTCTCGTTATGTAATATGAGTTTTGGCTGCGATCATAAAATGTGAACCCGGGGTTTACATGATGGAATTGCGTGACTTTTCTACCGAGTGTTCTTGATTAAGGCGATTGGTAATATGCGCGCGGCGTTTTCGGTTTTATCTGTGGGTTACCCTGATCTGGAGCTGTTGATGAATATTAAACATTGGGGACCTTTTTGTTAACTACATATGTAGGGTACCTAGGCATAGTTACTGAATGTTCTTGCTTAAAAATGATTGGTAATATGCGCGCGGCGTTCTCGGTTCTTATCTGTGGGTTACCCTGATCTGGAGCTGTTGATGAATATTAAACATTGGGGACCCTTTTGTTAACTACATACGTAGGGTACCTAGGCATAGGCGACCGCCGGAAAGCAAGCAAGAGCATCCCCGGAAGAAGTGCGCATACATCTTCTTCACGAAAATGAAGATGATCATTTCTTTGATTAAATGGGTCGGACATGAGTATCACCTCGTACAATAGCGAATATTTACACGGCAGCGTTGTGCCCGGACGGGAGGTTGCAGGATTGCTTCGATTTCTTGACAAGGGGGATGAATGTATGACGGAGGCGGATGTACGGGGGTTTATTTGAGCGTAAGCAAACATCAGCACATTTTGAGCGATGTAGGTCAATAATAGTTCGCCAAATGAGGGCATATGATTCTCTTACCATGTTCATATTCATGAGGCTATGCCACATTGTGGTGATAATAATATGAGGTTGAGTAGTGAATACGTGACACAGCATGGAACTAGAAGGGCCTATAAAACGAAGTCCGAAGATGGAATGGGCCCTATATTTAATTAGATAGGAGATTGGACCGGACGTCCGATATAAAGCTGAAAAGAGCGGATTCGCAGAGCGCGTCGTCCAGCGGCGCCACTCCGGCAGGGAAGGATGAAGACCCGAGTTCGGAAATCTCTGAGAGTTATGTACTCTGGGCGGGAAGCAAGGAGAAAAGATACACATTGAGTGTCTTGGTATCCTTGGCATTTGTGGCACTCTCTAACCACCACACACACGACCAGACACAACCCCATGGGGCATGCATAGCACGAGACGAGTGCTGGGAAGCCTCTCAGCTTTGCAGGGTTGAAGTGCGGCCGCATCATGGACAAGCGCGGGTATTCTTGCTACCAATATTCATCTACCTACCTACCTCCGTAGCTGTTTCTCGTGGGTAGTCATATCGAGCTCATTCTCTCTGGTATGATCATCACGAAGAATTGAGAAATTGTTCTATTCTCGCTCTTTGACATGTGACGAGATGAATTGCCCGTAGATTGGCCTGCCGAGGTGACTACAGAACTGCAGAATACGTAGAAGTCAATTCATGATCGTAAGTGAGATATGAGTATAGATACTATGTATAATTCTTACTGGTAGCTTACGGCAGATGAAATCGGTGTCGCCTACCTAGGTTAAATGCTTTAAGGTTTCCAGTCACATTTGACAAACCTGTCATTTAGGAATTATCTTTGGAAGGGAAGATTTGCTCTGGGCCAGATGAAGGCTTGGCTCCGATGATGACCGGTGATAAAGTATGAGTAACATCTCACATCTTTATGGAAACAGATACTAGTTTAGAACATCTTTAAAAGATTGGATATGGACTGTTGTTCCAAACATGATACCCGCGTGCTAATTTTGGTTCAACAACTGACGGTCATCTGACTGGGAATTGGTCCGAACAAGGAGGGCTGTTACGAGTAGAGCCTACACGTCGGCTAGGGTCGACTAAGTCTCGTCCTGGGTCGACCCACTTGCGTCGGGGCTTGGCATTCAAAACCTCCGAGGGGGTCTAAAAACGTACTAAAATACACTAAAATTTTTAGCGTCAGGCTAGTAGGCCTATGCTAAGCATATGCTTAACATATGCTATAAAATATTAAAAATATTAATTAAGCATATATTAAGCATATGCTTAGCATATACTTAGCATATGTTTAATATAACTATGCTATATATAAAAATATATTTAATTTTTATTAAAGTTATTAAATAAATTTAAATAAATATAATTATAATTATTATTATATAAAAATAAAGTTTTTATATATAATTATATAGTTAAAATTAATTTTTTAATTAATTATTTTATTTTATTTTTTTTAATTTTTTAATTATTATAGCTAATATTATATATATTAAACATATGCTTAGCATATGCTTAGTATATGCTTAGTATATGCTTACTAGCGTAGCGCTAAAAAATTTACGCCTTGCTTAATTAAGTAACTAGGGTGTGGGTCGACCCTGGCTGAGTTTTTACGCTAGTCAAAAATAAAAGTGGGTCGACCCAGGACGAGACTTAGTCGACCCTAGCCGACCTACAACCCGTTACGAGTAGACCTCGAGGTAGTTACAGGGTAGGTTACATGCTTGGCACGCAATGGACACAAAAAATGAGCCTACAGTAAGTAGATCTACCGCCAAACCTAGTGGGTGGGCCACTTACTGTTGGCTCATTTTTTGTGTCCATTGCGTGCCTGGTTAGGCTCCTACAATAGCTCCGGGTGGTTTGCAGGTACAGAAAGACGGGGAAGGCTTGGCTTCTGATGCGATCCAGATAAGGCTTAGTGTTCTACATAGCTAGTATACCTAGCCTCACCTTAGGTACTAACCTAGTCTTCTGCAGGTCAACATACCTCCTGTATTACATAGCAGGTACATGTCTGTTCGAATTATGTGCACTAGACTGCTGTACCTTATCTAGTATCTACGAAACAATGAAGAAGCAAGCACTTGTTCTAATTCAGTTTCTCTTTCGACTATATTGTTAACTGTGGAGGACTTATTACGCTTGAACTGCTACTACAGCTAAATTAACACACCTGTGGACGGTTTGCCCAGGAAACCGGAAAAGAAACGCTGCTATTATTGATGATCACGTGATAACGCAGCACCGTGTCAAGCGACCAGTTAGGCACTTGGATGGGTCTGCTTGTTTACTCAATCAATCAATTGGTTGACCTAGATCTTACGGGAGCTCGTATCATCACCGGCATCGCGGCCGATCTCTTCGACCAAGTTCATCCTGACCATTAGCTTATGAGCTCATGTTCTACTGACAAAGGTAACACGGCGGACGCGGAAGACTGCTTATTCGAACAGGACCAATTGTGTAGTCATGGCGTCAGTGGCAGCAGCTCAAGACTCGGTCCTCAGAAGCGCCACACGTCTTCTCGTACGTCTTGTCTTCATCTTGTATTCATGTTGTTTTCATATGCACGTCCCACCGAAACAGTACCGAGACACATTCCACTCTGTTTCTTAGGATGCCGCTTGGCACTTGAGCAGCGTTCGTGACAGGCTGTACTAGCCTTTTCCTGTATTCTTTTCATGCATCGGCACCCTCGCGCTCTATTCTCAAAGGGTTGCTGAACAAGGCTCTCTACCACACTCAGGAATCTTTTTTGGACTGACGTTTCTAGGCCCAGCCTTTCAGCTTGGATACACCTGATCTTGGACCTTGCACGTGCACCGCTCTTCGTAAATTGTTTAGGTCTTGCCCGTGTCTTCATTGCCGAGCTATACTGGCTTTGCTGCACGCCCCGGGAGTATGCAGCGCTGCTTCTCGTGGAGTGCATTCTCCCACCCCCCTCCAACATACCCACACTGGGTGTCCTCATGCGGCCGGGTTCACTTCTTCTTCGAGCTTCAAGTCCTATTCTACCCTTGTATTCTCATCGTCCTGGTGTCCTGGCACCCGCCGCGCCACAGCTATCGGCTTTCTCGGTCTTAGGCTGACCCAGCAATGATTTTGTGGTCGTGTAGATGTCCGGATGCATGGCTGAAGAGCTAATCGTGTTCGCACAGACACTACATCCATGGATTCCAGTGATGCCGTTGGAGCAGCGGCCGCTCAGCCTCGTTGTCCGGTCAGCTCAGTGCCGACCTCGAGCACAACGATAAGGGATACAACCAATTGGCAAAGGGCTGCGTTTTCAAGGCGTCATATTCCCTGTTGGTGAGACCAATAAGCCCTATGCATGCCATTTAGGCAGCTGTAATTTAACATGTCGTGTTTTTTGAGCATAGTATAGCTCTTCGTTGCGCCATAAGCTCGGTGTTGCTGCCACCTAGCACCCGGACATCCCCAACCCTTGACCGGCCGGCGGCCCACTCTCTCACTGTATGATGCATTAACGGGCGCGGCTCCTGACCCGCTTCCAACTTATCCTAGGCAAGAAGAATAATAGACTTCTTTGAGCCGGCACGCTGGAGAGAGGCAAGCTTGGAGATTCCTGAATTAGTTAGACGGCACTAAGGGAGGGTAAGTATATCGCCTGTGACATGAGATTTGTTTCTATACATAGAGATTCTGCGTTATCAGATGTCCATTCTCTAGGGGTACCTCCTAGAGGTGTATGTTTCACATGCTGTTCTGCCTTGTTGCCCTCGGACCTGGCCAGGAATACCCAACCCGGCTTCATCAAAGTTCCTTACCACCCATCCACCCCTTGATGTGGACGTCTAGGTCATAATGTCTGCCCGCCGTGGATTCGGTCACCGATATAGAGCATGAATGGCCAGGGATTGCCTGTCAGTGCTGACAGTAGGGATAAGGTACGTCCGAGTCGAAGCTTGCTCCTTCCCATCGCTGACACCTCGTACCTACTACCATACCAGCACAATCCTGTAGCCTGCGTGCACCCAATTGGATTTCCTGGATGAAACCACCAACTTCAATACTTCGAACACATATATAAGTGAATGACGAACGCCATGCTTGATCACTTAATGGCTATTGACAGTTTGACAGTTTTTATGCATGCCATATCGACCATATCCACGTCACCCACATGAAGAAATTGTAGTGACTCCTGCACACGATGGTGGCCCAAAAGGCGCCTCAACTGGCATTCCTCCTCTTTGGGGACCAGTCACTGGATACCAGTGCCTTCCTAGCAGACTTCCTCAGACAGGGGAACCCAAGTGTCCTGTCTAGGGAGTTTCTCAGGTTGGCCACCAACGCGTTAAAAGACGAAATAAACGAGCTACCCCGGACCGAGCGCCAGAAGATCCCAGAGTTCCGTACACTTCGGCAGCTAAACGAAAAGTATCATGCGCAAAAGATAAAGTATCCGGGTATCGATAGTGCCTTGCTGTGCATGACGCAGCTGGCCCACTATATAGAGTAAGTTGGAAACAAATGATCTCGCGAGGGAGCGGACGGGCCTCACTAAAACGTGTCTAGTCGTTCCGAAAAAGAAGACGACGATGTCACAACTCCCGAAAATACAATACTCTCTGGACTGTGTACCGGACTTTTTGCGGCTGTGGCTATTGCGTCGAGCTCGTCGCTCTCCACCCTGCTGCCCATAGCGGTCCTGATGGTACTGATGGCCTTTCGCACAGGGTCGCATGTTGCCACATTAGCTGAAAGATTAAGCCCGCCGCACGAAAGGTCGGAGAGTTGGACGTACGTTATACCATCGGTTAAGGAAGCCGATGCCGAGAGCATTTTGAGAAACTTCAACGAGAACGAGGTATGACCTAACTGCTCAAGCACGGGGATAACCTGGCTCATTACTGCTCTATAGGAAATCCCACAAGCATCGCAAGCCTACATTAGTGCGGCGTCTGGAAGTAATGTCGCCATCTCTGGCCCGCCTGCTGTTCTGAAAAAACTGCTAGATAAGCAGCTATTTGATTCAAGGCCTACTGCTATCCCTGTGTATGGGCCTTACCATGCGTCTCATTTGCATACGACAGTTAACATTTGGCAAATGTTGCGTCTTTATCACGAACCAACCGCTGCAGTTTTACGCAGATCTGCTCCACGAGGCACCGTTATGTCTTGCGTGACCGGCCGCCAGTTCGAGGAACCCGACATTCTGTCACTTCTCGTAGCTGTTGTGCACGAGATTTTAAACAAACCCCTATATTTTCAGAATGCACTTAACGGCAGCATCAATGCGGCACGTCAATGGAATGGGGGTCGAATTCTCGTCATCCCGTTCGGTCCAACCCAGGCTGCAAGCACTTTGGCAAACGCGCTTCGAACTGCGACGAAGGTGGAGGTCGTCCTTCGATCCACTCCTCGGGTTTCACGGGAGAGTAATGTCTCCCATATTGGCAATCACGGGTCGTCGGGGAAGCCTCCATTGGCGATTGTCGGTATGGCTGGCCGATTCCCAGACTCTGAGAGCGTAGATGAACTCTTTGAGCTGTTACTAAACGGCATCGACGCCCACCGTGTGGTTCCTAGCGATAGGTTTCCGGTAGAGACCCATTACGACCCGACTGGCAAAGCCATTAATACAAGTCATACACCAAACGGGAACTGGATCAAAAATCCAGGGTTCTTTGACCCTCGGTTCTTCAACATGTCTCCCCGTGAAGCCTTCCAGACCGATCCTATGCAGCGCATGGCACTGATGACAGCATATGAAGCTCTCGAGATGTCTGGCTACGTGCCCAATAGAACGCCCTCGACGCGACTTGATCGAATAGGCACGTTTTACGGGCAGACTTCCGATGATTGGCGCGAGATAAATGCTGCGCAGGAGGTCGACACGTACTATATCACAGGCGGCGTCCGGGCATTCGGACCTGGCAGAATCAACTACTACTTTGGTTTTAGCGGCCCTAGTCTCAACATAGACACGGCCTGTTCCTCGAGTGCTGCGGCGCTGCAGGTGGCTTGTACGTCGTTATATGCCAAGGAATGCGACACTGCCATCGTTGGTGGTCTCTCTTGCATGACTAACTCGGATATTTTTTCTGGTCTCAGCCGGGGACAGTTCTTATCCAAAGACAACAATTGCAACACCTTTGACAACGACGCCGACGGGTATTGCCGAGCAGATGCATGCGCATCCGTCATCGTCAAGCGCCTGGATGATGCCCTGGCCGATAAAGACAACGTCTTAGCCGTGATACTGGGCACGCAGACCAACCACTCCGCGGACGCCATTTCCATTACGCATCCCCACGGCCCTACACAGGCTGTACTATCTGCCTCTATTCTGGATGAAGCTGGTGTGGACCCTCATGATGTGGACTACGTCGAGATGCATGGTACCGGCACTCAAGCCGGCGACGGAACGGAAATGGTTTCAGTGACCAGTGTTTTCGCCCCTGCCGAGCGCCATCGTCCAGCAGACCGGCCTCTCTATCTTGGATCAGTGAAATCAAATGTCGGCCACGGTGAAGCCGCCTCCGGAGTCACGGCCCTCATCAAAGTTCTCGCAATGCTGAAGAAGAGCAGCATACCACCCCACATCGGGATTAAGAGGGAGATGAACAAGACGTTCCCCAAGGATCTCAGTGAGCGAGGGGTGAATATCGCGTTTCACACCACTCCCTTCTATCGAAAGGATGGGAAGCCGCGCCGAGTTTTTGTCAATAATTTTAGTGCTGCGGGTGGTAACACTGGACTGCTGCTCGAGGATGGCCCCCGTTACAAGAACGCCGGCGTGGATCCCCGAACACACCATGTCATTACCATTACGGCCAAGTCGAAGTCGGCTATGATTCGCAATGCAGAGAGACTCGTCAAGTGGATGGAAGACAACCCTTCAACTTCCGTGTCACACGTTGCGTATACCACCACGGCTCGCAGGATTCAGCACTACTGGCGTATGAACGTGACTGCATCGAGCTTGAAAGAGGCGCAGGAGACAATCAAGCAACGTCTCGAGTCCAACTTTGTACCAGTCTCCCCAGAACAACCCAAGGTCGTATTCATGTTCACTGGGCAAGGCTCACACTATGCTTCGCTCGGCAGGGAGCTGTACACTCATTACACAGTTTTCCGTCAAGATATCGACGATTTTAACCGTCTCGGGCAAGTGCATGGTTTCCCTGCGTTCCTGCCTCTGATTGACGGCAGCGAGCCGGATGTTGGGAAGCTCTCTCCTGTGGTAGTTCAGCTCGGCCTCGCCGCATTTGAGATGGCCCTCGCCAGGCTCTGGATATCGTGGGGTCTCAGACCTAGCGTTGTCATTGGTCATAGCTTGGGCGAATATGCCGCCCTGTACATATCGGGCGTCCTATCAGCTAGTGAGGCGCTCCATCTCGTCGGTCGCAGAGCGCAGCTCTTGGTAGAGAAGTGCACTCCTGGAACCCATGCTATGCTTGCAGTGCAGGGTTCTGTTGATACGGTCAAGGAGGCTCTTGGTGCCGAAGCGGAATCGGTGAACGTCGCCTGCATAAATGGTCCCCGTGAAACTGTGCTTAGCGGCAGTTCTTCTGAGGTAGCCGATCTTTGCCAGAAATTGGTCCGTGCTGGGTTTAAGTGCACTCAGCTTAAGGTTCCTTTTGCTTTCCACTCCGATCAGGTTGAGCCTATTCTGGATGAGTTCAAAAAGGCCGCTCGTTCGGTGCGCTTTCAAGAGCCCAAGATACCGGTGATTTCGCCTCTCCATCGAAAGCTTCTGGAACTCGAGTCTATCGACGCTGATTACCTTTACAATCACGCTCGAGGTACGGTCGACTTCCTAGGTGGCCTTATCGCTGCGCAGAAATCCGAAGCTATCGACGAGAAGACTGTCTGGCTCGAGGTCGGGCCGCATCCTGTGTGCGCTAATATGGTCAAGGCTGCCTTTGGCGCTACAACTATCGCTGTTCCGTCCCTCCGCCGTGGCGAACCTGTCTACAAGACCATCAGCTCAACTTTGTGTACCCTTCATTCTGCAGGCCTCAACTTGGATTGGAATGAGATTCACCGCGACTTTGGCAGCACCGTCCGCTTACTGGACCTCCCAGCTTATTCCTTCGACCTGAAGAACTATTGGTTACAATACACAGGCGATTGGTGTATCACGAAGAACCGTGGAGCGCTCACGTCCTCATCGGCTAAGGCGCTTGAGGCGCCGCCGAAGCCCAAGCTGTCTACGACTACGGTACAGAAGGTCACTAAGGAGGAGATCAAGGGGGATGTGGTTATTCTCGAGACGGAAACCGAGATGATGGAACCAAACATGCGTACGGTCTGCACTGGCCATCTTGTCAATGGATCTCCGCTTACGCCATCGTCACTGTACGCTGATATGGCTTTGACTATCTGCGAATACGGATATAAACTCGTGCGTCCAGATTCGAACAACGTTGGCATAAACGTTGGCACTATGGAGGTCCCTAAGACACTGATTTTCAATGCCAAGGCCAAGAGTCAAGTCTTACGCATGGAAGCAAAGGTCAATGCTGCCGAGAGCATTGCTCACATCTCTTGGTCTACCGGCGAGGGACCCAAGAAGGTGGAGCACGCCAATTGTAAGGTTTACTTTGGTGACACCCAGGAATGGCTCAATGAATTTGAGAGAATAAGCTACCTCATCCGGTCCCGCATCGACACCCTCAAAGCTGCAGAGGAGCGCGGAGAAGCGTCCAAAATCGGGCGTGGCCTTGCCTACAAGTTGTTCGCTGCTCTCGTGGACTACGACCGTCGGTACAGAGGCATGGAATCCGTCATTCTCGACAGTTCGACGTGCGAAGCAACTGCCAAGATCGTATTCCAGACCTCCCCGGAGGATGGCGTTTTCCATACCGCCCCCTACTGGATTGATTCGGTGTGCCACATCTCAGGTTTCATTGTGAATGGCACCGATGCCGTGGACTCGCGGGAACAAGTCTACATCTCCCACGGATGGAGCAACATGCGGTTCGCCGAGCGTCTAGACGCTAAGAAGACCTACCAGTCCTATATCCGCATGCAGAATATCAAGGGTACTAAGATGATGGCTGGCGATGCCTACGTCTTCGACGGTGAAAGACTTGTCGGTATAGCCGGCGATATCCGTTTCCAAGCTATCCCTCGCAAGATCCTAAACATTGTCGTCCCGCCTCAAGGCGCTGCCGCTGCCGCCACATCCCCCTCCGGTACTTCACGTGCGGCTGTGCCTAAGGCCACCGCAAAGGTAGCCGTCAAGGAGAAGAAAGAGGTGACCGCAAAGACTCTCACCGCTGTGAACAAACAACTTTCGAGACCGTCAATTGTGGGCCAGGTCATGGATATTGTTGCCAAAGAGACCGGTGTCAGCCACGACGAACTGGCAGACAACATTGCCTTTGCTGATCTCGGTGTCGATTCTCTCATGGGCCTTACCATCAGCGGCCGCCTTCGCGAAGAGCTTGAGCTCAATGTTGATTCTCACGCATTCAATGACCACAGCACAGTGGGTGCGTTCAAGAAGTTCCTCGTTAAGTTCGAGTCCAATGTTACCGTGGAAGAGGTCAGTACCGTTGGTGGGAGTGACGACAGCGACGATGAGGACATGGCCTCTGAGGACTCGGACGTCACTACGCCGCCGGATGACAGCGAGAAGGGCTCGACTAAGGATGGATCAGCTCATATAGAATCAGGCAGCAAAGGTGATCTGCAGCAGGTCATCCGCGAGACTATCTGCACTGAAATGGGCGTTGAGGTTGAAGAGATTATAGCGGCACCTGATCTGGCCGCCCTCGGTATGGACTCTCTCATGAGTCTGTCTATCCTCGGCATCCTTCGAGAAAAGACCGGTCTAAACATTCCGGGAGATCTCTTGGGGCACAACCCTTCCCTCAAGGATGTGGAAAGGGCCCTTGGGGTGGAGGTTAGGCCAAAGAAGACTCCGCCGACAGCCAAGCCTATTCAGTCCAAGCTTACCAAGACTGTGGTGAAAACAGAGTCGGCTGTCGTTTCTGTGTCTAAATCCGCGGCCGTCATCGATGCTTACCCGAACCGCAAGGCTACCTCGGTGCTTTTACAGGGCAGTAGTCGCACAGCTTCTCGCCAACTCTTCATCATACCGGATGGAAGTGGAAGTGCTACCTCTTACACGGAGATCTCCGAGCTCGGCAATGACATTGCCGTCTGGGGTATGTTCTCGCCTTTTATGAAGACACCAGAGGAATACAAGTGTGGTGTCTACGGCATGGCGACCAAGTTCATCGAAGAGATGAAGCGTCGTCAACCCAAGGGGCCGTACGCCGTTGCAGGGTGGTCCGCGGGCGGAGTAATCGCGTATGAGATCGTCAATCAGCTTACCAAAGCCGATGAAAAGGTATCACATTTGATTCTCATCGATGCTCCATGCCCCATCACCATCGAACCTCTGCCTGCGGGCTTGCATGCCTGGTTTGCATCAATCGGACTTCTCGGCGAGGGGGACTCGACAGATGCTAAGAAGATCCCCCCATGGTTGTTGCCTCATTTCGCTGCCTCAGTCACTGCGCTGTCGAACTACACGGCGGAACCGATCGCCAAGGAGAAATGCCCGAATGTTATGGCTATCTGGTGTGAGGATGGCGTCTGCAAGAACCCCACGGATCCCCGCCCTGACCCTTATCCTACCGGCCACGCTCTCTTCCTGCTAGACAACCGAACGGATTTTGGACCGAACCGCTGGGACGAGTATCTCGACGCCAGCAAGATGAAATTCCGGCACATGCCCGGCAACCACTTCTCGATGATGCACGGCGATCTGGCGAAGCAGCTCGGCACTTTTATGAGAGAAGGTATCAACATGTAACACACACAGAGAGAGAGAGAGAGAGAAAGAGAAGAGTATCTCCAGGTCTTGGGAAGTGTCTGCATTCTCTACCTAGCCAGGTACGGAAGCCAGCACCGGCGTGAGCGGAAACTTCTTACGGGCTTGATTTATAATAACTACAACGTTTCAAGTTGTTAGAGGCGGTGGAATAATTCGTTGGTGCAAATACTCTAGAATGTCCCCCTAGTATTTTGCTACTAACATACTTGCTGATTACATAGAATAACTTATAGAGATCCTCTTTCCTCTTTCTTTGCATTATATTCAACTGACGCAGGTACCTAAAGTAGTAGCCAAGGCGGTAGTTAAAAACGCCGACTCAAAGTCTCCGATAGATCATAACTATGATAGGCGGTAAGGCAGATTCTGCCTTAGATATATATGTACACAACAGACACTAATGACCTTTTGCGAATTCAAGTCGGCCTTACGGTTTGAAGCCCAAGGCGTTTTAATGTTGATTCGATCCAACCAGACCTGAGGGATCTGTTTCCAAACGCCTATACGCGTAATCGCAGCGAGACCGCAAGCTGCTTTGTCTTCGCCCCTGAAATTTGGCCTTAGTGGAGCATAGCCTTAGGGCAAGGTAATCGGGCAGGCGTCCGGGTTCCTTAAGTGCGTTGCCAGTCCAGTGTGCTAAGTCAATCGTATAGAGCACGTTCTTGGCGGAATATTATAGAACTGAGAACAAATAGGTCAAGATCGCGTAGAGAAACCTTTTCAGTATTGCTAATCTTTTAATCCCTTTTATTATTAAAGCAAGCATTCTTATTAACTTCAGCGTAAACTGCCTTAATCTAGTAGATTACTCTAGTTTCTCTTGTATATGTGTGACATATACTGGTTGAGAGCAAGACAAAGACTGTCGTTAATAGCCTGAGCCCTTCTTTCTAGGAGATTAATAACAAAAATCTACTGCTACACTAGTCTTCCCCTAAACTGAGTTGTTAGATTTAAGCCTTGGACAACGAGGCAGATTCCTGGGTGAAAATGTGCAAAAGGCTATGAGACTGACACAAACTAGTTTCCTTGATAATGGCGGTTTGAATGTATTCGAAGGCCGGCTTCTACCCCTACGCTGGTTTAGCCCCCGTTATACTGGCCCAACTCTTAGTGTTTCTCCAAGCCCTCATCTTTTCAATCAAAGCCGAACTTCACCATTTGCTTAAGCCCCAGCCGCTGCCGCTCATCTTCTCCAATATATTCAGTACTCCGGAACCCACGTGGACGTTTGTCCAAATTCCTCATATTTGGTACTTGGCCGAATGCATTTTGTGCGAGAAATTCATTACGCGGGAAACCATGGACTCTTGTCACGGTTCCGATCCGGACTAGCCCCGGCCCCGAAGCACGGACTACAACTACACCTATATAGGTAGATACGGGAAATCTCTGCTTCACAGAGATTCTTCCCTTCCTTGTGCAATAACAATATGTCTATACGGACCACCCGGCAGTATGAACTGTGACAACTCTTAAGTGTTATATGGCCTAGCGGGTTATCCCAAAGCATATATATCAGTTACTCACCCCTGCTACATTGAAATGGCCGGACAGCGGGATACCAACCAGGAGCTAGGTTAACATTACACCAGGTATACAATATTATCTACTTTGGTAACTAGAACCAACTTAAGAAAGATGTGATACAAGAAGTATTGGACTTCATCGTTCGCACTTTACAGCAGGACGATTCTTCCCAAGCCACAACTTGTCCGCCTTGTTATAACGTCTAATCTAATTCCCTTATCAACAGTATCAATGAATGCCACATCTGCAAAATTGCTTCAGTGTAGCAAATTACGAAATAATGCCATTTTAAAACATTCATCCGTTCTCCCAAGATAGCAACCTCTCCAGCTCAACATAAGTGGCTACTTTTACACACCAAAATGGACAAACGAAATCCAGTGGGCGTTCATTGTGCCTTGCGCTTCAGTCATCCCACCTATCGATGTAGCATTTCTTGTCCCTTGTGCCTTGATCTCTTCGTCGCGTAGTGCTCGAACCGCCCGATGAAGTCCTCGGCACACCGCCACGTCCGTCATCCCCTCGTCTCGCAACGTCTCGTATAGCACTCTTGCTACGTCAACACAATGCATGTCCCACACTCCCCAGAGTGTTCCGACAACGTGCCGGAATCCAGCGAGCTGAAACGCGTTGACAAGATTGATTCCATTCCCGGAAGGCCCTAGTTCTGTGCCCAAGGGCGAATGCGTCGAGAGAAAACCAAGAAATGGCGGGTTCTCTTGCAGTTTGTAATTACAAAGGTCTCCTATCATCAGCGGGTTAGTAATCCAATCCTCTAGGAGTAAACAACTTCGCGACGGCTCCACTGGATACGAAAGTCCATGGCCGGCAAAATGGAATATCCTGCAAGCTTGCAGTTCCTGGAGTATATTATCCTTGCGCAGAGACGGTATGATTGGCCGTAGTTGGAGCGACGGACAAAGAGCTTTTACTATCTCTACTTCGTCTGTAGTAAATGGAAGATTTCCATTATCGGGGAGATTTGGTGTTTCGCGCATAGCAACCAGGAGAGCATGGTCAGAGACTGGTCTGGCAGGCTCTTGAAAATGGAGTTTGCGCCCATATATTAATGCCCCCACCGTAGAGGCGTATGACGACATAACCCTATCAAGTACGGTCTCAGAGCTGCCATTTGTATGGTATCCTGCAGCATGGAGAGGCAGCTGACTTAGAAGTCCTGTAGGAACCCACCACACATGAGGCCACTTAGTATCGTCGGTAATAGGCTTTTGAAAACCAAGTGCGTCTAAGACTGGACGAGCTATAACATCCCAGAGCCACTCAAGTAATAATGTAGGGAGAGTAGCTAGTCGATAGGGCAGTCGCAAATCCTGGGCGTGTTGATGGACTTGTTCTAGAGTCAGATTAGGTAATCTTAATACCCGAACTTGATGGCGCTCGATTATGAATGCATCGCAGCGATAAGGACTTAGGTTGACAATAATTATAGGATCTGGACATGCTGCGGCCTTTAACATGTTTATACTTGGCGGCAGATGAAAGTTCTCGAATCCGGGCTGAGCACGAATCTGCGATCGAAGCTTATCAAGTTCTTGCACCGCTTTACGACGTCGTCGAGAAAGCGATTCCCAAGAAAACATATTAATAGAACTTATAAGAACTTTATCTCCAGGTGAATCTAGTTCGTTCCGAAGGGAAATAAATTCATGTGCTAAATTAGGATACTTTTGCTTAAGATCGGAAATATCTCCACAAGTCTTAATTACCAAGCTTGCAATAATACTGCAACCAAGTTCGAGCAATTGTAAAGCATTATAAGCACTTTTGCCTGCATTCAGGGCAGTAGCAGCCGCAGCCGAAGCCAAGTCAGCAAAATCTGCAAGCATGTCCTGCTTGTCGGTATGCTTTAACCACCGTGGGCTTACGTCGGGGAGGGTTTCGACCGCCTGCTGTAGCAGATGACTTGAGCCTTCCCAGTCGTGCTCTAAGGCTCGAATTTGAGCGGCCTTACGAGCTAGGCTGATACGAACAGATGGGGGGGCCGTAAGACAATGCCAGCCTTCTTCGTACGAGGAGAGCCTATAGTCCCAGTCGTGTATAGATCTTGTCTGCTCATATCGCCTGCCGAGCCAGTTTCCGAGGCTGTCTAACCAGCCAGCTCGACTTGGGTAGTCTTCAGGTGTAGCGTTGACTGCCTGGGCGGCAACATTAATAGCACGATTTAAATCGTCTATAGATCCTGTCTGCTCGAATCGCCTGCCGAGCCAGTTTCCAAGGCTGTCTAACTGGCTAGCTCGATTAGGGTGGTCTTCAGGTATAGCGTTGACTGCCTGGTCGGCAACATTAATAGCACGGTCTAAGTCGTCTATAGATCCTGTCTGCTCAAATCGCCTGCTAAGCCAGTTTCCAAGGCTGTCTAGCTGGCTAGCTCGATTAGGGTGGTCTTCAGGTATAGCGTTGACTGCCTGGTCGGCAACATTAATAGCAAGATTTAAATCGTCTATAGATCCTTTCTGCCCAAATCGCGTGCTAAGCCAGATTCCAAGACTGTTTAAGTAATCAGCTCGATTAGGGTGGTCTTCAGGCGTAGCGATGACCGCCTGGTCGGCAACATTGATAGCACGATTTAAATCGTCTATAGATCCTGTCCGCTCGAATCGTATGCCAAGCCAGTTTCCAAAGTTGTTTAAGTATATAGCTCGGTTAGGGTGGCCTTGAAGAGTGGTGTCTACGGCCATGCTGGCAATGTTGACAGCGAGGTTAAGATCGTCTATCGAGCCGGTCCGCTGAAATAGGCTGCCGAACAAGTTTCCAAGGCTGTTCAAGTAACTAGCGCGATCGGAGTGATCTTGAGGAGTGGTGTCTACTACTTTACTGGCAACGTTGACGGCGCGATTGAGATCGTCTATTGAGCCAGTCCGCTTGAATCGATTGCCGATCACAGCCGCTATTTTGCTCGGCGCGAGTGTGTGCTGGTTCCTTCTGGCCGACATCGCGTCGAGAATTTGAAATCGCCGAGCGCGATCTGGATGGTCACTAGGTGTTACTGCAACCCATCCTTCCGTTCGCTGAATGGCTTGTTCCAGATGTTCCGCTAAACCCATTCTTATGAAAGTAAGGAAACAGGTGTAGATATATAGTTCGATTTGTTCATCAGTTGCGAGATCTTCTAGCAACTCTGCGAAAGAACGAATGTCTTCATCATTCATGCTATCGAGTAAAGAAGTTATCTCTGAATCAATACGGAACAACTCTATCGCGTCCATATGAAGAGGAGCCGTGGTTGGAAGCGACCGGCCGAGGTGCGTATTGTCTCGATCTGCACCTTGCAGGTCGCCGACTCGAATAGCATTCTGGATCTGAGCGAAATGCTCAAGAATGGTATCTGATTTCTTCGGGGCCTGAGTTATCTTCGACTTCCAATATTCTTGAAAGTCGGCATTATCCCAGAGCGTGGCTTCATTCTCCATGTCGTAATACGATTTGCTATAGGGCTCATCCTCCATTCCTACTATTTCTCTGTCCGGGTTCTCGTCGAAGGTTAGGGATGTTTCGCGCTTGATTTGATCAAATCCGCTCGGGTATGATGCAGCTGACTTGTCCCTTCTCAGACTCTCTCGTTCTCTGTCATCGACTTCAGATGGTACGTCTTGGTCAAGTTCTAGGTTATCCAAGGCTGGAACAGACTTGAAGGCTAGGTCTTTGATGTGGGCCGCAATGTGCTCGTACAAGCGCTTTCTGATGTCGGCTGGATCACTCGTCGCGATCACGGGTTTCAGAGTGTTTGGAACACAGTCGCAGATGGGACAACAGTACTCGTCTTCCCGGACAAGGATTTTGTGCTTGTTCCTGGAGAGCGTGTCAAGTTGCAAATCGGTCGGGGGTTGTCGGCCGTCATGACTCGCCGGGTCCTTCATGTGTCTCAAGAAACTATTACGGTCATTGAACTGAAGCGCAGTTTCGTGGCCGATGTCACAGTACCAGGTGCTCATGTGAATTTTTCTGTTCCATTGGTCTGAGTGGAATGACTTCATGTGATCTATCCACTGCTTCATGTGGACAAAAAACAACAGGGGAGACGTGCACTCCTCTGAGAGGCAGACATAAGGCTTCGTGTCCTCATCCATATGGTCCCTGCGGAATCGTTATAAATATTCCAGTCAGATAAGGCGGTGGAACGGATCAACCTTACTGCCAATATTTCGGCTCATTCTCCAATCGAATAGTCAAGAGCGGCCTAGCACAGTACGGGCACGCGCACCGCTCGTCACCTTCAACAAACCTCGGCTTATCGGGATATGTCATCGTGGATAGACGAATAGACGATCCCGTGCTGGCGGTTGAAAGAGCCGGGCCTCTTTTCAGGTAATGGCGAGCTGCTACACCATCAAGCCTACTTCCGGTGTCAGCGGACCCTGCAGGACCTGCAGGACCCCTGCGAGGTACAGTCGGGTTCTGCCTTGAGAGATTTGCTAGACGTTTGTCGACCTGAGGCATAGATATTTGCGCGCTCATAAGGGGTCTTTCGGCTCCTTCGACCCCCTTTCCTAGATTATTGTTGGGCTTGGCCGGTTGCCGCCTAGTGCTCAGTTTCTCTTCACGCTGTATTCTCTGAAAAATCCTTTTGCGACGAACTGCAATAGACTCGCCAAGCTGATCGCACAGAGAGCGTCGGGCATCTGGAAAGAAATACCTGACAAGGAGATAGGCCCGCTGCTGGAAATAACTGTCATCATCTCTGTGGAAATGAGACGAGAGGTTGTACTTCTGGCTGCGAACGGAGGATCTGCGGATTGCAGTAGCCATAAAGTGTAGCTCATCGAGAGCCTTCTGGATTGCGCCTGTGGCTTCTTCCTCCAAGTCATCGTCGCAAGAGACATCCGGGCTGGTACCATCGTCGCCGCGAACTGAAGCCCCTGGAGGTTAACACGGCAATATCTTTTTGACCGAAATTAGTCTAAGACGTACGATATTCAAGATTCCGGGCGAGCATCTGGAGGAGCTCAATGACCATTTCCTTGATGTCGCCGTGGTCGTACAATCGAGTATCGAGAGATCTGCTGACATCGGCAGCTAGAGCACCGGTATAGTCGACCCAGAGGTTAAAGCTCCTTCCCATCTCTTCAGTGCGCCTTCTTAAGACGACGCCCCTGTCTCTAGTATCACCTCTGAGGTCTGGGATCTTGCGCTCCATCAGGGATTCAAAGAGTCTTGTGCACTCGATGACAACGTCGTAAATGTCATTCATGCCTTCCAGGCCTAGGACCCCTGTTCCCGTCATCTTGACTCTGTCAACAATTGAATTGAAGGCTTTCGGCGGATGTCGGCTCTTGTAGAGAATAGCACCAATAACATGCTTCTCGGCGCTGTTGCAAAGGAGGATAGGACATAGAGCAAAGCGAGAAATTGAACTCCGGAGTTTTACAGCTACAGCCGACGTGCAACAAACAGAGCGATTACTTCAACAAGGAGTAATGCACAAGCAAATACCAGGCTGGGCGCTTATCGTGTTCCCTTCCCTAGGTCAGCTGAAGTCCGAGGTCGGCTCATACTTACAATGCTAATAATCTAACTGAGCATGGCCTAAGCCCATGCGACTTCAGATATAACCCCAACAGTGACTGACCGAGGGCAGCTGCAGGGAAGCTGATACCATAACCCCGCACACGCAAGACGGAAATTTGGAATCCCTGTTTAGAAAGACAGCGGTGCGAATTTCAAACTCTACAGCCGAGTTCGATCATATAAGGATCAACAAGACGCTCATTGAGTCCCGAAGCTTTGGCCGATATGAGAATCCTTGGCCGTGGTCGGCTACAATGGGAGTTTTTCGTTGCTCTCCACCCCGTTTTCGAGCAGGCTCTGCCGCCCAAGCAGCTGCCAGCCGAAATACGCGCAGGTCCTCGAGTCCAGAACGATATCGCAATTATTCGCCAAACCATCCGTGCCATACCTCTGGTTCTTCCCAATTTTGACCTTGATCGCGACCTCGAAGAGTCTAAATATAACAAGTTCCTAACGGCTCTGCTGTTTTTGCTAGAAGTTTTTGAGAATCTTGTTAGGGAAGATGTGCGAGCGCCACATAATCCACGGTCCGGTTTTGCTGTCTCAGAGGAGGAATTAGAGGTGCGAATTACAGATACAAGCCACATGAGATCCATTTCTATTCTTGGGCGCGACTGACGATTCGCACCGACAGTTATGGACCAAATACCCGAAGCTCGTAGTTCTGCAAGGCATGATCAGGAACTTGGAGTCGCGTACGCTCTCGATAATACCGCCAGACCAGTCCGCACCATCAGGCAGGCCCTTAAACAAATGTTTTGCGGAGCTCGCAGCGTATGTCGACTATATTGGTTTTGGGAAGTCTAGAAAATATAACTCTAGGCAAGTCGCAACTGCCATAAGCGACTTCAAGTCGATGATCGACAACATTTTTGCCGACCCTCTTGAGGCACTGGAGAGGAATCTGGGGAATGCTGATTTACTTAACAACAACGAAATAAATTTCATCCAAAGAGCGAGCCGTCTGAGCTCTCTGTCTCGGTCTTTGTTTGCGATGCTTGTAAAGAGCATTGTTTGTACTGAGGCTCACGAAGCTAGGTTGCATCTGTCCGGCTTTCTCGATCCAGACATCAATTTCGAGCTGCTTGTCACTGAGTGCAAAGAGTCGCACTGGAAATTTGCTAATTGCAGACTGTCAGAATATGCCCTCCATCTTTTTCAAAGCTCTAGGTTAATTGTTGCAATAGGGTAGGCCAACGGCCTGACGATTCTCAGCGCACCTGTCGCGGCTTCTGCACTTGTCCGCAATCAACGACAGCCAAGTCCAAAAGTGTCCGCATAGCTTTTGACAGTAAAGATATGTGGGACGATGAGACGCATGAGTTATCGATGGGCCATAATCTAGACTCGGATTCCCTCCTATCACTTCGTGATTTACTGCTTCCCAGTAGGGCCGATGACGATTACGAGTCGGACTCCGAGTCCGAAGTGCCAGAGTTCGTGGAGGAGGATCAAAAAATCGTCGAGCTCCTTGTTGCATCCTCATTGCTCAACCTGAATGCCAGCGCATGGCTAAGTGCCGACTTGACTATGAAGAATATCTTGATTCTTGCTACACCGGCGCTGGAACGGCGCTGGAAGCCGCATGTTACGTGTTCTCTCAAACCCGCAGATTCCGAGAACGAAGTCCACGACGCTATTCTCTCTTTTGGCCTTCTTCTCATGGAGATCGAAGCGAAGAAGCTCGTACGCCCGAAACCTGTGGACCAGGACTGGGAGACGGGCCTCACCTCAAAGGACAGTATGCTAAAGAGGATTCTGGAAGAATGGAACCGCGCAGTTGGCGATGGATATAGACATGTTGCCACAGCATGTCTGCGATTCCGAGAGCTGTCTGCGAGGTTCTACGACCCGGCCTTAACTCAAGATATGAAAAACATTGCGGCGATCTACAAGTATATTCTGGCGCCACTTCACCGGCTCATCACGCATCAACACAGCAGGATCTCTGCTTTGTTCAATGGCCTTCCAAATTCCCCTCAGAATTACTCGATCACACAGTCCCAACACCTCGGCAAACCGACTTCTCGTCTCGGGTTGATCTTATTTGACGGCTCCGGAACACATAATCCAAAGTGAGGCTCTGCACTGCAAAGTGTAGTTGAGAAGGTACCGCTGACACATGGGCCGTTGCAGAGACATCAAAAATGCATCAAATTTTATAGAGCAGACTCAGAGCTTTAGAAAAATGATCGAGGAACTAAGCGATAACTTAACAATCCCAGTCTGGGCTCCTTGGAGGGCGGACAAAATACGAATCGCAATAATTGACACAGGTATCGACGATGAGGACGATAATTTGATCGAATTCTGTCGAGAATCCGGTCGCATCAAGGATAGCTGCGGCTTTATCAACGATCCCAACTCAAAACCGGACACCGAGGATTACAAGGACGTCAATGGCCACGGAACGCATGTTGCAAGACTCATATTGGAGATGGCCCCCGCGGCGGAACTTTATATCGCTAAGGTATCCAACGATACAAGTATTCAGCCTACTGACTTACATCGCATAACAAGGGTAAGTTCTTAAGTCAATGTTTTCATTCTCTTGATGTGCGTGCGCTAATTATACTAGGCCATCAAATGGGCTCATAGGGACATGCACGTCAACATCATTTCAATGTCTTTCGGCCTCGAGATCGCTCGAGACAAGGATATTGACAAAGCCATTCAAGCCGCCTACAAGGACAACATTACAATGTTCGCTGCCGCCGCCAACAGCGGTGGCAACAAGCCCCGGGCGTATCCGTCTAATAGGGGCACTGGTGTGATATGTGTTCATGCCAGCGACGGTCTTGGCAATGATGGTGGGATCAGCCCGACGCCGTTGGGAAATACAGATAATTTCTCAACCTTGGGCATCTCTATCGCGTCAAAATGGAAAGGAGATGACGTCCTCAAGTCAGGCACTTCATTTGCCACTCCAATCGCTGCAGCTCTAGCGGCGGATATACTCGAGCTTGCGAGATACAAGTGTGATCTCGACGATGATGAGCAGCAGTGCCTATATGAGTTCGATGGCATTCGCAAGATTTTAATGCTCATGGCCAACAAACGTCAAGGCTACGATTATATCATGCCTCTTCATTTCTGGGATGGTAAAAAAAGGAACGAGGATATCGTTAGAGAGATAAACAAGATTGTCGGCCGCTGAAAGCCAGACTAGGGACCGGCATCTAAAAAAAATTTCTAGCATATGCCTGTAAATTAGATATACCCAGAATAGCAAAGCTTCGAGCTAAGATCGGCATCTTCACCAAGCGACTGTATATACGGGATGAGTTCAAGGATAAGGAGGCAGAGTCCTAGCCTCGCAATATTAACAACCGGGGGAGGGTTAAAAATATCTTCAGTAATGTATAGACTATCTCGTGAAAACCAGCTATCACAACACAACTAAGCATAAATACTACACTATTGTCTAAGGATAAACAGTGGAGCTTCACCTTTGGTACTTCTGGCATAGTCATATTATGCTACACCAGCTTGTATAATGGTATGTCTATGCTCCCTGGAACTTAATTGGTGGTGATATATTTCGAAGACTTGGACATTCTTCCCCAGGATGCATAGGTGGGTAACAACGAAACGGAAAGCCCGACCTCGGAGTACTTTCGACTTTACCCAGATAATTAGGTCGACCGAAGAGTGTTCCGGCTCCGATAGTAGAAGTGAGGCTGAGAACTATCTGCATGATAACCCCGCAGCAGATTGATTGTCTACTTTCAGATAACAAAAGAATGTTGACTAAATCCGTACAACAAAAAGCACAAGGGCCACAAGCTCAGAATTCGGACACAGAACCTGCAAAGACCGATGCCAATCGCCGAGATGAGCCCAGCGAAGCCAACTTACCACCTTCCCCCAAACTTCTCAACCCCACCCCCTCCTACAGGACCATTTCATCTAGGCACCGTAATCAAGGATTTCGATCGCAAGGAGCAAATGCGCCCGCTTAACCATGGTAAGGACAAGGACGGCAAAGACAAACGAATCAGCATCCCCGTGTGGGAGATCTATCCAGACCACAAGGGCGGGTTTGAAGCTACTAGATCTGAGCTCAAGAGCGGCGAGCTTGGCTTCTGGGCGAAGTTTGTCGGAATTGAAGGAATAGGGGGCGAGGCTAGCCTCTCGGTTAAGCGCAGTGAAACCGACACGTACAAGTTCTCAAGCGTCGATACAGAGTTTTTCTACCCTTCGCCTAGCTACATCTCGCAATGTATGGCGCTCGCTGATGTCGAGGAATACATGAAGCTGTGGAAGTACAAGAAGCCCGTGTATCTTGTCACTGGACTTAAGATTGCCAAAGGCGCTTCTGTACGTCTAGAGAGTGATAATGAAGCGAAGGGCAAGACGGAGCTAGGTCTGAACAATCCTGTGGGATCTGCCACCCAGGCTGGCCTGAGAGCAGAGAGAAATGTCGAGAATAAACCCGTGTCCGCCTTCACAGAGTCAAGCGATATTGTTGTTGGCATCCAGTGCCTGAAGGTCTATTATAAGATTGGCTGGTTTGGAGGAGAGAAGCGCCTGGAGGAAGAAGTCTACACCGACGGAGCCACGTTTCTCGGCGACGAGGCTAAGAAGAAGCCAGAGGTACAATTCGAAGAGCTCGTCGTTGTGGGTCCCGAGGACTACAACAACTCGAAGCTTGTTGCCAGAAATCAGGCCACCGAGGAAGGAAAAGAGGATGAGATCTGGATGCTGCCCGTGGAATCAGAATGAGCAGGAGTACATAGACAAGACGTTGACGTGACCGGAGCGGCCACAAACATATAAAGGGTTACTGTGCACTTAGATTGGCGTGGATTGTTGACCTACGTAAAAAAGAAACGTGGTGGAGGCACCCCTAATTTCTGGGCGTTGATGACAAGAACTGGACCCCAACATGAAGGCCGTCCGAGCAACGATACGTTTCGCCACAGCCCCAGGCCGACTTGGCCCAATCCCCTGGCATGGAAACGGTCACTAATCACGACTATCAACATCCACTGAATCTGGGTATGCCACATACTACGCAGCCTGCGGCCGCTCATATGAGTGCATAACCATCACCTAAAGAGACCTGGCGATTGCAGGCACGTCAATAGGGGGGGAAATAGAATTTATTCAACGCATGGCTAAGCATATGGCGGTGAGCTGGGTGAAGCTATCTACGTGCGAGAAAATAAAAGAATAAATACATGCCCCCTAGTGGCTAGGCCCACCCTGTATTACACTAATAGAAACGATAAGGAGTGATAACAGCCATGGCATCCGCCCACGGTCTCACCACCTATCGACCACCTTTCACCAATCACCTCGTGCCAGAAACAGTAGGCGCCACCTAGAGACCTACGTCCAAGCGTCTCGAAAATATGAGGTCGAGAGTGGGAGTGAGGGGGAAGGCGTATTATAAAGCTAGCAGCTGTCGGATTCTTGATACAGCAAATCAATAACACCTAGTTTATTGTGACAAAAAGGTCCACAAGCATTGGTTGGCAAGGTAAATATCAGGTCGCTTCGCTTATTGTTACCAAACCAATAGGTACCTAAGGTTAGGTGCTTACATAGTAGACTAAACTTGCCACCCATACAGCAACTTCTGTCTTAGGATCACCAGGATCTGCCGATTGCCTTCCCCCGGTATTGTTCACTTCCACATTCCTCCAAAGAAGCTACAAGTCTTCCAGCGAAGGGAAGCTAGCGATGAGCGCCTACCTGTGTAGTATCACCAGAGAAAAAGCCACCGCTACGACAACGCCTCTTGCCAATATATACCAAGTTTCCTCCATAGTGGAGAAGAAGCAGAAGCAGAAGCAAGGACAAGGACAAGGACAAGGACAAGGACCGGGTGCTTCAGGTCGTCCTCTCCCTCTTACATCGCCACGACCTATGGATGATTGAATAGATATTTAGATTAGATGGCACGGGTTAAGGTAGGATGGGATGGGAAACACAAGCACTAGAGGCGAACAGGGTTATGGCATGGTGACTTTGCAAAAGCCCGACAGAGCACGACTTATGCATTCAACTTTCGAATGTTCCACAGACACGAGAAGAGGTATTACAACGTATAGAAGTATAGTAATATACACGTATAGATAGTATTAGAGATCGCTACATGCAAGATGCCTCATATATATCGTACATAGGTATGATACGATAGATACATACGCCAGCACCAACGTTACAATACATAATTATGAAAAAGTACCAACATTTTGACCATTCTCTTCGTCTCGCTCCACCCTTCAGATCCCGCTTCAATATATACCTACTTGTTAGGTACACATGAGTAGCTGTGCTGCAGCTCAAAGAGGCCGGTTACTTGACCGCCAATCGTAGAAAGTGGTAAATCCCAATATAACCCACCATGTGTTCTGTATCACGTTCTCATGCACTCGATTCGGTAGGCGTCTATTTGGCTTAGGAGGGTGGCTGGCGGGAGGGAAGAAGGGCAGGCCAAAAGAAACTTGTGACTGGCAGCCGTTTTTCCTGCTTTCTTGCTTCCCCTGGAAGGCGCTATTGTGGCTGCGGCAGACATAGAGAATACTGGAAACTGAAACAGACTCGACACGCTGAATTGGAACAATTCTATGTATGTGCTTGTATGACAGAAAAACCTGGAGCTCTAGGCGTACCCGAATGCAGGCCGTGGCTAAATGTAGATCCGCTGCTCTGTGCTCTTATAAGGGAATAAGAGCGAATAATTTAGACCACGGATACGCACAATATATTTATTTTATGCTGGCAGTATAGTAAGAGCACCTATCCTAATTCCAATCTTCCACGCTAGGTCTTCATCTTTTGTTAGAGGTTAGTAGCCATATATACAATGAAGTACAGCAGAGAAGAGAAGATTGAAGTCTACCCAGTCAGGTAACTATTTGGTTCGGGCCTATGTCTGTCTGCCAATCAGACCTTGTCATGATTGAACACTGCGCTGCCACCACCACACAGGCGGATAGTTTAGAATGTCGTTATGTGGGTTGTAGGTCCTGGAAGCCGGGCTAGGCACGTTGCATACGATCCAGTTATTGGTGTAGGTGTTAGGTTTAATTTTAAGACTTAAGAACAAGTATTATAGATTGCAAATAAAACTCCAGGAACCAGACTATAGGGATAAATTCTACGATGGGTAGCTAAAGGTATTAGCGCGAACCACCACTTATGTCGTGCGACCATATCAAAGGACGGAAGATGGCAGGGGCTATCAGAAGAGGCAGGAAACAGCTGTCCCAATGAGCTCAAAGACATACGAACGCTACGCAGGGAAAATACGATAAGAATATAGAGGCATAATGGAATGGAGACCACGTTGTCGGATTGATCTCTTCTGTTTTCAAATTCACAGGCGTGCAACATTCTTCCGTAAAACCCCCTCCTCTTCCACCTGCGAGGGCTAAGGACCACAAAGTTTCCGCAACCCCACTTCGCGAAGACGAGACGGGGGAAAGCTCGGGGTCTTCCAGTTGGATGGCAAGAAGGAAGAGAAGGGATGAATTATAAGCACGCGTATCACGACATCGGTAAAGACCAATGGCTTAATGTCACTGTAATAGAGTTGGTTCTAGGAAAGGGGGTACAAAGCGTCCGGGGAAACCTTACCATATACTTATAACGTAACAGCAATGACTGTCTAATACCAAGCATGTATATTAACCACGTGAACGAGGAGGAGAGACACAAGTCGGTAAAGGATACCTCGGAGGCAGTCAGCTCCACCAGAGGATTGGGTCGTAAACACGGACAGTCCGTCTGGCCGCCTTGTGGTGTTTCTCAATTGCATATTTCTCAACCCTAACGCATGTACTAAGCTTCTACTGAGACCGTGGGCGTATTCCAAGGCTGTTATCACTCCTTATCGTCTCTATTAGTGTACATTTTCTCGCACGTAGATAGCTTCACGCAGCTCACCGCCATATGCTTAGCCATGCGTTGAATTAATTCTAATTTCCCCCCTATTGACGTGCCTGCAATTGCCAGGTCTCTTTAGGTAACGGTTATGTACACATATGAGCGGCCGCAGGCCGCGTAGTATATGGCATACCCAGATTCACTACATGACATGATTGGCAGTTCGAGCAAAAGCTTATTCTGGGGAAAGGGTACAACACAGCTTGCCTGTCGGCTACCATCCCTTTATTGCCGTTGGCTGCGGCATGAGGGCCCTGACCACAAATCTTAGTAATGTTCAACCAATTAAATCAACCCAGGTACCTCAGGATAGTAAACTTACCAGGTTGGGCACATCTGCAATTTGTACTCAGGGATCCTATGTCAGTAGTCACAGCCGGTAACAAAGGGGGTATGAAAACTTCATGCAATATACAAGGAGGCAAGCAAGTAATCATTGTAAAGATAAGTAATCTTTCTCATCGAAGTCGAGTAAGTCTCAGCGTCACCCCCAGCCACGCCGGCTGCAGCATTAACCAAACCAAGTTTATCGTATCATCGCTCTACCTAGTACACCTATGCTGCCGCTGCTGGTATGAGCCATCCCGTATTCGTCACAACCTCCGTGGCCTTGTATAGAGCATCCTCTATGCTTGCTTCTGTAGATTATACTTCTCATTGAGGACACTATCACGTGTTGTGATCGTCTGGCGGGCTCTTATATATCTTTGCCCATCTGTTGATTCTCGACGTGCGGTCGTAGTTGCACACTTCCATGCTAGATGACATTAGACAAGATTTAGTAAGACTCCGTACCACCCCATCACATGACCTTCGGACTCTGGATATAATCCGTTGAGAGTGGTGGTTCTGTATACGATATACACTCATCTTGGGGCATAATAAGGTTATATCTCCTTTATAAATTTAAGTTGAATACGTATGTCCATAGCCTATTATAAGTCGACACCCCAAGAAAATTAAGTTTTCTTGTCACAATCTCATGTATAGAAATTACGTACCCAACTTAACAGCGTTCCACTTTTGGTAGTATTGTAGATTAGCGTTACCTGGTCAACTCCTCCTATTACCTGCTCACTTTGCACCTCTTTTGTAGTATTCTTTCCTCCAAAATCCTATGTAATAAGTTCGAGTAGATTAACCAACCTGCAATACGCTCCACGGCCTACCTACACACTCTGTACTTCTTACACGCTCTGTACTTCTTACACACTCTGTACTCCTTACACACACTCTGTACTTCTTACATACCCTATGCTTTTTACACATCACAGATCTCCTAGCAGTTGACCGCGATGCCTAGGAATGCCCGACGTACACGATGTACTCGTCTTCGCAAATCTTGTAACTCCTGCTATCACGCCAAGGTCAAATGCAACAGATATGATCCGATGTGTCAACGCTGCTTTTCTCGCGGATTCGCATGTGTGTATCCTCACTCTCCCCAGAATAATAGAGATATATCAAAGCCGCAACCAACATCGAACTTCCATATCGGACAACATACGCCAAGACCAGTTGCCCAAATGCCACTTCTACAAGCTCCGCTTCCTCAAGCCCCGATTCCTCAAAACGGCATTCCTGGAAACCACCTACCTCAAAACGCCTACCTCCAGGCTGTCCCCGGTCCGGCTAATCCGCCCCCTTTTGATCCCGGACTTATTAACCACCAACCCCTTCAATACGGCCAAAATTCCGTGGGCCAAGACGGAGATTCAATACACTCATCACCCATCGCTACGGCGGTTCCCGGCCCGCAGTGGGCAAGTACTCTAAACTCTCCAGGCAATACGGCGCAACAGGATGTGAATAGAGCCATTGGCGCAGGAGTGATTCAGTACCAGAGCTCAGGCTACGATTCCAATTCGTCGGCAGAACAGTTGGTTTCTGGTGCTCCGGGCGAAATAACGCTCACCAATGACAGTCCCGTCGATGACTTGCACAATTGGGCCAACCTTGAGTTTGGTGACCCTGATTTTACAGCTGATGATAATTTAACCTGGTCATATCCGGCACCAGAACCCATCACTTTCCACTCTGCAGCACCGAGCCCAGGTTCCACGCAGCATAACATGGAGCAAACCAATGTGTTCCAACCAATCTCAAATTATATGCATCCTTGGGTCAACGGTTCTGCCACATCAACATCTGGACAGGGTGCCACGAACGCTGCGACGGGCCCTGGCTCAGTACCGGGTAGCGTTTCGACGGCGGCAAGGGCTTGCACCTGCATCCAGGAATCCATCCAGGTGACTTCACGTTTTTGGGCTTTTCCGGAGATGGGTATGGCCTCAGACATAGAGGTTTCTGCCGCTTGCTTGAAAGTGCTCTCCTGCCACAACTGCATCCGCATTCACACAGGTCTAATCCTGGGTAAAGATCTCCCCACTGTCTGCGCCAGTCTCAGACGAGTGCTTGACTCGTACACCAACCCGCACAACCAAGAGGGAGAAGCCGGATCACTTCAACCCGGAGAGCCCGCCAGTCTGACCTGGCTTCGGGCTCAGCGGAGCCGGCTGGAAATCATATTTAAGAAAGTTCCGGAACAAGGCAGCATGAAAGCCATGATCAGCATCCTCTACACGAGCGTCTCGTTAGGCATGATATATGAGGCAGTGAGGGTGGCGAATCAAACGTCATAACTGGACTACTTCCACGATTCGAAGGTGAGTCATTTGGTAGTTTCTACACAATCGCATTTACCCGTGGACCGCGCTAACACCTACAAACAGACTCTACGTTCGACCCAGCTTGTCATTCCGACTCTCCGTTCTACATCGCATTTCCGATTCCGCGTCGTCCGTTTTTCGCACGCCCACCCGCCGTCTCTTAGATTTGGAAGGATATAGAAGGATACGGAAGAATATGGAAGGATGGAAGGAAGGAACAGAGTACGGAGGTTTTTGTCCCGAAGAAGGTTTCCTCACGTACAGCGGTTTTTTGGATGTTGTGAGTTTCTTGAAATTTTTGGAATTTTTGGAATTCTGATTTTAATGTATGTAGTTTTAATAGGCCAAGTCATTCTTCTAAGCATCATTCTGTAATACAGCGTTTCCAGGCTACCTCCAAGACTTCACTGTCGTGCATGGGTAAATAAAACACTAGCAAGCGATTAGTAACGGTATATGCTATGTAAGTGTTTGTCAAATATTGTCGAGATGCCTATTACTCGCCTAGGTGGTCCGGCGGGTGTGTGAACCCTCTCTACGTTTCGCCTCAACTTCCATAGCCTACTTGAAGTTTCCACCTGTCATCTCGGTAACCAACCGGACTTGATCTCGTACTATCTGTATTTTATATCCAATCGGGCTTGAATACGCATGCCCCCGTACGTAACCTAGGCAACTGAGCTTAATATATGGGGTACATTAGGTTGATATGTTGTATCTACAGCATGCATATCTGCGAGACGCTTTTGACTTTTGATTTATGCACCTGCAAATGTAGGTTCAGAGTCTTTCCCAGAATGCTTTCCAAAAATAGAAACTGGTGAGGCGAATTCACGGCTTAAAAGGCGCGTGACATATATTATGAGGTAATGTCAAGTTTTAAACTTCAGATATGGATATGTAGGGCTAAGCATATAATTCATGTAAGGCACCTAGTGATGTTTACTAGAACAACAACCCCAAAGCACCTGAACTTGAAGCGATCGTCCTCATAAGCCTAGAAATTCCAGGATAATCAGAGGTGGCATAACTAAATAATTCATAAGCTATGTGTTATTATGACCGGCTAAATAAAGCATCGCCGCCCGAAATAGCCTACCTCCTATATGCATCTGTATAGCAGGTGTGTATATACAATGAATCCCAGATAGAGAGCTACATAGTAAATAAGGGTATTCTATCTAGGTCCGAATACTTAGTCAGTCAGCTCTGTCGGGCAGTACCTATTTGCCTACATACACGTGCATCGGTGTTGGTAAAGGAGGAGGCTGGGGGTGAGGTGGGAAGGTTCACGTATGCGCGTCACAGTCTCACAGCTCCGATCCGGACCAGCTCCGGATCGGAGCACGGACACTGGTCACGGAGCACAAGTGCACGTATCCCAACAAACCTAAGTAGATATAGGGAATAACTTCCTTGTAGAGGAAGTCTCCTTCATTGTGTGGTGGTAATGAACTGTGAAACTTACTCCCATACATAAAATATAAACTGCATAAGAGGTCAAGTCGCGAGTTGAACCACGATATTTACCTACATAGATTCATGTTGGGAGAGACTCCCAGCTATGGCCCCGGTCCCTCAACCCTCATTCTAGCAAGCTGTTAGGATACACTCATACGAGAAATTTAATCGTGGTTAGGCAGCTATAATCACATGTTCGAGTTGTACGGCAAGATTCCAACTTAAGGGGATAGTGGGCTTGCTTGTGCTTCGAAATATGGCACCACTCCTCGTTTCCGGTGTGAATTGCTAGAACAGCTCGAAAACAACAAAAGGCCAGGCCAATAATTTATCTAACGACGACACATATTACCGTCGGATCTCCCGTCCTTTTATTTTCTACCTCAACCTCACTCCTCCAGGGTTACTCTGCAAAATACATCACGACATGGCTTTGCAAAGACAGGTCGGAGATATATTGGGAATTTTGAGGTTGATTTGGCTCTAGTGAGCACGAGTGAGGCGGTGTGGGCTCAGCAGAACGGCGGTCTGCCGATCCCTATGTAGTAGGGTCCCTCAGGGGCCCTACTCATGTGTAAGGGAGCATGTCAGGCCTGCCTGACATGCTCATGGGGATGGCTCATAGCATAATATAGGTGAGAGGGGGATAGTACGCTTGGTAGGCCTCTCCGTGACAGCGATTTTTACTTCTTAGAAAGAGCTCGCTACTTCTTACTACGGGCATTATCACCAGCTTCACGCAGATAGGGCAGGCGCAGTGTGTTGGTGTGGCAGGTGCGAAGGGTACTATTGAGGGGTATAACATATGATTTCTGAGCACGGCCTTTGGCCACCACTTCTCTTCTTAATACAACCATTCTTACTAACCTATGTTTTCTCACATGTAATAATAATAGGGTTGGATCCGACCAGCTAGGTTGTTAAAATAGCAACGGCACTGGCCTATTGGGCCCCAAAAATTGCAGCACGTCTTAACGTCCTGGACATAGATCTTGAAAAGATACTGGAGTCGACTGGCTTCACACCTACGTAAGTTGTCGTGGCCACAGTCAAGAGTAGCTTAGTCAGCCCTCCCTGTCTAGGACAGATGTTTATTCACTACGACAACCAGTCCACCACCACTACAAGTAGTGAGAATAATAAAGATAGGAAAGATGACGGGTAGCGCTATAATACATCAGGGCTTCGCCAAGGGGACCTAGTCCCACAGATCCCTTACTTTTGCAGCATCAATACCACACCTCCCAATCCAACGGGTGAAATAGGTTTTTTGGTAGGCGGCTGCTACTCGGGCTGGATACGCGACCCGACATCATGGCAGCAGTTCGGTCATTAAAGCTACAGTGATCTTAATTGGTCCTGTGGCTGTCAAAAATGAACTACAAGCATTTTCTTATAAGTGCTGACATAGAACGAACTACCAAATATTATCGTTCACTTGTATGTCTAGGCAGGTACATCGGTAAGGAGGCCTCGGGTAATTCACTAGAGCTATTATGGTGAAGTTCCGCGTTGCTTACTGTGCGACGGGGAGGAGGCCGATGTGCTACAGCATGCCTCTCGGCCAGTTCTGCAATATTTCGTCTGATTGTACTATCTATTGTCACTATCCATGCTGCTAGCCGGCGGAAGACACTAGAGACGGGCGACTGTTGCCTGGTGAATGAATGCAGCATGGCGACACAAGTTTCCGAGATTCCCCTGCCGTGACTGCCGAATATCCTGATGATTCACCAGTTTCGCAAGCTACCTTTACTGGATTGGTTAGCGAATGGCGCGTTAAGAGTCAATAGCCCATTCGACGACGAGCTATGTTTCGATCTAGATCCAGAATGGCCTCGAGGCCCACGCCATGTGTGACGCTGAAGGAAAGACCAAAGACGTCGAATACATCTGCCCAGTGACTATGGCTGCGCTGAACTCACGAAATGTAGCTCACGAAGCAAGTTGTATGCATCATTTTCCAATATTGTCTGCCTGCCTGCAGGGCCCCCAAAGGGGGGAGGGGAGGGGTTATTTTAGGAGTGAGTTCACTGGTGACGCCTTGATACCCGTCGTGGCAGTGGCACGCTTTCCATAGAAGACACTTCTTCAACATCGCTGTGCAAACCATGTGGGGTTTGCAGATTGAGATCTTCCAAACACCCCTTATTAACCCTGTCAGGTGGAGTTTCGTCTGATGGTTACGATACTACGCCTTGTCGCCGATGAAGCTGTTTGAGCTATCTTCTCTACATCTTACAATACAACATTTTAAGTACCGAGGCTGTGCGTAGAGGGAGAACAGGCACCGTGGAGTACGGCTGGGGAGTGAAGGCGAATGCAGCGGGGACTTAACAGTCGACCTTGAGCGAGAATAGGATAACTTACGTTGCTATTCGCAGCCCGTTGAGGAGCTTCAAGTAGCATTTGCCATTTGCCTTTCTTCTAGCTCGTGTTTTCAGTCGCCGAAGGAATCGATCTTGATACGCGCCAAGTATACGCTGAGTAGATATTCTCATTTTAGCTACCTAAAACTAACACAACAAAGAGACTTTGCTCGGACTTAGAGAGCAAACATTGTTGGCCACCTTCGCCATCTACTGGGCTGCCACTGCCTTGAAGAGAGAAACCAACCTAACTTGCCTTTCTAACATAAATAGAACCCATGCTGATGCAGGTCATAGATTGATACCATTCAATTGGAATCGGAGAATTTATGTACTTGTGCTCTACGGTGCAGCACATTGTTCAGCCCTAACGATAGTAACTCATGCGAATAAGCGTGGGGGTATCGTCGCATTATTCGACACCTGAACTGAACAGATGGTTAAAAAAAAGTGTTTTGTTAGAGATACGCCGCTCTGCCAACAAATTAGGTTAGGCCGCAGAGCGATCCTAGTCGGCGACCTCATTCGGTGAGTACAGACGGCGAACTTCAGTCCTAGAGAAAAAACAATACTCTCAATTTGATATAGCCAGAAATAATACGACGTTGTATTGGAACCCCCCGGGGGGGGGGGGGGGGGGGGGGGGGTGGTAACGATTGTTCTTTATGTAGGTCTTGAGATTCCCTTCGTCAATCGTCGTCTACCACAAATGAAACGATGAATTTTGGGAAATTTTGATGAAGAAGTCGAGAAGAATGCATCTGCACTTCCTCGGTCCCGTTCCCTCCACGATGCTGTAGGCCTTGGCCCTTGGGGGACGCTTCACGTCAACCTAGACCGCAGTCAGGGAGCCAGCTCCCCTGTCCGCCAAGCCGAGTTGTTGGAGTCAACGTTCAACTTTTTTTTCAGGGTCTATGGAGACGCTGCCTACAGTACACGCCCCTGCAAGATAAGATAGAATCGCGGGAGGATCTATCTCAGCTCTGGTGGGTACATCCGAGCCCTCGGGATGCGTAGTTGACTGGGATACGACGTCTCGCGGAACCGCGGGAATCACGGCACCACCCACCCCACGCTATACCTAGATGGAAATTTTTGTCACTGTACATCTTCGTTTCTCCTCTCGCTCGCGGCCCCATGTTATCCTCCTGCATGGCTAAGCCTATTATAAGTAAGCTCATGCAGGTCTTTGCTTACACACAACGTCCCCAGTGGCATGCAGGGCCGTTCTTCTCTATAATACCCCAGTCGGAGAGAACTAACATAGGCACTTTTGTTCGTTCGCCCGTTAATTCCGACGAGAAGCTGAATTATTATAGGGCAGATGTCACTACTACCATGTGGCTGCCCTGGGACTGGCCGAGGATCCCGAGAATATTGTACTGCATTGCCTTATGAGTCGGCCCTTATTTTATCTGCTGTCTCGTGGGCAGCGACAATAGCTATGTACTTCACTTCATACAACGTCTATGTTCGCCAAACGGACGTTGACAGCACTACCTTATCTAGTATCGGCACTTCTTAGCGGCTGTGGCGTTAGTACTTATCTAGTCAGAGTACTAACACGGGATGAACCCCGAACAGAGTTGAGAAGGATTGTTCCTGGCGTGGGGTGTGCTGAGCTTAGCTGACCAAGAGGGCTAGGTACTAACTAGTCGACTCTTTGAACCGCGCGGAACCAGACTAAGCCGTCTTACTTACGCGCAGCATTGCTAATAATCACACTGATATACTATGTAGGGTTTGTTGCTGGAATGTTCTTTGGTCATCGAAAACTAACTTGTTGGTAAGCAAACACCGCGCCACGGCGTTTAAATTCGGCAAAACTTGCGAGAACGATAATAGTTAATCGATAGGATCGCCTGACGCACAATGTGACACGCGACGAGGAATACACAGTATCACCTGTCAGACGTGATTGAGTTGCACCGCCTATATCTATCCCGCTACGATAATACACCAAAAGATCTGAGATCAAGTCTCACATTCAATTGACTAAAGACGGCACAGGCGAGCACTTGCGGTGAGCACATTGCAACCTGGGGAAAGGATTGACGCGATCTCATACGGTCAATGGATTCCATTACCTATCTGGTCTATCTCCTGTGAAGTCCCTCCCGCTCTAGGTAGGTACCTAGGTTCCTAGGTTGTGTAGTCATTGGACTAAGCGCATATGTCCCGCCCACTAGGTGTTATACAGTCCTCTTGAAAGCACTCAATTGTTGGTAAGACATGCTGTGATATGATGCGGCATTTATTCCTTAAACACCACCGCCCGAACAGCGAATCACTTGGCCTAGAGAGGGAAAGCGAGAGTTAGCTCGTGTTTGAAACTTCGTGTCACAGACATGGTAAGTAGAATAGAACAGTACTAACCGTTGATCCACTCGCCCTCGTCACTGACAAGGCAGTAGACAGCCTTTCCAACATCCGCGGGCTCGCCAACACGATCGAGGGGGCACATCTTGCGGAGTCCATTCTTGATGATCTCCACAGGCATGCCCTTGTACCCGCCGGGGACGTAGTGCCAGCTATTCTCATCGAACATGTCCGTCTGGATTCCGCCGGGGGCGATGGCGTTGCACGTGATGCGCTTCCTCCCGCAGTCGACCGCGAAAGCGCGAGTGAACCCTTCGACGGCGGCCTTGGACCCGGCGTAGAGCGCATGGTTGGGGATCCCGGCCATCTGGGCGGCTATGGAAGATGTCAGGACGATGCGACCGCCTTCCCTGGCGTGCTTGAGCCCCTGCTGCGCCACGAAGAACTGGCCCCGGCAGTTGAGGTTGAAGACCTGGTCGAACAGCTCCGGGGTCACCTCGGTCTCCTCGCACCACACCTCCATGCCCGAGTTCGACACCACGTAGTCGATGTAGCCGAAGTGAGCCAAAGCCTTCTCGAAAAGCACGGATACCTCCTCCGGCTTCGAGATGTCCGCCTGGATGGCCACGCTCTTTGACCCCAGCTGCGCAAGCTCGGCCACCACCGCCTCAGCAGACTTGGAACTGCGCCCGTAGTTCACGACGATGGAGGCCCCCCGCTTACCCAGTTCCAGGGCGATGCCGCGACCAATTCCTCGCCCTGCGCCCGTGATCAGGGCGACTTTCCCCGCTAGCGGCTTCACCTGGTTGCTCATTGGTGCCGCCGAACCGGAATCGGAGCGCTCTGGTTGCTGCTCGTCGATGGCTGAAGGAGACATGGTTGGGTTGGGTTGGGTTGTGTTTGTGCTGACTAAGCTATTTTATTTCGTCGACGTATATGTATAACACGTATGTCCTGTAATGCAGTATAGCTGTGTAAGCAATAAATATTGGTAAAATAACGCAAAAAGAAAACTGCACCTCTCGGTATTTAGGCCGATGCAAAGGCAATATAGGCTAAAGAAGAATAAAGCTTAAAGTAAAGAGAATTAGGTGGCAAAGTTTGACTATCTCCGTCACAGGTTTTCTTCGATCTCTTATAAGAGACCTCTTGCATGCAGTTATTCATTAAAAACCGGAGTGCGCAGCCTGCGAGGGGGAAGTCTAATCTTTTGTATTTTTTATTTCTTCTAGGTTTTTTCTTGTATTTTACTTGCTTTTCCGTATTGTTAAGAGACATGTTCTCTTGGGTAGGTAGGATACATGCACCATTGTCCGTCCTACCTGCCCTTTAGGTCAGGTTACGGAGAGCAAAAAACCAAGGCGAAAAGTCCTGCGGACCGAAGAGTTATTTCTCGTTTAGCACAAGGCAAGCCACACACGGACGGACTCTTCTCGCACCGGGAAGTGTGCATGGAATACTTACTCATCTGATTCATAAGACCTATCCTACCCATGTACCCTAACGAAGGGCTTAATTACCGTGATTTGTCCCTCCAATTGCGCCGCGACGACGCTTCAAGTTTGTAATTAGTACTTGCTTTCAAGCTTCTGTAATGACTTGTAGATTAATCCTCCCTTTAAAAATATTCTATAGAATTAGATACAGCTTAATTATCTCCTTCAAGTCTTGTATGAACAAACTTAGAAAGTACCAAAAAAAAAAAAAAAACAAAAAAAAAAAAAAAAA
>Ga0247782_1000306_pt1 | contig 46087 bp, 41 predicted proteins | sample UWRJL019104C5_FD_179928 | JGI IMG/M metagenome (GOLD analysis project Ga0247782, IMG submission 179928) | Plant litter microbial communities from Arlington Agricultural Research Station in Wisconsin, United States - UWRJ-L019-104C-5 | ecosystem: Environmental > Terrestrial > Plant litter >...
CAAGGGGTTTATTTTTGTGGGTTTTTTTTTTTTTTTTTTTTTCATCTCCACGTTTTTATATTCAATGTTCCTTTAAATGACTTGATTTTTTCCCCTTTTGGAGAAATTTCTGCTGCTATTTGACGTCTTAAATACAATTATGTGCTTGCATGAGATTATTTTCAGTCTACTGCTTTAGATGCCAAGCTATCAGGGGAGCGAGTAATGCATAGAGAAGATAAGCGAGCGATAGGCACTTCCGCCGCACTTCCGCATCACTACCCCACTATCCAAACTCGACCTACACATCTGCCCCACTAGAAGGGAATGCGATCTAAGATGTTGACGCCATCGACTTCGACGCATTTTCTCTTCTTCAACTACATACGCTAGATACCTAAAATCTCTGTCAATGGTGCAGTTACGAAGAACAATGAAGTTAATTTGTATAAGAGAAATATAGAAGCGACTACCGACTACCAGGGACAAACAGTGACCACTGGCACCCTTGTGCTTCAAGTTTGTCTGAGCCGCCCAAGCGCGGAGTACTATTTATAGAGCTTCCTGTCGTATACCTATCCCTATCATGAGCGGCAATCATGCGGACGGACCATCACAAGATGGAATTCAAGAAAAACACGTCCACTACAACGATGCGGCTTCTGTGGGCAGTATAAGCGATGACGATACCAGAAGGCTCGAAGTAAGTTGTGCTTAGAAAGACGGCAAGAGAGGAAGAAGCGTGTAAATTTTAATTGCAACCATCAGGTTTCGTTTGATTCACTGAGTCCTCACCGAAGGAAAAGCTCTCTCGTGCCCGGTGACCGTGCATACCCGAACAGTGCAAAGCGACATCACCAAAAGCCCTTCCTGTCTGACTGCATAGTCCACCAATTCCTCGAAAGCCATAAACGCGACGCCCGTCTCGATGGCTATTCCGGCGCCCACCCCTACGTCGCCGACCAATCCGTCGGCCCGGGGCGGGATGTTTCCGGGGGGATCGGGCTGGATTCGTACGTCGAGCCAAAAGGCAAAACTCACGCCAGTGGACCTGAGAGGCTGGCCATCATAGAGCCCGAAAGTGATGATAGCACGGCCTCTGGCCAGTTTGATGAGAAATCGTGGAAAACTGCAGTTACTAGAACCCGATCGGAAGTGGATCTGGCCAACCAAGATGACCAGCACGAAGGCGTCCACAGCCGACTACTTACAAAAAAGCAGCTTACTGATATGGCTTGGGGCGTGAGAGAGCTTAGTAGACGGTTGGGGATGGTGCGCCTGAAGTTCAGGGCCGAGCGCATCTTCCTCTTAACAAAAGTGTACGACGAGGATTTAATACCGAAGACGAGGGCTTTGGCCAAGTGGCTTTTAAGTAAAGAGCGGGATGCAAGGTATACTGTCTATGTCCAAGATGAATTGAAAGAAAACAAGCATTATGATATGCCTGGTCTACTAGAAGAGCTTCAGCAAGAATATATCGAGGCAGGGGAGCTGGATCAGGACACGGCCCGAGAGGCCTTGAGTCGACGCATGCGATTTTGGACGGAACAGATGTGCCGAAAAAGGCCGCATGATTTTGACCTCATCATCACTCTCGGAGGCGATGGTACCGTTCTGTACGCAAGTTGGCTATTTCAGAGGATAGTGCCGCCTGTACTTTGCTTTGCGCTGGGAAGTCTGGGCTTCCTTACCAAGTTCGACTTCAATGAGTATCAAAACACATTGAATACGGCGTTCACAGAGGGCATCAGTGTGAGCCTACGCCTGCGATTTGAGGGCACCATCATGAGAAGCCACGGGAGAAAGAAGATGTTGGACGGGGACCAGGATGGCTATGGCACTGCTGGGCATCATAAGCGTGACTTGGTCGAAGAGCTCATAGGCGAGGAGAAAGATGACGACCACACCCACAAACCAGAGGGGACGTATGAGATCCTCAACGAGATTGTGGTCGACCGAGGGCCGAACGCGAGTAAGTCTAAATCAGGTCCTACGAAAATTACATATCCTGTACTAACGATGTATATAGCATTGTCTTACTTGGAGATTTTCGGCGATGACGAGTATTTCACCTCTGTCCTCGCAGACGGTATCTGCGTGTCGACGCCCACTGGTTCAACGGCATACAATCTCGCAGCGGGCGGCTCGTTATGTCATCCAGAAAACCCAGTTATGCTCGTCACGGCGATCTGCGCACACACGCTATCGTTTAGACCCATTATTCTGCCGGACACCATCGTACTGCGCGTGGGTGTCCCATACGATGCGCGGACGAATAGCTGGGCCAGCTTCGACGGGCGAGAGCGCATCGAGCTGCGTCCCGGCGACTACGTGACCATTAGCGCCAGCCGGTTCCCCTTCGCTAGTGTCCAGCCTCAAGGTAGACGCAGTGAGGACTGGGTTAATAGCATTAGCGGCAAGCTGGGCTGGAATACGCGGCACAAGCAGAAGAACGAAGGTTTCAAGAAGTGGGATAAATAAATCCTTCAGAACTCTAACTTGGGTGGCACAAAACGGGCCAAGCGATTTCATAGAGGAGGTGCTGTGGCATATGATATACAATAACTGGTATTGGTTGCTCAGAAGCAAATATAAATAGGAGCGACTTATTGAGCGCATCTCTGTATGGGTCATATTATTCAGCCTTAAGTCGGGATGTTCCGAACATAGCACCATACAATGAAACGCCTCTTAGCTACTACTTATCTCCTCAAGCTCTTCTGTGATTTGACGTACATATATATCATTTATAAAGTGTATGGAGCTAGGTATATACCTCCTTACCTAGCCCACGCATCAATGGCGTTTCGCCTCTGCCGTGTGACACGACACAAGCGCACAGAAAAGGGACTAATTCTCCGACGCGGTGTGTAGTGTGGTTACTGTGGCATGCGATGTGATGTGATGTGATGTGATGCCATGCGAGGCGATGCGGCGATCATGTCGTGGACCCGGCAGTTGGACTTGGCAGGGGGTCTTTTCGTCTGTCAGTTGTCTTTTGGAGTGCCCCCTTTGCATGCTATTCTCTTTGTATTTACGTTTATATCTGTACCTAGGTGCCAAAATATCAAAATTTAGAAGGCAAGTTGTAAATGAGAATTACGACATATTTATGTCCAAGAAGACATATGTTCTTCTTCGCTACCTGAACGATTAGGCAAGGCAAGGCCAGGTAAGTCCTCCTCCCTCTCCTTACATACACGCGCACGTGAATTCACGTTGATTACCGGATCACTTTACCAGGCACAACGTTATCATTTATGCGCGACATTTTTGTTCGTTACTTGCAAATCCTGCCACCTACCAGCCTCTCAACCTGCTTACCAAGCTCGAGAGACGGGAGATAGAGAGTCAGAGATAGGGGAAATAGATAAAGCATAATGTTTTATGTTCTTCCTATAATACCTATACTTATGTTATATTTTTTCTACCCCTATTTAGTTCCAGTTTCATCCCATTGGCTGTTAGACTTGGCGGCGTGGATCAATCAATCCGTAGGAAGAAGAGAACGTTGCGCGTCTTCTTTATGCGCCCAGCCTCGTAACTCAGCTTAGAGTCCTCGGGCAGAGGAGAACAAGGCGTTACGATCAATTTAAGTTTTGTTTTCAGCCTTGGTAGAATGAATGGGCGTGGCCGCTGGACAATCATAAGTGGTGAGATAGCATTCAGGGTACTTCAGATACTTCAGATAGGGGCTGAAGAAAGCAGTGGCGGCAGGTATCAGGCAATACTAAATGATGCAGCATTTAAAATTCGAGCTTGGACTGGTATGTTTCGACCAGCTGCTTTCTTTACCTCTGTTTCATTGCTTTAGGCTGCTATATAGAGACTCATCTAACAGAATGCAAGGCACCTGACTCTTGGCTCAACATCGCCCCTAGTTCACCCCTGTACAAGCAAAAAGCATAATCGGAAGCTCCATTTTCGCCCTTGTCACCGAACGCCGGAAATCATGTAGCCCCAGAATCTACTTGTGTAGCCTCGTCGCCCCCATCTAGGTATGACGGAATAACTTGCCCAATAGGTTATGATGGTATTACTGCGGTTCATCTAATATGTGCATCCGTATATAGCGTTTTCTTCGGGAAGTGGGTAGAGGGTCCGAGGTCATTGATAGATATAGCGACAGGATTTCGATATCCATTGCCACTTAATGCATCTTTCACGCCGGCGCTACAACCTCTTGTGCCTCGTCATCGCCATCTAAAGTCTCGACGAATGTCATTGTAACGCCCTCATCACCTGGGATGTTGAGATTGATGGCATCGATGGCTTCCGAGCTGCCCCGCTTAAGGAGAGCTGGCAGATCTAGAGCGGGCAGAGTCTCTACAGAGCGAGCTTCGAGTTCAGGCGAATTCTGTATGCCTTTCAAGAAAATCCAGTCAATGAAACGATCTATTTGCGGGTATACTGAAGGTTAGGTCCAGTAACTTACCGGAAGGGATTCCTCTCTTCACATACATGCGAGTTACCTTGGCCCGTCTGCGGGGCTGGGCCACCTCGTCGCGCTTTTCGGCGGGTGCAGCGGCGTTCGGGCGGTTATCAACAATGATACCGACACCAGCGCCACCCTCGCCCGTACCAAGCTGGATGATCGGGCCCTTGGTCAATGCAGCCTCGGCAAAGGTGAGTGCTCGGTCGAAGCCCTGGAGATCTCTCTTCGCCTTGGGCGACTCCTCTTTCTCACGTGGAGCAATCTGCTTGCCCATGCCTTGAAGACCTGAGATTTGCGCGGCTATAGACGACAGAGTAAGCGTTTGAAGTTGTCGAACTAGAGCGGGTGCAAGCATGACTTACCTTGCTGCTGTAGGGTTGGGTCGTCTGCTGGCGGAGCTGGTTCCAGGGTTGGGTCAGGGACCGCAGCAGCTGTTGTCTCGCTTCCTTGCGCAGCGACAGTGTTCTCTGCAGGCACTTGTGTAGGCGGGACCTCTACGGTTTGAACGTTCTCGGCAGCACCATTGGTAGCACCGTTCCTGGCTGCGGCACCGGTCACAGCTGCGCCCTCCAAGGCGTTCATCAAGCTTGTGACATCTTGACCCCCACCAAATGAGATTTCACCATCACCGACAACTCTGGGAATCAATTAGCTGACTATTCCTGATCCAAACTCGGGAGCCATCTATCGACTCACAATGCTGGTGAATAAGCACCCAGGTTGATATTTAAGGGAAGTGCCTTGGCACTGGCTAAGAAGCTGGCAACAGCAAGAATCCGATAATTGGTCATTTTTGTGTAAGATAAAGAAAATTTGTTTTAATGGTGGAGGTCCTAATTAGGAGTAGTTGATTTGTTGAAGAGACTGAATGGATAATAGAGTATAACGATAATAGCGACTAGCGACGACCAGCGGAAGAAAAGAAAGGGCTATTAGTCTGTAAACAGAACCGAGGAAGAGACCGGAACCAAAAGATCGAATGGGAGATTTGAGCACAGCTGAAGAACAAGAAACCAAAATCGGGTACCAACGATGGTATTCATATACGAATCGTGGCCCAGTCAACCGCCGGGGAGAGGTACGCACACTTACGACGTTACCAAGCCGGAAGCTTTGGCTTCCATGATAGCCAAGTTTGGATGGAAACGAAGTTCTCGACCATGCCAAGGCGTCTATCACAGACAGGCCCCTATCCGTTGACAAGGTGTAAGAGCCGAGAGAAGTGGTTAGGTCGAGGCATCGACCGCTCCCTCGCCTGACGCACGCGACCGAGGAGGAGGAATAATTATGGGCATCCAAGCCCCAACATGCTTGTCCGCGTCGATTTGCCGACTATCAACACAAGCAGGAAACATGCTCGCGTGGGCGGGCGATCGTCTCTCGACAAATTCGCGACTGTAAGTCTCTTGGCTGAGGACGCCAAGTACTGCAAATCCTTTAATGCGATGAAGTAGAAAGCAACAGAGCGAAGTGGTGAAGAAGTCCAGTGTATGAGACGGGTATCACATTGCTAGAGAGTGGGTCAGCCTCTCTTGAGACTTGCCAAGCTGCCGCCAAGTCATAACCAGGGACCACTGCGACATAACGGTAGATTTGGTAAGGAACAACAATAGCATTTTCCGGGGGGAAGATGTGTTAGGCTTCTTTGATGATGAATACATCTTCTGTAATAATAATAATGTGGCTGGTCATACAGTCGTATCAATTTACCGATCATTTCGCCAGTGGTTAAAATGATGATTTGCAAATAATTGTCCGCTCAGCCAAGGCTGGATGTGTTTTGCAGGGCTGCTTGGTGTTTGAACCTCCAGGATGCGCACATTCTTGCCTCATATGATAAACACTGGATTGCGGTGGGCATAAACACACAGAAACATACTCTGAGTTCCGGGTTTAGAAGACAGACCGAGTAAGCAGTTCCCTCTAGCATATTCGAACACCGAAGATTCGAGGATTGCTGCTCCCTGCTCAACCGGAGTTCTGCACTCATTCAGTGACTTGGCTGTGGGCAGACGGCAATACAGTAGGTCCTTATGTCACGAGAAAAGTACAGTATGCTGTTTTAATAGTCATTATAAATATCAGTGTCAATGTTCTCGAGATTTAGGTTTGCCTCATGTGTGACTGATGACTGGTAACCCGGGGGGATGATAAACGTATAGGGGTCATTGGCCCCGTTTGAAACAAGTTCATCACATGCTTTGGATCTTCGCAAGCGCTCGGCATATATATGCACTTGTCCTGATAAGTACACAGAGTTGTTTGCGAGGCATATTCGGCGGATAAATGTCGAGGTTTAAAGATGCAGATGGGGTGAAGGATCACGTATCCTAAAAAAGTGATACTCGTTGTGTGTTAAGGGCATAAATATAGAAATATTGGGAGACCGAAAGGGTCACTATGCACAATCCGTTATAATTCCTGTTCATGATGAAGTTTGGAACTGATGAGATTTGAAACAGTCAGGTGGGAAGTGACATGTTTGAAGAATCGAATAACTAGCCACAGACCCAGCCACATATGATGGCGGGCGTCGTAGGTACCTAAGGTACCTCATCTTCTTACCCAGAGGTGGACGCACCAGCATATGAACTTCCTAAGGTTAGGTAGGTACCTATTGTGAAATCCTCTTGGGCTGATTGGCAAACAGCAGTCTGCAGATTTTGCGATATGTCAACCATTGAGACGTCCAGAAAGTGAAGAGTAGACAAACGGACTTAAGAATTTCTCTAAGTTGGCTATGTACAGATTAGAAGGCTAGAACGGCACCCTTGAACGGTTTTTGCCAACCCCAATATAGGCTGTAGGATTCATAACCCCAGGCAGCAGCTGTTGCGCGCATCATTTGTGATCCCCGCCCTCACTTCCAGCAGCACTCCGATGTAACTTATTTTTACGATTTCATTTCTCCTCACTCGAGTAGCAATCGGAAAATGAAGGGAATAGGAAAAGAAGTTTCAAACCCCGTATCTCACCTCGAAGGGGAGGCAAATACTCTAATTCAACCCCCAGCTCCGTCACGCGCGCCGTCATGGCGAGGAAGAATAGGTCATCACCTCTGGGGTTGGGCCTATATTTATGCCCTACTTGCACTCGCTCTTTACAGTAGCTCTGTCCTTCGAGCGCAGTTCCAGAAAAGCTTCTATGATGACATTCAGAAAGACCTGCAGGTTTCGGACCATGGTGAGTTTTGGACGGAATGGCTGGATGTACGTAGTGCCACGCAATGGGAAACATGTCTATGCGGCGTAACTGATCAAAGTTTCTTGGATAGATCATACCCAGTGAAAAACTGAGATGGCAATCGTGCTTCAAAATCTACGGCCCCAATCTCCAATGTGCCAGGCTTACCGTTCCCATGGACTACAGCCGACCGTTGAACGAGTCTGCTCACAATCCGAAGGTGCATCTCGCCTTGGTCATGGCAGCAGGTGCCGGCCGCACACAAGACCCATCCACGTATGCCGAAGCACCTCTTCTTCTCAACCCGGGTGGCCCAGGAGGTAGCGGGGCCATGCTTGCCGAGGTGAGGGCCCAAAGTTTGCAACAGTTCCTGGGAACTCAGCATGACATCATCGGCTTTGATCCCCGGGGCGTTGGCGCTTCCACTCCTAAAGCAGATTGTTTTGTCTCGACGGAGGATCCTGATGGTGTATACGGACGCAACGTTGCCCTCATGAATAGGCTTCTCTGGGTTACGAGCGGGCATGATGTTGGCCTCATTAACTCCAGCAACGTGGCGTTAGCAAAGCAAAATGCTCGGGTGCAGGCAGTCGCGAAGTTGTGTCGGCGCATAGACGAGTCCAAAGGCGACGATAGTATCTTCCGTCACATGAGCACTCCAAACAGCGCGCGAGATATGCTGTCTATCATCCATGCCTGGGATGAATGGAGATCCAGCGGCGAAGAAAATCGGGAGGCAGCAAAGGCAGCGCAATTAAACAACCATGAAGAGGAGAGAAGCATCAGTTTACGTGGGAAGCTGGTGTATTGGGGTTTCTCCTATGGCACGCTTCTTGGTGCCACGTTCGCCACCATGTTCCCCGACAAGGTTGGACGGATGGTGTTGGACGGTGTTGTTCACGCTGATTATTATGTTAGCCCAATGTGGGAAAGAAGTGTCGTTGATGCTGACGCTATTTGGGATAAGTTCTTCATCTACTGTGCCGATAAAGGGTTCGCATGTGACTTCTACCGCGCTGGGGACGGGCCAGAATATGTCAGGCGAAGATTCAGCAACTTGTTGGCGTCGCTCGAGGAACATCCTAGTATCTTGTTTCCTCCGGGTACGAATATGCCCAGCTTGATTACAGCGAGCGACGTGAAGAAGACAGTATTTTTTGCTGGCTTATATGCGCCCACTATTGGCTTCCCTGTGATAGCCAAGCTGCTGGATCATATCCTGACCGATAGGATGGGGGAACTGTTTCCCGATGTAGACACGATGGCTGTCTGTGGGAACCTCACCTTGCCCTTGTGGCCTGACGATGCTATGAAGGCGATTGCCTGCGGGGACAAGCGCCGTAAACTTAAGGAGAACCCAGCTGAGCTTCAGCGCCGGTTTGAAAAAGCGGCACCATACTCATGGTTCGCAGATGTTGTGAGTTTCCTACTGAATTAACTTGAGAAGATCCAGATAGGCTGACCTTTGGCTTCAGTGGTTTGGCATAGATCCAGCGCTTGGTTGTAATGGGTGGGAGATTGAGCCCAAAGACCCTCCTATGCGATGGGGCGACCACCCATCTGATAAGCCCACACCGATTGAGACGGAATTTCCTATCCTGTTTGTGTCTAATACACTCGACCCAGTCACGCCTTTAGACCATGCCCTTGACATGACCAGAAAATTCGCCAATGCCAGCATAGTCGAGCAAGATGCTATCGGCCACTGCTCTCTCTCTTGCGTTTCGAGCTGCACAATTGCGTATATACGAGCCTATATCAACGAGGGAGTCGTGCCGCCGCCACCAAAGTTCAAATCTGATTCTGGCAACGAGGGCGCATGGCCTACTTGCGGGTGTTCCGAAGAGCCTTGGACGCCACCAAGTTACGCGACGAAGGAGTCAATGGCTGGGCTTCCCGTAACTACGGGTCATATGCAAGCTTATGAAGAGCTGCGGGCTTATTTTTCAGCTTCTACCCTATTCCAACAGCTAGATCACAACAATCCGTTGAAGACTTATCTTCTTGGACGTAGTATGCTAGCTGCCAACTCATTATGAGCATTGGCCTTTGAAGGGGGATTTCTGCAGTCTAGTTTGCATATAATTTTGATATAGGATTGTGATATAAAATTTGTCAACGAAATAAAGGGATGAGAATAAAGAAAATAGGGAGTCGTTCGTGTGATGATACCTTAGCAGATATGCCAAATTCTATTGTGATAGTGCGTATACAGTATGTTTTTACTGTATATACCGTAACTTTACAGATGAAGCTACGCAAGCGTTATCTTATCGGACCCACATTGGCGTGAATTCTTTCGAGTCTAGCATTCAACGCGAAATTTTTCTAGGAGCAGCAGCTGTCAGGAGCTTTCGACGAACTGGCAAATTAATTTAACAGATCCTCAATCCTCAATCCAAACGATATTACCTCCATCATTTTCTCGAGGAGCTCATCACATCTCATCCTCTCCTTCTGTCCGTTTTCCTCATTCGTTCTGGGTCTTCATATTAATATTTTGCCTGGTACGGCTTTTAATCAGGATGCCTGCTGCTTTAAGGACAATTGCGCCTTTCCTGCGCGCCTCGCGCCAATGCATTAGACCCGGCAGCGCTGCCAACCCTCTAGACTTTACCGGCAGACTCAACCTCTCCCGGTCATATGCTGTCTTCCAGAGAACGAAGCCTCACGTCAACATTGGCACCATCGGTCACGTCGATCATGGAAAGGTAAGTTCTAGCCGATTGATTACGAGCCATGAAGGGCGAGAAACCAGAGTCGACTAACCGCGCGTTCAATCCATCTAGACGACCTTATCTGCAGCCATCACCAAGAGACAAGCTGAGAAGGGGCTGGCCAACTTCTTGGAATATGGCTCTATCGACAAGGCCCCTGAAGAGCGAAAGCGTGGTATTACCATCTCTACTGCCCACATTGAGTATTCCACCGACAAGCGACATTACTCTCACGTCGACTGCCCTGGTCACGCCGATTACATTAAAAACATGATTACTGGTGCCGCCAACATGGATGGCGCTATCATTGTCGTTGCTGCCTCTGATGGACAGATGCCCCAGACCCGAGAGCATCTTCTGTTGGCCCGCCAGGTCGGTGTCCAGAAGATTGTTGTTTTCGTTAACAAGGTCGATGCCATTGACGACCCGGAGATGTTGGAACTTGTAGAGATGGAGATGCGTGAGCTCCTCAGCCACTACGGTTTCGAGGGCGAGGAGACCCCTGTCATTCTGGGCTCTGCTCTGTGCGCCCTCGAGGGCAAGCGTCCCGAAATCGGTTCCGAGAAGATCGACGAACTGATGAACGCCGTTGACAAGTGGATCCCTACCCCCGAGCGTGACCTCGACAAGCCTTTCCTGATGTCCGTTGAGGACGTTTTCTCCATCGCTGGCCGTGGTACCGTTGCGTCTGGCCGTGTTGAGCGTGGTACTCTTAAGAAGGATTCCGAGGTGGAGCTGATCGGCAAGGGTGGTGAGGTCATCAAGACCAAGGTCACTGATATTGAGACTTTTAAGAAGTCTTGCGATGAGTCTCGCGCCGGCGACAACTCGGGTCTGCTCCTGCGTGGTATCCGTCGTGAGGATGTAAAGCGTGGCATGGTTATTGTTAAGCCTGGCACCGTCAAGGCTCACACGAAGTTCATGGTCTCCCTTTACGTCCTTAGCAAGGAAGAAGGTGGCCGCCACACCGGCTTCCACGAGAACTACCGACCTCAGATGTACCTGCGTACTGCCGACGAAGCTTGTGCCCTCTTCTTCCCTGACGAGGTCGAGGATAAGTCACGGATGGTCATGCCTGGTGACAACGTCGAAATGGTTGCCCACCTGCACCACCCCATTGCCATCGAGGCCGGCCAGCGCGTCAATGTCCGTGAGGGTGGACGGACAGTCGCCACTGGTATCGTCACCCGCGTCATCGAATAAATTAATTTGCCTTAAATGGCAGTCTTACAGTGTATAAGGGTTTTGGATGAGCTTACGGTCTACGTTTGGTCCGCAGTGGGGCGCAGGGGGAACCAGGAGTTCTAGCCAAGCCGTGTATATGGGCAGGGGAAGCCTATTTGTACAACAGATTTATATTGGCCATGTACATTTTTCTCTCGATAAGGGCTCTTTCCATCCCCCTCCCCCCTCTAATTTCCACAGGTGTCGTTTAAGTACTGTAGTTCACAGCATGAATGAATAGAATCAAATGACAGCATTGCTTTGTTGACTTTGTTCAATCGCGTAGGTTTCGTTGTGGTGATACCTAATGTCGTAAGTTGGCCAGATGTCCTATAGTAGGTACTGTGTGAAGAGACGCGCCAGTCAGATCCATCATTACGTTCATATAAAAGTCCATGAGCCCTACAAGCTGCTGCCCGTCATTCTCCACGAGGGTAGTAGAGAGGAACACCATCCAGTAAATTATATTATATTATCAATGCGTAGACCACGAGCGATCCCCTTATCTGTAATCATGAGTGACCCTCTCTGCCGCTATTTCAATATCTCTCATAGGACGCTCTTTGGCTCGGGAAATATATTATGGCACTTAATCACATGCATGTGCCTTCTACTTTCGGCCAGGTTACACCAGCCCATACCAGCTGAAAGACCGGGGGTAGTAGGGGTAGTAGGGGTAGTAGGAGGGGGGAGGGGGGGGCTCAACATATCCCAAACTGCACCTGATACTTGGCAAGCATATCCATGGAGATGCTCGACCCGCCGCAGACGACAAGCACCAAGTTCTTCTTCGCCCAGGCCTCGTCATCCATACCAGCCGGACCAAACCCGAATGCCGCGCGCAGAAGGGCCGGGTTGTATGCGCTTGCTATCGTCGCGCCGCACGCTACCTCTACTAGCAGACGCTCGTCGTCGACGAATCGCGTGCACGCTGATACCGCGTGTGCGTCTGCTACGACGGCGCTGACGAGCTTTGGTGTGGGCTTGGCATTGGTGTCCGTGCTGGTGTTGGTGTTGGCGATTGTGTTAGTGTTAATTTCGGCAAGGGCAGGGGCAGAAGTAGAGCCGAAAGAGATAGTGGTAGCGAGAGCAGCGTCCACGTCAGGCGTGAGAGGAGGCGTAGGAGACGAGGACAGTGGGAAGGTAAAAGTAGTCGCTTTGCAGACCTCGGCCCAGCGGTATGATTCCGCGGACACGCGAGGCGCGCCCAGACTCGTCGCCACGCTCGTTATGCCCGGTATAGTGACGTGGGCGCCGGCGCGGATGCTCGCGGCCAGGGAGTCTGTCCCCAATGTCTCGATGGCGATGACCACGGGCCGCCGCTGCTGCCGTCGGAGTTGAGATTCAGTGCTGCTATCACCATAGTGGCGTTCTACGCCCGTCATGATACCGTTCAGTAGCCCACCTCCGCCGACACTGCACACGATGGCATCAACACCACCTGCGTCTTCATCGCCGCTGTCACCCGCGGCGGGGAAGAACCCCTTATCTTCCAGCGCGACGAGCTCGTCCACAAGACTACTCGCGCCCTCCCAAATCAACTTGTGGTCAAAGGGCGGAACATAGACGCCCTCGGGGTCGCTGGCCACGGCACTTCGACAGGCCGCGTCGGCCTCGGGCCAGCTGGTGCCCGCGCGGTGAGGCGTCGCCCCGATCCGGGACAGCTTTCCTAACACGTGCTCGGGCGTCAGCGAGGGTACGAAGACGTCGCAGGGCTGGCCGAGGGTGCGTGCCGCTACGGCGCAGGCTAGCCCCGCGTTGCCCCCGCTGCTACAGTAGAAGTGCGCGCGACCCGTGCTGGAGGCACGGAGGGAGCGCAACATCAGCAGGCCGATCCCCCGGGACTTGAAGGAATTTGATGGTTGCAGGTTCTCTAGTTTTAGGTATATGTTGCTAGAAGAAAGGAGCATGTTAGATAGCTATTTTGGCGGTTGTTATGAAGTTTTTGGTGAGAACGCTGTCGAGAGCTTGACAGTCCATGTTGTCAACGCTATAGTTGAGAAACAAGTTGGATAGGGGTGGCGACTCGGCATTGGAGTCTCAGAATGCGGCTATGGAAGGTTGATAGATGAGTGAGCCTACTTACCAGCCTGCTGCCCGTGAGAGCTCAAGGGAGGGGATACATGGCGTCTCTATGTAGAGCTGGGGCTCACTCGGTATACGTAGGCCCATGGTTGCTGGCAGGAAATTCTCGCAGGTATATGTGCTAGGCCAGGTTTGACTTCAAAGAAAATAAAGGGGGCGATGTGGTAGCAAACTTTGCTGGCTCGAGTTCCTTTTTCTCTGTTGTAGATTCTCAACAACCCAAAAAGACTGCCAGTTTTAAAGAGAGATATAGGAGTCCTTTCGTGATCCTCTTAGTAAGTGACCGGGAACGTGGGATCCGAAGCCGACGCCGAGATCTTCACCTGCCAGCGAGAGATAAGACAAGAGGAAAGGGAGGGTGTCAGTACGTCTTCGATAGCAGTAGTGAATACGACCTTTACCCGCGGTTGGCTAAATATATAATCACGAATTTGGAGTACTTATATGTACTTTATACACATATATATATATATTTTCCATTGCCACACGGACACAGACACACAGACACGCACGGCTTGGTTGGAAAGTTTTGTGATGCAGTTAGACAATCTTTTTCAAAGCAGGTAGGTCTGCTAGTCTTGCATTGTGTGGTTCGGGTATGTATTAGAAGGGACAGTGTTCCCACAAATTGTCCAATGGCCTTTCGAGTCTCGGCCCTTGCCACGCAGGCTCCGATCCATCGTGCGCCCTTCCATGCAATAAAGCGCCTTGTTGCAAAGCTATATCGGACATCGTGCATTGCCATCGTGACACCGGGATAGCAAAATCACTCACAAGTCTGGAAGTTGGTTAACTAACAGCATGTTACAGTTGAATAAGTATAGGGTAAGTGGAAGGTAAGTATAGGGTAATACATGGTAAAAGAAGCGGAACTACCTAATTATAGGGTAAGCATTTGGTCCAGAGGATCCAGGATGGTCCATCTTTCAAAAGTTGCATACAACGATTCAGATCCGATGCTGGTCGTATTTACACACGCCTACATACCTGCATAGTGCTTGTCACTCTCAGATGATGAATTGAATCGGCCCTTGGTCAATCACCCAAACTCTCCTCTTGGTTTTCGATCTACGTCTGGAGGACGTTACGTTCCAGCTCTTAAGTTACGTATTATAGAATATATTGCCTTGGGCCTTGCATACATATATGCAGTTCCGTTGCACCATTTGATTTGAGCGTGCATGATACCCTTTGGTTGGTTGGTTGGTGGATGGTAGTTGTCGAATATGCACGGCATATGTTTATCTTTCAATTAAGGTTGACAATATGGAAAGCTAACAAGTTCTTTACTCGACGATAAGAAAACCCGTTCGTGTTGGTGATGTACCAGTAACTCCCGGATCGAGTTAAAAGCCAAAAGTATAAACTGTAGATATGGTTGTTGACGTTGTGAGATTTGATGCTGACATACTATGAGGCTGTATTACTTAAGATGAGGGGTAGCATTCCCCGGAATATCTAACCTCAGACAATACTATATAACCAGGTACTAAGTAAATAAGGTAGAAAAATGCTTGCTGTGGAGGTTGAGCCAGCCAGGTTCAAGGCAATACCACGCTGGAAGCAACTGTCAGATGACTTAACGTGGGGATTTGCCCTACATAATCTCGTATCTGGTAAATTCTCCTGACTAATCTCACTAGCTTAGCCGACGGTGACAACAAAAATAGTAGGCTGAGCTTCACCTAACAGAACCTTTCGCCTTGGTGGATGTAGTGGTACTGATAAGTTGCCGGATAGATGTCTTCAGGTACCGAGACGACTCCAGGTGCAAGTACAGCATAGGCGCCTTTTAGTGAGCTTGAAGCGACCAATGGCTTAACAGTAGATCGACACCGTCAATATTATTCTTGAGACTGTGGAACTGCTCGAGACTAAGGCCGTGAATGAGCGGACCCACACAGTATCATTGAGCGTGGAATGGCATTCTTGTGTCTCATTGGTGGATAGAATATTCAAGATATCGCATCGCAAAGTAATTGAAGATACATCATCAAGCCAGACGACTACAACCTCATATACTAAGCTGCTTATCTCTGTGCTGTGAAAATTCTACTCAAGTAGAAGCCGGTTCATTGTCATCAGTACGGCTTACAAGGTGTGTAACACTGTTATAGTTCGGTTCCTAAGCACTTCACGTTGAACCGACACAATCACACAGCTAAGAACAACCAAGGATCAGAAGAGATCCGCATACACAAACCACTGGATCATGCCATCTCTCTACAAAGACCCACAGATATCAATTTAGGACTTGGAGGACGCTAAAGGCGAAACCGTCAAATAAGCCCTAGTAGAGGCCGTAGCGGTACAAGAAGAGGCGTCACATCATGACGACCCTACCATCTATGGAAACGCAATTCAGGATTGCGAGCGAAGGTACGGCTTAAACCCTCGTTCTCTCCCCGTACCTTATTACCTCTATGATCTCATCGAGATTACATCGCCTACTTAGCTATTCACTTTCTCTCCCCTTTCACCCTTTCTTCTCTTCCACTTATACAACGAAACCATTTGCAACCTTTGCTAACACCAACCAAAAAAGCGGCGCAAAGTTTCGTAGACAACTACTACGAATCCATCAACAAGCGACAGCCGCTGGGGCAGTACTACGCCAGCGCGTCCAAGCACCTGACGTCTGCCTCCGTAAAACCGGACATCAGCATCAACGGGCGCGTGGTGGCGTCTGTGGCAGACTACGAGGCGATGCTGGACGCCCAGGGCATCAACGTGCACTATGACGTGCAGTCCTTCGACGCACACCCGGTCAACGCCAACTACGTCATCGGCTGTCCCGAGAACATCTCCGTCGTGGCCTCGTCTGGCGACGGACCGGGCCGTGGTAAACTGAATAATAAATCTGTCAGGGATGGCGATAGAGTGAGCTTCGCTGTCCAGGTCAGCGGCACAGTTCGGTATGGGAAACCTAGTGAGACTCCCTCCGCCGGTACTGCTACGACAGCTGCTGCTGCTCCTGCTGGTGCGGCTGCGGTGAAGGGTGCGGATGGGGATGCTGCTGCTAAGGCGTCGAGAGCACCGGTCGAAGTACCTGCATTTACTGATAAGCCGCTTGAGAAGGGGTTCACTGAGTCGTGGCTCCTCGTGCCGCATTGGGAAGCATTAGGTCGGAACCCGCCTAGAGGATTGAGGAAATGGGTGGTTGTTAGTCAGAACTTCCGGGCTTTCTAGAATATGAGTCTTGACTGACTGGCCACGAAAGAGAGAGGGGTACTTCTCAGATGAAAATTACGATATTGCTCACGTAGCCTGGGACGGTGGATTGGCGGTGCAGTTCTGGCATGGCACAGTGTTTTCGCTCAAGGTCTTCGCATCCACCGCAGCCATCCATCGCATAATGTGTGGTGGTAGCCGCGTAAAGGATCTTATTCTACTTAACATGCTGAGGGTAGACTGCATGCAGAGTGGTGCGCGTATATAGGGCTATCTCTATTTCCCCCCTGAAAAGAAGGATCGATATTAAAAGCTCTCCAGGCCTACAGCGAATTGTTAGATATGTTAATTCAGTCCTCACTTCATGACCATCTTGCTTTCGCCCATACGCGTCGCTATGCAATCTATCCCCTTCTACTAAAACAACGCCTATTTGACTAAGCGAGATCTATCATAAACCATCTCCCTATATCCAAGCCCACCCTCAGAAGGCGATGGGACCTCCGACTCAGACTGGCCCCGGAGCGATAAAGACACAGAAGAGAAGTCCGCAAGCACCATACAGATCTCGTTAAAAAAATTAGGTTCTCCCTCCCTCTGAAATCCGATATTCTCAAATAGGCGAATACTGCCTTTATTCCCGGCATTGATCTTCGCGACGAGCCTCTTCAGTCTTGCCCCTCTTCTCCTTCCCTCTCCCTCTCCCGCTCTCTGATCAACAATATGGGCGTGGGCATACTCGCTCATAATGCCGTCGTGCTTCCGCGCCAGGAAATGAAGAAAGGCTCGCACGGCCGCCTCGCCTATCCCCTTCCCTCTGTGTTCGGGGACTGCTATCATGATGTCTATCTCGCCGTCGCAGTCTTCGTTATCTGCTTCTTTATTCTCCCTTCTCGTGCCTTCTGTTTCGGCATCGTCGTCATTGTCATCCTCACAGGGTGTCAAGAAAAGATTTATATCCCCCACCATACGGGCAGGTGCGTCGCTTTCACCTGCGAAGACCACATCGGTAGTAGTAGGAGGAGGAGTAGTAGTATTGGTGAGAGGCAGACAGACGATAAAGGTCAATTTATCATGAGCCGTGCGCCACGATTTCTGGTTTTCGTATTCCTCTTCCAGACTCAGTAGCTCCGAGGCGGTGGCTTCGCGGAGTTCCTAGGGAGACAAGTATTGTGTTAGATACTATGCTTTGTACTCGACTTTTAACTCGCTTGATTTTGTCTGTTCGCTGCCTTGCCTGTCTTATCCATCGCCCAGTAGAAGATCTTGTGGGTGACTGGATTTATGACCGGATAAAACCGTGAGAGAGGGCGTAGCTCGGAGGACAAGGAAAGTTAAAGGAATGGCGGGGACAGAGTAAAATGAGATAGAATACAACTCACGTCGTTCTGCATCCATTCATGGTACCGCTCGACATGATGCGCATCGTACGGAGCGAGCAGCACCTTGGGCGTTGAAATGGCTGCGAGGTAGTGAATTCGAGCATGAGTTAGCCAGCTACCCTACATAATAGCAAAGACAAATGCTAAAGAAAACTGAGATACTTACCTATATCTTTATTTAATCTCATTTCATCGCTATTTACACGACACGAAACGTGACTATGTATAATGTATACGGAGAGAGGCTGATTGAGGTGAAGTGGGAGCGAGTGGGGATGCTTTGGGGAGATTTTCTCTGGTGCGGCCACACACAACACTATCCAACAGCTTGACATGTGAGTTGGAAGAAGTGGACAGACCAATAAATTAATCACTGCTATACCAGGCAATGAAACAGGTAGATTTATGTTCATCTCAGATATTACATTGCTCCAAACACATATTCTACATCTGGTTTACATCGTACACTGACGCGCCTGAGCCAGCTGGCTATATCCATGTAGACCCTAATAGTACCTCTTTATACACCTTTAATCCAACATTAGGAACACATCTGCCATCGCATTGCCCTGCTTAGTCTTCTACAGCAAGTTGGGGAAATAAGGCATTGCGCGGTCCAACGCCCAGCTCTACAAACGGGGTACCGTACGAGTCATCTCCGAACGGCACGGCGCGTTCCATCGTTCGTCTATCATGTGCGACGCCGAGCCTATTAAGTAATTCCGACGCCTTCTCCGGCATAAACGGCTGTAGGAGAATGCCGATAATACGGAGGGACTCGGCCGAGTAGAAAATGCCGAGGTTCGTGTTGGCTGTGTCGCCTTCCTTCACCCGAACCCATGGCGCCATGTCGGTGAACAACTTATTTGTCTGCCTCGTTGTTAGCCACTTGCTGCAAGACATATAGGGGCAGGAATTGGGAGACGATGACACTTACACTGTAGACGACTTCCATGATTGCTCTGAGAGCGCTGCTCGGGTCCAATGACTTCATGCGATTATCTACCGTCCCGGTGATTTCACGCAGACATTTCTCGTGCACCTGTACTAATTGCAAAGAATCGGGGGAAACCGATGAGGACGATCGACGTGTGTCCTTTGTCATGTACTCTACGGCCTTTTTGACGTCCCAGGTTGTTGGTCGCGTGACTCGATTGAGAAGATTGCCTAGACCACCCTGCAAGCCCTTCTTATACTTCTCAGCAATGTAAACATTGTCGTAGTTCGAGTCGCCAGAAACCTGGCCATTGTGAATCAGAAAGTACCGCATAGTATCCACACCCCATCTATCCAAGGCGAAAAAGGGGTTGACGACGTTTCCAATAGATTTGGACATCTTTCTGTTGCCCATTAGCCAGTGACCATGGCTAAGCACCTGCTTCGGCAAGGGAAGATTTAGTGCCATCAAGAAGGCGGGCCAGTATATGCAGTGAAACCGAACAATATCCTTGCCGACTATATGGACGTCGGCTGGCCAAGTCCCGGTCGTCCCGGAGCCTGGCTGCCAGAATGGGTACCCTGCTGTGGTCAAATAGTTCACGAGGGCGTCGAGCCATACATATATCGTCTGGCTGGGGTCGTCAGGCACGGGTATGCCCCATTGCAGCCGACTGGAGGGACGGGAGATGGAGAGGTCTTCAAGGTTGTGCTGAACCCAGTCGATAACCTCAGCAAACCTATTATTCGGGACCACCCATTCTGGGTTCTCTTGGTAGAACTCTAGCAGCCTGTCGCGGAAAGCAGTCAGGCGGAAGTGGTAGTTCTTTTCCTCGATCCACTCGACGGCGTTTCCCGTCTCGATACAGGCGATGAAGCTCTTGCCGGTTTCGGGCGACACACGCTTCTCGAGCATGTTTTCGGGATAGAAGGTCTCGTCACTCACGCAATACCAGCCCTGGTGCTTGCTTTCGTATATGTATCCGCTCTCGCGCAGGCGGGACCAGAAATACTCGACGGCATCGCGGTGGTTGGGGTCGGTTGTACGGATGAAGTGGTCGTTCGCAATGTTGGCCTTCTGGGCGAGGAGCTTGAAGGTTTCCGCGTTGGCGTCGCAGAGGACTTTTGGCTGTAAGTCTTGCAGTTCGGCGGCGCGTTGAATTTTCATGCCATGTTCGTCAGTACCGGTGCTCAGATAGGCTTCTCGACCTCTGAGGACCTCCCATCGCTTGAGGACGTCGGCGATAATCATGGAATACAGATGGCCGACATGGGGAGAAGCGTTCACGTAAAATATGGGCGTGGTCACGTAAAACGGTTTCTCGTCTTTATTCTTGTTTGTAGATAGATTGGAATTGTTGTTCTTATCGGCGATTTGGTTAACAGTGTCCGTGCTTGTGCCGCTATTCAGATGTCGGCGCAAAATCTGATGCGCTTGACATGACTGGCATATCCAGCCATTGCGACGAATCAGTATACTTCTGAGACTCGAAAGTCGCCGGCTGGAAGCAAACATGAAGTGCTCCATGGAACTTGACGCTCTGATTCGGCCCAAGAATCTTGCCTGCGTTGTTCGTCAGGGCTTCGAGATCAGGGTCTTGACTCTAATTGTTAGTTTGGATTTCACTTGATAAGAGCTCAGGTAGGTATCTTGGGGACCGTCGGACGGGTAAACAATAGGTACCCTGATTACTGCCCTGACAGGGCCCTAGTAAGCTAACCTAGGTACCTTCGCTGTCTGTTCCGGCTGCGGCGCTTGACCTGTGGGCCCCACGTACCCACTACGGGCACCTAAGCATGTAAGATAAGGTGCCTATGCTGTACGCTCTGATCTGTTGTGTTCAAGGCTCACAGACAGCAGTAAACCGTGTAGGTACCTATATGACGGTTTATTGCAGCGTCTTATTCGGAGTGTGTGGGGTGAATGCTGCAGCAGAGGAGAAAAACCAGATACGGGGACTCGAGAAATAGGAAGTAGCGAGCACTTTTCTTTACCTGGGACGTGTGATAATACTTATGAGGAATGACTTGAAGCAATCGACCACAATTCACGATAACAGCGACATAGCAACTTGAGGTCAGAGCTTAGTAGATGCACCAACAAGCCGGGGGAAAGCTATTTTAGCAAATTGATCGTGCTAGTATTAGGTCGTTCCTCGTATTATCTGCCCACCCCTGATTTTTGTTTCATGATTATCGTACATGTATTTTCCACCTATGCTATTCGTTAGAAAACCCTACGCCTCCCTTGATGTTAGTTCGCAGACTTGTCTCTAGCAAGGTGCAGGCAGATAGTAGAAGTACAAAGCAAGCTGTTGTTGCGAGGCAAGATTGTGGACTTGCTCCTGAAAGATCTCTCCTTACCACGGTATAAAGCCGGTCCTCACTCAAAATACCCTGTACTGTTTTCTACGGCACAGAAAAAAGCACCCCCTAGACGCCTATGCTCAACTGGATCAGAAAAAGTGTCGTTCGTATAGAACAATGCCACATGACAACAGTATTGAGCGTGCGTCTGTCGGCAAGAAATAGGGGATACGCCCCTTCAGACACTGCACAAACTGAAATGCCTCTCGCAAATGCAGATTGCCAAGGATCGAAAAGTATGGTCTTGACTGAAATAGAAAACCCTCAAGATCCTCGGAAAAGGAACATAAGGTCAGCAGGAGAAAGGGACTCCATTGCTGCATCATCTGAGTTGATGGTTGAATGAATCATATGGGTTTTCTTCTCCTGAAGAAGAACCATTCTGCTCTCCACAGAGTCTTCGATGCAGAGACGAGTAATCGTGCACGGACGAGTTTGGCCAATGCGATGACAGCGATCCGCCGATTGCCATTCAGCAGCAGGGTTCCACCAACTAAACAACCAATTAGTAAGAACGTGAAGCTTTGGAATTGCATGACAGGTAAACTTACGGGTCGACAATGAACACATGCGAGGCCTCGGTCAAATTCAGCGCGACACCGCCTGCCTTCAGGGAGACAAGGAAGCACTCCACCTCGGGCTTCTCCATGAAGTGCTTGATGGATGCCTGGCGTTGCGCGGGTGTCATGCTGCCATCCAACATCACTGTCGTAATACCAGCCCGTCGGAGACGCCATTCGATGAGCTGGAGCATCGTCGTGAATTGCGAGAAGATGATCGACTTGTGGGATGCACTGTCAGATCTCAGCTTGTGGAGTTCGTGAACAAGCAACTCAATCTTAGACGATGAGGTCCAGTTTTCCATCTTGATGCGATTAATGATGGATGACTTCTTCACTAGCAACTCGTCCTGTTCGATGCTAGGCTGCTCGAGGTCAATAGAGAGGGGAATGTGGCATCGTGGGCAATCAGGCTCGTCCTGTGAGGCGAGATAACTAGTGGCGCATTGACGGCAGAAGTCATGCTTGCATTTGGAACGAATTGCTTCTTCAGCAGTTTCGTCGCAAATGCAACAAACCAGAACATTCTGCCCTCCTTCCCCTGATTTCTTAAGTATGAGGTCAGGATGGTCAGCAACTTGCCGCATCTGCATAATCAGTCCGAAGATATTGGCATAGTTGTTCAAAAGAACACCTTGAGCCACATACGTGTTGAACTGTCGCTCCGTGTTGGACATGATGCTACTAGCAAAGTCATTTTCCTCTTCACCAAAGAACTGGCGGTCAACATAGATCTCTTTGACTGGAAGTTCCATGACATTAGTGTGATCCTTTTTGAGTCGGCGAAGCATGATGCGGTTTGTCAAGAGACGAAGCTTCCTAAAAGCCTCATGGCCCGGGCCTGCGTTTCCATATCGCTGGATCGGATTCAAAAGCTCTTGGTTAAAGACGGACACATGTCGCATAGCACCATGATCACCTAATATTCGGATTAGCAGGGGTATGAGGCTGAAACACAGCGATACTAACAGTTTGTGCATCTGCCGTCGTCACCCATAGACCACTCGAGCGTAGAGCAGGGGCATTCTCTACAGAAATAAGAGGCAAACGGTGTGATCTCGAGGAAGCGAATGAGAGAGAAGAACTCTCCGATGCGGTTCTGGAGCGGTGTTCCGGTCAGGCACCAGCGATACTTCACATTGAGCGCGAAACACGCTCTAGCCGTCATTGTAGTTCGTGTCTTCCATATAGTTAGTCACCAAGTGATCAAGGGAGAGGGAAAGTAAAACCTACCTTGATACAATGGGCCTCATCAAGAATCACGCGGTGGAATTTGATCTGGTGTACGACACTCTTCTCCTTATACAAGCCGTCCTTTCGCTTCACGCCTTTCTCTTGCTTGCGGTATAGGGACTCAAGGCTGTTGTAGGACATGATAATGACATCGAACTTCTTAAGCTCCTTGACTGACAGATTCTTGGCTTTCGCATTTGTTCCATGAAAGACAATTGTCTTCAATCTGTTGTCAGTGTATGCCGCAATCTCATCCTGCCACTGTCCCAGAGCAACAGGTGGAAGAAGCACGAGCGAAGGCGCTTTGGCGGGATAGTCAGACACGATGAGTGAGACGGCTTGGATGGTCTTGCCAAGGCCCATCTCGTCTCCAAGGAGGCCGCCTCTCCACCGTGTTTGCTCCATTGCTTTCATCCAGGCTAAACCTTGAAGTTGGAAAGGCTTGAGCTGCAAGGAAATCATAGCGGGTTGTGGCGCTGTACCTGCATTTAAACTTGGCATATTCTCCAAGTCCACCCACATGGTCGTAAGCTCTGGATGATTCGATTCAAGTTTTTTTCTCTCGCTTCTGGCGCGACGGGAGGTGCGAGAGTTGTATTGGTCAAGGCGCGACATAGCGCCCGCTGCTGAACGACGGCGAGAAACTGTGGTTGTGTTCGTCGGAATTGGCGCATCACTTTCACTCTCACTCTCACTCTCACTGTCCGATCCTAACTCGTCCGAGCTAGCACTAGAATCCATATCCTCTTCATCACTCGAAGGACCATCACTAAGATCATCGGGGTCGGGGGATTGTGGCGAGTTGTTCAGATGCACAAGATCCGAAATGCTTATCTTCTGTCTCTTTGAATTCGTATTGACATTGGACGATCCCCGTTTCCGCTTGTTCTCTGGAAATTGAGTAACTCTTTCTCGAGTAACCAGGATTGCAAGTTCGGCAGCTTGATCTTCCTCCTCTTGTAACTGGCGAGCGAGGGCAATACTGGCAGCTTGTTTAGGGTCATTGATCTCATTCTCATCGGCATCGACATCGTCACCGTCCTCGGTATATGATGGAGCAATATTGCGCAGCCGTTTAGATCTGACTGTAGTAGAGACTCTTGATGACTTTGGTTTGCTAGTCTGGGATGAATAATCACCGTCAGCTTCATCGTCGTCATTTCCCTCATCCTCGGAAGGGAGTTCCATCTTAAGGCGCCCTTGGCGGGGTAGTCCCGATTGATCGGCAACACCTTCAGTAGGCGGTGCTGGGGTCGCACTACTGCTAGTAGCAGGAGTAGAATACTCCCCATCCGAAATTAGAGTGGCAGGAGTCGGCGCAGATGAAGTTGAGTTACTTCTGCCACCTGCAGCTGCGACTAGGGTCTGCTTCTTAGGTGGTCTGCCTCGACCACGCTTTGGAGGGCCAGCGGATACCTTGAGATCCTGGAGTTTAGCAGCAACCTCCAGGTTTGCCGAGCCTTTGGAATTGGCGGTGACGTCGCCAACACCGACCGAACTCCTGGTTCGGGGAGCCATGGTGCACCGCGGCAGGTTAGTTACTTTGTAAAGTATCTACTTTAGAAATCGGCGATGATGGAATAATGTACTGGTAAGTGACACAAGAAGTGCAAAAGGACAATATGAAATGAATGACAATGCAAATCGCACCCAAGGTCTGAAGTGCGACCGGAACCAACAGCACAACAGACGCAATGTTGTAAGAAGAGAGAAGGAAAAAAAACCAGGAACGCAGAAGACAGACCTCTCAAGTGTGAATAATGGAAGGAGGCAAAAGAAAGGATGTCTACATTTTCGTTGGTTGACAAGGATGGCGCCAGTGTCAAAGGATCTTGGGTAGTTGCTATAAGTACCTATGATGTACCTCCATGTGGTAGCAGGCAAGGCGCCTGCCTTGAAACTGGTACTTAAGTACTTTAGGTAGGGGTAGCCTAGGATTCTTAGGCAGCACAGTGGTACCCCACGTGTCGGACGGGCGGGAATAAGTTGATACAACCCAAACAAGGCAAGCCTTACCTACAAATTCCACTTAGCAACTGCTTTAGGTACATGTGTGCTACCATTTGGACCTGTAATTCAAGTAAGAGGGGGGTACGTACCGTCAGACGCGTTCATCCAAGAAAGAAAGGCGCGAGGTCACGTGCTTTGTTGGGGATACTATCTGAGATTGGGCCAATCACAAGTTGAGATACTTAATCACTCAATTAACATCCTAGCAGAACCTAGGTGAATTAGTACCTAGTTACATTTTAGAGTGGGCTTAGTGGGCAATGCTGCAAGCACTTTACACGATGGCCTGGAAAAGCTAACAAGGAAGGCACTTGTCTCCTGAGTCGGGCGACCTAGGTGGTACGGAAAGAACCCAAATACACGTACCTAATCACCTGCAGTATTATTGCTTTTGGCACATTGTTTGCCACAACAGCCATTTGGCAAAACCTGAAGGTGACTTCCTTCATCTCATTATTAATACAGCCTCGTCTGGCAGCTTTTATTAAAATCCTTAGCGCAAGGGCAATCGTTCCCTAGTAATTATTTTAATGTTCATTCAAGCCATTCCGGCCTTCGATCTGGATAGCCCTGTGCTACAGACATCACAGGTTTGAAGAAACACGCTCTCTTTCACTTATTCACTCTCTCAATCTTTCACCTTTTTACTACACACTTGCGCTAAACACCGTGCCATATCATCACACTGTCAACACGAGGTGCGTGCATCCTTGGACGCTTTGTTGAGCGTTGTCATGGGAATTAAGCCATTCTGTGTGCGCCGTTGCTAACTATTAACGTAGTCAGTTCCACTCATCCGCTCCCACATCAGGCCCAAACATGTAAGTCAAACGTGTTTTTTCGGCGTGAGAACAACAAAAGAGGACAACGTTTACTAACATGTCTAGGAGCAACAACAACCCAGATCAGGACCGACATGCGCGGTTCATAAGAGGACCCCAGTCGGCTCTGACCGACTTTTTAGCTTCGCAGAACATATCTGCTGCCCGCATCCGAGCTGAAGCACAGGCTCGACGAGCTGCTGCTGCCCATCCTTCTGCCACTAGCTCTACTCCTGAAAATACGGCCGCTGCCCAGTCCCAGCAGGCTGTAGAGGAAGACGACGAGGATGAAGATGATGTAGTAACTACACGATCAGTTGCAAATGCTGCGCGCCAGTCAAGGGCTGAGAAGCGCCGGAAGCAACAGCAAGCCATTGCCAAGATCAAGGAGTCAAAAGCATACAAGAAACGAAAGCGAGGCGCCGAAGGGGAGTCTGATGATGACCTTGCCCTTGCTCTGCTCTCTGCTACGGCTCCCCTCCCCGGCCAAATGAGCAATTGTGAAATCTGTAGCAAACGTTTCACTGTCACGCCCTATTCACGTTCTGGGCCCAATGGTGGCTTGCTCTGTAACCCGTGTGGTCGAGAGCTTGCCAAGAACGAAGATGCAAACAAGAAACAGCAAAAGAGGAGAGGCCCTGCACCGAAGGGTAGCGCGGGGAGACGCAAAGTGCAAAGTCGTATCTTAGATGGTACCTATACTATAGGGGCCAGACCCTTGATGACTTTGTGTGTCGAAACACTGGCCAAGAACATTCATCTCGCCGACGACCTCGGCGATCTTCCGCCACCTGTCATTGACCGTATCGCAAGACTGCTTTCAAAGAGCCGCCTCCTTGATTCTCGCACACTCGACCTCTTCCTCCAACCTCACCATGAGGTCATCAATGTCTACGACGCTGCAAAAATAAGCTCGGAGGATCTCATCAGAATCTTCCAGAGAGTCCCAAAGCTTAAGAAACTGAAGCTGCGCAATGCAATTCACTTCACAGATAGTGTCATGGATTATCTTGATACTAGAAACATTACCCTTGAGAGTCTCTATATTCATGGAGCAAACCTACTGACAAAGGAGAAGTGGCAGTATTTCCTCAGTAATAAGGGTTGTGATCTCCGAGAGCTCAAAGTCCAATACACGGATAAGCACTTTGACGATGACGTTGTTGGAGTGCTAGCACACAACTGCCGTGGCCTTACGCGTTTAAAAATATGCCACAATCAACTCCTCTCCGACATAGGGATTAAGCATATTGCTGGGATGGATAAACTCCAGCACGTGAGCCTACATAGCATGACAAAGACGACAACAGAGCCGTATATCGATATCATCAAGAGTCTTGGTCCCCAGCTTGAGACATTCTCCATCGATAAGGTGGATAATGTCGATGATCGCTTGCTCGATGCTCTTCATGAGAACTGCACAGGTCTCTCCAAGCTCCGTATCACCGAAAGCACATTCATGACCGATGCCGGCTTCACCCGGCTATTCCGGGGCTGGAAGAACAAACCACTCTCGTTCTTAGACCTACAGAAGTCCCGCTATGTTGATGCAGCCAGACCCCGGGACAACGAACACCGGGTCGGTCTCTGCTCAGAGGGGTTTGAAGCATTGATGGAGCATTCGGGTCAAGGCTTGAAATATCTGAACGTACATGCCTGCCGTAACATCACTAGAGAGACCTTCGAGAAGGTTTTTGCAGAAGATAAACTCTACCCCCTCTTGCGTCATCTCGAGATCTCCTTTTGCGAAGAGGTGAATGATCTTGTCGTCGGCCTCATCTTCCGCAGCTGCCCGAACTTGAGGGAGGTGAATGTGTTTGGGTGCATGAAGGTAAGCTGCCCTCTGCGATGTCCAGTCTTAAATCAAATTTTCTTCTTTGGTAGGCCCTCGTTACTAATGAGAATTCCGCGTAGGTGAAGGATGTGAGAGTACCAAGAGGCAAGATCCTCGTTGGTGTCCCTAATGCGCTTGGCATGCGGATTGAAGGAGGAGACTGATGTGAGGAAGATGATGAATTCTGGGTTTTCCGGTGTTGCTGTGTCTCAGCGGTCGGAAATGATTCGGAAATTTTCCGACCCCCTATGTGTGTTGGTCGGACATGTGGACATGCCACATAGGATGCGCGGGGTAGAGACCTATCGGAAACCGTCATTGCGGCTTCATGCTATGGGTCTTAGACACCTTCCTCCAGATACCGGGACTTCCGGCACAGCACAATGTCGTATCCCATGACCGCTCCCGTTCCTGTATTGTAGCTTGATTTTAGCTGACAGTTTAAAAGGTGCTCTGCTCCAGAGGTAATATCGAGAGAAACCTGCATCTGTCTGCCCATGAGGCATGCATGACTAAATACACTGGCTATTTTTGAGTCTGAAATCTGAAAACAGAGCGAAGACGCGAACGAAATGGAATCAATTGCTCATATCGCGAGCCAACGGCTTCTGGGGCACATTGCTAGGGTGTTCATAGTCGGGGGGCTCGTAAGCCTAGTGCTGTGGCTCATAACAAACGAGTTCGTGCGAAGCCGAGCAAGGATACCGGGATTGAAGGGACCCAGAGGCTGGCCTGTGATCGGAAACTATCTCGACATCAGGAACAATGCAGCAGTGCAGTATGAGACGTGGGGGAAGACGTACGGCGATGTATACCAGGTGCAGCTAGGGAATACCACCGTGGTCATCGTGAATAGTCCTTCGGCAGCCAAGACTCTCTTCATGTCTAACTCGCAGGCTCTCAGTTCGCGGCCGGTGACATACACATTTCACAAGGTGCATATTGTTTTCGGGAGGGCGTTGCGCGATTTCTAGCGACGTCGTCATGCGGGATACCCATACTCAATGCTGACGGTGCTCACAGGTCGCCTCTACAACCGCTGGTCTAACGATCGGGGCATCGCCATATGACGACAGCCTTAAGAGGAAGAAGAAGGGAATCGCGGCCGCGCTCAACCGCCCATCCATCCAGACATATCTGCCATATTTTGACCGGGAGACCAGGGCTTTCGTCGAAGACTTGATGAACCATGGCAAGGCTGGGACCGTTACGATTGATCCGTTGCCCATGATACAGCGTCTTAGCCTGTCGTTGGTTATGACGATTAACTGGGGCGTCCGTATCCCATCCATCGACGATGAGCTTTTCCGGGAGATCGTGGACGTCGAGGAAGAACTCAACAGAACCAGGTCTACAGTCGGTAATGCCCAGGATCACATCCCCCTACTACGACTCAATCCCTTCAACGCCACATCGGCCAAGGCGAGGGCAATGAGAGAGCGTCGTGATGCATATCTTGCCAAGCTGAACGATGACCTCGCTGAGAAGGTAGAGAAGGGCACCAACCCACCCTGCATACAGGCCAGCGTGATCAAGTTCAAGGAGGTGCAACTCAACGACACCGAGCTGACGGCCATCAGTCTGTCTGTTCTGGGCGGTGGATTCGAGACAGTGTCGAACACCATGCAATGGTCCATTGCCTACTTAGCTCAACACCCCGAGATCCAGGACAAGGCCTATGAAGAGATATGCAAATTCCAAGGCTCAGACGAGCCGCTCTGTGATGTCACTGATGATCAAAAGTGCGGATATATTCTTGGTCTTGCGAAGGAAGCACTACGATACTTTACTGTGATCCCGCTGGCTTTGCCGCGAGCTTCTATCAGGGACATCGAGTATCAAGGGGTGCAGATTCCTACCGGCAGTACTATCTACCTGAACGCTTGGGCCTGCAACCATGGTAAGTTTATCACTTACGTACCTTTCCCCACCGGTCTACCGTTTTACCCATTATCAATCCGGTTAGCAAATGCACAACACATTCTAACATTATTAATAATTAGATCCCGAATTGTTCCCCGACCCCGATAAGTTCGAGCCGGAGCGATGGTTCTCTAGGCCCGACGCCCCCATCTTCGGATTCGGAATCGGCTACCGCATGTGCGCGGGCCATCTGCTGGCGATGCGCGAGCTGTACCTCATCTTCATGCGCCTGCTAAGCAGCTTCCGGATCGAGACCTCGGAGAAGATCGACTGCGACCCAGCTAAGGATATGAAGATCCCCACGGACTTGATCATGGCCCCGCGGCCCTACGGCGCCTCGTTCAAGCCTCGCAACGAGAAGAGACTCGTCGAATCACTCGCCAGAACAGCGGAAACATGGGCCTAGAGCAGAGCAGGTTATCGTCCTCACGAAAGGAATAAAAAAGCAACAGGGTATGTCTATTATCTATACCTCTCGGTTAGTGTCTACCGTCCTCGATAATCAGCCGGACATTGGGTCAGTTATACTCACACAAGGCATCAACAAAAAGAAGTACACAAATCAGTTACACTATGTTAAAACTACAGTGATTATAGCTCAGCAACGTTTTATCAGTGCGCAATATCATGTATTCAGTATCTTTAATCATTGGGACTTGATAAGTAATACAATTTGTTTCATCCCATGTTACAGACTAGACATTCGCTGCGAAAGATCAGTATTAGGTGAATAGACTTCAGCCAGAGGCATGCCAAGACCTCGGGTCTCCTGAGATAGAATTCCGGGTCTCTGGATGATATGACGCCTAGTATAAAGACAAACAAGCGCACAAACAATAAGGGGAGAGGTCCTGCCAGTTGTATCTATCGTATTCTATTGTGACTGTTTTGTTTGCTATTCTAATTAGATACCCCATTATTGGACTTAGACGAGCAAAGCACCCGTACCTAGCCGAAATAAACAAACAAACAGACTGTGTCTTCATATAGGGTAACAACACAACCATCTCCCAGCGAAGTAGCTGACGCAGCAGAACTCTGTAGCAACCTATCTAGGTGCACCGTGTCACAGTGGTTATGTGAGTAACCACTCTTCGCTTTTATTCTCTTCTTTTTTTACTTTCAAGGTCTGCTGTTCAACTTGTACACAAATCTCCCCTTTCCCCTTTTCTTGTTTCTTTTTTTTTTGCTCGAGAATGTATATGGAAATAGGGAGGTGAGAGGGAGGAGAGACATAGACGGTAAAATTCAAATGCATACATATACTTAAAGACCTTCCGGGAATGTTAATATCTGAGGGATAGGAATTCCATACTATAGGTTGTTCTATACACAAGTCCAATCTTTAATCGGTGCGGCTGTCCAATTATGACGGCCGTACATAAACAAGAAAACATCCCAGAAGCGAAAGGAATGAGGCCTCTCCATCATAGGTTATGACTGTTACTTAGCCAAGACATTGCAAGCCCAAGACTCGGTTCCTGCCTCAGACTAGGGAATGGTTGGATGTAATTTGCATTACCGTCGTACTTACATGGCAAGTCGACGGTTGACGAACATGTAAGCAATAGCTTCACCTCACACGGTATCTTGTAAACTCACAATAAGTTAGTCAGTCACCTGCACATGGGATGCTAGCAGCTAGTCAAAGTGATTGTAGTAGTTCTTGGCTAACAAGCCGAACTCAATGATTCTTTCTATTCAATTGGCTCAATGTAGAGCTCTTGTAGGTTGGGTATCAGTACAGTTGATGTGTAAAACACTGTTGTTGAATGACGAAGTTTTGTTTTTCCTACCCCCATAAATCCGCTGAAAAAAGTCTAGGTTCCGAGATGTTGATGCTTCTCGCCATTTCATGCTGATGTACATGACAATAATGCTGACCCAAGATGCTTTGGTGTTGAAATCCACATATCCTCGAACCCGGTGAACTCCTTCAAAATGCATTCATATTCCGTAAAAAAAGTTGGACTTCAAGTCGTTTTTGTTTCCTTTTCGGCATGTTTTAAATTACGCGAGACCTCTGTTCACGCCGACGAGGCTGAGGAACTCGTTTCTGGTCTTCTCCTTGCGCTCGAAGCATCCAAGCACGCAGCTGGTGATCGTTGTCGTTGTAGTCTTCTCCACACCACGCATAACCATGCAGAGGTGCTTAGACTCCATGACTACCGCTACGCCCTGTGGTTTGAGGACCTCCATGATAGCGTTGGCAACTTCGCGTGTCAGTCGCTCTTGTACCTGCAAGCGGCGACTGAACATCTCCGCAATGCGCGGAAGCTTGGAGATACCAATGACGTTATCACGCGGTATGTAGCCGATGTGCATCTAGAACGAGGTTAGCAGCCGCATAAGGGGCAGAAATCAAGATGCGCAGACATACCTTTCCGGTGAAGGGGACGAGATGATGTTCGCACATGCTGAAAATCTCGATGTCCTTCACAATGACCATTTCATTGTGGCCCTCATGGAAGATGGCGTTGTTCACAATGTCCTTGACATTCTGCTGGTAGCCCTTGGTGAAGAACAGCATTGCCTTGGCATACCGGGTCGGAGTGTCGAGCACACCCTCCCTGTCGGGGTCCTCGCCGACACACTCCAGAATGGTCCTAACAGCCTGTCGCATCTTCTCTAATCGCGCGGCTGCCTGCTCGGTGCTCTCCTCGAGCCGCTCTCGAGTTCCCAGGCCTACACCCGGTAGGTCAGTACGAAAAGAAGATTCAGACAACAAAAATTGCTCTGGTGTACGGACTTGGTCGACTAAGGCCATCGAAATCGATGACGGGGCTGGGAGACCTAGTCTCTGCCTCTTCTTCAATCTTGTCTTTCTTCTTTCTCTTCTTCTCAGGTTCGTCTCTTGGGTCCCTAGCAGCCTTGCTCAAACTGTTACGTCTCTTTGACAAGACAGTTTGTGAATTCAATTCCGATACCCCGCCGTCTTTCGTCCGTCTTCTCTTTCTCTTCTTCCTGGCGACCCTCTCATCCTTCTCGCCGTTGACCCTTCCTTTTACGCTGCCATTGACAGAATCATCAACATCCGATAGTCCCGCGACGGAGCTGGTAGACGTATCCGGGGGATAGTCTTTGTCGGACGTTTTCGGCTCGGCAAATTGAACCATATTTGGGCTTAATTAGGGTTTAAGTCGCTTAAATCTAGATGCGCATTAGAATGGTGTTTGAGGTACGGTCGTTCTACGAGCGGTGCGATGCGGTGCGATGACAAGAAGTTATAGGAAATCGCTTCCTCCCAAGTTTCCTTAATCTTGGTCTGTTCGCTTGTAGTCTTAATTAATATGCCGAAATCACACGGGAAGGTTACCATAAGAGGAGAAAGATTTAGGTAGATGGAAGTGAGGAGCCTACTGGCAGGACCAACAGTCTCTGATTGCCAGGTAGAGAGTGATTAAAACTGTACCTAAGCAGAACGTAGACTGTGGCCCCGCTGGTGAGATCATATCACGGATGTGAAATAGGTAGGTAGTCAAGCTAGTAAGCAGGCCCAGAACATTTTCGGTTTGCGTATCCGTTATCGGTTTGCTCGTAGCCGTTTCGTCCACAACGGTTTTCCTTCTAGGTGATGTCTAATACCTATTTGAGACTAGTGGGTGCTTTGCATGAGTTAAACCCACGGCTTGTTGCAGTCAAGTGACAAACCCCACCCTGATAATTACTATGATGCCACATGTATACAGTGTGAGCATTGCATCTTCAGCCACAGCAACACCCTCTTATCGATTATACGTCCAAATGTACCACAGTACCTAGCAACAGTGGCTTAGGGAGTTCGAGGTAGGTAAAGCCATATGGAGAAGGCGGTAGGCATACTGGTGGCTGCATACACCAGCTCAGACCCGGCAGAATCCTGTTTAGGTTCCTCGAGTCTTGCGATTGGAAAGTTCCGGGTCCCATTCGAGTTGCGTCAAGGCACGTTCACATAAACCAGAAACCCTCCTATTGCGGCAGCTTTCTTGTCGCATCACATTATTTTATTTAAGCACTGGCTTCGTGGCACAAATTGTCATATTCGACTTTACATTACGTGTCGGCTAACTCGCGTCGGTCCTGCGGTCTTGCCTACCTACGCAACGCAACCTTCTGCGTGCTGTGCGCTTGCTTTCTTCCCGTTGAATCGCATCCGGTATCTGCGCGAGCTACTTCGTAGAAAAGCCATACCACTGAGAGTATTGATTTTTTTTTTTGATACGTAGGCTTCTGAAAGCCAACAGACGGGATGGCGTCGCCTCCCCAGAACCACTCGCCGGCCGGCTCTCCCCCATATCCTCCACATACGCAATTGCCATCCAAGAAACGACCTACGCTAGCTACTGACCTCGCCGGTCAACCTCCGTCCCTCAAGCGACGCAAGGCATCGACAATGTCGGTTGTATCTTCGGGATCTGCACATCCTTTGCGCCAGACCTCCTTCCCTCCGGATGAGGCGCAAGCCCGGGGTTACTCGCCTTCCTACAACCGTTCGCCGAGCGCCGATACGATGAGCCTTGTTAGTGGTAGCCAAGTAAGCGCTGCTCCCATGAAGAAGAAACGCGGTCGGAAGTCGAAAGCAGAACTTGCTAGTAATGCTGCAGCTGTAGCTCTGCGAGAGGGTACACCTAGTGTTGCCGGGGGGCGCGCTGGCACTGTGATTAGTAATACTGGTGGGAATGCAGGTAAAGATGGCGAGGGCGACGTAGGCGGAGGGGGTGATATCGATGGCGCATTCGAACTTCCGGACACGATGGCCAGTAGGTCTGCTGCTAGGACGAAGGAACAGATCGAAGAAGAGAAGGAACTTGTCGCACTCCTCAAATCTCAGATGGATGAGATACAATTCGACCGATATGAAGTGTGGCATAGACAGTCTATAAAGCCGCAAGATGTCAAGCGGGTACGTCATGATTCCGTTTTCTCTTTATATTTCCCACTACGTCCACCACTCGTGGAAGTAGAATATTATCGTTTTCTAACATCCCGATAGCACATAAACAGTGTCACGTCTCAATCGTGTCCTACGAACGTGCACCAAATGATGCAGGTGGTCTGCAAGATGTATTTGGGTGATATCGTGGAGGCAGCACGTGATATTCAGCACGAATGGATCGAACAAGGAGAGAAACAGACCGATCTTCCTGATGACAACCTAGAGCCATCAAATGAGCGATCCAAGTACAGAAGACAAGCGCCCTTACGCCCAGATCATCTCCGGGAGGCGTATAGACGACGCAAAGCGACCGCCGAAAGCGGCGGTGCGTTGGGTAGTTTGATGGTATGGAATCAGCAAACACAGAATGGCACAGAGAGGTTCGCCGTACGAGCCGGTGGCCGCCGCATATTCAAGTAAGCGGACCTTGATGAACAGTACTTAGATATATTGGGGGCGTTTGGTAAATGGTATGGGACTATGGCGCGGCGTCAGAGGGTTGGCAAGAGGACGGTATGATTGCGAGATTGCAACAACCGGGGCCGGGGTTTATTAGGCGTTGTTCGTTTGTCTGCGATGAGCCGACGGGGGTTCACCCGTTTCACACCAATTATGGCCTATGATTTATTTTTTCAGGCCTAGGTGATGAGCAAAGACATACAGCGTAGTTGACTTACTACAGCTCCCCTAACTAAGACATGGAGAACTATTGCGTGCTTTGCGCCCTGATTTATCACATCTGTACCTTCACCGATTGGTTTTGATCCTGGTCAGCCGGCATCCGATTGTCAGTCAAGCATGCGGTCGGCTACATGGCGCTATTGCACGATCTAAAAGCAAACACAGATATCAACATTCTGTCATGCCACGTGCCGCAAAGTGCAACAGTATTGAATAGGTATTATCAAAGCTCAACCTGAACCTCAAACTCTAAGAAGACCAACTTAGAAAGACTCAGCTCTTCTACAACCTACATTTAATTGCCTAGACGTCTTAGAAATCCAAAGCAGCTCCTCAGATATCTTGCGACTTGAGACCGTTCAAATTTATACTCCACTTCCCTGAAAGCTCCTTTTGGGACTTCCGGTCGGAGACTGAGTATGGTAATGTCCGTAGTTGTGTGTAGTCAGCACCAAGACAGGATTCTTTTAGAGCAATCGAACTACTACGCATGTCCGTGAGGCGAATTAACTATATTCTTACCTACCTAATCGGATTATTTGGAAGGGTCCAAATAAAGAAAGAAGGGACCCATCCAGCCGGGTAATACTACTGTATGCACACGTTAAATCTCTATTTTATTCTCCTAGATTGTACATAAGAGATAGATCTGTAGTAGTCTAGGTTGGCATCGGCCAATAATAGGTTATTGCATGCACATGCAGACGTTACAGATGTATCGACGTGGACCCGCCAAGAACACGATTCAGGTAAGCGATGAGTGAAGTGTGGATGGTTCATAATGGTCAGAAATGATGCGATCCCTGCAAGACTACTCATGCAAGATTTCACTAGCCTAGTACAGAAAACATATCTCGAAGGATTGGGAGCAAAGTGTACAACCATCGTATAACAGAAAATGAAGATAGTACTGGATACAAACCGAGTCGTGGAAAAGTATTTATATAATCTCACCTACGCGACCATCAGGTAGCTGCCATGATGTCGTCTTCTAGTATTGTTTATGAGTCAAGAGTCGAAATCGGCCTGTTGGTATACAACCAAAGCATACCACCATCATAGCGCAAGAGTACAAACAACTATTGAGTAGAGTTGAATACATACGCGCATACATACATACATTCACAATGAGTGTCGTTGCTCCCATCCTCCCGGCCGGGAGCACCACGTCCTCGGTCAATGTGTTCCAGCAACCGGCGACACACTCGATTGCCTACTCGATGCCGGCCGGCTGCCATGTCATCCCCGCTGAGGAGCTAGACCTTCGGCCTGATGCCGAGATCGACGCGGCGATAATGAGCCCTCCTCCTATCTCGTTGGACTCTGAGAAGAATATCTTTTTCTTCTGGCATAGCGGATATGAAAACTGTGAGTATTAAGCCGGAGTCGTCCCCTTTTGGGTTGTACCTTTTGGGTTGTACGCTGTTTCTTCCCGGGGTTACACATGTACACACGAGGTCTCGCTTGAGGTATTGAGAAGGTGGTCTTAGACACTTTCCACGTGAGAGACAGTCCAGTTAAAGGGGCGAGCGAAGTGCGAGCATCTTATACTAACACGATATCCCTCTCAGTGCACCCCTACACAAAGCGCAACGTGCGCGCACATTACCGGCGCTTGAGCAAGCACGGCTGGACCATCTACGTGATCAACCGCGTCGCCGACTCTCCCTTGAACATCTCCAATTTCGTGGACGTGACCGACCCAGAGCTATTCCCCGCCGCGTTCGTGGACGGGCGCATCGGCGGCGACTACGCACCCCAGCACACGTCGGACCTGGTGCGCTGGCCCCTGTTGATGAAGTACGGCGGCATCTACACCGACGTGGGTCACCTACAGATCGGCGACCTGGCGCGCATGTGGGACGTCACCGTCGGGGACCCTGCCACGCCCTGGGACATCCTGTCGTATAACCTGGGCCCGGCGACGCATCGAGACCTGACGAACTACTTCTACGCCGCGCGGCGGAACAACCCGCTGTTCGCGCGCGCGCACCGCTTGTTACTGGCGCTCTGGAACGCCGACGGCGGAAAGGTCAGCACGGTCGGCATGCACGCGAGCCCGCTGCTGAAGGGCGCGCCGCTTATTGGGCCTCGCTTCGACGAGGAGACGCGGCAGAAGTTGACCGACTACATCATCCAGGGGTACTGCCTCACGCTCGTCATGGGCCTGGTGGATGAAGAAGACGGATGGGACGGCCCGACGTATTCGGCGGGGCACATCTACGCGCTCGATTGCCATGTCGGCTCGCAGCTCATCCAGCTGTACACGAACTGGAACGGCACCGAGGCTTTCCGGTTGTTATCCTTGTCTCTGCCCGCGCCTGGAGAGACAGAAAGCGCGGATCAGGCCAAAGCTCGCGAGATCGTGGAGAACTGTCTTGGCAGGAGTTTCGGCTTTAAACTGGCGCATGGCTTCATTGTACAGGTCATGGGCGAGACGCTGGGATCCCTGTGGCGGAGACACGAGGGCTCGGATGATGTACCCGGAACATATGCGCACTGGTTGAGACAGGGCATGATTCACTGGACGCAGGATGAGCTGCCGGAAAGACTGGATTTCAAGGTCATAGAACCGTACAAGAGGGGTCCTTTATTGAAAGAGAACCAACCTTGATTTCGGCGGTTTGGTATAGAGTTAGACTGTGGAGTACTAGATTAATGACTTATTATATGTGTATCTTTCAAGGGAAGCCCGGTCGTGTTTATTTACCATTTTGTATATAGCTCTGCTCGTTTATGCTCTTCTTCACGGCATCAGTTTACACATCAACTGATGTCATTGTTTTATGAAGCGCAGCTGCTTGAATGTGTAGTACTTGGAGCACCCAAAATTCCTACCATCTGGTGCAGTACTCCGTAATGGAGAGATGAGACACTCGACGTTGCTGATGATCTAAGACCAACGGATGGATGTCCTGAATTATCATATTATTTCCCCAAGATAGCCTCTTTAGTGACTGCTCTTGGACTTTACAAATGAGGATTTTATATAACATTATAAATTCTGTACGTCTGATTTGTCGTCGAAGAGGCGTAGATATGCCTCCAATGTTGACGGGGTTCCTAGTTTTTTGCGTCCTTGTAGGTTGCTTTAGTTAGATTACCATTCATAGAAAAGCCGACGTGTATAGCACGGCGTAAGATCCTACACTTTCACGCCTGCTTCATAGTATGGCATATCACCACACCATCAATACCCTGTAGTGTGATCATGAACGGACTACGTATCTAGTAAAGCTATAAGCCACAAACATAAACAGTAGTCTGACTCAAGTATACCTAGGTATGCAAGGTAAAGACATCACGGCGAGAAAATGCACTTGATTCAGTACATTGCTTTAGTCAAATTCGTGAGCCCAGATATCACTATCGTACACAGACCCAACTCACTTTCCCACCCCATATAAGTCTAGCGACCTTTTGACTTGCATCTGACGGGTGTTCGTGATGGCATAAGACTTTATTTACTGGTCTTGCTTCTAGACGGAGAGTTAGCAAATCGGGCGATTGTGACAAGTAGGTCGAAGGAACAAAACATACAGGGCAGTTGGAGCATCCGCAGTTGTCTCCGCATTTGCAAGTGCCTGCCGAAGCGCAAGCGCAAGAGCCTCCGGTGGTACAGCTGCAGGCCATTGCGATAGCTTTGTAAGATGTTTAGAGTGGATAGATTTTCAGGATTTACTATCATTTGCGTCTTGTGTTAGCATATCCGATAACATCATTTCGTAACGTCATCTCATAACATCATTACCCAGGGCAAATGGGTGGTGATGAAATGCACGAGGCATGTTAGAATAGAGATGTATGTTAAGGTACTTACAATCGTTGATGAAGATGTCGCGATATTGTGGCCCTCTGTTCTGATTGGTGGGGTTCGATCGAAAGAGGAAATACGGCGAACTGTAAGTATAAAAGTCCAGCAAGGTCCTCACGGTTTTGATGGGAAGCTGGGACAGGTATTTATACCCCTTCTACTTTACCTCTCTTTTACTTATGTTGAACCAGCTTCTTTCCTACTGCATCTGCTTAACCACTCACTCACCCATGCGAGTTCAAGCCGAGAAAGAAGACGTCATAGAGCTAAGCTCAAGTCCTACAAGTTACGTAAGATATAGGGTGGTTAGATACGGCAGACGCTGTGCAATGTGCTGTGCAATGTGCTTAGCACCTGTAAAAGAACTGGAAAGCGCAGTGCTTACCGTAATTGGCATCGTAAGTCTAGCGGCGGGGCACTGCATGACGCTAGACTAGAGTCACGCTGTCTCAAACTTTAGCTTGCATTAGATTTCTTCGTAATGAAAACGTCAGGGAAGGTCGGCGTATGTGGACTAAGGAAGAAGCTGGGATTGGGGGAGCGATGGAGATAGATTTTTCTACTTGAAAATATGTAAGTAAGTAAGTAAGTGTTCGGGGTAGGTTATGACAGTAGGTACACGACACCACGTCCTGTTACACGGGCATGTATTCCACACTGTCATGTCCTTTGAAGACGCTTGATGGGAGCTGGCGTGTACGGGTTACCTAATGCAGTTGTACATAGATGAAGAGTTAAAACAGAAGTAAAACTATCGATACTACATCCCACTTCTCCCTGAAACCCAACACATGGGAGCATGTGACGATTAAGTATGTCTACCTGACTGGTAGCAAGTTGACTACCAGCTTACCCACTGCTAAATCAAATAAGGGGTCATTATTGACATATGCTATGAAAAGGCGACTGCAAAGCATGCTGCCTGCATGTAGGGTGGGATAGGTAGATCAGAGTTCAAGCGCACAGTAACCCGCATCGCTATACAAATACCACTATCCATCTCTGTCTCTAAAATTAGATCACAGTCAAGATATGCCTTTTCAGTTAGTTTTATAATATTTTTTTTCTTCATTATGTTGGGTTCAGAGATACAGGCGTGCGCTATCGCTACCATCGTAAGATTCGACACATTCCGCTGAAATATACATCAAAGATCCAAATCCGATCATAAAAGTGATTCATATCACATCCCTCTCGGTGCCTGCCCATCTCCTCTTGCCCAATCATGAACAAATTTAAGCCTTGGTTCGCTGGCCGTACGCCTTGGTCACGTAATCACCATCCTTGACGATGAGATCCTCGGGTTTGTAGTCGTGCTTGCCGGTCAGGTAGCTGGTAAGAATAGCCTTGGTGCCCTCGGCGTAGCGCTTCTGGGCGTCGAGCGAAGTGCCGGACATGTGGGGGACCATCGCGTTGCCGCCGCCCCAGGGGTTCTTGGCGGTGCGCAGAGGGTGGTCCTTGGGCGCGGGCTGGGGGAACCAGACGTCGCCGCCGTAGCCGCGGAGGTGTCCGGACTGCAGGGCCTCGGCGACATCCTCCTTGACGACGATGGCGCCACGAGCAGTGTTGATGAGCCATGAGCCTGGCGCAGGTTAAGTCAGCACAGTGAAAGAAATACAATGGTCCAATAAATACTCACCCTTCTTCATCTTAGAGATGAGCTCCTTGTTGAAGAGGCCTCGCGTCTTCTCGTGCAGAGGGCAGTTGATGGTGACGACGTCGCACTGTGCGAGCATCTCCTCGAGGTCCTCGATGCGACGGCAGCCGATCTCCTTCTCAACCTCGGGCTTCAGGGGCTGGTAATCGAAGTACAGCAGCTCCTTGCAGTCGAAGGCCTTGAGGCGGCGCAGGACACGCTCACCGATGCGGCCTACGGCGACGGTGCCGACGACCTTGTTCTCGAGATCGTACTCGTTCTTAGCGGCGGCCGCGACGTCCCAGTCGCCGGCCTCGATCTGCTCGTGCGCAGGCACGAAGTTGCGCACAAGCACCAGGATTGTCATCACGACGTGCTCGGCGACCGACACTACGTTAGAGCCCGTCACCTCGGCCACCGTGATACCGCCATTCGTCTTGTTGGCCGCGTTCAGATCGACGTGGTCGGAGCCGATGCCTGCGGTGACGGCAAGCTTGAGGTTCTTGGCCTTAGCCAGGCGCTCAGCCGTCAGGTAGCCGGGGTGGAACCTAATAGGTAGGTGTTAGTCTACGGAAACGCTACTAACTCCAATGCGTAGGCTTCATCCGGGGAAGGCAAAGTATGATTGCCGGGTTCGGTTCGAGTCTGCAGTGCCAAGAAATATGGGGTAATAACGTACGGCGTCGTGATGATGATCTCGGCATCTACCAGCTCCTTGTCGAAGGTGGAGTCCTCGCCCTCCTTGTCGGAAGTGGTCACCAGTGTGTGGCCCTGGTCCTCCAACCATTTGCGAAGACCAAGCTCGTTCTCTGTGGTTCCTAGTAGCTCGGGTTGCTGCAATTGGGCAAAATAGATTTCGTTAGTCGACACACACACTCTCTCAAGGGTATGGCATGCAGTTCGCGAAAGAAAGTCTTGGTGATGTGACACATCCCCGATTTACCCCACACACCCACAACGTGGAAGCCAACTATCCTCATCTCCAACAAGCCATTGTGCATTGCAGTTACCCACCATAATCGGCCCATCATTGGGCGATTCGAACGCACATTGCATTACAGGTGGGGATTACGCAAGAAATTTGGCATTGCAGCATACAGGAGTTGGAATCGGGGTTGGGAAGCTTTGAAAGAGGCAACGAGATGGTGAGGGTGTATGTCAACATACCTGCTTGGCGTGGTCACCACCATCGTATAGGACAGCTAGAACTTTAACCTTTTCACGTTTTGTCGTTAGCAAGCGAGCGGAAGGAGGAACTCCATGAGAAGGAGAGTTGAAAAGCGTCGTGGTGGTGCTCTTGGTTGCCGTCGTCGCACGTGGGGTTATGCTACCCCTCGGCGACACGGCTGGGCGAGCATGGCTGGAAAAACGAGCGACAGCCGCTCTGGACAAAGCCTTTGAGGATATGTGACGCGTGCAACGGGGAAGAGACTGAGCTAAGAATACCATTTTGACAAATTGGGGTCAACCTCGACCAACAAGTATGGAAATGGGGAAGGGTTGGAGAAAAGGAGGCGCAGCGGCAGGCGTATAGGCTTCCGGGGAAGAACAGTTCACCTTATTCGGAGGAGACTTGGGCGTTTATAAAGGATCAGAAGGATAGTGAAGCCAGCACAATGAGGGCACGGTGACAAGGTGGTGAGAAAGACAGGAGGACAGCCAAAGACATCGTAGTGGAGGGGGAGGACCCTGCCATTTTATGGTCAAGCTGGCGACGACACGAAGCGCGAAAAGGGTCCCCATTATCCCTATTTGAGTGGAACGGGGGGCTGTTAAAACACGGCCCAGCTACAGGCAAACCAACAGATCCAGAAGTTGAGGGGTAATGAGGCCTAGTGCACGTATAACGAAGCTGCTATCGGGTAATAGCAATCTAACCTACAGATTCATCAATCACCTGGTGGTGGACGCGGCCACCTAATTCGCTGGGTGTTACTCTGCCACGATGCTAAAGTCCGCCATTAGGAAATACAAAGGTCCCCCGCACTCGCAGACCGATTCTCAGGGGTGGTATTACCCTACTGGGGACCCTCCTGACGCACAGAGCCGCGAAGGCGCGCTTCGATTGCATTACCGTCTGGCGTTATTCCTGGTGTTCTGGAGCTTCTCTTGCGAGTCCATTGGACCTAGCCAGCTTCGTTCGGCCTCGCGCCGGACTGGCCTCGGGGATGGCTCGGTGTGTCTGGTCATACCAATGCAGATATGCTAGCGCATTCGGTGAGGAGCATATGTTTGACCATCCTTTGCTAACTTGATTCCACTCAATTAGAATTCTCTACACAGTCTGACTAGCTGTTCTCGTTTCCTTAAAATTCCGGAGATGTCTGGCTGCGCGGTTCTCGAGATCAAGGTAAAAAGCAACTCAAGTCCAAGATCACTTCGGTAGTCGGTGAAGTGGGGACGCCTAGTTTGGCTGATGGGGGCGCTTCCCGCATCTGTGGATGTTCTCCGTCGTCATACATACATGCGCCATGACCCGTGGCCCCGCCATGACGGCTCTTGTTGCGTTACGACCTTCACATCCCTCCATCCAGCTGAATCCGTATCTCGTTGTTAACCCCATTTGTTTCCGAACTTGTCTCGGTGTTAGATTGAATAATGCAACCCCTTTCGCCCTGTTTGAGCCTGTAGGCACTCAGAGTCTAACCTGGGTGGTAAAAGGTGAACCGGTTGCCGGAAAGTCGCATATGCCAAGCCGTCCCCGGGGGCCATTCCTGAGGTGAGGGGTCATCTATTGACGCGCGATATCACCAGTCGCAGGCGTTGTCTTGACTTGGGGAACCGCGAATTGGAGCAATATCGGGCTTTTCTTTTACCTAGTCAAGGTCTGGTCTACCTAGTATAGCTCTTCAATCTCACGATTACCAGCAGAGACTGTGGAGCAAACACACGACGTGAATACGCACTACTTTCCTATCTTGATTTCCGAGACACCGAACTCCAACTGTACTCCATTAGGTATTTGTTGCTCCCGATATTTTAACGTCGGCCTCAGAAGCGTTCCGAGATAGGGCCCGCCGGAGACAAAATACAACATCTATTGATTGCCATACGGTTTCATAGTGGTTCGTCTAGAGAATATGCAACCCATAACGTTAGGGTCAATCAGTTCCATCATGCACACCATACAGTGTTCGCATTGCGACGCAGCAGCAGCTCGTAAAACGATCTGCTCATCACCGTACTTGCGTTGTCCTTCGAGGCACGGAGTAAAACTTTGTCCGCTAAAGCACGAATCGTGTCCGAAGACGTTATAGCGCGAAGAACACGACCGCACCCATTACGAGAACCAGCGATGCGCCTGCTCGGTATGAGGTTGCCACACCATTCATGGGAATTTCCTTTGGCAAGGTCGTAGGGTTATTGCCGTTGCCGCTACTATTCGTTGGGGTCGACGACCCGACAGGACCCGGATTCGTCACATTGTAAAAGTTTCCAGCAACGATTTTATTCGCTAGTCCGGCAGACGTGAGGACGTCGAGAGCAACGAAATTCCGTCGATTTGCTGCTGCTGTCTTCAGAGTAGCTAGAGCTTCATCTGAAGCCTCCGATGTGTCAACTAGTATCTGTGTGTAGCGATGCGACAGCGGTATTCTTGCCGGCGGCGCCGGCCCAGCATAGGGTGCAAAGGCTTCCACATCTTGCGAGACCGAGAAGACATAAGCGTTTTTTGAGCCCATTGTGGTATTGAGCGGAGTTGCTGATGAGCTCTGTGTGAGGCTCGTTTGCATCCACTGCAGCATTGAAAATCAACATCTCCTATCGCTAACTACGAGTATAGAATTCGGGAACAGCAGCAGGCCTAGAGCTTGGAAAATATACTCCTAACTCGACAAATATTTTCACTTGAAGAGAATATGAAACCTGAAATACCAACGATTACTTACGTGTAGCAGCGTATGAGGGGCATCCGCCGGGATGTCCAGATCGATCATAAGAATCGCGAACGACGTCCCATCAAGTTTGCTCAGCGATGCGATCGTCGGTGCCGTCTGCGTGACTACTCGTCTTCATCAATATTCTGCCGTCCATAACTTAAATCAAACATTGGCACATACTTTCTTTCGCTACCACTGCCCCGTCCAACGCCGCCACGTTGCCATACGTGACAAAGAGGCTCTCCTGGTTCGCTGGCTCAAAACCAGAAGGCGTAGCAGCCAGGGCACCCGACGCCGAAACCAGCAGCGCTACGAGGGGTTTAAGGGTGCTTGACAGCATTTTGGGGACTATATTCAGTCTCGTTCGAGATAGTTGCAATGTTACAAGCAGTTTTGAAAACAAGAAGTGGGCGAAGGTGATGAGTAGGTATACGAACCGGGGAGCCAAAAAAGCAAAACGTTAGAAATCTTGAACATCTGGGGACGAAAAACAAAACAGTTCCTTTAAGTCGTTTTATGGTCGGGCTATTGGGCCACCCCAGGAAGGTGCCGACTATAAAGTAGCGCTTTCCATTGACAAATCGAGTTATCGCTGGCTTCCAAATGGAATGCCTATGCTTTGAAACGTCGCAACCCAGTGGATCTGCGACAACAACGCTCTGCGCCAAGCCCAGGTCTGTCATAACAGTACGTACGTAGTAAGCTTGGTGTTGTTGGAATGACGCCAAGGGGTGCAGCCACTAAGAGTGGTGAGGACAGAGCACTGGGGCCACCCAAGGGGTGGGCCTTCTTAGCTTCTAAGCCCCACATAGTAAATTATATAAAAACTTAAGAAACAGAGAATAAGCGGTCAACAAGAATACATAACACGACATTATAATTAATTAATTCTACATTATTTATATAGTAATTATAGTAATATCTTGCTTAATTTTAATAAGCTAAATTAAGTAACTTTATTACTAAAGTTAATATATATTACTATTAATTTATTTAACTATTGCTTAACTAAAGCAAGTAAGCAAAAAAGCAAGTAAGCAAAGTATTAACTACTTATTTTAATTACTTAGTTAAAGCAAGTAGCTAAAAAATTAATTTTGCTAACATAAATATAATTACTTTTTATAATTTTGTTTAGCATTAGCAAGATTTACAAGCTTAAGTACTAAAACTAAAACAAATAATATTATATTATAGCTATTTTAGCTAAACAACACTTAATATAGCTTATTTTAAAAAGCAATCTATAAGAGCTAAAAGCTATATTTTAAAGCAAGCGTTTTAGTTTTTTTTTTTTTTATAA
>Ga0247782_1000307_pt1 | contig 46030 bp, 38 predicted proteins | sample UWRJL019104C5_FD_179928 | JGI IMG/M metagenome (GOLD analysis project Ga0247782, IMG submission 179928) | Plant litter microbial communities from Arlington Agricultural Research Station in Wisconsin, United States - UWRJ-L019-104C-5 | ecosystem: Environmental > Terrestrial > Plant litter >...
AGTGGAAAATATGGCCGGGTGGAAAATATGGCCGTGGGATACATTATACTTAAGTAGATAATATATAGCTTGCTAAAAAAAAAAAAAAAATTTTAATTTATAATTAATTCTTATTTTATTATATTTATAATTGCTCTTTTTATTTTTTTGTTTTATTACTTTATTTTTTAATTAAATATATATTTTTCTTTTTGCTTAACATATCCTATAAGTTAATTGCACACTTTTTTTCCTATATAAAAACGTCCGTGCGCAACATTATAACTTGGCTAATACTAATGCTATAATAATATAAATAGTACTAATCGATTCCTAACTAAATAAAGAGTTCGAATATGATTTTTTTTATATTTATAGCATTTTTATTTAATAGGTTATTAAAGTAGTAAATAAATAAGGATTATTAAAAAGATCTTAATAAAAAGGTCTGTGCGTAAATTTATAACTCTATTAAATTTGGTCGTACAATAATAAAAAAATAACCATTAAATTAATAATAAAATAAGGAATCTAGTAGTATTTCTTTTATTTTAATTACGTTAATATTAAACAAGTTATATAGTATTATAGTTTTTGTACTATAATATAATCCTTGCTAAAAATTATATAATCCTTGCTTAGCGTATTGCTTAATAACTTGCCGAATAAAAATACTATAACTATAAAAAAATCATATTTAAACTCTTTATTTAGTTAGGAATCGATTAATACTATTTATATTATTATAGCATTAGTATTGGCCAAGTTATAATGTTGCGCACGGACGTTTTTTGTATGGGAAAAAAAGTGTGCAATTGACCCGGGTGTGCAATTGACCCATGGGATACGTTAACTGTTTTATAACAAAACTATGCCTTTTATTATTTTTTACTAGTTATAAGATCTATTACTTTATTAGGTTAAATGCATGCCTACCTTTTTGCTTAACTAAAAATCTTGTCCTCTTCTGTTTTCTACGTCGACTTTAGCTACAATAGCTGGCCAGCACTTCTACTTATACATCTACTTATACACCTAACCTTGTTTACTATACTGTCTTGAGGTAGTACAGGTAGGCATTTTATTATTGCCTTGCGCAACGATCCGCTTAGTACAGTTGCTACAAAGTGCCCGCGTTCCTCTCCCACACGTCCTTGTCCTCTCTAAAGATCTACGTACGTACATAGCGTACCTGCATACTGGCCGGCTTTTAAACGTTTCTGTACGTCTTTGCGTCAACGTGGCCGCCTCTCTTTACTGTGCGTACAGGCCTGTATGACTCCCTGAACAATGAGGGAGTGCGATCAACGAGGCTGTACGAGCCTCGTCGGGCGGAGTGGATTGATTCGAACAGCTACCCTAATTTGACCTAATACCCTGACACTCTGCCGTGGTTCTGTTGCAGCAGATGTTGCACCCTAAGAGAGCCCCTCTAGTTTGGTCCAAGAGGCGAAGTTGATCGATTGCCTCACCTCGTACTATTATGGCAAAGAAGGACGCTGTTTTCGAAAGAATTGAGTCCTAACTACGAGAGAACTTGATTAACGACTAAGCTGGCTAAGCCAAGAGCACGCCAACTCCAGTGGATCAATTCTTGACACAGCATCCAGGCCCATTGACCACTCGGTGTCGCATGGAGTATTTGCACTAGCCATTCTACTTAGTGCTGTACTGCCTACTTTTGACAACGCCAAGAAGTGGACTGCAAGGGCTCTGGGGAGGAATTGAGACTCGGGTGTCAAACATGGAGTTGTTGGAGTTCGATTTGGATTGTAGAATATCTCATTAATACGACAGACTGTAGCTACAGATAAAAGTGTAGTTAATGGCGCGGTGTCAAAAGGCGATTAGAAGTGGTTGAAGGTGGCTGTTGAAGGTAATTATTAAAGGTGATTGTTGGGATAGAGGTGGGTGTGCGCAGATGGCAGTCAGCTGGATCGACCCTATAACTGCCCCTTTATCAAGAGGTGACTGCACGTTCAGCATTGCTCCTTTTTAAGGTAGAACAACTTGTTATATGTGAGCACCCGGGTCGCTGAAGCAATGAATGCACTGCAGCACGTTAACCTGTTACCGTATCTAGTGTTTGTAAGAAGCTAGAAGATAAATGACAGAGAATAGCCAGATGAGTACTGTAAATGCCGATACAAATTACCGCAGATTCAGCACCGCTTTAAGAAAGACCTAGATCCCTGGCAGTAAGTTTAACCTACGGAGACTTCGAGAGCGCGGCAGCACTAAGATTGGTTGTAGCAAAGCGATTTAGTTAATCCCACGGAATGTGTTCGTCGGGCCGCGGCCGAGTCCAATGAGGGCATAATTATTATTATTGTATACTAAAATTATGAAGCTACTCTCATCTCCTATGCCTGCCCTTGAGTTACCTATCCATTCGCATTAATGAATCAGTATGTAATTAGTCACAGCAGAATTGCTGCAGCGTATTGTCCCAAACCCCCGATGCATAATACTTACACACCAACACAGACATAGTAGCCGAGGAAGAGGTTCGTGCAGTCCGCGTTGACCATCGTGTTCCACTTGCGGAAAGTAGCCAGCGACAGTCCAAACTGAGCGTCGATCTTCCCACACGTGTCGCCCGACTTAATGAGGTAGAATGTCTTGCAGGTGGAGATGGTCCCGGGCATGAGGGGCGATGGCACCATTACGGCGCCGGGGACGCCAACGCAGACCCAGTAATCGACAAGGAGGTTATCGCAAGCTAGCGACAGAAAGCGATGGCATGGTCAGAAAGCATTGATCACACAGCAGGACCGGAGGATAGAATTTGTTTTCGCTTACCTGAATTAATCGATGGGTTCCAGGTTCGGCTGCAATCGGCGCGAAGAGTTAGATTTGCCATTTATACGCAGGGGCTTGGATGTTATATATCAGACAATGGCCTCGACTCACAACTGATCTAGCGAAATGGAGTATTGCAATGTTATCTTGTTGCAGGTATCCCCACCCACAACCTTGTAAAACTTGTTGCCTATGATATTGAGCAGTTAGTCAATTATTGTCATATCAACTTGCGACCCTGGGATTGGAGCTTGCTCACAGTTCGCGGCAAGACCCGACTGTGATGGTGAATGAGGATCAGATGTGGTGGTCTTGGTGGTAGTAGTAGTTTTCGTGGTCGAGGTAGGGGCCTTGGTTGTCGTGGTAGGAGCCTTGGTCGTAGAAGTGGAAGACTTGGTTGTCGATGTGGGAGCCTTGGTGGTAGTCGTCGTGGTCGTGCTGAATGTTCCCAGACTGGTACACCAGCTCTTGGGTTAGCAACAGCTTGATTTCGTGATGGGTTTATGGAGAACGAGAGGCCGAGTCATGATACTCACACGCAGTATTGTTGCCCAACCACCAGGTTAGGACAGGTGACACCAGGGTTCAAGGCGATAAAGTCGGCCTCACTGATTCCCCACACGCCGGCTACAGAGTCACATGTAGCACCAGTCCCTGCGGCTACACTGAAAATGCAATCTATGCTCTGCCGACTAGTCGAATTGGCATGCCCAGCCTGAGATATGGCTAGAACGGAGGCAACTTGGACGAGTAAGGTGAAGAGAAGAAAGTTGGTCATGATGGCGAGATACAATGATATGGCTCTGATCAAATAAATAAGTAGGTTGAAGTGCTGCTGATCATTGAAACAGAAGACGGCTTTCTCATGACATTCGTTGGCTATTATATATAAAATCTAGATACGTGGTATGTGATGTGGTTCTTTACCTTTTGGGTGTCTGAGTCAACAACCTGTACAACAGCGAGTGACACGATGAGGGCTCTGTAGATGACCAGAAGCAATCAAAGTGTTACGATGTTGGATGAATATTGCAGGCAAGGCTACCTGTTGGTAAGCTTTTGTCAAGGCATGTAAAATGAATGTTGCAAGCGAGACTGCGTGTTGGTAAGCTTCTATCAAAGCATGTAAGGTGCGCCGCAAATCCAGACCGCGGATTGGGTTGGTGGTCGGATTTGCCAAGGCCGCCGAGGATGTACCGAGTAGCATGGTAATGTTACATCGACAGCACATGCAGTTGGTCGACTCGACTTTGTCGCTTTCGTCTCCCACGACCTGACAATGGGTTCTCCTCCTTTCTCTCCTGACTGTGTCCTCAGAAACCCAACGATTGTGTTCGAATTTCTGAGCCCTACACCTGAGAGCCAATACTAGGACACCATGCCAGACTCCATACCGCGACTCTCTTTGTTAGGGGTCACGCTCTTCAGCTTGTTAGCGGCTGTCGCAGCAAACGCCTCCCAATATCCAACGACACTGGAGGTGGATATCGTCTTCCCACGCAACGACACCTATGCCCCAGTCGAGGCATTCCCTCTTGTCATAGCTATTCAAAACAATTCTCTATCCCAGTTCTTGAAATTCGACATGACCATGTTATGGGCAATATTCCATGCCGACAATCAGACTGAGTGGATAGAGCTGGGGTCTTTCCAGGCAAATCCGCCTACTAATGACGACCCGCGCTATCTGGTGTCAGCCACGGCCAAGCTCAATAACACCGAGGGCCGATTCAGAATAAATTGGAGGGTTGGGATGAGCAATTGTAGCATCACCAATGTCAACGCTAGCGGCACTTCTACAGTCGACAGTCACTATATCGAGTATGCCACTAATACATACTTCACACTCCAGAACGCCGCACAGCCGCCCGACCTCGTTGCCGCCACGAGCTCCGACACTTGCGCATCTATAGAGGCCTTAGTTCTGAACATCACGGGGGCCACGTCCCTTCCCGGTGTACCGCCCATTCCGGGTTTGTCGCCTACAGAACAGTTACAGTGTCCGGTCTTCGGGAATGCAACAACGTCTCCAACTCCTTGCTCGGTGCAGTTGAATCAGACCCAGGCGGCAAGCATCTCGGCTAGTGCAACTGCTGTGGCTTGTGATGAGTGGCCCACCAATGACCCTGGTTACAAGGCGGCGTGTGAGGGCGAGCCCGAGAGCGCAGCCCCTGGACTCAATACGGCAATGGTACAAGTTAGTGCATGGGTGACTTTCAGCGTATCCTTTGCTTTAACACATATGTTATAGCTTCCGTCACAGAGTCACTGTGAAGATCTCGGCATGAGTCACAATGATCTAAGGCAGCTATAATACCGTCAGCCAACAATGAGACCATCTGTATATAGCCCGTACGCCGTAGCCTCCGTAAGTAGCCTTAGACATTCACGCAACAACAATGCTATCGCCTACCCACATGTACCTAGATCATGACAAGATGCTTTCTAAATAGGCTGTGTCAGGGGTGATATGGTGAAAAGCTATGTGACGCTTGTAGAATGAGTGAATATTAAAATCTCGGTTGGTAACCGAATGCAGATCGTTGGACTATCTTGTTTCTCTGCGAATATTGGTGCAGACTACATGTGCCACAATGAGAAAGCGAATTTGCCAATGTAACCATAAGATCGGAGCCTGAATGCAGACGAAGCCAACAATGGTTATGCCCTGCGGCGTGGAACGCTCATCTGCCTTGCAAGTTTTTTCGATACCTCACTGCCAAGAGGTATAATAATCCGACTTCTGATGACCTAATGTGGTGACAGCGACGTCTCGGCCAGTCTCACAACCCACTAAGCCTTCAATATAGGTGTCGATATTTGCAAAAGAACCAACAATTCCAAGTGAGGAAAAACCGACGCGGGTAGGCATGGAGATGTTCAAGGGGCCGGAAGTCTGGTCATAGCACTTCGAGATTAGGTCGAACGACAACTCACATAAGCAGGCATCCAGTGAGATTACTTTGTTATACGACTCTCGACTCATTCCAACTTCGCCGCAAAGCCTTGCCAGGTCCCCCATAGCTGTGCCGTCGTGAATAAAACTAACTAACACTATCTACCCAATGCCGTCATCCGCTGTCCCGAGCAGTTCGACTCAATGAAGTGAAAGGGGGGCTAGAACAACATGCATGGGCAAGACTTCACTGCCACGCAGTGTTCAAAGACATTGTTCTCCTATTTTCGATAAACCCTCCGGTAGTACTTCGATCTCTACAACAGGTTATATGTACAAATACAGTACTTCAAATTCAGTATAAATAGTTTGTAGTCGCCCTTATGATAAGACTGCCTTCATCGCGATCCGTACCCCTCTCGTTGATCAGGCTCCTACGATGTGGTTACGAGCTCTATCTTTGGCTTTTGTGGGAGGTCTTGCAGGACTTCCCAATTATACCTTCGTGTCTGCTTCATCGACAAATCGTGGCGGAAGAGGCCCTAGTTTCAGAGGGATTGACGACTGCCCTTCCTCTTGTATCCAAGCAGGACCCTCTCCAGGAAACTGGTCACTATACCACAATCTCGACCAGCTTAGCAACTGCCCTGAGACACTCTTCTTTGATGTTTCTCTTCTTGATCCCGTCGATAACTCGGCCAGTCTTCACCGTCTTTACACCTGCAGTGTCGGGGGCGGCGACTGGACCTATCAACCAACCCCAAGCCGTCTTGTCCCCGCTGTTGAGACAAAGGAGATATACAAGCTAGGATGGTGGACCTATAACCCAGATTTGATTTCGTCTACTAAGGGTAAGGCTAGCGTTACTAGCATTGTGGCACTCTCGCGCGAGATGCGACAATATCTTACCAATGGGCATGCTGCAATTAACAGACCACAGATCCTGTTTGCAAGGATAGGAAATGTCGTTATGGGGCTCTATATTGGTAAAGAGTTACAGAACCAGGGGACAGGAAAAGCCGCTCTTGGGGCTTTGGAGCGCAGCCTGTCGTCAAAATTCGGCAACCTAGCTGCTGTGGCGGGCGCCTCCAATGCCGATGGTATCGCTATGCAGCTGTGCAGTCCAGACAGCGATGCTGATCACATCTTTGGGCTCGTTGCAACTACTAATGGGACCTTCACCACTGTTCAAAACTCGCTTTTGTCTTTATCAAAGGCCGGCTGCCTCTCTCAATTCCAGGGGTCTGTGGATGTTACAGCCTCTGCGTATATTATTACCCCCCAGGTTCCATCAAACTCCAATTCTACGGTCCGAAACAATACGGCAAATCCAGACCGGAGAGCCCCGTCTCATCAACTACTTCCTAGGGCTGACTGCAAGACCATACAGGTTGTCGCAGGAGACAGCTGCGGATCATTGGCAACAAAGTGCGGAATTTCTGGTAGTGACTTCACAAAGTATAACCCAGGAGCAAACCTTTGCTCCACCCTCGTCCCGTACCAGCACATCTGCTGTTCGGCAGGTACCTTACCCGACTTCACTCCAAAGCCAAACCCTGACGGCTCGTGTGCCACTCACACGGTCCTCACTGATGAATCGTGTGCCGGCATTGCGGCCGCAAATAGCTTGAACGTAACCCAGCTCCAGTCTTTCAACAAGAACACATGGGCTTTCAACGGGTGCAGTAACCTCTGGGTTGGCACAATCATCTGCTTGAGCTCGGGTGATCCCCCCATGCCTGCTCCTGTCGCCAACACAGTCTGCGGACCTCAAGTACCTGGGACTACGAAACCCCCAAAGGGGACAGATCTCAGCAAGCTCAATCCTTGCCCGCTCAATGCATGTTGTGACGTCTGGGGGCAATGTGGGACAACTCAAGAATTTTGTGGTGTGTATAAAAGCCTGCTGTGCCGGTTGTGAGACCTGGTATTGGTGGAAGTATCTTGTGTCTTCCAGAGCTAACTTTTGTCGCAGTATGTGGAACCTTGATCCCGAAAAGCTAGCGATGAGCTATGTAATTCTAGAAAGTTTACAATAAGGAACCGGACTAACATGTTTTTATGTGGCAGACCAACACTAACACGGGGGCGCCAGGAACCGCTCAACCAGGCACCAACGGTTGCATCTCTAACTGCGGTACTGATATCGTGTTTAGTGATGCGCCCGCGGTTTTCCGTCGCATTGGCTACTTCCAGGGATATAATCTGGACCGCCCGTGTCTCTATATGGACTCTAGCCAGATCGACCCATCCAAGTATACACATCTGCACTATTCGTTCGCCACCTTGTCTCCCAACTACGAAGTACTCATCGGCAATCAGCTAAGCGCTTACGAGTTCCAGAAGTTCTTAGGCATCAGAGGCCCCAAGCGGATCGTGACTTTCGGTGGATGGGACTTTTCCACTAACCCACAGACGTACCAGATTTTCCGCAATGCCGTGACAGCATCGAACCGGGTGACAGTGGCGAAGAACATTGCCGACTTCATCAACAGCAGAGGCCTCGATGGCGTAGATATTGGTAAGTAGCATCGCAGCTAATCTGCCGCATATCCCGCTTTGCTTCTTTCTATTAGATAGTGACTGATCATTATCTGGAGCCAGATTGGGAGTATCCAGGGGTAAGCATCCAATCCGACTACATATCTGTCTCACTTATAATAACGTTACTGATGGCCTATTCTCTCAGGCTCCTGATATTCCAGGCATTCCGCCTGGCACCAAAGAGGATGGCACCAACTATCTAGCTTTCTTGGTTGTACTCAGAAACCTCTTGGGTCCAAACAAATCCATTTCGGTCGCGGCTGCATCATCCTACTGGTATCTACGAGGATTTCCTATCGATCAGATAGCCGACGTGGTCGATTACGTGGTCTTCCTGACATATGATCTTCACGGCCAGGCAAGTTTAGATACCAGAGCTTTCTTCAAGACGACAGACGTAGCTTACTGATATATATCATAGTGGGATGCCGGCAACGCCTGGACCAATCCGGGATGTCCTACTGGAAACTGCCTGCGAAGTGGTGTTAATCGAACAGAAACCATCAACTCTTTGGTAAGCTCACCTCTTTTGTCGCGTCAGCCTTTCCGGAAAGTGACTCACACTTGTCCGAATACACAGTCTTTGATCACCAAAGCAGGGGTGCCCTCTAATAAAGTCGTTGTGGGTGTTACCAGTTATGGGCGCTCATTCCAGATGAGCACACCAGGCTGTACCACTGAACTATGCACCTTCACCGGAACGGCTGCCAAATCGAACGCCGAGCCGGGTATCTGTACGGGGACGGCAGGGTTCCTCGGAGATGCTGAGATCAACGATATCGCCCAAGATGCGTCTCGCGTCACCAAACAATACATTGACGCAGCGAGTGACACGGATATTCTTGTCTTTGATGAGATCCAATGGGTTGGATACATGTCCGAGAGCAGGAAGAAGACACGCTCAGCGTTGTACCAGTCCCTCAAGATGGGCGGCACGGCAGACTGGGCCATCGACCTACAGACCTATCGCGACGTGCCCAAAGGCCACAAAGGATGGAACAATTGGATCCTTACCATCAGAGCGGGCATGGATCCGAGCTACGAAGGCGACCGCGGAGGCAACTGGACTGACCTAGTCTGCACTGATCCGGTCATAACAGAGTCTCAGAGATACACCCCTGCAGAACAGTGGCAGATGCTCGATTGTCAAGATGCCTGGAATGACGCCACTCAAACGTGGAAAGACTTGTACAGAGGTGAAGGCGGCTCCAAGTTCTCTAGAATCATTTCCCAAATCTTCCGCTATCCGATCGCAGACTGCGGGCAACTCGATAACGGCGGTTGCAACTCATTCCAGCAGTGTAACATGGACGCTGGCACGGGCCCAGCTGGATCGCTGGTTTGGAACTCTCTCGTAACGACCCATATGGTAGGCCAGCCCATTCCTTTCACTCGGTCAAGCTGTTACTTTTTAGGGGAGGCTATGCTAATGTTAGTTACCTACGGGCTCATAGATATACACAAATTTCCACGCCGTCTTGGGACAGCTGGCTACTCAAGTCAGTCTTCGGTCAGTTTCACTTTTCTCCACAACAGAGTTGATAGTCTTTGAACACATACTAACCTGTACCTCTGCTACAGTGAGTGAAAATTGAGCATGTATCGCGTTGTTTGGAGCGGTATTCTTTACTAACCAAAGCTACCTCTGCGTGGCAGAATACCCATCGTACAAAGACCATTTCACACCAATCCCAAAAGATTCCGATAAGCCGCTGCAAATCCTGTTGGACTTCATCGGAATTTTCGGCACCATTGCCGGGGCATCTTATTTCAACAAGTGTGAGCTTCCCATGTCATTCTGGTCTCATCCACGCAAGTGGGGGTCTTTCGTCATCTACTAATTTCAAAAACTAGTCCTTAGCGGATTGCCTTCTCGCGCTGCCTCAAGCGGTAATGCTAAGGATGGCACTTTGGCATTGATTGCTGGTGGCGTAAGTATTGCGAAAGACCTAGTCTCTGGGGACTCGGAGTAAGTTTTCTTCTTAGATCTCATGATACGATATACTTATTCGTATTCAAAAGCGCCTGGACTGTCGAAGCTCAGGACGACCTCGAGGCATACCTGGGCCAGGTTATTTTTGCCTGGCAAAACGTGACAGAGATAACTCTTGGGCAGGTCTTCAACGGAGACGACGCCAACATTGACATCTTGGGTCGTATCATCGCCGGCGGCCGCCTACTTCCGGGGGCCTACGATGGCGGACCGAGCGGTGACGACACAGGCCCTCTTACGCCTCCCAACAGTACCAGCACGGAGCTTACTCTCACTGCTGAGAGAGCTTTCTGGGGCTTCACGATCCCACTCGGGTGGCAGCTCTCCGGGACCCACGGGTTTGTCATAGAGTCAGGTTTCAATTGCGATGCATCTGGTAACCCACTTTCCGATTACATGACTGACAGTGTGGAGAAGGCAACAAAATATTGCTATGCGCCAACGAACAAATTATACTACCTAGTCGCTGCCCAAGGAGATGGGGAATTTTGCACCGGCGATGGTGGTTGTGCCGACATCTTTTTCCAGTTGCCGCCTGGATTGAACCAACTAGATGGTAACGCCTATGGAAAGCTCACATTGAGCACACTCATAGAAGGGTATGCCTGGAACCCTCTTATTGCCTTGTGCCTCACCCCAGAACTCCAACACAGGAGCGACGTAGCAACCAGATGTCCCCAGACAGAGAGGCTTTTCACGCAGTTGCTAACCTTATTCTTTACACAGAGCGATCAACACATATCGAGCAAATAACAACAAGAATGGTGGTAGCCCCCCGGATATTGGCAACACGGCTACAATAGACGACTTTCTCAATGACGACATCACCACGGCGGGCTACGTCCGGCTGCCGGTGTGCTCAGCAAAGCTGGCCCATTACAACTGGGACCTTGCGCTCGCAGACGACTCAATCTTGAAGGATCCCACATACCCTTGCATGCCAGCAAAGGGGGAGGATTACTGCGGCGACTCGACGTTCGAGGACCAAACGAGCGATGTGTCCCCCACGGTATCGGACTGTCTGCAGATCGCCACGAATATCGCGGTCGAAGGCGACTGGACGACTCAGACGACCGGTGGGCAGAGGGAACTGGTATCGTACGGTAGCTGCAAGTTTGGCGTCGAGAGGTCCGGGTCGCTTAATGGGAATGTCAACTTCGTTGTTGGAAACCAGGACATCATCAATATCATCGCCAGTTCGGTCAACATGTTTGGGGGCAGCGGGCGTGTCGGCGCAAAGGGTACTATGAATTGTCAAGGCAATATCAAAGGACAAAGTGTCTTGTGGGGATTGTACTAATAGGAAACCTTTTTTCGGCTTACAGGCGTGTATTTCTGGAAATTTACTTTGTTAGGCTCTATATTTAGCTACTACTGTCGAGGATGATACTGTTGTGTTATTGAACGATCTGGACGGAGAAAGAGATGAGGAGAACGAGGTTCACTTCTATGTAATATGTTGGCTTTTTCGTAGGTACGTATATCTGATGGGCTCCCTACTTATCTAGCGAAAAAGTCCATAGAATTTCCGCTTCCACTTTCCAAGACGTCCTGGCCTTCGGTGAAGTCTTCTTCCCGGTAGGTCAGGCTTTGACGAAACCAGTGGCACCTTCCACTCAAGGCCTCGTAGCTCAGGAACCCTCTCAACAATGTATTCGTGGGCGTTCAACCTCGTCCAGTTCATGTGGACAAGAACATTTGGATTCGCCCCTGCTGCTGCTAAAAGCCTGATAACTCTAAGGAAGCCCTCTTTTCCTGTAGTCCCGTTCATATCGTCCGGATCACAGCGTTGCAGGATGAAAGCTAAAATTGACTGCTCGCCTTTCCAACGGTCCCTAAATATATGCCAGTTAGGGTCCGCCCCATATTCTAACAACTTTTGTAAGCCGCCATAACATATATCAGAAGCTAATTCAGGAAACTTCCAAAGGCTCACAAGTTGTCTAGCAGTCGCCAGCATAAATACGTAGAGCCAGTCTTCTGTTATTTTAGGGCTGATCTTTAACCTGTATTGAATATAGCCGTCTAATTCGTCACAACTCTCCAAGATGGGCTTGATACAAATACCCCAGATTAGTGGTAAAGTAACTTTTTCCATCTCCACGACTATGTCGTAAAGGGCTTTCCTGTCCCACTGTGGTACAATTGGGCGCGATTTCAGCTGCGACTGCCGGCGGTAAAAGTATTCTCGATAACGCTTCAAAGGCTTCAAGAAATAAATCGTTCCCTCTTGTTGATGTCGGGATTTAGCACTATTATGAAAAGTACTGGGTAACCACTTCATAACTCCAAGAAGGGAGCTACAAAAGAGGAGAAAATCCTGCGTGTTCTCTTCCAGGCTCATTCCGAAAATCCCGCTCGCTTCGCTTGAGCTCATTAAGAAATCCTTGACACTCCGATGCAACCAAGTGACTTCGAAGCGATCAATTTCCGTGGGTGGATTTTCCACAGTTTCTAAGAGACCCTTATATCGGCCATCCAAGCGGCCAAGCAATTTCTGGTTTTCTAAATGCAGTTTCTCAGGGGAAAGAGGTTGAGCACTCAACGAGATACCCCATCTTGGATTACCATCCATCTCGTCAAGAGCCTTCCAGAAAAAGAGAGGTAATGTGTCGACTCGGAGTAGCAGCCGAAAAGTTATTGCATCCCTTTTCCGATACCTTTCTTCGATTGAATCCAGTATTTTTTGATAAAAGTCACGCAAGTCGTCAGGGAATTCTTCAAGGCGGCGATGCAAATCGCGAATAGAGTCTCTGTATGACAGGCCGTCAAGCAGGGAACGAACGACTAGTACCACCCAGAGGAAAACACCATTGGCTCTCTCGACAACATCTTCCACTAGGCTTCGGTACATCTGGTCTCCGGAGGCCATAATCTGGAACTGTTTGCTCGCGTTCAGGCGACCAGTCACAAGAGATCGGATGTCATCTTTGGTCAAGCTTTCCACTTTGAGGGTGTTCTTGTGGTCATCGCCATATGCATCTTGAAATTGGGGCCAAGGACGACTAGATAGACAAAGCTTCACATTGTTGTGCTTCGCTAAGGAGTCGATCGTATCAATGAGATCATCAGGGTGTCCTCCGAATTCATCTAGTCCATCAATAAAGAAGCAGTAATTTATTTCGGGTGTGCTCCGGACGAGTCTGCCAACGAGTGAGACCAAGATCTGGACACTCCAGGATCCGCTGTCTAAAGCTTCCCGAGCTCCTCGGTTTTCAGCCAAATCCATATGGTGCATCAGAGAGGCGTTACTCCTCAGAAGATCGTAGAGGAGAGACCTCAGTAGCCCTTCTTGTGACCTTTGCAGCTCAGTTCCCGCACTCCAGAAGAAGTATTTTGCAGTGACAAGGGGCTGACTATCCGCCCAGGACTCGAGATACTTCTGGGTCTCGGGCTGTTGGCATATATACTTCATCAATGTTGACTTTCCCGCACCTGGCTTTCCCCGTACCCAGAAGATGTTCTTCTTGCCTTTTAACCATCGAACAAAGTTTATATCTTGGCGGGATTCATCTAGAACCCACTTGAATGTTTGAGCGTGAGCCTCATGGATATGATACTCGCGGTGTCGCAGAGCCTCAAATTTCAAGTTCTGGATGATTTGGTGATAGGAACTCAGAGCATTCCCATCTGCCTGTAGTTTTCTCAGATACGAAAATATTTCGATCTGAGAAGTAGATGAAGCCGAGAAAGTAACGTGGGTTGAGGATACTGCCGCCGCAACTGTTGTATCATCAGATGTCTCAGCCGCGCGCGGGAGTTTTTGCAGCAAAACACCGTTTCCAGACGAGTCATTTTTGCCTAGTTTCTTCAAGATATCGAGGCAATGGTCTAATGTAGACGTTATTTTAGCCTCCCAATCACGTGTTGCAACGGCCGCCTTTTCTAGGTCAGACTGTACCAACAAGGACTCGGTCAGGTCAGCACCAGCGGACTTTATGCCAGACTCTATGTGATCAAGCGATTCTGCCAAATGTCCTTGTCGAGCCCTACGCCGCTCCGGGGGTTAATAACACAACTGAGCTTGAAGAATAGACGTGTCCGAGACTGGGTGAGAGCAAGCGAACAGTTCTCCTTGCCTTCAGAGGAGACTTACATGATACGACTAGACTTTGGAAAGGAAAGGGTCACTTACAGCAGATGGAGTAGCATGTGGCTGGTGATCTGTTTGTTAAGGTCTGAAAGTCTCTGAACCAGTGCAGAGACCTCGCTCTTCTTCATTACATCGTGCAAGGCCTGCAGGAATGAGTCCCATTTCGAGTTCTCCCTTTTCGTGCGGAGTCTAGAGATCCGACCGAGAAGCTCTTGAGCAATTTGGTGGCTTTGGGCCGCAAGTGCTGTAATTTCGGGCGAGCTGCCAAGGGAGAGTGTGATTTTACCGCAATGATCCCGCACATCTTGAGCAATGGCCTCAAGCACACAGCTATCTGCAGACAAGCCCGATGCAGAGTGGTATATGGCTCTTGAGCTAGATACCAACTTACATGCGAAGCCGACGAAGCCGCAAATATTACCAGCTAGGCTGATAGCCGCTAAAGCTTCCATTGCTATCGAACATATTCTGACAATTGGAGGGGTATATTATCTCAATGAGTCGCTACTTTCATCTTCAGGTCAAGGCCAACAGAGGAAGCCAAGGTCGGTAGATGTTTTGAAGAAATGGCCTCGCTTGCGCTGACAACCAACCGCCATGTTGGACACATTATGTACATGCAGGTAGGTTCGGTGCTTCCATATTCGGGCAGACATGCAGAGCATAACTGACCAAGACGTCGCTGCAGACCCAAAATACTTATTAATAGTATACGGTTACATCCGACGAGGAAATGTAGGGATATGCCAAACTTGATTTGTTGATAGCCCTAGCGCCATACCCATCGCTAGCAGCCCCGACAGTCACATCCGGAAACGACCTGCTGCCTGGAGCCAAGGGAGCAGTACAAAGCATGCTTCAATACGATCTGCTCTTCCCGCCTGGACACCAGCGTCAGGAGAAGCCGACGGTACTAGGTACATAAGGCACTCTAACTATCCATGTGACCAAATGCCCCTTGAATGAGGCTGAAAACTAAAATAATAGAAAAGATACGAGGTATATCTGTACTTGCTGATCATATACATCTGCACGAAGGACATCACCTTATCCCTCATGTCGTCACCGTGATCTTGTCAAATCGCCATACATATACCTAGTCTCTCTTACCAAGCACTCAATAGGTCAAACTCCTCGATAAAAAGTTAGACAAGCTGGAATGCCCGGGTCATCGTTTTGGGCGAAATCCTCTAATAGTGGGACATCAAAGACGCAATGGACCGTAGAATCATGACATCACCTACCTACTTACCTAAACTAGGTACTTACAACACTCGCCCGACATCTTCTATCCGCGAGAGAACTGTATATATAAGACCATTCCAAACTAGATAGATGTAGAATATGGCTCATGGCATACGCTTATATCTCTAAATCACTATATAGGTCGATTAACTGAAATCCCAACATCTTTCAACCACTATGAACAATCCTTCCAAGATGACGGACAAAACCACCTCCGCCGCCGACAAGATAGGCGCCAATAAATCGACGAACCCCATGCCGCAGGGGGTATGTTATCTCCCTTTCCTGCCCCTCTCTCAATTCTTTTTCAAAGCGACATGGAAGGAAACTGACGAGTTACACTATGTAGAACCCATCAATCATCTCCTCCGAGGGCGCCATCGGTAAGCCGTTCAATCCCGAAGGCGCCATCGGCAGGATAGGCGAGAAGATAGGCGGGCCGCTCAGCTCACAGGGCATGATCGGCTCCCAGTTCAACGCGAGCAAGGACGGCATTGCGGGACATGTCGAGAGAGCCGTCGACGGCCCTCGGAATCCCAGTGGTAGCTCTCAGTCGTGATTTTTATTCGTGACCATCTACATATTCACCTTGTTCATCTAGGGGTTGTAAGTTAAAGAGGAATGGTCCAAAGTGTACGATATGAAGAAAGTGTGTCAACGATTGGTGTATAGGCAGGGCACACATTACATAGCTTAAATGTTAACATTATCGTCGCGAAATTAATATTATCGACGTGACACACTTGATTGAACCAACAATTCCATTCATCATAACATGTATGCATCGATCGTCATTGCGTACGAATCCGCAAAACTCAAGCGTTCAAACCCTGATAAACACCAATCTCAACCTGCGCCCACATGCCTCCAACAGCGGGGTCAGCAAAAGGCAGGACCTGTGTGCACACGATCCCAGCAACGCCCTTCTCCCTATCGCACCACCAGTACAGGTTCGGCAGTCCGGCCCACCACCCTGTAGTATCCGACCTCCCCGTCGGACCGCCCGTCAGCATGAAGCTGAGGCCCCAGCCCTGCGGCGGCCGGTCGGGAAGCGGGTAGATGTCCGGGATCGGGTTCGTGTAGTAAGGCTTCGCGTCCGGTATGCCCTGTCGACCAAAGTCGGGCAGGTCGGGGATCTGGTTCCGGAACATCTCGTCCACGGTGGATTTTTCGACGATTTTGGCGCCTGTCTTGGGACAGGTGCCGTCGTTGAGGAGGACGGCTAGGATGCCTGTGGCGGGGTGTAAGTGAAGTGGGTGAGTAATAGATCAAAGAGCAGAACAGACAAACACGATCGTATAGGAAAGGTAGGTTAGGTGAAGTACTCACGGGCATATTCCTGCGGTTTAGCAAACAAGCCGCCGCCGCCACTATTAAACAGCGCGGCCTTCTCCTCGGGCGTCGAAGCGGTCAGAGGGCGTCGAATGACGTGGTCTCTAGGCCCGATCTTGCCGGAAGCGTCTCTAAAATGCATGTGCACGAGCTTATCCTTCATCGACTGCGTCGGAACCATGTTCACGTTCTCTAGGCCCAGGGGCCCGCAGATGTTCTTCTGAATATAGTCATTCAACGACATGCCCGTGAGGCGCTCCAGGACGATGCCCGCCCAGTCGATACTGATCTAAACTCATCAGTCAGCAACACAAATTCCACGCAAAAATCATACGAAGAATAGAGGTACGTAGTCAAAAAGGGAGGTAATAATGACTCACCCCATATTGCCAGCCTTCACCAGGTTGAAAAACCAGGGGCGAATTCATCATCTCCTCAGTATTAGGATCGAGCTCCTCGATTCCTGTCGGCATGCTCCAATCCCTTACTTCCTGATTAAAAAACGAGTATGCGAATCCAGCCGTATGGGTCAATAACATCTTAAGCGTAATCCCGTTCTTCTTCTCCTCAAACTCAAACCCTCCACCTTCCTTTCTCTTGAGCACCTTCTTCGTCTTCAGCTCCGGACACAGACCCTCGACCTGTTCGGCATCATCAAGTCGCAACTCGCCTTTCTCAACGAGCTGCATGCACGCGAGCGCAGTGACCATCTTGGTGCAGCTCGCGATCCAGAACACGTTGTCCAGGGTCATCGGTTCGGCGGAACTGATACCGCGTTTACCGGATGAGTAAGCGAAGATGTCGTCCCCGTTCTTGTCAACTACGACGATCGTTGCGCCGGGGATGCTGGATGGCCCGTTCACTGTGGCGTCTACGACGGCGCGGAGGCCGCTGACGGCTTGTTCGGAGAGGGGCATTGTTATGTTTTTTCGTGCTATTCACTATAGTTTGCTTTCTCCTACTTAACAAAAACCTCGGGAAGGAAAAAAAAAAAAAAAAAAAAGGAACGAAAGAAAGAATATATTTAAGGATATATAAGACGCAGACCCATTCCAGGTCTCTTATATATATATACGTGTGTGAACTTCCTATCGGAAACGGGATTACCATGGAGGAATCGATGCACAGTTATATCAGACACACTACTCCGCGCGCGCGCATAACGCTCTGGTTGAAAAAGAAACGTCGGCATGCAGTTACACAACCTCGCAACCCCTCATTTTCTATCCCGGCCTACTACAATCTGCAATCCTACGTGGCTAAGGAATAAGCTTGGTCGATAGTCTAACCGATATGGTAAGTATTGCCATTCCCCAACTTCAAGCTTACACATCATATTCCGAGGAATACAAATGGACTTGTAAGAGATCACATGCGATGTCGTGAAGGTCTAGACTTCTGCTTGCTAGTGGAGGAGCACCGCTTTTTTGGACGAAGTGAAAAATGGTAATGATATTCCCTGGGGGGGGGGTCGTGGGGGGACGAAAAATGAGGAATGGAATTACGAAAAGCAAGTGAAAGATGGTACTTCACATCTCGTAAGATCTTAGGATTATGTTAAGCAAAGCGGTAGTGGCAATGAAACACCAGCTTCTGGTTTTTAACCAACTTTAGTATTACACGACCCAGTTACATGCTTTCCGTTACCAACGCCGTCGTCATGTCTACCGGTGATTATTCGCTCCTCGGATAATTAATTATTGATTTTACAAAATGACATTATCGGCTTGCTCAAGCCAAAGATTGGCCACGTCCTTCGTAAGGCCAAGTCTCAATTGTTTGAGCACACTTGCAGAGCTGCTGCCAGCATAAACGGTTGTTCTCCAATCCCATCCCCTTTTCATGTTTCCTTTAATCATACCGCTCCTGACGACGGATTTGTGAAGCTGAGAGGCGATCATAGAACTGCCCGTCATGACGAAACTGCCGCCCAGTGACGGGGTTGACTGATCTAAGAGGCTTGCTGGCGTGGAACCCTTCCCATGCCCCGCTGCCATGACCAGCTTGAAGAACTCATCTGCCACCTCATAAACTCTGCTGCCGACCGTTTGGATATCTTCGATAGCCTTAAGAACGGTATCGATCTGGTCGAGCGTGACTACAGGAGGTGATTGGCTAACGAAGACCGACATTTCGCCAAGTAATGCGAGTAAGAAGTCCTCGCTCACGACGGCATCGCGAGTATCATCGTACAAGCCGCCTCGGATATTGTCATCAGCACTTGCGATCACCGCTGCCAATGCAGCTGCAGCTTGCTGACGACGAAGCAGCGACTTCTGTTGAGATTTGCCATTCCCGTCACGACATTCATAGAATTGCCGCAGTGTTGCGTATCCGCTGAGCATCTTGGCTAGGAGCTCAGCGGCTTCATGGTCTTGCTTTGTGAATCCTTCAAGTGTTGTTGCCCGCTCTTTCAGCAGAGCCCGCAGAACCTCGTCAAGTTCGCTATCCGGGGGGTAAACGGTGGATTCAACGAGCGAGATTGACATCAAGGTATTCAGAACATCTCGCACTTTGCCAGGGCGGTGAGCTAAAGCGTAGTACCATAGTGTCTCTCCGAAGCGGAAAGTGTCCTTGGCTAAGATATCACCGAATGTCTAATGGCCCAATCGTTAGTGCTTCCGGAAAGTGAACAAGGCTGGCTTTACATACCTCAGCTGTGTCCTCGGCAAAATTTATCATACCGAGATCATTCAAAAGTCTCCACATCTTATCAACAGTAGTACGGGAGTGCTCATCGATGGTGGCGAGGACGTCCTGCAACAGCTCCTGAACCATCTGTTCAGAGCGTTCGTGCGAGTCCATCCGTCCAACAACTTGGACAGCCATCTCCCAACCTTCTCGAGATATCCTTCCGCGCGGTGTTAATCCAGATATGTCTTTTCGATCTCTTAAAGTGCGGGCATAGTGAATGAGGGTTGAGTCTTTGATCCCGTCTGGGTCTTCGGGACTCGCATCCCGTCCCATTCCCAACACTTCCAGGTCTTCCATATCGAATTCGCTCATACTAATAAGGTTCTGGGGTTCGGGAGGCGGTAGCCACCGACCAAGAGAAGCGATCTCGGCCACTGCCGTCGCAATAGGGAGTGACCAAAGGCGAAGAAAACCAATTACGCCTTCTACGTTGCCCTCGAAAGCGCAAGCCACACTGACCTCTACGGGATCAGCCGAATTGAAATGGAAATTTGCCTCTATGGCAGTCTGCAGAGACAGAGCCAGACGGTCGAGGAAATCTTCGTCGCCTAGGACCATGTGGGCTGAGTGAGCTGATCTCGAGTGTGATAAGCCCCGGCCACGGTTGTTGTGCCCGTCATCCCACCAACCGAAAAGGCCGATGACAGCCTCACACCAATCCTGAGCGGCTGCAATAATTGCCTCGGGCTCGCCTATGAGGATCGCATAGAGAGACTGTAGACTCTCGTATATATCCCAAGGAATCTGGCTTTCGGCCTTGCGTGCGAGTCCGGTAAGAGAAGATTTGCCACTTGGTGAATTGTGAATCTCGGAATCGTTGAAGCGGCTAGCGGTGAGGTGAGATCGAGTGTTTCCTTCCGCAAAACTTATAAGCGCTTCCTTGGCACCCTTCGCTTTCAAGCGGAACAAGGTCCAGTCACTGCTTCGGATATCCCAGCTATTGTTAGCAACTGCTGGACACAGTTCTAGGATTTGACATAGGTCCCCGACAACTCGGTTGATATTCGCCAGGGCTTGACCGATATACGCCGTTTCGCCTCGAGGCGTCTTCTTTACCGATTCCCAACCAGCATTTCGTAATAATTGGATAGCTCCACTAATGTTTCCACGCACAAGGGTGTTAAAGACACACTGCCAGAACAAGCCATGGGCTGCTGGAGCTGGACGATACTGCAGTATGATATTGATCTGATCCCCATCAAGGTTATGTTCGCCTTCTTGCCACTTGAATAGAACCTCGGGGAGTAAGGGGGCATGGAAAGTCCCATAGTGGTCTTGGACGGCAGGCGTATGATGTATGCGCAAGACGAGATTGGCCAGATATAAAGCTTTCTCGAAAGCAGGCGCGTAAGGGCTTGGTCCAACCTTGGCCGAGTGCTCGTCGCTGGACGCAGGCAAGCTATCCACATGCGGCATCCACACATCATTCACCAATTTACTCGAGGCTTGCGATAAAGTGTTATCAAGTTTCTCCTCGTCATCCTCAGGGCCGACGCCTTCGTCATAAAGTCTGTTGATAATATCTTCTGTTTTTAGAAGAATAGCATCAGGTTCCGAGAGCGCTGCATAACCCAGGTGAGTGCATAGATCTTTCGCGAGCGCGGCATATTTGAGCTCTTTTCCCCGACCCATGGTAGAGCGCATAGTTGAGGCGCGGTATAGGCCTTCAGCCTCCCTCTGTATACGTCGGTCGGCGGCGGGCGTCGCTAGCATCATCAGATCTTCATCGTCGTCCATATGATCTCGTGGGTCGCGAAAGGAGCCTGATTCAGCAATCTCTCTAAGTAAGTCTTCCTCTACGTCATATTCGACCACGTCCTCCATTATAGCTTCAACATCCGACCCTTGTCTGCCAGTGTCGTCGTCCTCGTGAGCCTGGTCCTCTTCTTGATCTTCCCCCTCCTCCTCTTCTTCCTCCTCTTCCTCCTCTTCCTCTTCCTCTTCTTCTTCTTCCGTGTAATTTTCCTCGTCTACAGCATCACCATTGTCGATCTCGGTGTCTTCGCCTTCGGTTGTATCATCGACATTCATAGAAAATGTTCCCGGACGGTTAGAAGGGAGGCTATACCCGTTGTTATCATCCTCCTCATGGTCTTCTTCTTCCTCTTCGTCGTCCTCGCCGTGATACTCCCTGCTTAGGCCAGATGGCTGTCTAACAGAACCTCGAATAGATCGACCGAGGGGTGCGTTGCTTCCTTTGCTGGATTTCGCAGAACTTCTCAAACTGGGTTTTCCAAACTTGGGCGGTTTCGGCTTGTTGATTGCCCCAATTGAGCCCTGCAAGAAAGAGGGCGAGGGATCGCCGGCGGGTGTGAAGGATGCGGAAGACGAGGGAGGGGGGCCGCCAGGTGTCGTTGAGGGATGGTCTACGCTATAGCCAAACGCATTTGAACCTCTCTTAGAACTTTTATCTGGAGTGGCAGGCGAGGACCCCAACTCCGACCAGCGGAAAGACATCGTTGCGGAAAGGGTGGAGGGCGCACTGCTCCTTGGGGGCTAGAAGCAGGCTGCGACAAGACGGCTGTCCGTGAAAGAAAGTTGCGAAGCAGGCTGGCAACAAAAGAAATCAGATATCTGTTGGGCACACCATGCGTCCGTACGAAGGCAAAGGTACCGGCACCCAGAGTCGATGATAGGTGGTGTTTGTATTTTCCTCGTGGTGGATGTTTAGAGTGCAGGCATGTGGGTAAACAGTTCAAAGGCTACCTTCAATGGCAATAAAATTTCCAACCGCGATCAAGTCCCCAAAGCTACCCCGGACGCGATAGGTACGGTGAGGTAAGGTCCACTGAGGACAATGCTACCAACCACTAAGGTATCCGTTGAAACGCACAGACCAAGCACATTGCTCAGCTAGACTACCCAATTTGGGCTAGCGTAACCTTTCCTGGCTTGCACCTGCCTCAGCAATCAACCTGTGCCTCTCTTCTGTGAGCCTCATGCACCAGGGATTACCTACTTGAGCTCTGAATTTGACCAGTAGAGGGGAATAACAACCCGAGTCCAGAGGACATATAAAGTCTTCAGGCCACTTGTAAGGCCACTAAACTGCTCTCCAGTCAGGCATGCACAGGACTCGGCACATGTGGTAGGCATTTTGGCCTCTACTGCTAGAACAGATTCATGTTCTTAGACAGATGCAATTTCTCAGTTAAGTATATGTATAACTGAAGGTGCCTTAGGCCAACACATTGATAGCTTGGGTAACTAACTGCCATCCTAGAGTGGACCTCTACAACTTCAACTGACCAATAAAATTGTCTCAGACTTAGAGCTCTGCGCCGGTACTTACAATTATATATCGGAACATTTCACCCAACCCTTATCTTGTTTCACTTAGCAGATCAAGGCTTGCATAACAAGCATTACAAAGCCGTTCTACTAAGAAAATGATCATGCTGTTAATGCCATTAAACGTAGCCCTCTTTGCCAAGGTGAGAGTAGTCGGCTATCCTGCAGGAAAAATGGGAAGATGCCGAGTTTTGTCCAGTTATCTACCCGTGGTATCTCCATTCGTGCTTTTTGCCTACACTATGCCGCCTGTTAGCGTAATGGTATGGTAAGGGTTATGTAGCAGCTTCTCTTGTCACTTTTACACTGGGGAAATGATGTGGTGCGAGCACGGCTTGTAACCCCTATGTCTAATACGTTTTTGATCGATATGTATGTTTCTGTTGACCACATACTATAGCGCAAGCTCCTTCTGATCCTATGAAATAAACCACAAGAAACTTTAGGTGTCTTAAAATGTTTATTTGCGAGCTTCATTCGGGTTTAGCTTACGCACATGTCTTCTACGAAGCAGATTAAGTAGCTGATCTCTTAAAGACAACTATCCAATTGATTCCCTTAGCGTATTCCGTAGATATATCGTCTATAACTTAATCCGACATTAGGAGAAAGTTCACTGAAGCTCTATTGTCTACATGTCAACATGACATCAAGAATAGTCATTGTTAGGCTGATGTGCCGGCTCCCCCACCTTTTGCAACCGCGCAGTTGGATGCACGATAAATATCCAGGCGGGGTCGGGGCGCACTTGCGAACGGGCTCCTGAACGGACGAACCTCCGCAAAAAACGGTCACCTTATTATTATATAGGTAGCTCACCTTGCGCAAAGACACAGCTGTCCCCTTACCTTTGTAAACTTATTCTCCTTTCCCACCTTTACCTCTTCCAATTGAATTTCAAGAGTACCGCCATTGTCTCGTTTCGTAAAACCAAACCTCCAATAAGATGGCTGATACAGTTGGCAAGGTACGTTTCTATCACCCTTCTTTCAATTTCGAACCCCGCGGGTCCGTGCGTTCATCACGCTATGCCTAGCTACCTCCTATCTTACCATTTATATCACTGAAGATTTAACTTCAGCCTGGGGCTAACTACGTTTGTTCGCTACATAGACAATTATCTGCAAGGCCGCCGTGGCTTGGGAAGCCGGCCAGAAGCTGAGCATCGAAAATATCGAGGTCGAACCTCCGAGAGCGCATGAAGTCCGCATCCAGATCTACTACACTGGCGTCTGCCATACCGGTAGGATTCCGCCAAGCCCACAAGCCGAACCAAGTCCGAGCTCAATACTAAGAAAAGCCGTCTAGATGCCTACACGTTATCAGGGAAGGATCCCGAGGGTGCATTCCCCGTCGTTCTCGGACACGAGGGAGCCGGTATCGTCGAGTCCGTAGGAGAGGGCGTTACCAACGTCAAGCCCGGAGACCATGTTATCGCCCTCTAGTATGACTGTCCCCTTTCCGTTCCCAAAGTCTTCTTTCGTTTTCCCTTAGCTAATTGGGGGCTATCCTGCAGCACACCAGAATGCGGAGAGTGCAAGTTCTGCAAGTCTGGAAAGACCAACCTCTGCGGCAAGATCCGATCGACACAGGGTAGAGGTGTGATGCCCGATGGCACATCGCGCTTCAAGTTCGAGGGTCAAAGTCTCCTTCACTTCATGGGAACATCAACCTTCTCGCAGTACACGGTTGTTGCCGACATATCCGTCGTAGCCGTCCAACCGGAAGTCCCCATGGACCGAACCTGCTTGCTGGGATGCGGTATCACCACAGGCTATGGCGCGGCCACAATCACGGCTAATTGTGAGAAGGGGTCCAACGTTGCCATTTTCGGCGCCGGCTGTGTCGGCCTGTCCGTTGTCCAGGGCGCCAAAATACAGAAGGCGGGCAGGATCATAGTGGTGGACGTCAACCCGGCCAAGGAGGCATGGGCTAGAAAGTTCGGTGCTACCGACTTCGTCAATCCTAATAAGCTTAAGGACCAGACAGTTGTGGAGGCCCTGATCAACTTGACCGATGGCGGCTGTGACTACACGTTCGACTGCACAGGTAATGTCGGCGTGATGCGGGCCGCCCTCGAGGCTTGCCACAAGGGTTGGGGTCAGAGTATCATCATCGGTGTTGCCGCTGCTGGCCAAGAGATTTCCACACGTCGTAAGTATCCCTACGCTATACGCCATAGACCCGGAGTCCTTGATGCTGACCAAACCCAAAGCATTCCAGCTAGTCACCGGTCGTGTATGGAAGGGCTGCGCTTTCGGTGGCGTGAAGGGCAGGTCGCAGATGAAGGATCTCGTGGCCGACTACCAAAGTGGCAAGCTCAAGGTTGATGAGTTCATCACCCATCGTGAGTCCCTGGACAATATCAATACCGCTTTTGAGCAGATGAAGGCAGGCGACTGCATTCGTTGCGTTGTGACGATGAAGGAGTAAGGGGAAAAGTAACATTTGTGTTTGAATTTACCAGGTAGCGAGAAACAAAACGTTAAGAAGCACACCGGCCTTCACTCATATTTGCAGCGTTAGGTATACCACATTGCTGGCATTATCCCAAGGTGTTAGTTTTTTCTTCTCAATCTCGCTGACCAATTCCTCGCTCGTCGCGGTTGAGTCGCGAGACAAAAGTCGGTATACCAAGATAAGTATTTGATATATCCTATCCTACTAGGGGTAAACTAGGTATCTAGGTAGGTTATTAGACATTTGCGGCTTAAAGGCGTATATGCATATTTGGATTAAGCTAAAGCGGTGGCAAGATCCCCCCCGCCCCCCAGCCCAGCCCCTGCTTGCATAATCCCTTTTAACGGTGGCTGGCTGCGGCGAGGAGTCTGGACCTGGCCTGCCGCGTGCTGTAAGGAATCGTGTCTGCAAATGCATCGAGACATAGACCGATATAGCCTAGCACCGCAGGTTGATACAGCACATATGCACAGCTGTACATCTGTAAATAGTTCAGAAATGATAAAAAGCCGGGTTCCAAAGCCTAAGAAAACTGGACATGCGGCGTCTTACAGTGGCGATGTCCAAAAACTCTTCAACGCCTCTTTGGTAGGGACGAACCATTGGTTCTGTCTCATAGTGTTATCTTTCTCGGAATAAGGAAGGCAACGGATAGGTATTAGGCGCCGGTACGGACACAGCTTCAGTCAGTGCATTAGCCTTGTGTCTTGTCTTTGGGTCGCCTGAAGCCGAGGAAACTCACCGGATCGGCCTTTACTGAGCCTCGGGTTACATCGTGTACTAGAACGGGTACCATTTCTAGCACATGCTGTAGATCTACCTAACCTACCTGCATACTTACTTCGCCGATGGTTATAAGGTATTGTATGTAGCCTGGGTCGGTCCGTTACAGTTGTACACCCTTCATTCACTTTCTTTTACCCCGGGCTTTGTCAAGGTTAGAAGACGCCGTATGAAAACAGTAAGAACAACCACCTCCTCTAATTATTCGAGTTTACTACCTAACAGCACAGAGTGGGTCCCCGCGCGGTTTGGAGAGAGAGCGAGAGTTATGAGAGAAAAAAATTGATAGACCCTTGTTGGTTGATTGATTTGCCTTGCCTTGCCCTATGTACACAGCAGATTTCTAGGATACGCGCACGCACTATTGGTTCTTGGGGCAGGCGCCCGGCCATAATAAGCGGCGGGCGTCGGATGATCGATACTAAATCGAAAATCACGTCGGCCGTTTTGATTCGAGCCACGATACGGACAACCCTGCATCCCCCAACTCCAACTTTTTTTCTGTTCGTTGTCCCAATTCATCTTCCTACCTAACCTAGGGTTTGGGGAATAGTCTGACCCGGCTGGCTTATGTGCAGATTACAGAAATCTTATACAGCACGCATTACAATACTGCTGGTCGAGTTCGTTAAGAGTTACAGCAAGTCATATACCGCCACGAAACTACATGTTCATCCGCGTTGGACGTCAAAAAGCGTTTTACCAAAAGAGAGGACTAAATGGTCCGTCCGATTTAAGAGCGGCTGTCGGAATTGTCGAACGATCGACAACTACTGTAGATTAGGCAGACTAATAGATGGGACAGACTGGACACCCTAGCTAGCGATCCTCTGGCGTTCCAGAGTCGAGATGATCCGACCCGGGCCAGGCCAGGCCAAGTCGTGTTTAACTTTTATACTCTGCTCAAGTATAGACGCAATTTTCAGCAGGTAGGTTTTACCTATGCTGCAAGCTCAGATGCCATCAAAAAAGTGCACCGTGTGTAACACGGGAGCACGCAGTGACAGAAATGCTATATTTTAAGTCTCTCGCAATTAAGTAGATGAGGAGAGATATCTGGATATTCTTACGCCGCTTGCTGATAGGAGGTGTTCAAAAGATAGCAAAAATCGGATTATCAGGTCTCATATTTTGCAGTGGGATACATTTCTCTTATCGCTCATCTGACTGTGAATCTCAGCAGTGTCACCGTTACATGCAGCAAGTACAAAGATCAGCAACAGGATGCATATTATATAATCTCGTACCCGAGACGGCGTGATATGTAATATGTACATAGTCTCAAAGATAAAACTAGGACGGTTGATCATGCCAATGCCAGTAGCTAACGGTACATGTACTGCAAGCTTAGAAGCGCAAGTGATTGTACCTAACTTGATCATTATTGATTGCACCTAGATATTAGAGTAGTATGCGAAACGATACCAACGTGTGTAATAAGCGCGTACGTCCTCGGCCTATTTACCCACATGATCAATTACGTGGTCGTCGATTTGAAAGACACACAGGATGATTGACAGCCATTTGTGATAAATCCCCTGCATATCGATTGTCTTTTGCCAGGGCGTGCTGGGACTTAGCTATTTCCATCCGCGTACATAAGGTACACATGAAGTACACGAGGTACCACATCAAACCAAGAATTACGTGTGGATAGCTGAAAGCATATGTGTGTATATTAGGTAGATATACTATAGTATATGCAGATGCAAGCAAGATAAGATGGATTCATGTATAGGGGATTTCATGTCTTAGTCGTGGTGAGCATTAAACAAAGACTTTACGGCTAACAACTTGTTTGCGAGACCCTCGTTTGCTTTTCTGCGTGTGCCATGCCAGGTTAACTGCACTATCCTAGGACTTTAAACGGCTCGGGTGCAGCATACGCAGAGACATTAGCGAGAGGAATGACTTGCGGACTTAGGGAAGAACAGAGTATGTAGTCACATAACTAGAATGCCTACTATCCGGCGTCCACAAACATTGGCGTTTATTAGTACAGTCTCCAAGCTTCGCAATCAAGAAACCAAATCGTATCATGAATACTGCCCGAAATGCAGCACTCCCCAAATACATACCTCTTGGGTTACCCATTGTAACAAAAAGATGGCAGGTCTGGGCAAGTAATTAGGTATTGCAGTATAGATCTGTATGGTACCCCGAATTGCCAACGACCCCTGCGGGACCTGGATCTAACTGGATGTGAAGGGGTGACTCCATACCTATATCTCTTCCCTGTCCAGAAGTAAGTGGAATCGACCTTGTGAAAATTTCAATATTTTGCTCCAATTCTTCGCTTCGCCTCGTCCCTTGTGTCTCCTTGACTTAATCAAGGGGGATGCCAAATTCACCGGCAGGGTCGTCGGTCTTTACCAGCGCTAACCGCCACCATGAGTTCATGGGGACATAGTTAGGATGGATACTTAACCTATTAAAATAATAACGTAGTCCTCTCGCCATTCCTCCCTTTCGCGGCGGGCCACGGGCAAACCGCTGGCAAACCAGCGCCTATCGTCCCCACAGCCGAGGACCCATGTCTGCTCATGGACAACGAGTGGACCCGTTAGATCCTTGACCCCCTGAGCAAGTCATACATGGGACAAAGAAAGACAGAAAGAGTGCTCAGGAACCCCCTGGGCAAATCAATAACGCTTGCATATGTAATACTATAGTATGTATTCTAACTATCTACCGGTAGCACTAGTAAGTACTACAACTTCCATGCCTAAGGCCCTATAGCGACAGTACTAACGCCAGCAAGGCAAGGCAAGGTAAGGTAGGGGTGTAGGGTGTCGTACCAATCTGAATTATTCGTCGGCTAGAGGTCGGGCTCCCGCTTTCGGAGCCTCGCGCCAAACGACGTCGTCATCGGGATTCCGCCTGATTTCTCTCGGCGAACTAGTACCGCACTGTCATTTTAACGTGACTTACATTTGCGGTTCCGAACTATCTAGACTTGACCCGAATCTCATTGCCATCCTATGCGCATTCATTGGCATTTCCTTCATTGGCTGGCCCCAACCCTGGACAAGAATAGGTAAAGCACAACTGGTAAAACCCATTTGCCTTTCGTTTACCCAGCCGGCTACTGCATATCTTTATGTTAGGCACTCTACATATGTACTCACATTTCACCTCTACTGCTCTAGAGTATTACGGACCTATGGATTTGTCGTTTTCCCGGTAAGATTGGAATACACCCGCATTTCCTTGCATACCTGATGTACTTGCACGTCTGCATACCCGAGCAGATCGTCAGTCAGATGGCGCAGTCAGTCTCTTTCTCCCCAACATACAGGCAGTCTAGTCCCAGATGTGCATACATAGTATACATAGCATGCAGCTACCTTAATTGACTCGATGAGTCCGCCTCACCTCATCGTTCCATCCCCTTAACAGCAGGTTCCTTGACAGCACTACTTAATAATGTAGACTAAAACGAGAAGAGGGTCCCACTAGTCCGAATACAACATCGTTGCCTCTCATTATTATTCAATTTTATTCACTTAACTATGTACTCATTGCATTGTTAGCGACTGCAGTACCTACTATGACTAGGTACAGATGTACCTACCTCCTCAACTCGACACGACCCTGGAGAGGTATCACAAGACCAACGGTAAGTAAATACTGTAGAGGCCTGCTATTCAAGGACGGTCCTGTTAGATTGGCATGCAAAGTACTGCAACTTAGACTTAACAGTAGTGAATGAAAGAAAATGGGAGCAGTACCTGTTTCCCGGATTTCCTCATCGTTCTACAACTGCCTACTCTACCTGGCAACGGTATGTACAACAGCAGTAGCCTTAGTAGTTGGAAAGGGATCAAAGGAGGATCCATTTGCCGCCTGCGGAACAGCCCAACCAGAGAAACCAAACGTCGCAAGAGTCAGTTGACCAAACCAAGCCAAGGTACATTGTAGCTAGACCCAGACTCAGCCAGCGTTACATCCAACAAGTATACATACCTACTACCATACATAGCATGTACCTACCTACTTTGCTCCATACATAGGACCAACATTGTTTCCCTTATCCGAGGATTCTTTTTAATACCAGCAGAGATCTCTTGTACTCACCCTCTTCTTCTCTTCTTTTCTCTTCTCCTTCCTGTCTTCTACCTAAGCTCTTACTCCTTCTCAAATTGTGCGAAGTGAAGCCATCATCTTTCCTATACACAACCTCTCCAAAGCTTGATTCGGCTGTAAGACCGGAGATCATATCATATGTAAGTCAAATCACTCGTCACCGTTCGCTCACCATCTACCCGTATACATACACATATATCTATATCCTTGCCTCAGCTCGTGGTTGCCTCTTGTAGCGTCTTCGGCTTTCGTGTCGGAGGTGTTGCCTGGGGCCTACGTAGGTAGCCTAGCCCAGGTAACATAACTATTCCCTCAGTGGCGATCCTTATCCGGGTATGATATTAGTCAAAAAGGGTGCAGGGGGGTTCCAGTTGTTGCCGTGACGCCGCCGCACAGTTTATAACTGCCTTGATTACCTAGCAAGGGTCCTTTGCTATTTTGCGATTGTGCCATTTGTCATTTCTCAAGTTCTGACTGATTTGCATTTTCTTTTCGTTCTACACGGCATACTCTGTATAACAGAAAAAGAACTGGAAGCTGTTTAGACTAACTAATTCGTTTGTACCTCAGACAGACGGTTTACTCTCCCACATCCCTATTTAACCCGTTGAGCCGGTCAGCCCGAGAAAAGCAACAAAGCCAACTCTTAAGAAATAACCAAACTTCGAACGGTTGTTCTTTGTACCTGCCTTCTTCTTTTTCACCCGAAGTCACGCGGATCACGAAACCGTACCTTTCTATTCAAGCGAACAAGCTCGAGTAATTCCCACGTGCGAAGAACGGAGGCAGAAATATCACCTACCTTACCTCTTTGACCTGCGCACTTCACTTGAGCAACGAGTCGACCCTTTCCGAGCGAGTAAAGCCCAGTTCAACGTTGCCGACAAGAACAAGACACAGAAATTAGGAGAAAGAGCAACAAACAAAGAAAATCGCCAACATGCCTGTAAAGCCTCGCTGCACGTTCAAGGAATGCAAGACGGCCGCCCAGCGGATCGTCGGGGATTGCGGGTTCTGTGATGGCCACTTCTGCGCGAAGCACAGGCTACTGGAAGACCATAAGTGCACTGGTCTAGAGGACGTAAGTCTCTTCCAGGATCAGTCCCAGGATCAGTCCCAATTCCAGTCCCAGTCTCAACCAGGAGAACTCTCTGGATTTGCACGGCGCAGTTCTCTCGATAGCAACATCAGCAGTGAAACAGGAGACGCAGACACTACCCAGTGGTGGCTCGTCGGTCTCGCAGAGTATCTACATGAGAATAATCTGCTATAGAAAATCACACCGTCATGATTTGACGAAAGCAATCTGGCTAACATATTCTTTCTGTCCGGATTAGTGCAAGAAGGAGTCACACGAGCGCAACGCGGCACAACTCGAGGCCGAGCGGACACAAGTCATCCGCGGCGTATAAGCTATAAGGCAAAGGCAATACAAGACCGGACTAGACCAGACCAAGGGCAAAAAATGCGCAACACAAGTCGCATCCCATCTGCCTGTCTGCCTATTTGCTTCTCGAACCTTCCTGTCTATCTGTCTGCCTACTTTGCAATGACGCATCCCCGCCAACTTCGTCGCCCGACCTATCTATCCAAACAATCAATTAATTCGCCTCAGGCGAGCTGAGTCGTTCTATGAACTTAGTGGAGGCCTCTATCTTAGGTGCCCACTAGTATAGCGCAGTGGGTTTTGCGATAAGAATACACGAGACACGAAGGGGCCTATTGCCTATGTATCAGACAGAAGGAGTACCTAGCCGATGACGTTGGATGGAAAGCGGAAGATAACACAGCAACTCCTATCCTATCCATACTTTACCCACCATGCCCCTATTTGAAGTTTAGGGGGGGAGACACCATATCACCACTACATCGCATTACCCATCATAAACCTCGATTTTTTTGTTTTTACCAAAGCGTACGGCGTCATCGGACATCACCTTTTACGGAATGACTTGTGCGCCATTTTTGAGACCGCCCAGCTACCTAGGCGCTTGCAGTAGGTAGAAAACAATATGAGTTTCTACACCGGTGGCAGCATCTTGCAACCAAGGAAAACGGGCTTCTTACGATGACTTTCATCGTGTACATAGATCTATCTATTAATCCATCTGCCCATCTTACCTATTTATTAATTTGCTGCCGAATGAGTTGATAGACGTGACTTTGATTTGACTCCTAGGATAGCACTTTCGTCATGAAAGTAGTGAGTGGGGAGAACCTATATTAATATTAGGTTCTTTGCATTGCGTTTGTGACATGTCCTTTCGTTGTAAACTACTTGAGGGTATCAAAATAAGATAACTATATATATACATATGTATATGCACACATACATTAAACATTACAGCCCATCCCAGACCGTCCTCTTTCTCCTTTTTTAACCTTGCTAAGTGTCAAGGTCTTCCTTTTTGACCCGATCTATATCGTTTTCCCTGTTCTCGACTTTCTCATTAACTACAACCTCCTTCTCCCTCTCTTCCACAATCTCGTCTTCTCCTTTCACCTCCCCTACCCACACCCCATCCTCATCATCAACATTAACCTTAACAACACCAACACTCTCCCTGACCCTCTTCCTACCCTCAAGCACCTTCTTCTTCTCAGCAGCCCTACACAATCCCTTCAGTCCCAGGTCACAATCCCCGCACCGTCTACCAACGGGAAGACAAACCGTCTGTCCAAGTCCGACGAGGAGGGTATTGATCTCCCTCCACTTATCCCTCGGCAGCCAACCCTCCAACTTCACCCTCGTATCCTCAGGGTTTTTCGAGCCATTCTTGCCATGCCAGCCCCACAAGTTGGTGATGCGATGGACATGCACGTCAACACCGATCCCTTCCGTCCGATCCCAAGCCGCCGAGAGACAGAGATGCGCCATCTTGGGCCCTACACCGGGCAGCGCTACGAGTCCCTCGATGGTATCCGGTATATCGCTGCCGTGCTTGTCGCGACATATGGCGGCTGCTTGCTGCAGGTATTTCGTCTTGTTGTTGTGGAACCCGACTGCGTAGATCAATTCGTTGAGGAGCGGGGCCGGGCAAGCGAGAATGTTCTCGAGGTTTAGACCGGGAGATGCGTCTGGGGAGTGGGCGGGTAACTCGGTTTGTAAGCGTCGCATGGTGACGGCGTTGACGGTGTCTTTGGTTTGAGACGATAGCATTAGTGCGACGAGGGTCTGGAAGCGCTGGTCCCGTGGTGAGGCGTCGGATAAGGCTAAGCGCTCGCACCCCATTGTGTCGACTGGCGCGTTGGATGCTGCGCCGCCCGGGCTGAAGCGCATTTCTTTTACGACGTTGTAGGTTTCTTCCCAATCTGTTGGCGGAGTGACGGTTAACTCGCCTGTTGATGGGTTCATTGTCTTGCGCGCGGGCTTGCGCTGCTGCTGGCGCTTTGTAGTAGTTGTTGTGGCATTTTTGGTTCTAGATGTAGATGTAGATGTGGATGTAGTAGTAACGGCTTCTTCCGATTTAACCTCTAGCTTCAAGTTGACACCGTCATCATCTAATTCTCCTTTAACCTTCCGAGAAGCCGGTATTGACGCTGCGCCTGCGCGCTTCCTTTTCCGTGACGTGGACAAAGTCTGGTCGGGTATTATGTCTTCGATATCGGGGCTATTTGTCTCGTCATCTTTCTTTTTTGATGCGGCTGTGTTTCCGGAATTATATGCAAACCGAGCGAGTGACGATCGCGTGATCCGTCGCGGTGGTGAGAGTGAGGCGGCCTGCCGCGCTCGTCGCGTCATTGTGTTGATGAGAATGTTGGTCGTGGGCCTTGGTAGATATCTAGATATCTTGTTCATGAAGTAAACGCAGCGCGTAACCCGTGGTGCTGTATCATTGTGTGTTTCCGTATTCTGATGTCGCTTTTGGTGCATTCGAGCACGCACAGCAAGAAAAGCACTTCTTACTTTCCAAAGGATTGCTCCGGCTTGCAGGTTCAGCTGTGCATCAGGAGTACAGTGCAGATGTCAGGGTCTTGCTTATCGCTGCCTGGTCCCTGAATCGTGCTCCACTTAGGTGCTTATGTACTGTAGATTGTTGGTCTAGAATCTTGTCAGAACGCTCGGTGACGTCATTGCCAGGTCCAATGCCTTCGGCGACAGCGAAATCCTGCCACGTACTGGCGATGATTTCGGGGTAGAATGAGGGCTTATTCCCACTCAACGAGTGCGATATACGCGTACATAATACATAGCACGGCTGCAAGTAGTTACCTGTCTCGTGCATGATAGCGCGCGCCCAGAATATGAATATATATCGTTCAAGTTTGTTGTCTAGTTATCCGAGTCGCACAAGTGCACTTATAGCCATCGTATGGACTTCTCGTAATTTCTGTAGTCACCATTTCTATTCGGCTGCCCTTTGAAGCACCTTAGTACATACAGTTGACGCACGATTAGCATAACAGAGGGCTTTCCAACGAAGATGAATTATTATTACTATAGGCTTTTAGTATCTACCAAAGGCAAGGGGCAGTAGAAAGATCTAATTTGTGTATAACAATGCTTCTTCCAAACGCCGTGAAACCAGAATCTTGTAACCAGCAAAAATGCTATAAAATAAACTCCTCACATAGCCAGTGTTTTAATACAGTGTACCCTTCACTAAAACTTTCCTTCTCCGAGCGAACAATGATGGCGGCATGAGAATGCCTCACCTTTTGGATCCAGACCGGATACTTGCGCCAGCCCACCTTATCCAGGTCCGTGATCATCTTGAACTGGGAAGGTGCCAGCGCAAGGGTCGGCAGACGCGGGTGGGACTGACGACGCTCAATATCGATCATGTTGGCGTCTGCGGGATCGAGCTCGCTGTCGAAGCCCTCATCGTCTGAATTGGCCAGGTATGACTGCCTCTGTGAGCTGTTCAAGGTCTCATATGCATCCTCGACTGTCCCTCGGAGCTCGTTTATCCATATCGGCATCCGGTACTTCTCGATTTCTATCCCGGCCAGGCCGTTCTCGTGCTGTTGAATCCGCCGAGTGCTCCGGACCGTCTGGATAACTGAGTTGACCATAAAGGCAGTGACGCCAAGAGGCAGGAAGAGGGCCAGCGCAAGTATAAATGGCCCATTCTTGAGGTAAGATAAACCGCCAGCGACTAGTGAACTACCAGTTGATCTTGGACCATTTGGCTTGAGGGGAGAGACAGGGTTTGCCCCGTCCAGAATAACATCCTCGTAGCCTTTGACGCCGTTGACTTTGATCTTGCTCATATCGGTAAATGGGTCTGTTTTTGAAATCATCGAAGTGTAATGGTTGACGGTCCTGTCATTGACGACGTTCGAGTATAATGTTCGTCGCTTGAATTTCTTCAAGCCTGTCATAAAGATAGAGTCAGGCTCAGCCAAGATGGAGAGAATTGGCCGGCCTGTGTCTCGGAATTTGTCGACAATGAAGAGTTGGCGGCCCGACTCCGATAATGTCCTTGCGCCTAGCTCATTGAAGATATTATCATACCAACCCCGGAGCGGTGTCCGTACGCCGAGATGAGGCGTCGCAAAGGTTGTGAAATTCTATTGCAAGTTAGTGGTCAACCGCACACAGCAAGCTTGGTGCCTTCTCGCATACCATTGGTTCTATTTGATCTAACACCCCTTTCGCATATAAAAGGCCGACGGCATACCGAGCAACTAATCCACCCAATGAGTACCCAGCAATACTGAGTTTGGTGATCTTTCCACCCCTCTTGTGGATGTTATCGAGCTCCTCTTCAATCTCGAGGCACACTCTCTCGCCACCAAGTTCGATGCCATCGTAGGTGAAGCTGCCGCTGTTTCGCTTTGCAACTAAAATATGTAGCTTTTCTGCCGGATAGACCTCTCGCATGGCCTTTGCGACTTGGTTCATATGATTTGGGTTGCCCCATAACTGCATCAATTAGCAAAGGCGACACGTCATATAAACTGAATTGGCAGGGAATATGGCTGGCTGCACAATATCGAGTGAGACATACTCCATGAACCAGGACGCAAAGATGATCTGCAGATAGAATTCCATCATTAACACCCATCATAGAAGAATACCTTGAGTATCAATCAACCAGTCAATCAATCGATGAGCGAGCTTAAGATCAATAGAAAAGGAGGTTATCTATTTGACTCTTAGAGAAAGCAGAACGGAGGTTGTCTCGACTAATATAATCGGCGGTGATTGCGTACGGGGTCAGCCTATTATTATTATCTAGCGCCGATAGTAGCGTTGTTAAGTCCGGCGGGCATGAGAACTGTCCGCGGGCCCGTCTCAGCTCAAAGCCAAGCCGTAAGGTGTGCAATTGCGAGAAGGCGGGCTAACAATGTAATGACAAAAACCAGGGGCAGTGCACCCCATAGATATGTGTCCTCAGCCGTGAGTGGATGATGCTCTATTTATGGGGATGCCTTAACGGGAAGACGTAATAACGAATGCGTTCTGCAGTTGTACTATGTATGTGTAAGAAGACAATTGCTCAGCGATTCGGCCTTTACGGCGCAGCAAAGGAAGACAAGAGATGCCATAAAAAGAGAAAATGCGACGTCTTTGTCTTCCAGCACCATAGTTGGATGGCCTACCAACCTACCTATTTAAGCACTTACCTAGCAAGACTGGACTTGAGCCGTCCGGAAAAGCAGGTCATTTAAATACAAAAAGTAGCTAGGCCCACGTGGAATCCGAATTCCACAGTGGTTAATGTACACCTCAAACATCCGCGCCATTGTATGTAGCAAAGACATGCGACTCATCAGCAAATCACTGTCTTTTTGAGTCGCGAATCACTCGAAAAACAGAGAAACAAACAGGGGTGGTGAGTTGGATAGCTAGACCCTGTACAGCTGCTAGGTTAGGTGAATAATGTTGATTGGTAATATGATGATGAGGCCAGCCAAAGTTGCAGTATAACTTCTATAAATGTCTCCTACCAGTACTATCTATACTTTTGGCAAATGATCTAACCTTAGCCACGACCTTACACCTAGCCTAAGAACTAAGTTAGGTAGGGAAGTATGATTGGTACGTCTATGCAGTTTTCCATGTAACATCACTGGACGGTAAATCTTCGGACTATCCCGAATTTGGCTGCAACAGCTCATCTATGCATGTCATGTCTGTTTGACCTGAACCTTCCCGTCACAAAGAAGTGAAGGAGCTCTCAACATTCTTACTTCTCTCTCACGCCTACACACGTAGTCTTTTCCAAGCTCAGATGCTCAAGTGCTTCATGATCACTCAACCAGCCCAAACCTTACCGCGTTGCCCTTCCATACCTAAATCTTGTGCAAGGCTCTCAGCGAAGTCATCCCTTATCTATCCATACCCTCTCGGGAGATATTAATAGGATAAAGGGGACATTAAATAAAGTGACTGGAATTACTATCCCTCGATATTCCGTTCGTTCTATTCACCATAGATACAGATCTTTTCACCCAGGTCTTCTGTTGAATTCCGCTCTCGCGTAATAAAATACACATTACCATTTCCAATAGTTGCGAGGCTGGCCAAGCTCATGGAAGCAGCCCGCACCCGAACGTTGCTGTATTGTCCTCATTGTTTCGGTGGCCTATGCTCCATCCCCATTCACTTTCTACTTGTCTCTTGTCACCAATCCCTTCTCTATAATGGCGAACACTCTGGCTTCTCTCAAGAGCCTCCCCTGTCCAGCAGGTGATAGCTGTACCGCTTTCCAATGTGTCTTCAGCCACCCCCAGGACAGGCTCGAGAAAACTAATAACAGTAACAACAACAATAACGTCAACAATAAGCCTATTAACGGTCGGGATACGTCAACCACTTCGCGTACCCATCCAGCTGAGGATGCTGAATGTTCAATAGCAGGACAACAGCCTAGGAAGAGGGCCAGACTAGACATAAATGGCACGTCGCCCTCTTCTCGACTACAATCAGAACTGGCAGGCTCTGTAAATAGGGAAGGCGATAAACAAAGAAACGGTAGTTTCGGTAACACTTCCGCAACCATACAAAACGGTGGCTTAACTGCCGTCCTGAAACCTAAATCCCCATTATCTAGCAAGGTGACGAAGCAAACAACTGACCTTCGGACCAAACCTCAACAACCAGTAAATACCACTCCTCATACACCCCCCAATCCGCCACCCGCGAAACTTGTGACTCAACCAAAACAAACTAACAAGGAACCGGAATCCCTGAACCCTCGCCTTTTAAAGAAGGCGCCCGCAACACATGCAACTCGCGTAGCTCTGGTCAAAGCCCTGCACAAGGAACTGCAGCGGCTGAATGATGAATTGAAGAAGACCGCGACGGATAAAGAAAAGAAGCTACTCCTCTCAGACCAAGAGCTTATCGTCAAGACTCTAGATGAAGAGCAAGAAGTGGCAGTAAAGAAAACAGCCATTTACAATACCGCCATCCGAAACCGCATTCTAACATTCAAAAAAATGACTCTCGATAAATGGAAAGAAGAGCGCACGAAGGAGGTAGATGGCGACAATGCCCCCAGCCTGGACCCGAGCGCCGAGGCACCCCTTTCCATCGTTACGGGACTTACCGTCTCGCAAGAAGTTGACTTCCTCTCGCGATATTTCTGTGACTTGAAGAGTCTTGCAGCGCATGGCTTTATATCCAAGATACCCACAGAAGGAGATATCGAGGCCGCTGTGGCAGGCGTCAAAGCTTCCGGCAACAACGAAATTTGTGACCGATGCACCAGGCGATTCCAGGTATTCCCCGGCCGCAGGGAGAGCGATGGTGCTCTAGCATCTAACGGCCCATGCATATACCATCCTGGGAAAGCGTATTATGTGGATAGGGCGCCTGGCACCCGTTCATCTAATCGGGATCGGGAGCGGAAATATAGATGCTGCCAAAGATCTGATGATGATAGCGAGGGTGGCTGTACCACGTCGCCCCTACATGTCTTCAAGACCACGGATTCGCATCGGCTTGCATCTGTTCTCAACTTTGTTGAGACGCCCAATAATCCAAATGTGCCAAAGGACAGGGCCGTGTGCTTTGACTGCGAGATGGGTTATACAGTCTTCGGCCTTGAACTAATTCGACTAACTGCGGTGTCGTGGCCAGAGGGCAATATCCTCCTGGACATCTTGGTTCGGCCGGTTGGGGAGATCTTGGACCTTAACACTCGATACTCCGGGGTGCAACCAGAGGATATGGCTTTGGCTGAGCCGTGTGAAGTTGGGAGTAACCATGAGCCTACCACTATACCGACAACCGATCTTACCGATAAGCCTCGTCGCCGACTAAAAATTGCTCCTTCACCACAGGTTGCGAGAGATATATTCTTCACCATCGTCAGCAACGAAACCGCATTGATTGGCCACGGTCTTGAGAATGATTTAAACGCTTTGCGCATCATCCACCCAGCCTGCGTCGATACTGCCATCCTGTACCCCCACCCGCGGGGTCTGCCCATGCGCAATGGTCTCAAGCTTCTTATGGATAAACATCTCAAACGGAAGATTCAGACAGCCGGGCTACAAGGGCATGACAGTGCGGAGGATGCAAAAGCAGCGGGGGATCTAGTTCGCTTGAAGATTAAGGACGACTGGCAAGAAATGGTCATGAAAGGCTGGAGTGCGCATCAAGATGGAAGCTTGGAGCCCCCTAGTGAAGAGTGGACCATAGTTGGAGGTGCAAAGGTCAAGAAGCGCGGCTTCTGGTAAATTGAGATTGGAGGAGCGTTAAGATTTTCACGTACTCTGCACGATGTTAGGTGCAGCAAACGTATATCTCTCTGCGAGTGCAAGCTGGGCTGGCTAACTGAATGGTCACAAGGATGAGTCCCGTGAAGCCTGGCCCTCATCACACAAGTTGCCGACCAATTCAGATATAGGAAATCAGCTTGATCAAACGAGCAGCCGGGCCAAGAATAGGACGGGGCTGCGAGCGGGATAGATAATTTGGAAGCACCTACCCAAAGCTGGTCACATAAAGCTGGTTTCACCCTAGCTGAGCTCCATGGCTTTGTTCAAGACATATCACTTGAACTACAGAACCTCACATACTTTTTATGCAGATGTTCAGCACTGCTATCTAAAGGCTTTGTTCTGACGGTGGGCAAGGTGGATAGGGGATCAATCATGGGGTCTCATAATCAAACATCTGGCGATAGGTAGTAATAGCGCCTGGAAGTTTATGGGAATACCAACACTGAAAAACAACATTTAAGCTTTTGCTTTTCTCTCCACGTGATAGTAGCACATATTAATCGTAATCCCGAGTGGAGAAACGGGCAGTATCTTGCTAATGTACATAAGGGGTGTTCTTCTCTTTCAGTTCTGCTGGTTTCTAATGTCCACCCTGAGTAAGTTCACACCCCCATATTCCAGTATTTAGTTTTTCTTTTCGCATTCCATCTTTACGCCCTTCCAACCGACAACAAGAAGTTTGAGCCGCCGCCACCACCGTTTTGGGTCTTGCTCGTGGGCAGGTACGAGACGTTAGGGTTCGTGGCAAGGGTCTGGGCGATCTCGCGAGAGGCTTCGATCTTACGGATCTGGATGAGGCCGTCGCCGTGGCGGGCGATGGCACGCGAGATGGTCTCGGCGGACTCGGCCTCACCTTCGGCGCGGATGACGTTGGCCTGGCGTTCCTGCTCAGCCTTCTCGACGATGAAGCGGGCGCGCTCAGCGTCCTGCTGCGCGATCTGCTTCTGCTCAACGGCCTTAGTGAACTCCTTGCCGAAGGTCATGTGCGTGATGGACACGTCCTCGAGGGCGATGTTAAACTCGGCTGCGCGCTTGGTCAGGTCGGCTTGGATTCGCTGCGATACGGCTTCACGCTGCGTGATCAGCTCTGCGGCGTCAAATTGGGCGACGATCGACTTAAGCACTTCGTTTCCGATGGAGGGGAGTACACGCTCGTCATAGTCGGTGCCGAGGTTCTGGATAGAGAGACATAATGTTAGTGGGTATTATAGAAGAGAAACGGAATTAGATAGCTGAAGAACACAGCACGACCATCTACACAAGACTATACAGATCCGGAAGAGTAGGAATAAGATCATACCTGATAAATCTTAGGCAGGGCCTTGACCTCAGGCCTGTGCAAGACTCTGAGCGTCAAGCTGACCATCTGCAAATCCTTACTTCCCGTCGTCGTGGCGATGTTCCTGGGCTTTGTCCGCACGTCGAAGTGGATGCTGCGCTGTAGCCATGGGACCAGGAAATGTGTGCCCTCGTTGATAACTCCTTCCTTTACACCCTGTAGACGATCGAATATGACGGCTCGTGTTCCTCCTCGGACATCGTAGATGCTGGACTGGACGAGGCCGGCACCGATGAGGGCCGGGATAGCGAACCGCGACGCTGACCTGACTATGGGGTCCATTTTTGTCTTGATTGTGTCTTTTATTAATCCAACTCTTTTCTCGGTCTCTTCAAAGATACGAGGGACGACCCTTATACTCAGAGAATAATCAGTTTTCGAGGTCCTTGGCGTTGGCACTGTTGCTAGATGAAGATGGAACGGCCGGGGAAAGTGAAGCTCCTACTCAACCTGAGTAGGAAGGAAAAGCAACCAATGATGATGTCGCATTAGACTATTAGAGTGCGGTCGAGTCCCCACCCAAGCTACTGCTATGTTTCCAGGCTATCCACTGAAATTTGCGCCCGCTGCACTGTGACGGGTTAACTTTTTGGCGGGTCGTGCCAGCTGAGAATGGTTGGAACTAGACGGGAGCTTTCCACTGTAAAGCGCTAAACCACTTTCAGACAGGTTGCTGGCTTAAGCCGGTAACCATCTTCAATTTCGACATTCGCGATTTCAACCGACCCGGACCCATTCCTTCCCTTCCGACCTTTCGCTAGACTTTCCACCTCAGTTGACTATCAAACCACAAAGTCAATTGCACCCTACACATTACGATGCGCCCTACTCAAGCACTCCGTGGCGGTGGCGGCGATGTCCCCCTAGGCAGATTTGGAAAGTGAGTATACCCCGAATGACCTGCGGCTTTTGTTTGACCCAAGAACGTCATTACTATGATCGGGTTTATTTGCAGTAAAGGAGGATGTGATACTGACAATTGGACTACAGGTACCTCGGTGGCTGGGGTAACTTCGGTCAGTGCATCTAATCTCCTCCCTTGATATCACAGCGAAGTCTATCGATGCAATCGCAAAACAAGCGGTCAGGGCTGCTTCGGGACCAGAAAGAACCGGGGATATATGAGAACGAGGGAAAAAAAACTGGCCATCTAAGGAGAATTGCTAGGAAGATACGAGACGGAACTGCAAGAGCGAGCAAAAGTCCACAATGGCGAACACGAAGCTAACGAGTCGGATATACAGGCGGCCCCAAGCAGAAAGGCATCATCACCTACTCCCTCAGCCCCAACAGACAGAACCCGTTTGCTGGTGCCCTCAACGACGCCATCTTCAACACCTGGCGTCGGTTCAGCGCACAGGTCCTCTACGTTGCGCCTCCTTTCATCGCCTTCTACTACGCCATGTCCTGGGCCACCGAGAGGTATGCAGGAACCAGCCATGCACACCACCAAAGTCATGACCTACAATGCTTGAAATTATAACATAGGCTAGAGAAACATCGATTCTGACTACTTTCTCACAGAAACCACTACCTCAACTCCAAGGCCGGCCGCGCCGAGTTCGGTGGGGAGGAATAAAGGGGTGCAAGTTGGTTGATAAGGAATACCCCCTGTGCTTCGTGTAGACAACAACCTTCTGTATATCAATAGACTGGCGTGGAAATCAGCGCAAAATGATAAATTGAGTCTCCTTTGTCGACCTTATTCCAACTTTGCATTGAACAACTTGTTCGAGACTGGGGTTGCCTCGAAAATCATCTCCGGAATCCGTGGTTACAGCCGAGTGCCGTGTGAGGATGTATTTATTGCCTCTGGTGAGGAGATTGCCTTCTCAATTCGTGTATGGAACTTCTATTCGGCGAGGCGCAACTAGATGCAGTGCTTAATTATCATAAACTTAAGCTTAACACATAGGGTATAAGGTATGCTGTAGAGCTACTAAGGTTCAACGACTGATTCTAAGCTTATTCGCTCTCATGCAAGCGTTATAATATTAAGCAAACAACAAGCTGCAAGGCCATGCGTATTTCAGTTCTTAGACTGAAATTAAATAGTTTAATTGAAAAACAAATCCGAATGCTTAATATGTCATTATTACTTGGGGTTGTCAATAATTTAGAAGTCAGATAGTGACGTCTCTGCACGCTGTGTTCTTTGGCCGTAAGTACATAGTGCGGCAATACTTCGGAAAATCTCGCGGCAGGTCGCCGAGAACGATCTTGAAACTGGAAACAACCTCAAGCCAACTACATCAACGCCATTGCACAACAACCACCCGTTCTCAGATTGCCATCATGGCTTCCAAAGTGGTAGCGAAAGCTGCAGGAGTCGTCGTGCCCCTCAGCCAGGTTCGTATTTTCTCATTCACGCCCAAATAGCTCCGCCAATGCCTCATTCTCAACACCATTCTGCCGATCGTCCGACTTGCACTCCGAATTCGCCTCATACCATACACATACAATCGAACCGCCGTCCTTTTCACAAGCATCAGCTGACATGAGGATAATATAAAAACAGAAACAAACCCTCGAGTCAACAGGCATCTGGGACCGCGTCCGCCGCCTCTTCGCTGTCGACCCGAACCGCTCCTCAGGCGTGCCATTGAACCCATACTTCCGGAACCCTACCCCCGGCGCTCTTGACCCTTTAATCTACGACGACCCCGTCACTCTACCCTCTGGAGACATCGCCGACAACCCTTACTGGAAGCGAGACGTTCGGCGCGCTTATCCCAAGCTTAGCTTCGTGAACCAGGGCGATGCGGTGGCTTTGTTGAGCGTCGGAAGCGCGGCCGCGCCGAAGCAGGAATTGATCGGTGATGCGGGCGCCAAGCAGCTCGTTGCTGCGACTGAGGAAGGGAATGCGGGAGGGCTCGCGGCTTATTTCGAGAAGAAGGCTAGTGCGGCTCTGGCGGCTCAGGATTTGTTGGTTGATGGACTCCCGCCGCTACCCAGCGGGCAGAGACAGAGGGATAGCACAGATGGACAGTGGGAGGCATATAAGTATGGCTTGGCGGAAGAGAATTCCTACTCTGAAGAGTGAGTTATTTCCCCCCCTCCTTTGCCTTCGGTTTCCTATGAGGATGAGTGTGTGCATGTTGAGCATGCTGGCTGGGTAGATTACGGGCCTGCGTATCCATAGGTCCTGGTTTGATTTAATTTGCTAATGCTCTATGCGTGTTTCCAGTTACCCTTGCCGAAACTTCAAATAGAGGATTGGGCGTGTAAGAAAAGAGGCTGAATCAATCAAATCACATTGTACATATGAAAAACTACTGTTTTCACACACACACACATCCTAGATTCCCTAGAACTCGACTACTATTTGCAAACAATCAACCGGCATTCTTTGTGTCATCACCATCATCATTTTATTCCCAGAAGCTAGTATCGTTTTAGTAACCACGTGAAGAGTCGTCTCTCTCAAAGCCGGAGACTCTTATTTTAACAATGAGCTATCGAAGAGACCACCATACCTGAGGGGCGATGCTGTGAACTCGATAATCTCGAGTTGTTTATACCTAGATCTCCACCTGAGGCTGTATCTTGCCAACATCCTCAATATTCTCATTCTTGGTCGAACCACCAGGCGCAGGAGTGACGCTATGGCTCGATATCCCCTCTCCGATAGCCTTCTCTATAATCTTCAGCTTCCCGTGTGTGCCCTTCATCCGACTGTCGAAATCATTGACTGCCTCGTCGTCGTTCTGGAAGGATATTGTCCCGGGCTCTACTAGGCCGTAGAGGAGTTCTAGGTTCTTCTCCAGACGCGGGTTGCTGTGGATAGGGGGGAGTGGTGTGTATCCGGCTGCTGAAGCCGGTTCTGAATCTGATGTGTTTTCTGTGGTGGTTGTTCCAGTTTCTGGTTCTGGTTCTGGTTCTTTGCTCTCACTTTCACCCTCAGGCTCAGTCTTCTTATTCTCCCCCCCCCCACTTGTAGTTCCCGTTGACGTTGATTTTGTTGCTGTGGCTCCTTGCTCCCTCTGCTGCCGCAACAGCTGCTGATACTTGGGTATCCGGTTCGCCCAGACAACGGCCTTGCTCTGCAGACGTCCGGCCTCGACGAATTTCTCGAAGCCCTTCCTCAACCCCAGAGAGTACCCCTCTATGCGACCGGCCTCGGCCCCGTCTTTGAGGCCTTCCTCGTAACCTTGCTTATAGTACTCCTCCTCAAGGTTGAGGATGTCATCGAAGGGGTCGTCTGAGCTCATGGTGGTGAATGGAGATATTCAGGAGGATATAAGGAAGTAAGGGTTTGGTTAATGGGTGATAGATAAAGTGCGAGTCTTATGAGTTTGAGGTTTAATTCCTCTTTTTCTGGGTCGCTCGGTGAGTAGGTAAGTATGTATGATAAGAAAGGTGAAGCAGATTATGATGTCGCTGAGAACAGTCTTAGACGGGAGGGCTATATTGAATATTTTCCTAGTATAGCTCCCAGTATGGCAGGTTAAATAATTGCTTCGTTTGAGAATGCGATCCCTATTATCACGAGCCGATTAAGAGCTTCGTTTATCCTGCAACGTATTAAGGTTTGCTTTATAATATTTCAGGATGCGATTCATCTTTTAATGGAGAATGGAGGGGCAATTGCTGGCTCGAAGATTGCAGGTTATTTACTTACTTAATCTACTCGGCTAGCCTGATTAGGTACTTTTCTTTTAGTTTGTTAGAATAATGTCTATAACTAAGGGCCTGTTTACTTTGCATTTGGCTTATGGATTATGGTACATTGAGAGACTGCCTTGGCATTGCTAGCGTAGTTGTGCCCTTGAATAATCCGATCAGGCCTTGGCAAGATAAACGTCTTGAGAG
>Ga0247782_1000308_pt1 | contig 45932 bp, 28 predicted proteins | sample UWRJL019104C5_FD_179928 | JGI IMG/M metagenome (GOLD analysis project Ga0247782, IMG submission 179928) | Plant litter microbial communities from Arlington Agricultural Research Station in Wisconsin, United States - UWRJ-L019-104C-5 | ecosystem: Environmental > Terrestrial > Plant litter >...
TGCAAGCTATACTTTAAAATTAATAAAACTATTAATAAGTAGTATAATAAACTATAAAGTATTAAAAAGTTTGCTTTTTTATTAATTAAGCAAAACTTATAAACTTAGTATAAGTAGTTAATTAAGTTTATAAAAAGTATACTAAAAAACTTTATTATATAAGTGCAAGTATAAAAATTAATAGTATTTAAAGCAGTTAATAAAAAACTAAGCAATTTAAAGTTATTAAAAGCTTTATTTTTTAACTTTAAGGTTATATTTAAAACTTTATTATTAAAATAAACTATAGCTTATAAAATAACGCATTAAAAAAAGCTAAGTTAAAATATAGTAACTTTTATAAATATTGCTAATAGTTTTTATTAACATGCTATAACCTATACTTTTATAATTAGTAAAAAGCTTATTAAAAAGGCCTTTTTTACTTATAACTTTAAAAGGTTAAATAATAGAAATAAAAAAAACATACCTTTTCTTTATAAAAACTTAGCGCTTTTAAAAAAAGGCTTATAAAGTAGAGGCTAAGAAGGTTAAAAAAGAGGCAAGGGCCGCAACAAAAGCTAAGAAAGCTTAAATACTAATAAAAGACCTAAAGCTAATACTACTACTTATAAAGCTTGCTTAAAGCTATACTTACTTATAAAGTATTAGTATATTTTTTTTAATATAATAGCTAACTAGTAAAAGCTTATAATAAACATAAAGCAGTAAATTAATTAAAATTTTAAAAAAAAGCTTAAGCTAGCTAAAAAGGTAAAGCAAGCAAAAAAAAAACAAGCAAAACAAAAAGTTAATAAGCTTTAAAATTAACTTTTAAAAAAGATTATAAGTTTTTTACTAATAGCATAAAAGTTAATATTTACTGCTAAATAAAGCAAATACTTTTTAAAAAACTTTATAATTTTTAACTTAAAAGCAACCTTTTATATATTTAATAAAATAGCTTATTTTTTTAACTTTAAAAAGGCAACAAAAAGTAACTTTATAATAGCAAAAAACTTAGTAGTTATAGTACTAAGATATAAAAAAGTTAACATTAATATATAAGGCCTAAAAGGTTTTATAATTATAAGGCTAAAAAATATAGCTTATTGTTAAGACTTTTTAATAAACATTGTTTTTTTATAGCAACTTTAAAGCTATAGCTTTTAGTAAAATATAAAGCTTACGCTATTAGTTTTAAAAAAGCAAAAAAGCAATAAAAAAATATACAGACTTTAAAATAGGCTTAGCTAATATGTTTTTAAACATTTGCTTTTTTATTTTTTTAAAAAAGTATTTTATACAAAAAAAAACCGCTTTAATAATTATATAAAGAAGAGGCTATTATAAGCTAACCTTATAAGTTAGCACTTTTGTTTAAGCTACTTAGGCTTAAAATTGCTAAAGCAAGTTATGCAATACTTTAAAAAAATAAAAATTAAAATATTTTTTAAAACTAAAATTAAAACTAATAACTATAAGGCCTACGCCTTAGCTAAAATAAAATAGCAAGTTTAGCAAGAGCTAAAAAAGCGCTTTTATAAGCTAAAGATTTAAATAGTTATTAATTTTTATAATTTTAAAAAAACAACCTACTTAAACAATTTAGCAATACTTATAACTAACTATTATTTAAGATATATATAAAATTACTACTTTAAAAATAAAAAAACTAAAAGTATAGTTAAAGTGCTAACTTGCTTAGTTAAGCATATTTATAACTTTTATAATATAAAAGTAAAAGTAATTAAGTATAATAATAAGGTTTTTTAGTATAAAAACAAGCTTAAAAGGATACGCAAAGCTTTTTTAAATTATATAATTTGCTTTAAGCTTTTTGCTGCTAATATATAAGGCTAAAACAAAGGCGCAAAGCGTTTAAAAGGTGTAATAAAAAAAAAAGCCTGCGCTATAAAAATAAGGTCAAAACTGCTTAATATATTATAGCTTAAGTTTTTTAAGATAGCTGTTTACTTATATAATAAAATCTCTAAGTATATTAATAACTAGTAGTCCTTTTATAAGCGTTTTTATACTTATTTTATAAAAAAAAAAGGGCTAATAAGAAGCAAAAAGCTAAAGCTAGCATACTTTTGCAAAATAAGCATTAAAGCTTACGCAATAAAAGCATTAAGCTAACTTAAAAAAAACTATTTTAATAAACTTTACTTAAAAGCTTAAATAAGCTACTTTGTTAGCTATAATTTAATTAATATTTACTAAGTATAAAACCTTATAATAAAAGAGGTAAAATTAACTTATAATATAATTTTTAATAAAAAGTTTAAATATAGCAATATTATAATTGCTAAAAACTATATTAAAGCTATTTTAAATAAAGCTTTTACTACATTAATAAGCAAGCAAAATAAGCTTAAAACGTGCAAAAAGACTATAAATATATATTTTTAGTTAAATAAAAAGGTTATGCTATTTATATTAAAAAAAAGTAAACAAAAAGTTAAAAAGTTTTAAAATTAAAATATAGCTAAGTTAACTTAAAAAACTAATTATTTTATAAAGTGCTTATAAGGTAGCAGCAACGCTAGCTTTTTAACTTTTTTTAATTTTTTAATGCTAACTGCTTTTTTTTTAGCTTATATTATAAATGCTAATTTAAAAAATAAGCGCTCTGCTTATAAAGTGTTAACTATAGCTGCTTTAAGATATTTAGCTTATAATATAAATGCTAATCTAAAAAATAAGCGCTTTGCTTATAAGGTGTTAATTATAGCTGCTTTAAAATATAAGAGCAAAAAAAACCTTTTTGCTTTTTATACTAAAGTTAATTATTAACAAAGATGCTAAAAAGCTATGTTTAATATAGAACGCTTAAGTATTGTAATTAAAAGTTTTTATAGCAAGCTAGTAAGTAAAAAAAATATAAAAAAGCAGCTAAACAAGCTAGTAAACAAAGTGCAACTATATTTGCTTAATGCTAGTAAGTATTAAAAAAAGCTTAACAAGCAAATCTTTAAAAAAAATAAAGTATATAAACATAAGTTACTTTTAATACTACACACTTATAAAGACTTAAATAACTACTTTATAAAAAAAAGTTTTTTTAAAGCTAAAAAGGTTTACTTATAAAGCTATAAAAAAATAAACTTATAAAATAAAGTAAACTAAAAAGTTATAAATAACTACTTTATTTTAAAGTATATATAGGTTTATACTTATAAGTTTAATAAGCATAAGTACTTTACTAAGTGTAAAGCTAGGCTAGTAATATATAATAACTAATAGTTTACTAGTAGCACTAAAAAAACATATGTTTTAATATTAACTAAAAGGTTATTTAAAACTTTTATTATTATTGCAGCCTGCTTTAACTTAAAATTAAAATAGTTTAATATAGTTAATACCTTTATTAATGCTAAACTTAAAAAAAAAGTATATATAAAAATATTACTAAGCTATATAAAAGCTAAAACTATTTTAAAGCTAAATAAAGCACTTTATAAACTATAAAAATTACTTTTACTTTAGCAAAAAAAGCTTACTTTAATACTTATATTAATAAGCTTTAAACTAGTTTTATATAAGCTTTATTGCTTTAGCAAAAATAAAATACTTATTTTTATTTATGTTAACAATATAGTGCTTATATATTATAAAAAAGATATACAACAAGCTATTAGCGCTATATAGTAATTAGCTACTTGCTATAAACTAACTAGTAATAAAAACTTTTAATAGTTTTTAAGCATAAAAGTAATTAAAAATTGCTTAAAACAAAAGATCTAGCTTTTGCAAGCCTTATATATTAAAAAAATTAGCAAGCTAACATAGCAAAAAAGTTTAAAAAGCAATACGCCTTTTTAAAGCTAAAAGTTGCGCTTATATAAAAGGTTAGCTATTTATTAAAAAATATATTTTTACTAGCGCAAAATAGGGTTTATAATATATACTGCAGTTATAACTTAGCTTAATATTGCTTTTGCAGCTTTTAAGCTATTATAATTTAATATAAATCCTAAGCTAAAACATTATAAAAAAGCTAATAAAGTGTTAAGCTATTTAGCAAAAATATAATACCTATGTTTTAAGCTTAAAAAAAGCAACAGCCTTATTATTATAAGCAATTTTTTTTTTGCTAACAACTTAAGCAATTAAAAAAGCTTGCAAGCTTATATAATAGTACTATTTAAAAAAGTTATAAGGTAGCAAGCTAATAAGCAAAATATAGTTATTACTTTTATAACTAAAGTAAAGTTACTAGCTTTATTATAAGCAGCAAAAAAAGCAATGTTTATTAGTTAACTTATTAAAAAACTTAGTATTAGCTTTAATAAAAATTATATTATTATTTACTATAATAATAAGCAAATAATTAGCTTAGTTATAAAAAAAATAGCTATATTAAAAATTAAACTATATTATATTAATATATATAATTATTAGTTGCGCTAAGAGGTTAAAAAGCAAACAATATAAGTAAAATATATGCTATTTAATAAAATAATTGCAAATAGGCTTACTAAGCCGCTACTAGCTATAAAATAAAATTGTTTTCTAAAGCAATTAAATATAACTAACTTTAAAAAAACTTTAAAAGCAAAAAGGTTAGCAAACTTAAGTAATAAAAATATATTAGCTTAAGAAAACTTTTTGCAAGGCAGCAAAGTATATTAATAAGCAAATTAGCAATATTTTGCTTATAAAAAAGGCAAGCTGTTGCACTTTTTACTTTTAAAGCGGCCAAATAGCAAAAAACTAAATAAAATAAATTATATATTGCAGTAAAAGCATTTTAAAACCTAGCAAACTACCTAGTATAAGCAATTTTTTAATATTAACAAGGTTAGCAAGCTAAAATTAAGTAGTTTTTTAACTATTTAGCAATATTAAAAGCATTTAGAGCAGAAAACAAAGCGTTTTTACCTTAAGGAGGTGTGTTAAAATAACGCCAAGGGGTGCAGCCACTAAAAGTGGTAAGGACAAAGCACTAGGGCTACCTAAAGGGTGGGCCTTCTTAGCTTCTAAGCCCTACATAGTAAATTGTATAAAAACTTAAGAAACAGAGAATAAGCGGTTAACAAAAATACACATTACAACATTATAATCAATTAATCCTACGTTATTCGTACAGTAATTACAGTAATATCTCGCTTAATTCTAACAATTGCCTCTAAGTACACGCAATTGCTCAATAGAGTCACTCGTTATCATGTAAATGAAACACTAGAGCCCTGACCTCAATACTCTCCCTCTGTGGTTGACTCCCATGCCTTTCATTCACAAACGCTGTATGTGGCGCCCTCCGCGCCCTACCGTCCGTCTTTGAATCAAAACACTTGATTAGCAACACCTCCTCAGATGTCTGCTGATAAAGATAGTACCACTTGTGCTCCAAACTAGGCCTCACAGAAAACATCTTCCCGTCTTCAGCAGGGGTATGCGTTGGGCTGTCGTTTACTCCCCTTTCGTAACTCAGCCTGATTGGGACGAGATCAGACTCACGGACGGACTTGGCATCTGCAACCCACAGCGGATCTTTTAGTATAATTTTGATGGGTCGCTAGACGTTGATTATTTGGTAACGTCCTCGTAGGAGAGTGGGGGCTTCGTTGGGCAAATGAATAGACACACGTCTAGGACTAGCAACGTAGGATGTGTCCACATGAACTCGGTAAAGAGGTCCACGAGAAGTAACGCGCTTGGTGATATTGGGGGCCATGCAGGCCTCGATTGGTTTTCGGACCGTGTGGCCACAGATGACAACTTTATCAGCTCCAGTTCTACATCTATTATGAACTAATGTACTGTGAACCTGTTGGGGCTTTGCATACTTACACCTTTTTCAGGATCGTACTATAAGGTGGGTATGCATTGTGAGTCTATACACTACGCATGTTGGTTTACCTCGCATTAGGTAATTACTCAAAAGGGAAGCTGTGAGGGTGTTTAGATCAGCACGTGCTGCAATTGGACATGAGAAACAGCGATTGGCTCCATAGAATCCTGCCCTCACAACGTCGTATCAATAGTATGATGAGCATCACGACCACCAACAGGTCAAATACCTAGACAACCAGAAGAAATAGGCATCCCAGAGAGAGATCAGCACTTTGTACACAATATCAACAGTAACACTCAGGGATTATGTCGCAGTAAATACTTGCTAGAACTTAGCTGAGGCAGAAAGGCCAGGTCGACTCGTCGAGGGGACGTCGTTGCCGGGGCTCTTGGGTTGCCTCGCCACGTATCACATTCTTAACATCTGTACAGAATATCTTGACCAGCGGAGGCATAATACCCCCAGTCCGAAATGCGACCAAGTGCAAGAGCCAATTATATGCATTATACGTAGGGGAAATAAGTGCTGGTATCCTGCAAGGCCTACTGTGATAAGATTCATAGGCAAAAGAAGAGAAGTATGTATTTGTACCTACTATGTATGCACCTAGGTTTAGAAGGTTGTTTTAGGTCGCTCGCTCTCCTCCCTACTGGTCGACACGAGGTCGTGGGACAAGTGAGCAGTGCACACAACTTTCTATGCGGATCCTAGGCAATCATTAACAGCAAACCACTACCTTGGTTAATTAATATGTTTCACTTCATATTTCCAGTAATACCGCCCCTGTTCCTTGTTTCCTGTTCCAAATGTACTTTATCTAGACGGACCTTCCAATCATCTATCCCACCTCACGCTGGGTAGCTCGCATCGCGGAGTCCAATCTCAGGCCGGCCTACCAGCAGGCAGACAGGCAGACAAAGCATAAGTCATGGCATCATACAATGGCCACAGGCCGTATACCGCGTCCGAAATCCACCTCGCACTCCTCCGCCCGGCGATTCTACAAATCCTGCGCGCCCAGGGCTACTACGCCTCGACGCCCAGCACGATAGATAGCCTGACGGAGCTCGCGGCCATTACATCTACACAATCTCGAAGCGGGCCGCGCAACACGCGACCCTGAACAACTACCTAGGGCCGCCGGGAACACCCGACGTGGTCGACGTGCGCATGGCTCTAGAGGAATGCGGCGCCCTATGCCCTAGTAGTCCCACCCCGGCGCCTCCGCCCATCCCGCGCCGGAAGAGCCGCCACCTCGAAAACCATGATGGCACAGCAGCGGGGGAAGATGAACATGGAGGCGAGTACGATGACGAGGTCTAAGATACGCGCGGCGTCGACGAGTTCATCCGCTGGGCTATGGGTCGCAAGAACCAGCGCATACGCAAGGTCGCCGGTGTTGTCGCCGCGCCGAGCGCCATAGCCGCGGACGTCGAGGGAGAAGAAGGCGCAATTGAAGAGGCTAGACCTACAGACTACCTAGACGGTGGGATCCTTCTTCCCCCCTCTCTCTTTGTTCCCTCTGACATCTCAATCTCTATCCCCATTCTTAACACTGTTCTGTTACTATCTGTCCATGGTATACTGACTGTATCGCTTTCTTTCCTGTATAGCACTTCGCGAAAACACAACAAGACGGACCAAGACTCCGAATACGCCGGAACGATCCTCGGCCGCCCCATCGACCACGGCGAGGTGCCCATAGAAGGCGGTCCCGACACGAGCCTCGCAGCCTGGGCGGCCAGGATGCGAGAGGCTACAACGAAAATGATTCTCGACCCCCTAGCTCTGGGCTTAGTTTGCTCGTAGACGAGGATGTCGCGATGGTGGATTTCGAATAAAAGGGAGTCGACGCGGAATCATTCTTAGATTCTGAATGGGTATGGTTAACCGTACCGAACCGATAAACCAGCAAGTACCTTGTTACGTGTTTGAGGTGCATGTTGGATGGATGAGTGGTGGAATATCTATTCTCAGTCAAGCTGGGAGACTGGATTGAGAGGCGTCACGGCGTGTGGGGAAGAGAGAAGAGAAGGGAAGAAGAGAGGGCAAGTCGGAGAATTTGATCCATTGGGGATTACATGTGCAAGGGAATCAGAAAGAGTGAGGAGATATTTAAGTTGGTTGGAAGGTTGTGGACTGGTTAGACTAGCTGACTTTTTCTACGATACCCGATTTCCTCCTTTTTTCCCCCCTCCTTTTCTACTTCGTTAGCTTCTCCGATCAGCCCATAACTAACAAAAGAGCAGAAGAGAGAGCGAGGAGAGGAGAGGTAATTTTTGCATACTCATAAATAGCAAGGCGTTAAAGTGGTTTTATAAAAATGGTTGTCCTTACAGCTTCGAGGCCGACACACCTACGTTAGGGTAATTACTAGGTTATGTTTCCTAGATAGGCCAGACGTTTGAGTGTGTACAGAACCGAAGAGACCCTAACCAGACGAAGGCAAGCAACAGCAACGAACGAATTCTCACCTCTGCATTCGTGACCTAATGTGTTAGATCGTAGGCATATAGACACGTAGGCCGGTGTACCGGGTGACAGACAGTCAAGGGAAGCAAAACCGCAAAACCGCAGTTGCAAAGACAACGTTATGATTCAATGCTCAATCATATGCAGAACGAATAGACAAGTTTCAATCACCCACATGTAACACTCATTATACATTGGTCTAACTTAACACATACTTCGTGCATCATGCATTGGATCCAGATATGTGTACACAGACGACTGGAAGCATTGTGGAGCATCTTATTATATGTTAACCTCACCTCAAGCTCCTCTAATACGGGTAGCAAGTGAATATTTTTTGTTCTCTCAAATCCCAGCTTCCTAAATCCTCTTAAGATCCATAATTACACAGAAGAGAAGATAATCATACTACAAAAGGCTTGCCTCAAAGTTTATTCTTATCCAAATCTGGCCCCGTAATACAGAATTTTTCAAGGGCCACCAATTAAGCAAAGATAGACATTGCAGTTGGGTATCGCCAAATCAAGTGCTTGCACAAATTCCAAATCTTTCAACATGTCGTGATAGGGTATGCAAAAAATTGTCTGCGCCCTTTACATAACCGTACATTTCTTCTCTTTAATGTGGGCGGGTAAGGCATCTGATAATACGATGATATCCGTCCAACCTGCGGAATAGTCTGCTTCTTGCTCCTTCGTTTTCATCTTGCGCCCAGTCCATCCCCTCTCCCTGGCATCTTGAAGGGTTTTTAGCGCACCCCGGCGGGCCCGCTCGGACATCGATGCACACTAGTATAGGGACGTAAAAACAGTTGAGAGGAGAGGGTAGCTGGAACGCTGGGCCTTGTAGGGTCGGCCCTAGGTTCATGGCGATTTCCAAGGCTCGTCATGGTTTCCAGCCGCTCTACCGTCGGTCGATCCAAGGGATTACCAGGCACCGGGCGCCTCGGAAATACTATTCATCGACGATCACAAGACTTCGGAGGAAAAGGCTGACAAGGGATGGAAATCAATTTGCTGAAAATCTGCAGGTGAGGAGTAAAAGAAAGGAAATTCTACAATACAGGCAGTGTGTGGCAATTTACTTGTACAGAGGGCAGGCCAGGCGACTCCAGGTCAATGGTGAATGGGCTCAATGGCAACTGCATTAATAAGGGCCTTCGAGTGAGGCCATTTGCATGTGGCATGTTATGGATGGCTCTGATTAGATACATCCTGTGCTATTGGGCTGGCCTGAGCCTGCACCTGTTGTAACTACATTGCCTTCCCTTCCAGCTGCTATCTCACGAAGACGGCGTTTCATCCATTCTGACCACGCAATTTGCCGTTCCGTCTTGCACACTTGTTCGAAAGTATTCTCATCTGCACCATAATCAAGGAGCAATCTTATTGTATCAAGGCATTCCTGAGTTTCTGTTGGGATCCGAAGTGGAACACGATTCCGACTTGAATCTTCGACGAGATTAAGAACCGATTCAACCGCGTCTCCATCTCTCGTCAAGTGTTCTTCTAAGTGCCAATACAAGGGAGTGAAGCCATTGTTATACCGGAAGTTTACATCTGCACCGTGGCTGAGAAGGACGTTTAATTTTTCTATGGTCCTGTTCTGCTGAAACTTGAACATAACAGATCGCACGGCCAGCTGCAGTGGTGTAAGGCCACCGTTAACTCTTGCGTCCACATCAGCCCCATGATTTATAAGGATCTCTGGTATTATCCGACCCTGAGCACGATGCAGCAGCGATGTACCACCGAAGTAAAGCCAGGCGTCAGTATTCGTGAAAGTCCAATTTACGAAGTCAGGATTTTGCTGCAGGAGCGTCTCTAATATGGGTATAAGTCTTTCTTCAGCCTCCTCGACGATCATTGGGAGCAAAGTGCGCCCGTAAAAAGTCAAGTCATTTAGAGCCTGTCCCTTGCTTAGCAACAGCTTCCCGGTGTCATTATGCCCGTTGAGAGCCGCTGCCCATAAGGGAGCTACCATAAAACGAGTGCCATCGTTTTCACTAACGTAGTACCCGGGCGACGCATCAGGCGCAAAGAACCGGAGTCCAGAAATTGGGGGTTTAGAGCAATGGTTTTGCTCGCTGGAGGGAATTACACTCGCTGTAAGTTCGTTGAGACCGAGAAACGAATACATTGCCAGCTGTGTGAAATTTGATGGCGCGTATATACGCCAGTCGCACCCAACACTGCGCTCGTCCCTCCAATTATAGCCTTTGGGTTGAAAGATCCGTCTTGTAGAGTTCGACTTAAAAAGATTCCCACCAAGCCAGACCCAGGGCCCGACTTCATTGACGTCGCATAATTTGATGACCTGCTCACTCCTGGCAAGCTCGTTGTCACCGGCTTGACGCAGATGTAAATCCCAGAATAAACTGGCGTAATCCAAGAATTTGAAGGCCCCTGGTGGTGCAGCCCGTCTTTTGAGCCTGTTATAAGTCTTTCCTCCGTTAAACTTGGTTGTCTCGACTAGAAAAAGCTGCTTCATATCCCGTCCATGTGCTCTCATTTCGTCAAAGTTCAGGTAGGAAGCACAGCATAAAAACAGAGTTTTATGAGCTTCTTGCATAGTTATTGAGCGCTGGAATCTCGATTCGTCAACAGCTGCACTTTTTGTACGCGCTAGTAGGAATTCTCGAGCAGTTTGATGGATGAAGTACGCCTTTCCACCGTACACGGACACGAATAGGCCACACCATTCGCGGATGCGAGAGCAAAATATCTGTTCCGATTCCAGGTCGAGGTCAAGTAGCGAAGACGAATCAGCTTCAGTATACACCGCCTCGTTCAGTTCGCCAACCGTCAGAGCCCGCTGAGCTGCTAATAAGATTTGAAGGAGTCTTCTTGCCATCTTCGGATTCGACGACCTTGCTAGTAGTTTCTCGTATGCTTCTTCCACGGTGCCTGGAAGTTTCTCGAGGGCTGCCCCGATCCCTCTTTCCGTTAACTTGACATCTTTTCTTACTGCGACTTTGAGGTAGTCCATCACAAGATAAAGCCAGAGATAGGTACGGTGGTCCTTTGAAAGAAGACAATTTCTGAGCCGGGCCGTTGCTGCCGTATCAGTTCCATGCATCTCAGAGAACTCCTCAACATTGAGCTCAATGACAAGGCCGATTTCTTTACTTAAAGCCTCAAAATTATTGTCGCTAGACAGTTCTGCGCTCTCTGTGTGCCGTTGAAGCCTTCTCACACTTTCTTCAACTAATCCATACGGACGACCAGTCATTAAAAGCCGAACTAAACTTTTCCTAGATCCGAGATTATTGAGGATAGATACCAATTGCTGTAATAGAATGGGAAGCTGGTCGGGACTGCACTCGTCCAAAGCGTCCAGAATGATGACGACATCTCCCGATTGCGCGTCCTTGAGGATTGAAATGAGGATGTCCGTCATTGTCTTCGTCAGAGTCACTACCCTTTGACCGTTGGAACGATACGCTTGCATGGCGTGATTGGCTAAAGGCGTGAGTCTCGAGATGAGCTGGTGGATAAGTGCCTGGAAGGCTTCGTTTATCGAATTCCGCACGCCATCCTTGAAGAAGAAATAACAAACGTTGAAAGTATTCTGGTTCTCAGTCAACTCGTCGATTATAAGCCTTGCCAGGACGGACTTGCCACAACCCGGCCCTGCTGATACAAAAAGGAACGAGTTCTTTCCATCGAGCCAGTCACGATAGGCTTGACTATCCAAGACCCACCTGCATGTCCCAGGAGCAGCGGATTTGATGGACTGTTTGATTTCGCGGTACTCGGCGGGCCCAAAAGCCTGTATACAATTCTGTGTTTCAATATCGACTGTGTGCTTGAGTTGCTCAAGCTCAACCTGCAGGGTCTCTTTGGCGATCTGCTTGTGGTCCTCAAAGAGAGAAACTTGCAAGCCCAGTATCGACATTACCGAATCAAGAGCCGCCCTTTGTCTCGCAGCCTCTTCTCTTGCGGCGACAGAACAGCCTTGGTCTATGAGCTTATTTAACTCCGACTTTTGACTCCGAATCACGTCTAATTTGCTTTTCCAATCGTTCAGCACAAGTCCATCTTGAGCATAGGTCTTGACGTGGGCCTGTAGGAGTCGTATGACGCTACGGACTTGATAGTCTACTATCAAGGAGGACATGTTGTCCATGGTTGACGCGATTCTGTTGACGGTAGCAGGCAATAGCTGATGCTGGGATAGGGATTCCCCAAGGTCGGAGTAGTACGTGATCAAACCGCAGACGTAAACAAACCCCTCGTTTTGGGCCGTGCTTGCGGTCACCAAGTTCTCCATCAGAGGCAAGACTACGGAGATCCCAGCCCAGATGACCGACCCCTCGGGGGAAACCTTCACAGCCGCGTTGACCAAACTGCAGATAGTTTTCACAACTGTAGACACGCGCCCGAGTCGTTGCGGCCATTTGTCACAGTTGGACTTCTGAGAATGGCATCGCTTCTCGATCTCGGAACAGAGCGCCTCCCTATCTTGTCGCGCCGAAGACGAAAAGCCGTCTTCATGCGTTTGTATCTCTTTCGACACTAACGATTCGTATTTCTGTACTAACTTGGGTTCCTCGCGCTTGAGCTTTTCATAAGCGGCTGCCCAGCGTTCGTTGGCAGACGGGAGGCGGCGAGCAGAAGCCGGAGCTTGATCCGTTCGGTTTTCTGCGACATCGTCGTCGTCGCGGGTTATGGGCTGGCTAGTAGCTATCTGGTTGGCAGTTTGCTCGTCCGAGGAGTCGATGGCTATAGAGATAATCTCAGTGCTACTGTTTCCTTGGACAGACCTCCGCTTTCTAAATATCTTATTTGTAAAGGGGAAAGCTACACGAGGCATCGTAGTGAAAATGGCATTAGCGAGGTGGTCTATCAGTTATTCGCATCTAGCGAAGAAGGAACTAGGAGGGGTGTTCAAATGACTCTTTCGCCGTCACAGAATACGGCTTCAGAAACGATATAGTTGGGGCCCGAGGGGCTGAAGGTGCTCCCCATGACTAGGGGCTGTGCAAGACTGCACAGTACCTAGGATTGGCTGGGTAAGAGGACCAATAGAACGACAAGACGACGTTCTTTCCACCTGCAGGTTTATAGGATCAATTATTTGGAGTCTATATACCGAACTGTTACCTATGTTTAGAGAAGGGGGAGTAGTATAGGACGTGGCAAGCACTACCTAGTGAGCCATATCGAGTATCGATCATGAAGGGCTAGTAGTTTATACGATGTACAACTTCTCCTTGTATTCTTTTGTTTAGCCAGCGCCTGCGAAATGTTTGACTGCAGCATCATGCTTACTGGGCAGGTGCTTCATGTAAATGTGGTCAAGCGATCTCGGAGACCTTGAGACACCATTTGAAGTTTGCAGTGTTTTGATGGCCTGGAAGTAGCCCGCCAAGCGCTATAAAACATAGTGGTAAGGTAAGTATGTATTGTGTAGTAATTTCGTTCACGTCTATGTACCAAATTGCAAGTATATACATATATATATATAACCGACCTGATGCTCCTTCCTCACGACGCCTTCTTTACAAGCACTAAAAAGAAACAAAATTTGTTAGTATGAACGTTCATATCTACTATGTATGGATTTAGGACTAGCTGAGCTAGGATGAACATACTTGTGAGTAGTAGTCGTTCTGGTATGTGCACTTGTAAGGCGCCGTGCACTGGAAGCTTCCGTAGTAGTTTAAGCCGCCGCATTGCTGGTATTGTGCCTGCGGCTTGGATGTTGCCAGAGCCAGGATGCGTTCGGCCGCGTGCTCCGACGCGATCATGATGTACGCCGACGGGTTGGCCGTCACGTGGCCCGGGAAAATGCTCGCGTCAACAACGAACAAGTTGTCCGTACCGTATACCTTGGTGTTCAGATCCACGACGGCGGTACCGCCGGCGCGGCCGTCGTCTGTGCCCAGCTTACTCGTTCCTGCAGTTGATCGGTTAGTAATCGTTGTATTCGTTACAATATTACTGTACTATGACAATATATAGATAGAGGAGGGGGTACTCACCGATCCAGTGATTGGATCGTCGGTTGGAGTAGGATACCACCATCTATGAGAAGAGAGTTAGATCATCGCTATGAAATCTAAACGACTTGAGAGAGTAACTGACGTTATTGACGAAATCCTCCACAGTTGTACCGGGAGGTGGTAAGGCCCATGTCAGGTTCTTGACACCGGAGAGGGCGGCCTGCAGGTTCTTGATGCCTTGAATGACGGCCGCCACGTCGTTCTTGTCTTGCAGGTAGGGGACAGTAGATACAACGGTGGTAAGGGCCTTCGTGATGGTCATGCGACCTCGCGACACGGCACCGCGGCCAAGGTACTGGCTCATGGTCATGGATTCTTTTATACAGTTAGCCATGAGAGCCGGGTAATGGTATTAGGTTGGCTTACTTCCATTGGCAGTTCCGCCACTGCCCTCCACTCTGGCTGTCCATTCAAGCTGTCGAACGATACCGTCCGCACCCTTAATTTCGTCAAAGAACCTAATCATAGTTAGAAATGCCGCCAGCTGTACATATTACCTATTCTAACTTACATAGGTCCGATGTTAGGTGCGGCTTGAGCAAGAATACCGGATCTCTTGTCTTTGAGCGAAGTTAGCTTGAAGCTTGGTTTCATCAGAGATGATGGGCTTACTCAGGTACAAGTTGACGTCAGTCGTGTTAGGGTCATCGTAAGCTTCGTAAAAGTCGTAGAAAACAACATCGGGGTGAGTGATGACAGTATCAGTCTATATCGGACGTTAGTAGTCTTCATGTAAACAAAGTTTATAGGATACCAACATTGACATGATCATCGAGGTTGTATCCAACTGGAAGATTGATCCACGAGCTGTTTGAAATCATAGTAGGGCCATCAGTCGAGCTCTTCACAATCTCTAGCTGATCCTTAGGCCCAATTCCACCTACTACAAGTTAGCTTCATCATATTAGAGCTAGCTTCGACGAATTAGACTCACTTCGCATGAGAATCTTAGCAGAGCCAAAGGTACCTGCTGACAGGATTACACGACCCGAAGTGGCGGTGACATTGACCACGCCGACATATCCTCCGTTCTTGTAGGCTTCGACCTCAACACCCGTGATATGGCCGCCAGTACGAATAACACGTTTCACTGCGGTATTTAACCACAAGTCAAAGTTTTTGCGCGCTTTAGCCGTTACCAGGTAGGTTGCCATGGGCCCGCCTCGCTCTCCATTGGAGAACATAAAAGGCGAGTGCGTGAACGTGTGGTTCTTCTGGTCTGGGACGTTGTTTGCAGTGACACTCTTCCAGCCACTTGCAGCTAGACCGCTAGAGATAACATCGAAACCCTGCTGGAGGTAACGTTTGCCATCCTTGGAAGGTGTGTCTGTACCAGGTATACGCGAGAAGACTCTCGATGTGGCTCCAGCCATATCCGATGCTTTCCATCCCGAGGGGAAATTGTAGTCCCAATCCAGACCATAAGGCTAGGCAGAGTTAGTTGATCCTTCGTACCCCGTGTGGACGTAATACTGACCTTCCACCATAGTCCAGCGTTGATGGCGGTACCGCCACCGAGCACACAACCAGCCATCTGGTCGGTGTCAGTGCAAGAGATACCAGCTGAGTCCTCCCAGATCTCGTTGCACAGGCCAGGTACGTCAAAACGAGTGAGATTCGTGCCCTCAACCCATTTGGGTCCCAGAGTACCGCCCCATCGCCCTGAACTAGCAGGGCCCTTTTCGATGAGCAGGACCTTCTTGCCAGCTTCACTCAGCTTATCCGCGATGGGGATACCTCCGGCGCCGCCGCCAACGACAATGTAATCGTAGGTCGCAGTTGGAACTGGCACACCCGTGGGAGTGGCAGTAGGAGTTGACGTCGTGGTTGTAGTCGTTGTCGCTCCGCAACTTCCTGTCACTGTCGCGGTGGCCTTGGCCGCCCACGCCGAGTACGAGGGGTTGGCTGCGTTGCTGTCAAGGACGGCTCCGAAGATGCTCTGGCCGTTGTCGTGCTGCACGATGGTAATATCATTAGGGCAACTGGGGTTGCCAGGGGATGGGAAAGCATTGCACCAGCCTAATACGAGATTTCCGAGGCTTGTCTTCGCAGATCCCGTGGCTCCACCCTGGTTCCACGACAGACAGTTCTGGCAGCGGAAAATGACCGAGTAATGTGTTGAGTTTACTTTGGAGGAGATCTGGGTCAATTTAGCGTCGCCAGTATACACTACCGGATTGTCGTAGCCGGTGGCATATCGGAAAGAAGTTAAGACTTGGTCTTTATACGGGTAGGCCATGAGAAGCAAACTGTTCGTCATTGGGCCGCCCATGGATATACCACACCATCCTGTCAAGGTCGTGCTGTTTGAGGGACATAGCTATTTCTGCCATCAGCATAAGACCTACTCATATGTACGAGGGGGGGGGGAGGGTCCCAACCAGGTATCCGATAAATTCGCTCGCGTCGGTCGTCAAGGCATCTTGAGGGAGAGCAACCCCGATAGTCATGCCACCGTAAGTTGAGACGCCAGAGGCTCCCTTGGCCGTATCCGGTACGATCCATGTATCGAACGTGATACCGGTCTGACTGTCTTTATAGACAGTCGGGGCGCTCGCCTGCCCAGCACATAGCTGGACGTCTACATTAGATTAGATTAGTAGGATCTCTGCCATTGGGGTATAAAGAGCGACGCACTTAAGCTGGCTGTTAAGAGCAGCGTCGCGAGATATCCGAAGCGACCCATCTTGCCGGACACTTTTACGAGTATGACAAGCAAGATAGCTACACAAAGCAGTTCATCCCATCCCAGGGGAACAGCTTATATGTTTAAGGCTTGGACGAACCTTGCTCGTTCTCAGGTAAGCAGTCCCCTCAAAGTGGAGATGTAGTACGGTGCAAAGCTGACAGGGCCATGACAAGGCCATGACAGGGTGGCAGGCTGGATGCATCCGAACCACGAATGACAAGCGTGGAGGAGGAACTTCATAGGAGGAAATTCACGAGAGCCCCGGAGGCATGGTAACGAACCACGAGCCTTATTGGGCAACCAACTCAGCCAGCTATGTCCGTCTCGAGAGTCGCTAGAGACGGGTCATGTGAGCAAAGAAACCCGGGCACACGGCGCGTGCGAAATCCAGGTAACTGGCAGTAGCGCTATCTCGCGGGGCTACTGTAGATCGGAACCGTTGCTTCATTACCTGAGGCCTTACCAAGCTGGTCAACGGCGTCGCATCAAATCGATGATCAACAGGGACCATGCGCTGTTCGGTCCTGACCAGGCCAACCAACCCTGGCGCAGACGCGCACTACGGGATATTTCCCGCCCTTAGGTACCCATTCTCTGCCATGCAATGCAGACGTGCCGAAGCTTTCTTGTTTGAGCAAACATGCGAAAAATGGAGTTCGATGGTGCAAAGGAGATGAAGCTCGATGCGGTGGTGAAAGTGGGCGCCTTTTGGCTTAGTGAACGGCATTACTTGCCCGTTTCGTTCACGGAGCAGCCAGGGTCTGTCCGGATACAACGATCTCCGCGCTTCCGTGCGGCCCGACAACGCGCCGACCTGGTTGGTCGCTTTCAAGCTTGTCCACCGCGGCCGATCCTTCTAGGAGCAGACGAGAAACGAGGGAGACAGCTAGCTGCCTTAGCTCCTGACTGCGGCCCGCATCCCGAAATCCAAAAGGAAACATGGCAACGATACGATAAGAGCTTCAAAATCTTTTTCTATAAGAACCCCTCATGGATGCCCTCGCCAACGAGGTGAAGCGGCCTATCGTAACGCGAGAAAATCAGGATAGAATCCTGGTTTGATTACCTATGTGCATACCTACATAGGTATGTAAGATAATGGGGCTGCGGGGAAAACAGAGACTAACCCTGAATTAAGTAGGGCATACCTTATTCATATAACACAGACGACACCTATTAACTCAAACAAAAAACCTTATACAAAACATGATAAATCTCCATGGTGTCTTGTCTAGGTTAGACCTTAGGGACAAGAAGGCGATCACACTATATAAAACCTCTTAAGTTTGTCTGTGAAGAACGTGAGGTGTGGCTTAGTGTCCAATGATATGGACGCTAGGTACTTCAGGTTGTGTAGGTACCAAGAGCCTACTGGGTAATCCTAGGGTCTACCTATGTACTTATGGTAATACCTAAAGGCGCTATGGCTGCTTTCTGAAATGCTGACAGCGAGCTGCACCTGCCAGGCTCTAGATACTGCCTTTGGCAGGGCAGAACACATTTCACTACACATGAGTTGGTACATGCGTGTGTAAGGTTCGGTAACGTGGTTGGTAAACCTGTACTAAATCTGTGTTGAGCAAAGTGCCCATGTAGATAATACTACTTAATTCTAACGAGCTGTTATCGAGCATCAAAATATTCCAACAATTTTAATCGACTATAACTACCGGGTTTGAAGAGGTTGGGTACCAAGCTCCATCCAGACTGTAGCACTACGGTTATTGGTATGGACAAGATGGCCTTGCACTATCCGCTGAACGGAGTTGATCTCGACTTTGAACGGTACGTGCATCAACCGCTTGGGGCCCGCGATATATTCATCAATCGTATCACGAGGGACTTGTTGGAGGTGCGCCGAATACCGCCGAAGATTTACGTCAAGGAGATGAAGCCGCGGATTCGCAACTTCGGGTTCGTAAAATACTACGATCGCGAGCTCGCTCTTGACATACACGTAATGTGGCGACTTCTCCTGCTGCAATGGCCCGGGCAAAATGCTCGTGATACGATAGACTTGAACGAGAGACACTTTCGTCCCCTATTGCGCTCTGATACGCCCAGGTACGGTGTTCCGGACAGAACACCTATGCCAGCGCAACGGCCCGGGATATCGTCCACGTTGGAGGAGATGATCATCTACTTCGTCCAGATCCACCACTTCCAGCGGGACCCTGTACTCCAGCATCTGACGTTGACCCAAGATAGGGCCGCGAAGTCTCACCACTGGAAACCGGACATGATCGCCCATCTGGGCTGGTTCAAGAAGGCATCTCTAACACATCACCAGTCCTCGGTGTTTTCTGGGAGCTTCCGTCTGGCGTCCAAATACGGCCCGCTAAATGCGAAGCTGCCCACCGGTCCTTTTTTCGCAGCGATCGAGTGGGAAAGGCTAGGGCCATACCGGGATTTCGAACGTCCCAAGAAATGCCCGCTGTCCTTAAGGGATGAGTTTAATCGGACCGGCTTCCTAACTCAGCCGAAGTCCGCGCCCTTCCGGCGCCGGATGCCGGTACGGTCGCAAAGCGTACCCGTCACGGAGCGTTGGGGGGTCGCCTCTCTCACCGGAGATCGCAGGGAGAATCGCCCCGATGACGACGACGAAAACCCCAACTACACCCGCTACTACACAGTAGGCCATGTCAGATATGTGGTGTTTTTCCCTCTCAAGCGACTGTCCGAGTTAGACAAGCGTTCCCGCCGCCGGAGCCTGAGCCGGTCGCACATTCGGGCCATGTTCACGGACAAGAAGCCGTACTGGATAATCTCGGATTCGGATGCGAACCCGAACTCGGCTAATAAAAATAAATATTATGGTAGTAGCAACGGACAACAACAACAAGCACACACGCAAACACAAACGCAAAGACATCCGTGCGGCAACTGCGCGCAGTACACGCACAAGACGAAGCACTGCCCCTCGCACTGCGGCTACTGCGGCTCCTGGGAGCATAAAGCCCACGCCTGCACGATGAAGGTTGAGAACCGGTGCAAGTGCATGCCGTTCCCGCAGTTCCACCGGTCGTCGCTGTGCTGGGCGCGCTGCAGCCGTCGCTGCGGCAATCCGCACCCTCCGGGGGACTTCAGGCACAAGAACGCGATGCTCTGCAACTACCGGTGCTGCATGTGCGGCGCCAGGGGCCACAGTGGTCGCAAGTGCGCCGTGAAGCGCTGTCCCTGCGGCCGCCAACACCTCACCCAGGACTGTCGATGGAAGGTCGAGTGCCCTGCGCCCGGGTGCTCGTTTTACCTTTGTGCGCTGCACTGCAGAGAGTGCGGCAGGAAGAGGGAGAAGGGCGGTGGCGCCGAGAACGCGTTTGTTGCGCGCACTTGTAGAGATTGTCTGGGTAATGGTGTCCCCGTCTCTCCCCGGGCGACGTGATATTTTCGAGTTTTTGGCTTTGACTTTTCACCTGAGGTGGTCGTTATAAACCCTCCCTCTTTTATATCCTCGGAGTTAGTCATTCATCGGACGGGCTTTTACGGTATTAAAGGATAGGGCAGATGCATACTTGGAATTATTGGCTATTGCTAACTGGACTACCTAACCATCTACGTTGCAAACCCAGTCCTTGTTATCGGGGAGTTGAGGCGCCCAACTATAACGACATGACTTTTACATATATACCTATACCCCTACAGCGTCTTCAGGCATAGGGATCGCACGATCTGCAAAGGTTTCTTGGGCGCTTTTTTTTTTCTTTTTTTTCTTTTTTTCAATATTCATTGGTTTCATAGCGAAGAGAGGACATGTTTAAGGAGTTAGGGATGAATCGGAAACCATCAGCGAGTTAGTAATATATATACCCTTAGTAAATAGATACCTATCTGAAGACGAAATTTTGCCCAGCAACCAGCTTTTGACATCTGTCTTCAAAACAAATACCTCACTATGCAGGTCGGGAGGTAGGCAAGGAGGTAGCATCTCATTCACGATAGACGTGGTGTCTTTATTCTTTGAAAAATCATCCGAAAAATACCTAAGAATGGGTATGTAATTTTTATTTTCCCCTTATTATCAAGGTGCTTGGCACATAACTTATCAATTAATTTCTATTCTTATTTCAAGTATCTATTCAAGCTATATTTGGCGACCTCAGTCCCTCGTCAGTCATTTCCGAATTGGAATTGTTGCCATTAGTACCATTGTTGCCCAGCGCACTACTTCCCGCACGCCTCGCCTTCGCACCGGCCTTGAGCTGCTCCCACTTCTCCCTGTACCGGCCCAGATTAGCGCGGGCCTTGGAATAGTTCTTCTCTAGCTCTTCGTTCTGTTTCATCAGGGCCTGGTTCTGCGCTTTGAGCTCGTTGATTTCTCGCGCTAATGTTTCTTCTGAGGACTTGCTAATACCGGTAGAGGGTTGTGATGTGGGGGCCAGATGTGACGAGGGTGGATAGGGGGGGTGTGGTGAGCCGGGACGCATCAAGCGCATGCTCTCCGCTAACCGCATCCCTGAATTCTGCGACATTGATTCGAAGGCATGTAGACGCTTGCTTAGTAGATCGATCATGTCCTTCAGACTCTTGTTCTCCAGGTAGAGCTCTTCTAGCGTGTTGTCTGTGCTGCTTTTTCCTGTCCGTTTTCTTAGCCCGGGGGCGTGAGCATGAGATGCTTGATGTTGTTGCGACTCTCGCGCATCGACGAAATCGTCTTCGTCGGGTTCTTCTCGTAATGTGCTACCTGCTACGGGCGCGTGGCTCGCGTGCCCCGAAGCCGAAGCTTCCATTCGCCGCTTTTCTTTGTCGGCAAAACTTAATATGCTCGCGTATGAAGCTGTGTGACCGCTGGTAGGCACGACGTAAAATGAGTCGTTTGTGGATTGCCCGTCTCGGGCAACAGCGCGCAGGGCAGCCTTTGAATACAGCTTCTGTAAATCTGGCTCTGCAGATGTGGATGTGGACGCAGACGTAGCAGTAGAATGTCTGACCCTGATTCGTTTCTGAGTTGACGTCTCCGTAGCCGGCGCTGGCGATGGCGCACGTTGCTCCTCCGGTTGTTCTTCACTAATCAATGGCAAGCCGGCAAAGGCCAATGGAGCTGAAATCTTGTTTATGATACTACCGAAGGCGCTATAGAACCTGGAGAACCCTTCGTCGCTTGACGCTGTCGAAACATCTGATTTGTCTCTAGTGAGCAAATCTTCTGCTGCCACTGCGCCAGTTCGGGTAGGGGAAGATATGGCGTTCGTTCTATCAGAGTTGTCGAGCATATCTTGCATCCTAGACCGCGACGCAGCTTTCTTCGACGTCCCTTCTAGATTCCCCGGCGCTTCGGTATTGGAAACGCTGGGGCTCAGAGGTTGAGATCGATATTTCGAGCGGATGCCTCTTGCGGAGGCCAAGTTGCTGGCAATGGAGGCACCTAGGTCGCGTGAGGGGTATCTGGGTTGTTTCAGGAGAGTTGGTTTGGGCGGCGGGCTCTTCTCGTTAAGTGAGGATGGATGCGATGAGCTGGTCACATGGTCTGGAGCGTGAGTAGCATCATCTTTCTCGTCTTCCTGGGTGTCATTCTCGACGGAGGATTGCGAGGATGGAGGCTGTAGCGGCGCTTGAAGTAGTTCGGATAGTCTTCTGTGATGCTGCTCGAGCAACCTCAGGGTTCGCAATGCTTCGACCGACGTGGTGTCCTTTGCAGCATTGGCAAACTCGCCGGCAGCTCTCGTGTGTTCATTAATTGCGACCGTCGTATCTGAGGTATGGGTGGCATTAGATGCGGCTTTGGCATGATCGTGGGCCTGGCGTTCAATTAGTCTTTATTAGTCCTGCGGGTCTCGAATGCGTCGAACTTAGTTGGCGCACCTTAATTAGAGGCGACGACTCCATGGTAGTAACTTTCCCTGTACAGGGAATGAATTATCTCCTAGGGCGGAAAATCAGGAGAGGGAAGCGGGGGATGAATCCACATGTAAAAGGATAAGTAGATTATGTATGTAGGAACATTCCGTGCGTTGTGTAGATTTTAAGAATATTGCCTCCACCTACTTCGAATCCATCTCTGTACCTACTGAGTATCCTGACAGGCTGCAGGGGAAGTGCTGTAAGGCAATAAGATAGGTCAAGCACCAGCAATAACCACTAGGTGCCATGAAAGGCTTCTGTGGGGGCTGGCGACAATAGTCGCATTCGTGATTTGAAGTGATACAAGTCTAGGCGTCCTGATAGTGGGTAGTATCATGTATGGCAGGTACCAGGTAAACGGCTGAGCTATCGGTGGCGGGGAACACCGTGGAATGAACAGGGTTACCCCGTAAGGGGTGCCTATGTACCTGCCGTCCTAGGCGGGGTTACTGAACTGCACAGATGTCTTCTTCGTACAGATGTATACTTTTAGAATTGTGTGCACTTTCATACTTGGGCTTGAATAGCCAGGACCTTGGGAGACAATTACTCCTATCAAATGTAGTTACTCAACATTCTGCCAAAAAAAATCTCAGGTTGAGAGGAAGCCGGGCAATGTGCCATGTAACACTGTGTTTCCCATGGGATAGAATTCACAGGTCTGTCTATCCATCCGAATGGTGAAACTGTGACAGTTCCCAGTACGGCGGCACCCAGCTTTCCATACTTCTCGCCTATTAACTGTCAAGAACAGGCATGATCACTACAAAGGGGCCGTTCCTCCTATCTCCCACCTAGACTTAAAGTAAGGTTTAGGGGTACCATCTTCACCCACTTTATTTCAATTGTCACATCCCTAAGAATCCAACCTAATACAATGGACTTGGAAACCTGATCCTTTGCATATGTGCTCAGGTGTCCTTACTAGGAGCCTACTGTACCTAATTTGCATTATCTGGAACCTTGCGCAACTCGTTCCCAATCAGTACTTTTCCCAGGAGTGCCCCCGTCGCGCCATGACGACACTATAATATTCAAGTTAGCTACAACATACGCAACAGATTGTTTAAAAGTTGTCTATCGTCTATCTTCTATATTCCTCCATCATTGGAAAGTATATTCGGTCTAGAACCCTGTACAGGTTTTCGTCTCGATAAGACATCTGAATCTTCTATGTCCTGGGATTTTGCCTGTTACCACTGCCATAGGTAGTATTGGCCCATGATGGATGATGCCGGCAGTAGCAGCAGCACCAGCAGGATGGCCGCCGTTAAGCTCATTCCAAAAAAACTTCCTAAAAAGCTTGCTTCGAAACGGACCTGGAAGAAGCGCCCTTCTAACGCCTCGAGCGAAAGTTTCGCTGGTTCCTTGACCAGCAACGAGGAACATGCCCGCGGGAGAAGCACCGATGCTCGCGATCTCTCCGGACCCGGTTCTTTGTCAACCATGCAGTCTGGGGAATCGCCAGACGAAGACGATGAAGCCGGTTACGATACCGCGCGTGACTCGGATCATGAATCGTAAGCCCTTTACCTTATTACAGTTACCCACCTATTTATGTATAGCTCGTACCATCCATCAGCCATTCTACCATTTGGCGTTATGCATCCAGAGACCTGCATACCTACCTAGGTAGGTATTACAACCCACCCCCCGTCGATGTGTTTCACCGCCCACACCTGTCGGTCTCCAGATGTTTTGTTCCCACACTCCCAACCATCGGTGCAATTGCCCTCTCATCACTCAAGATCAAGTGTTTCTTTGTCATCAGATGTCTCATTTAGCTGGCCAGTTACGTAGCCAGCTAGCTACCTACCTACCTATCTACACAGTACCTACTACCTGCTTAGTCTACCGAAACACCGCCTCGCAGCAAAACCCCCTACTTATCCTTAGCATCCCGAGGTGGCCGCGCTAGACCGGCTTGCTGGGTACGATTTAGCTGTCATTACTGTACCAGGGTCTATGTAATCTGGGATCCATCTTTTCGACTGTCCAAGCCCCGTTATCCCATCTCAAAAGTCATACTACCTGTTGACGACACCAGGCTGACTATCTAGCCGTCTGGCTTTGTTCTACCTATCCCTTCCCCTTCGTGTGTGCATACGCTTTCGTCAAACATAGCATCATAATCTATCTCCATCGTGCCAACTTCTGTCAATCATACAAATCATCTGCATGCATAGTATTTCCTTTTACTAAACCCAAAACCTTGGGCATCCCTATGCCATCTGACTCTTAATTACATAGTGGCTTTGACGGCTCGTCATCACGGCCAGCTGTGCCGTCTACCCATCCGTCCCAGATCGGACATCTCACAACCTCGTCGCCCATCATTCAGTCCGATCACCTCCCCGAGGTCCAGTTGGACCAGCAAGAGACTCTTGAGAGTCTCTCGCGATCTGCCACGCTCTCCGTCGCCTCCAGCGACCAATCACATGAGCCGCCTCAGCCTTTGTCAACGAGCAAGACGAGCTTGCACCTTCCCTCTGATTCGTCACGTCGCTCGAAATCTCCCGCTGGTAGGCTCAAGAACGCCTTTAGAGGTATGAGGAATTCCGGCGCAACATCAAGCAACGGGAGTCAGAACGACCGTCAAAGCCAAACAGCTAGAGTCGACTCAGATCCCAGGCCAGGCTCAGCAGCTTCGTCGCAGCCCGACACGCGTGGATCCGACCAAGCCTCAAACGAACCGAGTCAGAAGAAAAGCCAGCCACCCGCTGGATTATCTGTTCGCCCGCATACGCCCCCAACTTCCGACTCTCCACGTCCCGTTATCGTCAACACTCCTCCTACTCCGACCGAGCTCTACCACGCGAATACGAAAAGCTCTACGTTCTCAAACCCCAATGTAGTTGTGTCGCCGTCAGGGAATATGATATCACATAGGAGGGCGCGATCAGGTTCGGCAGCGAGTCTCGGCCCAAGCAAGCTTTCAAACATCGTATCTGCCCCTCTTACCCCAACGCCGGAGAACGCCGTCCCTCCGACACCAGGGACTGGTTTCTTTTCAAGCGTGCTGTCTGCTGCGCAGAACGCCGCAAATACGCTAAGCAATACAATTACAAATACCAATATCAGTTCTGGCGGGAGCAAGCCGAAAGTAAACACTACTCCAAAGGGGGCATATCCCACTAATGACGACACCGTTGAGGTTGAGTCACCTGCAGAGGAGGTAAAGAGTTCCAACATGGAGGGCAAGGAACCGGCTGTGAAAACTTTGGGAATGGGTGACTTGAGTCTGAGTCAGCTAGGGTTTCAGGAAACCATGAGCACTGCTCCTACTCCTACAGGTTCAAAATCTGGTGGATCGGCTGTTGAGTCTCGGGCACGCTCAGAATCAGCGCCCGCTGATTCGGAAACGGTTCCTGCTAATGGCGACGGCACGTCTGATAATCCGGGTGTGGACCGGCCCAGATCTCCATATGAGCACCCAAATACATCACCTTCGTCTAGCATCTACGAGGGTGGAAGCGGCGTTCATCGGACTTCCAGCATACGGAGCGCTATATCAAAGCGACGCAAACGCGGTAGTACTGTAGGGACAAACGGCACAGGGAATACCATTGGCGCCGCTATCGTCGCCGCCCATGCTTCCGTGGCGCACCCTTCCGCGGCTGGCAGCACCGGTAAGCTCACAGGATTCGCTGTCGCGAGTAAGAAACGCAACCGGGACTTCCACGCCCTGTTTAAAAGCGTACCCGACGACGATTACCTAATCGAAGACTATAGCTGTGCCCTACAACGGGAGATCCTCGCTCATGGAAGACTCTATGTATCCGAAGGTCATCTCTGCTTCAGCAGTAATATCTTAGGGTGGGTCACGACATTGGTCATGAGCTTTGACGAGATCGTATCGGTGGAAAAGAGAAGTACAGCGCTCGTCTTTAAAAATGGTCTGATGATCTCAACTTTACACGCCAAGCACGTGTTCGCCAGTTTCACAAGTCGTGATTCCACGTATGACTTGATCGTCAATATCTGGAAACTCGGACACCCTACTCTTCGTAGCTCACTCAATGGTGTCTCGATTGACGAGACGGGTGGCGATAAAACTGAAATCGGGGACGAGAGAGCGGGCGCCGCTGAAAGTCGGAGTGCTTCAGGGTCAGAAGACGACGACAGCGATGACGACGACATATATGATGAGGATATGGAGGAGGATGATATCCACGAGGAGACCCAGCAGACCGAATCCAACCAGGCGGACACTGACGCAGACAAAGCCGTTCCTAGGAAAGTATCGGGTGCTGCGGCACTCAATGGAGGTGCTGTAGACAAGTCAGATGCCACGCCGTCGTCGGGAGGGGCTGATTTTCCGGGCCCGGCTACCCACGCCCCAACTGATTGCGGCGACGCAGATAGCCACTTTGAAGTAGTAGTCGGAGATGATATTGTGGCTGCTCCGTTGGGCAAGGTATATAGTTATATGTTCGGCCCCGCATCGGTAGCTTGGATGTCGAAATGGCTTACAAACGATCAAAAATGCGCCGATCTGCAAATGGAAGACAAGAAGGGGTTAAGCCAGGATAATAAGAGCCGGGCCTACTCGTACATCAAACCCTTATACGCCTCTCTCGGGCCAAAGCAAACGAAATGCATTGTTACCGAGACCATCGAAAATATCGATTTCGACAAAGCGGTCAATGTACTTGTTACCACGCAAACCCCTGACGTGCCTAACGGGAACCTTTTCAGCGTCAAAACCAAGTACTGTCTTTTCTGGGCAGAAAACAACTCGACTCGTGTCACCATGAACTGTACCATCGAATGGACAGGCAAAAGTTGGTTGAAAGGTAAGTTTGGGAATAAGTATCGTGTTTCGATCTAATATGACTAATAACCATCAACAGGTGCAATCGAGAAAGGTGCCAAAGACGGACAGACGCAATATTGGAAAGATCTTCTTAATAGCTTGAAGGGTGCTGTGTCTTCTCGACCTCGGAATACGACTCTTAACGGGGCAAGTAAAGGAGGGAAGAAGAAGAAAACGAAGGGCAAGCTGGATCGAGCTTCCAAGGACCCTCTCAGAAGTCCAGCCGATTCGACGTCCGCGAAGAGCCAGGATTGGGGTCTATTTGAGCCCTTGCATAGCATTCTCGGGCCGATATTCGACATCCTCAAACCGGTCATGACAGGCAATGTAGTGTACGGCCTACTCGTCGGCCTCTTAGTCTCGACATGGTTCGGCTTTGGATTCAACGGCCAACGTAGGGGCGCCGGGTATGGACGAGACATTGCGTTTTCAAGTTACCCCGAGCGCGCCATTGCCTACGAGGAAATCTGGAGGCGAGAAGAAAGTGATTTGTGGGACTGGCTAGAAGAAAGGGTTGGTCTCCACCGTGTGAGCGAAGGCGGCGTACCGGTCCGAAAGAGAGCGGTAGAGCCTCGGACAATGGAAGAGAAGTTGAGCGAAGAGCGAATGAGCGAACTGGAGGTTGAAGAAGCTATCAGGACCACAGAGGAGAAACTAAACATACTGAAATCTGTGATGGATCGAAAAAAGGATACCATGCCCAATGCCCGGAACGGAGGGAGCAGCAGCAAATCATCAACAACAACCGACCCTACAGTGGAAAGCTGACAATTGATATTGACACAAAAACAGTAATGGTGAGTGTTGGCATAAGTAGTAAACACACGCCACGCCCACCCAGAGTGGAAGGCGACTGACGCACCACAAAACGAACCAAAACCAAATCAAACTCAGGCTCTTAAACCTACATAACATACAACCGACCATACGACGACGCCACGACGAAGCACATTTTCTGTTGAGTATATTTTTAGCCTGTATTTATAAGGAGACAAAAATGGGTTTATTGGGAATAAGTCATTTGACTATTTGTGAACCTACCTTCTGTAGACTTGTGAATAAACTCCAGAAAGCTCATAAACTCACTCTCATAGACTTCTCAGCTATCTCGATACATCTCGTTTCGATCTCAGGGCGAGAATTAGACGCCAGCTCAAGATACGGTCCTTTGAAGTGCAAATAAGGAGATGCGAGTGGTCTATTGAGAAATAAACAAAGAGTAGCAGTCACAACTGCTCTGCTTTTCTCGATAATAAACTTATTACTTAAGTAGTTTGCGCACGCAGACTTCTTTACCTTTGTGCCTTTCATCTCATTTTCTACTTAGGTTACTTAGTATGGTAACGGACATATGAACATCACAAAACATCAAGCGCACACACACGCACACACACACACACACACACACACACACACACAATTATCTCCGGAGGTTAAGTATCCATCAGTGTCAAAGACATAAAAGGCAAAACGTGAACTTGAAGGGTATAAAACACGTATACATCTACCTAATTTTGAGGTTGGTTAGATAGATAATGCACCGCACCACACCACACCGCACTGCTAATGCCAAGTAGATACCTAAAACAAACAACTTAAAGACAAAGATGCCTCCCAAGCGACAAGGTGAAGTACATTAACCGTCCAACAAGCCCGCAGCAAGGGCCTCGTAATCTTCCAGTGTATCCGGCTGTTCTGTGATCTCGATGACTTTTCCTCCTTTGCCCTTTTTGCCGCCTCTCTTTTTCTTCTTGTTCTTTTCGTCATCGGCTGATGAGCCGTCATCGTCGTCTTGGAACCATTTCTTGGCCTTCTTCCTCGGCCGATCCTCATCATCGTCACTATCAGGGTGAACGCCACCACTAGCAACAGGTAGAGAAGCCAAGAAAGCGAGAGGGTCCTCGCCACCGTCGTCGTCGGGGGTGGCAAGCCTTGGAGCAGCGGCAGCAGCAGCAGAGGAGCCAGGTGCGACAAGACTCCTCTCTTCTGCCTCGCGCTGTTTCCGCTTCTCCCTCTTCTCGCGCCGCTTCTCCTTGGCGAGCGCCTTGTCGTCGATATCGGCCTCTTTGACTTTCGCAGACTCGCCCTCGACGAACTTCTGCCGCTGCGCCTCGGCCGAGCCGTCCTGCTTGAAGTCCTCCTCGCCGATGAGACGGTAAGGATGGTGCGCAACGCCGTCGTCGTCGAACACGATGCGGTCTCCTTTTCCTTTGAACTTGAGCATCTTCTTCTTCGACTTGAGCATCTTCTCCCTCCTCTTCGAGTCCACGATGAAGGGCTCGTCGCCGCCGAGGCCCTGGATCACCTTCGCACCGGGTGGCAGCGCCGTTGTGCCGTCCGCCGCGTCATCCAAGTCCTCGGTGTTGATGACTCTCTTCACTAGTAAGAAGTCGTCGTCACTATCCTCGCCCGCTCCGTTGGCTTGTTTGGTGTTCTCGTCTATCAGTTTGGTGTAATGCTCCGTGAGCACATCCTGGTTAGTGCGCTCAAACATCTTGTCCACCTTCGTCCGCACCTTCTTCTTGTCCTTGTTCATGTCGAATTCTGAATCTGAGTCAGAAAGGTTGGCGCGCGGCCTATTCTTTAACTTCTTGACGTCTTCGCCTTTCGTAAACTGTATTATGGGGGCTCCGGGAAGACCTAAGCTCGCAGCGTACTCTTCCAGGTCTAACTTTTTCAAATCAAACACCTCCTTGTCTTTCTGTAAATGTATTGACCTAACGTACGAAATAAACGCTTTCGACGCTAGGTATTTTAAGGCAGGGTCCTTAAAGACCATGCTCTGAACTGATTCCGTGATCATTTGCTTTTTGTTTTCTCGCACATTGACTTTCTTTATGGGTATCTTCTTAGACTCTAGGCGCTTCAGCATGCCCTCCTCCTCGCTGGGGTCGAGGAAAAGGACGGCTTTTCCATCTCTATTAAATCTAGCAGTCCGACCAACTCTATGAATGTAGGTATCGACATCTTCAGGGGCATCCACCTGAACCACCCAGTCCACGGCGGGAAAGTCCACTCCTCTGGCGACCACGTCAGTCGCAAAAAGGCACGCATACTTGGATGCCACATAGCTGGATGTAATTTGTAGTCTCTGGGCCTGCTTTTGGGCGCCTAGAAGATGATAGAGCGGTACACCTGGTCGAAGGTGCCTCATTGTCTCAAATGCAAATCTAACTTGCTTTCCAGCCGAAAAGAACACCAAGATTTTACTCTTCAGATTTGCTTTTATAAAGCCATATAGGGTATTCATCTTTGAGGCAAGTGGTGTGACTAGGTAATGCTGTTGCAAGGACTCCGGCGTAGAGGATGCGGCTGTCTCGTGCACGGAAATGTACTCGGGGTCTTTCAGGCTCAGTCTTGACAGATCGGAAACTTTGCGCGATTGCGTAGCAGAGAACAATAATGTTTGGCGATCTTTTGGCAAATGTTCGATAAGTGCATCGACGGCCGATTTGAATCCCATGTCAAGAATGCGGTCCGCCTCATCGAGCACCAGAATTTGCAAGTTGTCTACTTGAAGACCAGACGTGGTATCGAGGTGTTGCAGCATCCGCCCTGGTGTACAAACCAAGATGGACATGCGATGTAACCGTTCAGCTTCATCTTGCAAGCTCTTGCCCCCGATAACCAGCCCGGCAGAAAAGGAGTGATACCTCCCGATCTTTGTCAATACTTGGAAGATCTGCACGGCGAGTTCCCGCGTGGGCGCAATAATAAGGGCGCCCAAGCCATCGTACTCGGTCCAGCGAGCGCGGTATAGCTTTTCGAGTACAGGTACAAGAAAGGCGAGTGTCTTTCCGCTGCCGGTTTTTGCAGCGCCAAGGATGTCGCGACCTTTCAGGGCATGAGGAATGGCACGAGCTTGGATATCTGTGAGGGTCTTGAAGTGTGACGCTTCAATTCCAGAGGCAGTCGGGGTCGAAAGGGGTAGATTGGCAAAATCGGTCGCATCGGCAGACTGGGGGTCGAACTGGTCGACAGCCTCTTGAAGCTGTTCGAGGGTTTGTTGCTCTCGCTTCCGTTTTAACGATTTGGCCTCCTTTTTGGGTTTAGAACTCCGTTGTGGTTTCCCACGGTTTTCTGTAATGGACGGCATCAGGAGCGCATTCGGTAGCGATTTCGACGTTTTCTTGCGATACACCAAGCACAGCCAGCGACGTTCAATCTACACAAGCAGCTAGAAAAAATTATGGATTGGCGGGGATCTGCCGGATTTGAGCTACCACCAGCCCAAACTGGGCCTGGCCAATCTTTGACCGCCTTCAGTGATCCTGACCGCCTACTATGTTCGGTTAGTGTATTTTCTTACGTAAGCTTCGGTACGACTCGTGAAGATGGCCAGTATATCCGACAGCATTGATTGAATAATTTCACGGCCCGAAGAAATATGTAGAAATTATTAGCACGTATTACCACGACATATACTGATAGTAAGTAGTAGTTCTTTTCAGTTCTTTTTAGCCTTTTTGGCACCTTGAGTAGCTCAAATACATGCCCATGGCTCCTGCGTCTCCATCTCACTTCAACCTAGAGTCCCATTCACCTGTGAGCCGCCGGTATCCTTTATCTCTTACCAGCCCAATCCTTCAGTCTTCAAGCAGGTTACGCCAGCGATTGCCTAACTCGAGTCGACAAGATATACGCTATAATGGAAACAAACTATCCGACAAAATGTAAAATAGGTACAAGCAATGCATGATCGACCATAATTCTTGGCTAAACGATATCCTCGCTTTGTTCACGATACGTCTCCAAGGCCACGTACCCTCCTTACAAGCGGGCCTTCTCTTTCAGTGGTGATGCGTCCTCCACGATTAGTTCGGCTGCACGCTCGGCACAGCCCAGCACTGTCACCATGGGGTTAATCGTTGGAATGGTTGGGAATATGCCAGCATCGACGATTCGCAAGTTCTTGAAACCTCGAACCTTCAACTTCTCATCCACCACAGCTAGCTTGTCCGTCTTAATATCACCCATTCGTGTTGTGCCGCATGGGTGGTAGACGGTGTGAGCGGCCTTGCGTGCGTACAGGCTCAGATCCTCGTCAGACTGGATGTGGGGACCTGGCGCAATCTCTTTCTTGATCCAATCTTTGAAAGGTGCCTGTTCCGCAACCTTACGCGCCTCCCGCATGCCGTACACAAGCGTGGCGGCATCATAACCCTCAGGGTCCGTGAAATACCGGAAGTCGAGGGCCGGTTTCACCTTAGGGTCCGCAGATATGAGATACAAGCGTCCACGTGACCGTGGTCGTGGGATGTTAGGCGTCATGCAGAAAGCATAGCCATCTGGGACGTCCGGATAACCTAGGCGAAGAGTATTGAGGGTAAAGGGGATCTGATAGCAGTGCATCATGACATCGGCAATATTGCCGTCAGAGATGCCTTGTGGATTTGCTGCCGACTTCTTAGAGCCAGCGCCAGGGGCCTCACGGCGCAAGAAGATTCCTGCATCAGAATCCATCGTCGTCTGGTTGGCCGGTACCGGCCTGTTCAGCTCCCACATGATGATACTCTCGGGATGATCTTGTAAGTTCTCTCCCACGCCGGGGATATCACGGACAACGGGGATACCAAGAGATGTCAACTGCTCCTTGGGTCCCAATCCAGAGAGCAACATCAAGCGAGGCGTATCGACAGCACCGGCACAGAGAATAGTTTCGGACTTGGCCTTCACCTGGCGCGAAGAGCCGTCCTGTAGAGTGATGCTAATGCTAGTGACTTCTTCGTCATTGGCGTTGATCTTAGACACCCACGCATGAGTTAGGATAGTCAAATTCGGTCGCTTCTCATCGCCCCTGAGAATAGGGTGGATGTAAGCTACTGAGGCGCTGGATCTTCTGCCGTCATCTGGATTGTAGCTGACTGAGAAGAAACCCACCCCAGACTTGAGTGAGCCAGTCTCTTCGATTTGATTGTTAAAGTTATCAATGATCGGGATATTCAATGCCGTACTACACGACTTGACCCAGTCTTTGCAGATCTGGTTTCGGTGTCTGGCATGTACAGGTTGGATGGTATTCCTCAGCTTGCTCATGGACTTGATCACAGTCTCAAAGGTCCAGCCCTTTGCGCCGAGGGATTGCCAGATATCCAGATCATACCGGAACGGCTTGAAGGAGATCAAGGTGTTGTGCGATGAGCAACCTCCAAGGACCTTGGCTCGCGAATGTCGAATGTACGAGTTGCCTAGATCGTCTCGTAAGATCTTCTGGATTGGTATAGTGATAGAGACTACAGAAATATACTTACCCATAGGCTGCTCAATTGTGCCATAATCATAATCCAGCTCACCGCCAAGCAACTGCAACCATTGTCGAAGATCGAGGACACGATCATCCATATAGTCGCTTGGCCCAGCTTCGATCAAGAGGACCTTCTTGTGCGGCAAGTATTCCGCCAATCTTGCAGCAACGACACAGCCCGCGGTACCTCCACCGACAATAACATAGTCGTATTTGTCGGTGTCTGGCAAAGGAAGCTGAGTAGTAGTCATTTTTCTCTCTGCCTTCGAACTGTTTCTCACGAAGATCACACACGAAGGTCACAACAAGATTTTGATATATATCTAGCCAAAATTTTCAACTCCGCAGCCGTTGGGAAAGATCGATGTAGAAGAATATCACAAACTGCATTTGTACCAGGGATTAAAGCGAAATCCTATGCCAAGGTCGGGAGAACCTGGTCTAAAGTACTCAACTGCAGCAATCTGACTAGCTAGCTGCACCCACCCACAGCTGACCAGCCGATGAGATACGTGGATACAGTGTTCACGAGTCTAAGATAGTACATGGCACTGATGGCAGGCTAAGGACAATTGCCTACAATAGGGACTAGCATACCTATCTTGTACGGCCAGTACGGACCTGAAGATAAGCAGACTTTCGGTAGACGGTAGGTGCCATTGCTGTTGGGTGCATACATACATACAGTCACCTCGGAGCTCACTTACAGACTCAGTACAGTGTGTACAGGGATGTTCGTTGATGGTGCTTGGAGCGAGAAAAGGCCGTGTGCAACCCCCCCACCAACGATACCTGCAGGGACCTCGTTCCACCGCAGTCGTGGTGTTGTGCGTGATCGCCCTGTGCCCTGTTATTCGTCAGAAAAAGACGTTCCAGCATGGCGGAAGGCTATCTCAATACGCATGAGGAACCAAGGAGTCTACATAGGTATATGGTGTACGGGGATAGATCCATCATACCAATACCGATGATTACGCCAAAATTAAAGAGCAACAGCAAAGAAACTCATACTACAGCATACACGCACACAGTTCCGTGTATCGGATTGTGCTGATGAGAACGCACATAGGATGCTGCTGTACCAGGTACGTAGTGTCGACTGTCCGCCATCCCAGCCACTTCTTACTGCGAGGCTTGGCGGCGATGTATCACGGCATTGGTCGGCTTGAACGGCAACGCTTTGGCAAGTTTACATAATAGTTTTGCACCCTGACAAAATTGTGCTCGCCAAACTGCTTATTCGTGTCCAGCCAGCGTTTTTGAGCTTTTTTCCTGCCTACTCAGTACTGCTTAGTGCTAGATATACTTGAAACCGCCTTTAGGCTCTTTTAAGTGGGCGGTGAGTCGGTCAGCCCACTATCTCCATTGATCGACGTCACCCTACATTAGTTTCTCGTGGAGGATCTAGGGCGTGCCAGGATAACCAAGCTAAGGTCCTGCTAACGCTAGTCAAGGTGTCAAGCCAGTCCGGGTGCAGATTTGGTAATATCTGGTTGATATCCCGAAGTATTTGCCATCTTTGGACCTCTCAGCTAGCGGCTCATGACCAGTAGACTAGGCTTGCTCATCTCCAGCAAAATCTTTCAGCTTGAGAAGAATTCATTCGGCTCAACGTTTCAAGATGGTTCGTGAGGCCGAGCGTCATACCTTTTATGCGGGAAAGCCCCAACCAGCCTCAAAGTCACCCGGGCATTTTGAGAGCCTTGACCCGTCAACCGGTGAGGCTGTCTGCAAGATACACACCTCGTCACAGGATTCCATCAATGCTGCAATCCGGTCCGCGCAGGAAGCATTCCCATCATGGTCCACCACACCACCGATAGAGAGGGCTCGGGTACTGCAGCGTGCTGTGGCCTTGCTACGACAGCAAAATGACGCTCTCGCACGGGTGGAAACCGTTGACACGGGAAAGCCATTCTCGGAGACTTCTACTGTTGATATCGTAACAGGGGCAGATGTGCTAGAATATTTTGCCAACCTGGTGGCTAGCGGGGGCCTGAATGGCGAGTCTTTTCGCTTGCGGCCCTCCGCGATGGTTTATACTTCCAAGGAACCTCTAGGCGTATGTGCCGGCATTGGAGCCTGGAACTACCCAATCCAGATTGCACTTTGGAAGTCAGCGCCGTGTCTGGCTGCCGGTAACTGCATGGTTTACAAGCCCAGCGAGTACACGCCATTGCACGCCGAATACCTGGCCAGGATATACCGCGAAGCAGGGCTACCAGGCGGGGTCTTCAACGTGGTATACGGTGCAGGAGAAGTAGGTGCCTACTTGACAGCACATCCAGCCATTGCGAAGGTCAGTTTCACGGGTCAAGTCAGCACTGGCAAGAAAGTGGCCGGTTCCGCCGCTGGCGGCATGAAATACGTGACTATGGAGCTAGGCGGCAAGAGCCCCCTGGTTATCCTCCCGGACGCGGCCGTAGACCAAGCTGTCAATGTAGCCATGATGGCCAATTTCTACAGCACGGGCCAGGTCTGCACGAACGGGACGCGAGTTTTCGTTCCTCGCGCCATGAAGAAGGACTTTGAGAGAGTCCTTCTGGAGAAGATCCAATTCGTCCGCGCGGGCGACCTCTACGACATGAACACAAACTTTGGACCCCTGAACAGCAAAGTCCATCACACGAAAGTCCTCTCCTACATACGTCGCGGCATCGAAGAAGATAAAGCGACCCTTCTCTGCGGAGGGCTAGAAAAGCCCGCAAACCTGCCTGCTAACTTAAAAAGCGGATACTGGGTACAGCCTACAGTATTCACAGACTGCACAGACGACATGGTGCTCGTGCGCGAGGAGATCTTCGGCCCAGTCATGTCTATCCTCACATACGATACGGTAGACGAGGCCGTGCAGCGAGCCAATAACACGGAGCTGGGCCTCGCGGCCGGTGTTGTCGGAAGAGATATTGATCAGTGCCATCTAGTCATCTCGCGGCTCGAGGCCGGCATCACGTGGGTGAACACGTGGGGAGAATCGCCCGCGGAAATGGCCGTGGGTGGCTGGAAGCAGAGCGGTGTTGGGGTCGAGAATGGACGGAGAGGGCTAGAAGCCTGGGTCAGGAACAAAAGTACTCTCATAGAGATGGGTGGCAGTGCGGCTACTGTGTTCTCGAAGCTATGATGTGTTATGTGTAAGTGTATGTAGGTAACTAATTGAGATGCGGAATACTGGATACGACATGGGTGGGTATCGCTAGCGGTGCGTGGTAATTCCGAATGCTATCTTGAATCACTTCTGTGATGGCGGTTTGATACCAGGTACTAGGACCATGCAGTCGTCCCAGTCCGGATCCCAGTGAGCTATCAGTCTAGCCTAGGTGCCTGGGTTGGTAAACTTCAATATCTAACACGACTCTATGTATCATATGCCGATGTTATTGAAATCCATGGTAGTTCCGTCGTTATCAGCATCTTCCTACTCATTCGCGAAAGAAGTCTCACTCATTTCTGAGGACGATGTACCTATAGGGCTGAACGTACAAATCGACATCTAAGTATCTATCTGTCTAGCCTCGCCTATAATTCGTAGTTAGCAGTTCATAGGTCACGCCTAGCCTAGAGGCCATTCTAACCTAGGTATATAGGCAAGTAGCTACGTGGGAAGGAGGGAGATAACAGAAAATTCCGAAACTCATTCGAAATAGCTCCGACTCCCTTCGTTCTCATTCCCGAGTTTTCCTATACCTATGTCTATATCTAGGTCTTTTAGACACCTTTCTTTGTACTGCTTATCGTATGTTAGGATAGATTACCGCCCGGCTTGGCCTGGTTCGATCCGGCTCGATAGGCGAGAGTATGTAAAGACACCCCAAACCAACATTATCTCTGGGTACTTATACTACGTCTTGGCGCTTTAGAGGCATAGGCAGTGTTTGTATAGGTATACCTAACATGGATAGGTGGTTTTCCCCAACTCTTGCGATAGATAAATTGCTGAGTTGGAGATGTGCCTCTGTAGCTGAGGTGTGTCTATACATACGTACGCATGTATGTATCTTTCTACACACTCTCTGGTACATGGTGTTCGATAGCGAGGCGCTTGGGGCGTGGTGTGTAATATCTATTTCTAATAATTCTACTTGCACACAACAGAGGTAGTAGAGACAATGCGTTGTTCCTATAGCAGCTTGATATCGTATACGTGCCTTCAGGGTAAGCCCTCAACCTAGCCTAATGGCTGGTAGGTTGTCCCATAAAGGAGGAACAAGAAAGAAGAGTGAAGAGACCGAAAGGTAGCATCCATTGTATGGTATACCTGGGCATATATGTATTTATTTTTATGCTACTCATGTCATCATGAGGTTTTAGGTATGTGAGCCATTTCAAACCCCTTTTATATGCTCTACGCCTATAGCCGCAGCCTTAGAGTGCATCAACGTAACGTAGAATACAGCGAGCGGCATCCATTTACTGGGTCATAAGGTTATTGGGTGCGAAGGGCATAGGATGGATTGATAAGCTCATCGATGATCACAGCGGTCCGCTAAGGCAGAGTGCAGGTTTTTTAGGAAGTAATATATGAGATGCTGCAAGATTGCTGTAGACATCTGATCCGAAGATGGAAAAATCGCGAGATACCTATGTATAGAATGAATAGCAGATGCATCTAAGTTATATGCTTAGACAAGAACAATTGAGGTGTGTCAGCCATAGATAACCCCCCTTGGGTATACAGAATAGGTCTATGGTTCTAGCCATCCATCATCGAGGGCCTAGCCTGTAATATGGCCGCTTGCCCCTTGCATGATAAGACAGGTGTTGCTTAAAATCAATGATCATTCTCTTCTAGAAGCTATCATGTCCATCTAAACCGTCGCGTCTGTATCCTCACCTTCTGCCTGATTATATTACTTAGTCATCGCTTACAATTCTCCGTAAGTGACTATATATTGCTGAGAGTGACCTTCCTCTTTTTGACCCTATTATCGACGGACCTTGGGGTTATATATAAGTTGCTTAGATATTATAATATACTCGGGCTAAGAGCAGCCTCACCTAGCTAGTTTCTCCTTCACTATATCATCAACTAAGGTGTCTTGACACAAGCGAACAGCTGAACATTTATGCAGGAACGGGGCGATGGAAGCGTATGCGGAATAGACTGATTTCATATAAAAGACTTGCCATTGCAGACACGAGCAAACATATATTTTCAATTCCTAGTTTTCGAGGAAATAATGAGAGAAAGGCCGAGTGGTGCCCTCGAGTTGGCTGAAGACTATCAGGCTTTATGTTATAACTCCGGTATTCCCAAGCCGGCTAAATTGAGGCTGCATTGATTACACTAGGACGCCTCTTGTTAGCAAGTCAGAAAAAACGAAGGAGAAACAAACTTGCCAGATTTGTTGTTTACCTGCTCAGCCTTTCGGTTAAGTTAAGGATAGGATGGGATCGGATAGGATGGCTAGCATTCTATTATTAATAGAAACAAGAAGCCGTGTTATTTCTGACGATCCTTCCGGATCTCCATTAAGAACAACAGCGCGACGAGATCCACAGCATGGTAATATAATCAGGCTTACTATCAAAGGAGAAAATATGTCTCGGCTCGTTATTCTGGTCGCATATATCATTTATTTATTTATGTGATCCCTGAAGTTTGTTAAGACTCTTATTGTCTCCCCTCTTGGCCCTCTTCGGAATTGCCCCCTTTGCACACAGGACTGGTTACCTGTGGTCTGTTGAACCCCTCATCGTTCCCATATGAATCCTCTAATCTATCTCATATTAATTAACTGCGCCGCAGAGCAGAATCGGTAGCAATGACGTATACCAGCGTCGCGCAAGGGATACCCGTTGCTTGCACCTTGCCTCGAGGTCGCACACATACAAGTCATGGTTGGGAGAGACTGGGGCTCGTCTGCTAGGCGGTGGCCCGCATTGAACTCAGAGCTGTATGTTTCCAACTTTCCAGTTTGGAAATATTCTGCGCCTAGTTTTAGAGAAACCCCAATTCTTTTTAGGAACTGGGTATCCCCATTCCATCAAGGACATCTCCCTATCGGGCCTGACCTTGACATCGCGGAAACAGGGGAGGCTGCCACATACCTGTCTAACGAGAAGGATAAATACTCCTCCTTTGGAATCCCGCACGGCGCAAAAAGCACCACTCACGCTGACGCTACCCTCCAGAACAAGGATTTAGATAGGCCCCGTTCGTTCCAGGCCCTCCTATGCCTATACCCCTGAGTATATTTCGTCGAGGCGACTCTCTCGGTGCCCTCCGTACTGTGGAACAGGGAAACGGCATGATATAGCTTGACTAGGCGGAAGAAACGTGCTTTGTTTTGCTTCGCACTCGTCTTGTCCTTTCCAAGAGGATTTAGAATATAGAAATACTAAATATTGAGACCGGGTCGGCGGATTCATCTGTGCGCTGTGTGTGTTGTGTCCTTCCCGAGTATAAGTGGCCTCGAGATCCCTACTTCCCTTCTCAGTCCACCTGACCACCTCAACGAAAGGTGTGGATTACTGTCAACCTCACTCAACACCCCATAACTGCCAACACTGCACTGAAGTCAGCCAACGGGCTACATTCCACCAAGAAGACTCAAATCCTATACCTAACAACCGTAGTTCTGTCCTGTCAAGATGAAGGTAGGCAATTCTCGAGGCTCTCTAATCTGTCGTATAGCTTCTCCGATGCTAAATCGATCCCTTCTCTTAGTTCACTACCTCAGCCGCCTTTCTTCTCCTCCACGCCGTCACGATCCTCGCGGCGCCCGCCACTGTATTGACGACACGGGACGAGATAGCTCCAGCAGACGGCGGTGATACGAAAGCAGACACTGCTAGCCCCGCGGCCTGGCGTCTCGACTGCGGTGCCCCAGGGACGACGAATATGTGCTCGGCCTCGAACAGCGGCGCACACTGTGATCCCATCACGGGCTCCCTCACCATAATACTCGAGGGCACCTGCGGCGCGTGCAAATGCATCTCTGCCGAGCAGTGCACGGGAAGATGCGGCTAAGCGGCTGCCGTTGTTTTTTGTTCCGTGTGGTCATCGCGGATGACCGGGAAAGGTCGAAAGTGAAAATATTGACGAGTAATGAAGAGATCTCATTCGGCTTTGTTAGAAACTATAAGGCACATGCTTTTCTTTGATGAGGGACAACTTCGGGCTATAGTGGGTATGGGCATGGTTAACAGTTTACTTGCTATTCAATAGAGTGTGCGTTTATCCTAGCCACTGTCGTTCGTTGTCTTACTCCCCTCCTCGGTTGTCTGTTCTGCATTTTATGTTGGCAGCTTCATGTGCTCATCTTAAACTTGAAGTTAACAGCAACGTGCTTATTAAGAAGGCATGCTTAGTCCAGGTAGTGCTCTAAGAACCCGTGAGATGATATAGCTTACCTAAGATAATATAGGTAAGTGAGGACATATAGCTTCATGAGTACTAAAGAGAAAAGCTCTTAGTTTCAAGCGACCTTCACTTAGACGTGACATATTTGCATGCTTTTAAAGAGGTCCCTTAGGACCCATGGACCAGTATCCTACGGCCCACACTGTAGAAGCACCTAAGATAGCAGCACCATCCGGGTATATAGGTATATGAGGTGCAGATTCATCTCTAGCAAGTCGGGCTGCGGTTTAATAGAAATAAAGATTACTCATACACAAGTCTTACGGCTTGTGTGCTATCTGACAGTACTGAGTCTTACTGTTGTAGTCTTACTACCTACAATATCCAAGTCAGTTCAATTTAGACACGACAACGTCTACCACTTCCTTACGGATATAACCAACTATTTCGGTATTCTGTTAGTCTGTTAGTCGTTTCACATGTCTGGTAGGGGAGGTAAAGATGGAATAAACTAGAAAAGAACCTAAGTTTGAAGGTCATCACGTGGTGCTGTCGGCTTTGTCGTTCTAAGAGGTCTCCACGGAATTCTGGGGGATCGCCCCTGCTATAATCAAGCCTCGGTAAGTCACTACGCCACTACCCCCCCAAAGCCCGGCTAGTGATTGGGACGTCCAGTGCATTACCAAGTCGTAACGACTCACCGAGCTCAATCCAACTCCGAGTCATCAATGTAATCTTCCCGTGACATCAACACCACCCTGTCTTTTGAGCCTGCCTCTTCTTTTTGCTTCCATACAAATTATTAAAAATTGTAATACCCTACCAACGCGATACATAATTTCAAACCGTTGTACCACCATTCCGAGAATCGCTTCTATTCGTACTAACTGCACAAGCGCTCTACGCGTGGTTAACTTGCATTGCATAATATAGAGCAGAGCAAGGCGGTGTTTATCAAGATGGCGCCACCATCGCAATCGGTAATCGCGCCCGTTGTTCCCTTGGCCAAGGGCACCGTACTCTTCCCTGGCTCCGTCCTGCGCATTCCAGTCCCTCCGAGCCGCTCCGACATACCGGCCCTCATTTCGAACGTCTATACCCGCGCCTCGAAAGGCTCCAGAAGAGTTGATCAAATTCCCATCGCCTGCGTTCCTCTAAGCTCGCCCTTGCTAAGCCGACGCGGTCAGTTACTCTTAGAGAAGGACCCGGACAAGTATAGCGAGTTGCTAGAGGCAGATAACAAGAACTTGAGAAAGGACCGCTTATACGGCTACGGCGTCACCGCAAAGATCACAGGCATTCAAGGTCAAAATGGCGCTGAGTTCATTCTGCTGGTCCAGGGCATATCGCGCGTCTCTGTTGATAAGGTCATCCAGGATCAACCTTTCTTCGAAGCTAAGGTCAACTCTCATAACGATGCGGTCGGTCGTGAGATACACAGCGACGAATATCAAGAGGTCTTTGCAACGCTCAAGCGTCTCTCGCGCGAGCTGGTATCTTACCTTAGGGTCTCCGCATTTCTATTGTCGAGCGGCTCCGCCGGTCTCAACCCGCTCCTCTCTCGACGACTAGAGCAGTTCATTGCAAGAAAACAGCCATCGGAGGGCGGGTCCCTGGCGGATTTCATGATGAATGTCGTAGAGGCCTCCTATGAAGATAAGCTTCAGGTATTGGCCGCCGTCGATATCCTTCAACGGATGCAGAAGGTGATTGAGCTGATGGAGCGGCAAATCGACGATATTAAGGGCAACATAAAGATCACTACAGTAACGAGCACCAAGATCCCGATCCACATAGACCAGGAGGACATGGAGAAGATGAACAAGAGAAATATCAGGAAGATACAGATACCCGGTCTCGGTGGGCCGCCTGCGGGTTTCAACTTCAATGGTATGCCTGGAGGTGGGCAGGCCGACCAGCAGGACCCAGACGAATTGCAAGAACTTGAGAAGAAAATCGAGGAAGCAAAGCTGCCGCCCGATGCTGCTAAAGTAGCCGAACGAGAAATCAAACGCCTTAAACAGATGATGCCTGCTCAGGCTGAGTATCAAGTTGTCAGGACATATCTAGAAACACTGGCCGAAATCCCTTGGTCTGTTGTGACCGACGACCCCATTGGTGTTGGTACCTTGGAGGCCGCGAGAAAGCAGCTTGATAATGACCATTATGGAATCGAGAAGGTCAAGAAGCGGCTACTCTCCTACCTGACCATTGTCAGACTGATGCAGTCTGCCAACGATGCTGTCGAGCTACAGGTCAAGGAGGCTGAGCAAGAAACTGCCGATCTAGAGGCCAGCAAGGCAGGGTCCAAAGACGGTCTATCTCTCGATCCCGAGCTGGAAGAGAAGATCAAGGCCAGTGGGCTTAAAGTACAAATGCTCCGGAGCAAGCGACGCACGGAGAAAGCGCCCATCTTATTGCTTGTCGGTCCCCCAGGTGTTGGCAAGACAAGCATAGCCCGGTCCATAGCCACAGCTCTCGGACGTAAGTTCCACCGCATCTCATTGGGAGGTGTCCGAGACGAAGCGGAAATCAGGGGTCACCGGAGAACCTACGTAGCTGCCATGCCTGGCTTGATCGTACAAGGCCTAAGGAAAGTAGGGGTCGCAAATCCGGTCTTCCTGTTGGACGAGATCGACAAGTTGGGTATGGCCAATCACAATGGTGATCCCTCGGCTGCGATGCTTGAAGTCCTTGACCCCGAGCAAAACCATGCGTTCAATGATCACTACGTGAACACCCCAATCGACCTCAGCAAGGTTCTTTTTATTGCCACTGCAAATAGTCTGGACACAATTCCCGGTCCACTGCTGGACCGCATGGAAATCCTAGAATTCTCCGGCTACACGACTCTTGAGAAGCGTCACATCGCGCTTCGTCATCTAGTCCCCAAGCAGATCCGAGTTAATGGACTTGAAGAAAGTCAAGTCAAGTTTAGTGACGAGGTCGTGTCCAAGATCATCGAGTCGTACACTCGTGAGTCAGGGGTTCGTAACTTGGAGCGAGAGATCGGCTCCGTATGTCGTGCGAAGGCGGTTGAGTTTGTAGAAGCGAACGACAGAGGACAGCCTGAGACATATCGGGCGGAACTTACGGTCGAGGACCTTGAGGCCATTCTGGGCATCGAGAGATTCGAGGATGAAATCGCCGAGAAAACCAACCAACCGGGCATAGTTACTGGTCTAGTGGCCTATAGCTCCGGTGGCAACGGCGGCATTCTTTTCATCGAAGTGCTCGATATGCCCGGCGACGGAAGCGTGGAGCTCACAGGTAACCTGGGCAAAGTGCTCATGGAGAGTGTCAAGGTAGCTAGGAGCTGGGTGCGGAACCACGCCTATGAGCTGGGCCTAACCCGGGAACCAACTGAAAACATCATGAAGAATCGCAGCCTACACGTGCACTGCCCCTCGGGAGCTGTGCCCAAAGACGGCCCCTCAAGTGGCATGGCTCAAGCCGTTGCGCTCATCTCACTTCTCTCCGGCCGGCCTGTGCCACCCACGATGGCTATGACTGTGAGTGTCCAACGAGTCTCAGACATTTGCCGACAATTACGCTAACACTTGTGACAGGGCGAATTCCAACTCTCCGGTCATGTCAAGAGGGTCGGGGGAATCAAGGAGAAGCTCATCGGAGCTTATCGAGCAGGTGTCAAGACGGTGCTCCTTCCAGCGCAGAACGAAAAGGACGCCCGCGAGGTGCCCGCCGAAGTGAGAGATGGTCTGAAGATCATCTACGTCAGGTATGTATTTCGGCTCTCCCTTTTATATATTTATAAGATGTATTCTTTGCTAACACCTGGTCCTTTCTAGCCACATATGGGAGGCGATCCGCCACGTATGGCCGGAGGCAGAATGGCCCAACTCGACAAATTTCCCTCCAGTTCAAGCTCGTCTATGACGGATGAACATAGCCAACTACCGCCATCTCTCTTGTTAGTTGACATATCTACATTTACAAGCTCAGCGACTTTCCCCTGTGCATCGCGCAGCGCAGCGTTTTGTATCACATATCAGTCCAGATAGTGGGCTTTTCCCCCTTCCACCCCTTGTCGGGTGTGTTTAGCGTAACGGTGTGAATGATAGGTACTTAACCTAGTGTGTTAATTGTGTAGAATAGGATTCGAGGATTACACATTTAGAGCATAGAGCGTCTAAAATGACATACTACTATATCGTCTCGTCTTATCTCATGTGAACTTTGCTTTGTTCGCATCTTTTCTTTCAGAGCCTTCGGGCGTCGAATGTTATTCTGAGTTACGTATCATAATTAGCATATACATACTGCTATCATGGTTAAGCGAGGCTGAAGCGAGGCGGGAATTTTAAGAGTAACGTGAGCTCGGGAATAATCTCCTGACAATTTTTTTGGAATGTCTCATGAGTCATGGGGGAGAAGGGGTGTAGGACAAGACGTGGGAAAGTACAATACCCTCGCTAACGGCTGATGAGTTTGAAGAAAGGAACAGGAGTGAACTAACCTACTCTAGAAGGTTTTTTTTTTTTTTTTTTTTTTAAGCTCCCGGCAGGTGGTTTGACAGGTGAGGCCATGAGCTGCCTTACCTTTGATCTCCGCCTTATTAAGTTGGCCTCGCGGTTTGATCTGGTCTGGTCTGGTCTGGTCTGGATCAGTCAGCTAGAGCAAGAGACAGACAGTACAGGGAGTACAGGGTCAGGGGGGCAAGGGGCAGGAGTTTTTAGAGTCGGGGTCCCGAGACAGGCTTGGTTTAAGTGACGTATCTTTTTTCTCTTCTTCTTCCACTTTCTTCCCTTAGGGTTTTTTTT
>Ga0247782_1000309_pt1 | contig 45795 bp, 26 predicted proteins | sample UWRJL019104C5_FD_179928 | JGI IMG/M metagenome (GOLD analysis project Ga0247782, IMG submission 179928) | Plant litter microbial communities from Arlington Agricultural Research Station in Wisconsin, United States - UWRJ-L019-104C-5 | ecosystem: Environmental > Terrestrial > Plant litter >...
AAAATAAATATAAAAAAAAAAAAAAAAAAAAAAATAAAAAAAAAAAAATATAAAATAAAAAAAAAAAAAAAAAAAAAAAAAAAAAAAAATAAGCTAGCTAGCTATAATTATAAAAAATAAATATAAAATAATTTTAAAAATAAAATAAATAACTTATAAAAAAATAAAAAAGTATAACTTATATATAATAGTTAGCAAATAATAAAAATAAAGTAAATATATTATATGCTTAATAATATATATATATAATAAAAAGCAGCTATAAGTTTATATAGTTAAAAAAAATATAAAATATTAAAAGTTAGCATAATATTATAAGTAATTAAAAGTAGCTATAATAGCTATACTAAATAAAACTATTATATAAAGTAATAATAAAATATTTATATATATTACTTTAAAGCAGCAAAATAAATAATATTAAATATATAAATAAAAAAGTAAATAAATATATAGTACTAAAAAAATTTATTTTTTATTATAAAATAGCTAAGTAAAAAAAATTAAATAATATAAAATAGGTTTTTATTATAAAATAATTAAGCAAAAAAAAAAATTTAAATTTAATTAAAAAATAAATTAAATAAGGTTTTATAGCTAAATATAATAAAATAAAAAAGTAAGTATATATTTAATTAAATAACTTAATAAATTTTATTAAAGTTAAAATTAATATAAAAAAAAGCAATTAATTATATAAAATTTTTAATATTTATATTTTATATATAAATAGCTAAAAAAAAATAAGTATAAATATAACTTTAATATTATAATATTTTAAAATATAAACTTATAATACTTTATAAAATATTTTAGCAATACTTTATAATATAGCTTAATAATGTTTTATAATATAAACTTTTAAAGCCTTAGTATATAAGCTTATAATACTTTATAATATAGCCTTATAAAGCCTTATAGTATAGCTTTATAGTAAGTGCTGCTTTATAGGCCTATAGCTAGAAAAAGCTTATTTTATAGCTAGGCCTAGTTAAAGACCTTGCTTTTACACTTATAGTTTAGCTTTAAAGCTCTTAAAAAACTTAGCGTTAGCTTAGCATTACTAAAAATAATAATATTTTTTTTTAATTAGGCCCTTATAAAAAAAATTATATAGGAATTTTTAAGAAAGATACCTTTTATTAAAACAAAAGCAAAAGCAAAAAGGTAATAAAAAGTTAAAAAAGGTAAAAAGCTGCAGCTAATTATAAGAAAGCAAGAGAGCAACAAAAAGTCTATAAAAAAAAAGTAGAGAGAGCAAGGGGGCAACAAAAAGTCTAAAAAAAGAAAGCAAACACTTACAACTAGCCAAACCTAGACCGCAAAATATGCAATTGATATACAAAAAAAATTGTATAGGGTAGGGTCGCAGCTAATCAATAAGAAAATGGTCTGTACTATCAATAAGACTTTGCTTAGTCATCTGCTCTATGTCCCTCAAATGATGCGTTCGTCACAGTAGGTAGGTTAGTTTATTACAACTGACTGCGGCTGACTGCGGCTGAGAGGTGCATACTTATTAGTTCCGATACAAAGCAGCATAAACCTGAATGAGAGGATCTTTAAAAGGTTAAATATAGCCTGTAGATGCTCGGGTGCTTCTGCGTACTCTGAAATTTGTGTCGTGGTTATGTGGGTCTACAGGGAGCGGGGGAACGTAGTTCCCCTGCTCCCCGTATATAATGAGCATGTCACGCACTATTATGTAGAGTACAACTTCTTCCATAAACACATCTGAATCTACTTCACATGATCGCATCTAAAGAGTGCACCTGGTCCACTTCCACTATTCTCCAATAGACAACGCTCTCCGCGAGAGTTTGTCTATCGTCAGGATATGCGACGGCAAAATGGCATGGTCCCTGTTTAGCAAGAGATTTAAGTATCCGAGTCTGCATTCGGATACACGTGCATTTCGGGTTATCAAGCTTCTTAGACCCACCACTTCACGGTTCCCGCCGTTCGGGGAAACATTAAACACCGAGATCATTGAGACTAGCGTTGATAATGCGTCCCTCCATTACGACGCCCTCTCGTACTGCTGGGGCGTCGGTAAACCGGATAGACAGGTTAACGTCCTAAAGACCAACAACGATAACGACGGTAGAGAGCATCGCAACGATAGCATAATCTACATATCGGCCTCTCTGGAATCGGCCTTGCTCAGTCTAGCCCGAGAAGAAAACGCCGGCACCTGCTACCCCATTTTCGTAGATCAGATCTGCATCAACCAGACCGATCCTGTCGAAAAGATCCAGCAGGTTCGATTGATGGGCGAAATCTACGCACGAAGCGCGAGGAGTATTGTGTGGTTGGGCAAGTCAACGCCCGAGACGTGCCAGTACTTTGACACCTCGACAGAACTGCAGAGCGAGGCCATCATGGGCAGGCTCAAAGGATTCCACTGGGCGCAGTCAAATGAGGTCGTCAACGCCGTTATGGATTCCAATGTGGTGCTCGAAACTGAGGCTGAGAAAAAGGATCGTGACGATGCCTTGGACCTGGTTATGCGCTACGGCCAGCGTTGGCCTATAAACGGCATGGCCGAGGTGTTCCGCCGCGCTTGGATGAACCGTCTGTGGGTAGTGCAGGAGGGTTGTCTCCCCCCCAAAGTGATCATCCGATGCGGTGAAAAATCACTGTGCTTCGACTGTTTTTGTGGCAGTATGCTCTTCCACAATATTGCGCAAACGTATTGGACCGTACACACAACAGAAGCGGTGTCACAAGACGAAATCCGCACCCGGCAGAATATAGACACGCTCTCCCAACCATTCCTCCGTCTATTCCAGGAAAGAAATGCAGTGCATGATCCTCAGAAAGATCGACGATCGCTTTATGACCTTGTGCTCAAGTACAATGTTAATGACGCTGTAATCAAAACAGGTGTAACGGAGCCCGAGGATCGTATCTATGCACTGCTCGGTATCGCGAACGATGACGACGTCGCGAGGGAAACAGTAGAAGCAATGGAGATAAAAAATGTAAAGGGAACCTATTCCAAATTTGCAGTGTCTATCATGCGGCGGAACCCGGATGTGCTCTTGTTCTCGCAAACGCCTAAGCCATTAGCACATGGTCACAAATTACCCTCCTGGGTTCCAGATTGGTCAGCCGAGCGCTTGTTAACGCCAGCGGGCTACTCAGACCCGCTGACGCCTATCTTCTCTGCTGGTGGCAGTCGATCTAGCCATAATATCAGCTTCGATGAACAGGAGAGCGCCTTGCAAGTCAATGCTGTTCAAGTTGGACGTGTAGTACGTGTAGGTTTACACAGCCTAAAACCAAATCCAATTTCAACTATTGCTAGCGCTGAATTCATATCTGTGAGACAATTTGTTGAGGAGATTGGTGAATTCATAGAAGCAGCAAAGGAGATGAAGTCGAGCAAACTGCCTAATATAGCGGATGACCAGCTGCGCCTTGATCTAACTATCAGACTATCAGATGGTGGCTTATCACAAAAAGCATTTCATACCACCTTTGACCAAAGTTCTGCTCGAGAACTACTGCAAAAGGTTCATATAAAGGTCTCGAATTTTGGTAAATGGTTCATGGACACTAAAGCTATATCCAAGACCTACTCCAGTACCATTGGCATTATTCGGAGTAAGAGAGCCATGCCATGGTACTTTTTGCCTGGAAGCGAGATCGACGTCGTCCGCTTGTGCGCCGTGGACCCTATCGGTGCCGTCCAGATCTTAGTGATGGGTCTTGCATTTGTGGTCGTGGATATGGTAGAGGCGTGGTATTATAGCACGAAGGTGCGACTAAATAAAGTCTACATTGATTACCGCCACGCCCGAACCAAAGAGGTACTGCTCTCCAATCCCCAACGAAGGAAGGCGATAGAGGGAATAGGCACGGACGATATTTTATATACCAAGGAATGGCGAATTTATACGTGCAACCTTTACAAGAACATAGGTCGAAAACTGTTCCTGACAGACACGGGATATCTCGGCCTTGGACCGAGTCATATGAAGGAGGACGATGAGATCATTGTGATTCCTGGCGGCAGTGTACCTTACATCCTGCGGCCCCAGGCTTCAGAGGCATGGTTGTACGTAGGTGAGGCATACTGTGATGGGATCATGGACGGGGAATTAGTTGTGGGGGATAATCTCGACACTCAGAGCTTTAAAATTGTTTGAGCTAAAGAACTACAGGTATTCTCGCGGAGAGTATTGTGAATTGGAGAATAGTAGAACTGGTGGTCCAGGTCTGTTCTGTTCTTTATAGGGAGCATCTACTACACGCAATGACTGCTTAGAGTTCCTGTCAAGTTAGGGCATCGCGCTCTCTTGTATGCCGACGCTTATGGAAGAAACAAGGAGACTTAAATTGCTTCTAATGTGTTAAGATTAGGCTTCTTCAGCAGCGCACAATTCTAGATTTTCTGTTGGTGTCAAAGTTATTGCTTTTGACAACTGCTTTAACTTGGGATGCTTGATGTCGTTTATATCCAGTCCAGCCAAGTGGACTCCGGCCGTTGTTGTCGGGACCGCTTCCACACAACGCGACCAGGCTAGTGACTTGTCATAAACGTTGTTGTGGATTAGCCGATGAAGTTGCAGTGTGGAGTTTGTGGTCCATTCAAGATGTGCACATGTTTTGTAGCCCCATTTCCGATGTAGAAATCCGAGTATTGGTTCCAAGGAGAAAGATATGACTGTGATAACAAGGCCAAGAATATAAGTGAAAAGAAGCGCAAAAAAATTAAACGACGCGTAGTTGGTACTCCGGATTTTCTGGGATGGATGGTCAGTCTAAACTAAGTTTTAAGTTAAGATGTAAGGCTATTACTTGGTTGGAACACATCTGCTTTTGTGCTGAGTCCGCGGGTGGAATCTTAGTGGCCAAGAGGTCTGGATCTGATGGCCCTCGTGCTGCCTCAACAAAAGCAGCTTGCCAAAATGCCAATATCATAGCCCACGAGTGGGTGATATCAATCTGCCATTGGTTTACAGGCAGCGATGCCTGCACACCACCGGATGAATCTGTGTTGCTACAAGCGCATCTGAGCCACTTTCCAAGAATATGTCACTGATACTCGGTACCGTGTATCGCACTATGGAGGCAAACCAGGCAAATCGGCTCGCAGCTGGATTTGTTGTCGCCGCAGGCATGAGATCCGCGTTCTCGCCCCAGACCTTGCTTTTATCGACACCTACTAGCTCAAAGGCTCCGGCTGACGCGTTCATGAACCCTCCCAAGAGACCACATGCATTCGAGCTGCTGAAGCAGAACTGGAATTGCTCAGTGCATCCCAAGGGGGACGCAGCCTCAACAGGACGGTAAGTTTGTCGTTTACCGGAGATTGCGCCAACAGCCAAGTCTAAGTCTGTCGCGCGGTACCAGGTATCGTTCATCGGCTCGACGAACACAACCCCATTACCAGACAGAAAAATAAGGAATGTATCAGCGTCTTCCCGCCATATCTCCTGACAAGGGATGAAGTCTAATATAAAACCGTTTGTCCCATTCAATACATAAGACGCAAAAGGCCTGTAGTTATAACACTTATTAGCAGTCACAACTAAGAAGAAAGACTCAACGTACGCTACAATGTAGTTTGACTCAGTCTTGTCGCCAAATTCATGGTTGTATTGATATTGGACGTCCTTCACCTTGTATGTAAAATTCAGGCCATTGGTTGGCCAGAAAAGAGAGCCATAATCGTACAAAGTATAGTTGGCGTGATCGCCTGTGTAAGATCTGGTATATCCACGGGTTGTCATTGGAGCACAATGAAGAACTTGTCGGAATAATATTCTTTCGTTTGGAGGAGCGTTAATTACTAGGTGATGGTGGCTATCAAGGAGTCCCGTGTCGAGTATAAGGTTGGCTGAGTCGGTACGGCACATGCTGCTATTAAACGGGCAAGGGGACATATTATTAACATACGTCGGGATGCGCTTGGTAACAAAGACATCGCAGTTAAGTAACCCAGTTGAGTTTGAATAACACTGTTAAACGTAGTTGAGGGCGTTCCTCCCCATTTGTGAGACGTGGGCCGATTCTGCGCCATGACGGACTTTTTCTCTTCCTATATGGCCACAGGTACTACCATCGACAAGAATCTCGGTGCCTACAGAAGATATCTGGGACGAGAAGCCCCCCGCAATGGTGAATGTGCCAATGCAAAAGATAGCCAGCAACAAAGAGGGCAACACGCGGAGACAAAGTCGGGATGAGTGCCGCCATGCCCAAAACATCTTGGCAAATATTAATATAGCAGAATCTGCCAAGGTAGAGTTTCGAAGAACTATTTGTCGTTGGTGGTAAATAGCATCCTGAGGGCAAATAGAAGAATGATAGCGGTGAAATGCAAAACTAGCGATCCGCCAGAACCGCGACCCTACAAATGCAATAAAAAAAGCTGTAAATGCAATAAGTAGATCGCCATCTCGTCGAGATATTGTAAGCGTTTGGCCTAGAACACGGCCGCGAGACCAGTTCGTCCAGATCCCAAGGTGGACATTGTATTGCAAAGTCTGGTCATGCGCAGACCATGCTTCAGTCTTTGGAACGTCCATAGTTATGTGCAGCAAAAAAAAACCTTGTGTGTTAATAACAGGACTATTAGCAAGCAAACGTAATTATAGATAGATTTATGCAACTTTTATATCTTTCTAGAGGTCTTTAAAAGGAGCCCAGGTCGAAGACAATCTTATAATTAATTGTTAGATAGTAGGCTGCTATTATGTCACATATATATACTGTTAATATTAATAGAGTATTAATAGCATTGTTTTTTTTATTACATGTTGCTGCTCAGTGTTGCATTGCAACGCTATAAGATTACTCCCCCCCTTACGGGCCAGCACCTCACGGGCCACTTCTGGCCAAAACCGCCTACTGCAATTAAAGGCCTCGCTACTCACAACCAACAAGGTTATAGTCAATTACTTAGCGCCTCTAACTATAATATAGTCCTCTGCTTTTAATTCTATTGCTTGAAAGCCTTTACCTGCCTTTTTAAACCTTGCAAGCACTTTATAATTACTTGCATTATTTTTATATACTACCTTATTATACAACTTTAATTTAGCTTGTTAAATATTAGCTATATATATAAAAGCTTTGCTAAGTGCAAGCTTTATACTTTAATGCACTTAAGCTTACTTTTAAGCTATTTTAAGCTTTAAATAGCTAACTTTATATTTTAAATTAGCAATTTTATATAACTTTTTATTAAAAGCTTTAAAAGCTTTATAATATAAAACTTTTTAAGCTAGCATAGCTAATACTTTATTATACTTAGCTAGTTTATAATTAATTTAGCATAATTTTTAGCTTTTTAAAAGCATTTTAATAATAATTAAAATAATAAAAGCTAAAAAATTAAGCGTACATAGCTATTTAACCTTATAAAGTGCTTTTATATGCACTATAAAAACTTTTAGTTTTTTTAATATAATATATTTTAAAAATAATAGCTTTATATAATTTTTTAGCTATATTTTTATTATTTTTTATATGTTTTTAATTATTATAACGTATCCTACAGCTATATTTGCCACCCGGCCATATTTGCCACTTTTTTTTACCTTTGTACGCATAACTTTTAATCTACTATATTTTTACTACCTACTATAGTAGGCCTTTAAAAAAAGTTTAATATTATTTTTGCGCTTTAAGTAATTTATATAAACTTAAAACTAAGTATTTAATATGTAGCTAAAATTTATAATATATTATATATAACCTTTTTTAACTAAAAATATAATTATATAATAATATTTAATAGGTTTATTAATAATTAAAAACTTATTAAATTTAAAAAGTAAGCTATTATATAATTATTTTTATTTAAATATAGTAGTATTAAAAATATAGCTAACTAATTATTAAAGTTATATAATAAAAAATATGTTAGCAAAAACTAAACTTTTACTTTTATATAATAATAACTAGCTTTTATAATATATTTTAATTACTAAATTAATTACTAGCATGTTTTATATAAAAATTTATTTAAATATTATAAGTAGTTTACTTTTATATAAAATATAATAGCAAAATATAAAGTTTAAAAAAAAATATATATAACTTTAATAAAACTAAATTTATTATAAGCAAAATTTTATTTAAAATAATTATAACTATATTTAATTATATAAAAAATTTAAAAGTAATATAGCAAAATAATTATAAATAAGCTATAGTTATTTAAGCTATTTTATTATATAGCTATATTATTTTGCTATATATTATTATTATAAAAAAAAATTATTTATTATTTTAATATAAAAGTATTTTATTATTTAATAGTTAAGTTATTATAATTATAAAAAATAGCTAAATAATAAATAAGCAAAGTATTAATTAGGTTTAATATTTTAATTAATATATAAATAGCTATATAAAAAGCATATACTAACTTTTAATTTTTAATAGCTATAAAAGCTACTATTTATATAATTTTAAAAAGTATTATAAAAATAATAATATTATTATACTTTATATATTAGCATATTTATTATATAAGCTTTAGCTTTTTAATATTAATTATTTTAGCTTTTTAAAATAGTTATATAAAAAAAAAAATTAAATATTTAATATAAGCATATATTATATATATATTAAAAGAAAATTTTTTACGTGCGTTTTTTAATATATTTAATATATTAATAATAAAAGCTAATATATTAAAAAGTTTTTAAAAAGTAAAATTAATATTATATAACCTAAAATATATTATTGCTTAGCTAAATTTTTATTTAACTACTTTTATAATTAAAACTTTATTTAATAGCTTGCTTTTATTTTAGCAATTTATTATTTTAAATAATATATAAAATATAATATTTTAATTTATATTTGTTAAACATTTTATTATATAATATTAAAATAGCTTACTAACATATATTATTAAAAGTATATAGCAAATTATATATAGTGCAATAGCTATTATATATTATTTAGCTTTATTAAAAAAAAAAGTTATAACTTTTTATATAGCAAACAACTAACTTAGTTAACGTTGTTATATAAAAAAAATAAAATTATAAAATAAAAAATTATTTTATATATAAAATATAAAAAAGTTATAAGCTGCTAGGGCAGCTGCTACGCAAAAAATAGCAAAAAGGCATATAAGTAGTAGTTATACAAGAAAGCAAAAAACTTGCGTATAATGCTATAAAATATATATCAAGCCTAGCTATAATATGCAAACATATTAAAATAAAATAAAAATATTTAGCAAATCTAATTTTAAATAGTTTATATTAATTTTTTGTTATATAATTAAGTTATAAAAGATTATTTATACAAAGGTAAAAAAAGTAGCAAATATGGCCAGGTGGCAAATATGGCTATAAGATACGTTAAGCATTAAAATATTAATTTTAATAAGCTAAAAAACTTATATAACCTTTTATTTAAAAAGTTTGCTTTTAATAACATACAAAACATAGTCTTTTACTTTTAACTTTAGCTTTTTTTTTAAAACTATAAACATTATAATATTTAATAGCTATACTATATAATTATAATATAATTTATAAAATACTAGCTATATTTTATTTAATATATAAAGCTATAAAAACTTATTATTAGTATATAAATTATAGCTATTATATATTAAAACTATTTATATATTATTATATTTAGCTTTTTTAAAAAGTATAAAAATATTATTAAGCTATTTTATACTTATATTATTATTTGTTTACTTTTTATAACTTATATAAAACTGCTAGTTTTTTTATAAGCTAAAATTTTAGTTAAAAAACTATTAACTTTATATATAAACATTTATAAAAATTACTAATAATAAAAAAGCTACTTTTAAGCTTTTAATATACTTTAAAAAAGTAATTTATTAGCTTTTTTTTATATTTTTTTAAAAGCTTTAAAAATATATAATTTTATAATAACTTAATAGTTAAAGCTTACGCCTTAGCTAATACTTATTTTGTTTACATTATAAAAGCGGTCTATAAAAATATAAGCTATTTAAAAAGCTTTTAGATAATTAAAAAAAAAGTAAATATTAGCAGCAGTTGCGCTATTAACTCTTAAATAGTTAATTATTTTAAATTTATCAGTTTATATAAAAAAATTATATTTAAGCTAGCTATAGTACTATATATAGCTAAGCTATAATAAGCTTAAAAAAATAGCAAGCATATATTATGCTAAAGCTTATAATTTAATAAATATAAATATATAGCTTAATTAGCTAATTTAGCTTTTAAAGGTAGTGCTAAAGCTTAAAAGTTGTAATAAATATTTTTTTAAGTTAAAATTTCTTAAAGGTAGCATTAAATATATATTTTTTTAATATATTACTTTTTTGCTACTATATATTATAATATACTTAGCATTATATTATATATAGCAGCTTTTATATGCTTTTTTTAATTTATAGCAAGCATTTTAATAAAAAAGAAAAGCAGGCGGTTAAAATAATAAAATTTATAAAGTTATATAAGTAAAAGTAAGGGAGAAATTATAAAAAGACTAAAAACGCGTTGAGCGCGTTTATAGCGTTAAGAAGTGGCCCGTAAGGTGCTGGCCCGTGAGGGGGGGAGTAATCTTAGTCTTACCTTACCCCCTTTTATTAACCTGTTCTATAACTTTAGTTTAAAAATTATTTTATATTTTACTAGACACAATAGTTAAAGCAATATAAATATAAAACATATTAAAACCTAAATCTTTTACTATGTTTTAATAGTAGCATTAACGCTTTCCCTTTTTTACCTCTTTATTATAGGTTCTTAAAAATATATAAAACTATATAAAAAGGTACTATATCTTTAAATCTTTGCTTATATTTACACTATTTGCGTAGCGCCTTAAGTTTTTAATTTAGTTTTAGTATTAAACGAGAACAAGGCTGTAGCTTTATATAATCCTCCCATGGCAGTGCGGTTTTAGCTGGTTATTTTAACTACTTTCTTAATAGTTATTAGTAGACAATGTAAGAGAACAATGGAGTTCTCGTTTATAGCAAGATAACATAACACACTTGGCCTTAAAATTATGTTGAAGAATTGCTGCTCGACAAGAGCTTGCCGGCAATGTCCGGTGTGACCCTCCTCACTAAATGGTCAAGCACTCAAGCAGGGGTTCTAAAAATGCAAACAGAGCTTAATAAAGTGGCAAAAAAAGGATTCCTTATAGTAACTGCAACGCGCCACCATAAAGCGTGACTAGCCCCTTTTCACCTAATATTAAATAGCATTGACGGGCAGCAATAGATTTCCTCTCACCAAGAATCTAATGTAGTATTTCGTAAAGCCTACCATTACAGCCATACTTTAAGGGTGCCAGGAAGCTTTAACATACAGCCCTGCTAGTGTAGGTCTCCTATATATGGCCCCTTAGATCAGCACGGCCAAACAAAGCGCCGAATCACCCCTAGCCTAGGACCTTAGCACTACCGTGACACCAAACAAGAGCAATCTCTAACAGTACCACGGATACTTGGCACGACCCCTAAATTGACCCCATATATTTAATTAGGTTGGGTCCTCCTTAGGGGCCCAAGTAAGGTTCTATACTGAGTCTGTAAGAGAATGCTAAGACTGTTATCCTTATCGTTGCTACTTAGCCACCAGGGGGGCACATATTTATTCCTTATTTTCTTACATATAGATAGCTTTTCTTGGCTTACCGCCACGCCTAGCAATGCATTCAATCTATTCTATTTACCCCTATTGACGTGCCTGCAGTTGCTAGGTCTCTTTAGGTGATGGTTATGTACACATATGAGCGGCCGTAGGCCGCGTAGTATGTGGCGTACCCAGATTCAATATGCAGAATGTTAAGGTGCATTACGGCCGGAGGCTTCCTATAACTATAAAGTGATACAAGGAAACCATTTAATATTCTTGTAAATAAAACAGTAGTATCTATAAGTACCAACCTATATATAACCTTCCTACCATTATAAATCTTTCTAGCTCACTAATAAAAAGATAACACACCCCTAGATTATAGCACTGTTGTTAGGAGTCAAATCACAATGTCAAGTTTGACAGTAGTGGTGTTGGGTATGAATATATTGATGATTAGGTTCTCAACTAAAGCAGTGCACTAAGAGACAAAGGATAAGTATGTCAGGAATGACATAATCCTTGCCAAGCCTAACTATGGGGTTGGAACCCCTAACAACTGTTGTTAAAGAGGTAGGTGAAAACAATATTATGCAACACCTTCATTGGGCCATATTCTACCTACTCTTCCTAGAGGAAACACAGAAAATGCTAAAGATAGTAAATCTAGTTGGTTAAGCGTCCCTGCAGTTTGTACCTACTTATGCAATGCAGGATCTTGGGCAGCAAAGGGATAGCACACAGCCGGGCACACACGTTACGTACCTAGGAATTGTTAGTAATACCGTATTAGGAGGAGCGTGAGCCACTTTTGGCCAGCACTTGTAGCGAAAACCTTTAGGCCTGCTTTGCTATAAGTAGCTTAGCGTTGCAGAACCAGGCCCAAGGGCTACAAGGGCTGGGCAAAAGGTTGCCTACAACTAAGGTAGTATATACTAACGCCTGGATTGCTATCCTAAACAACTAAAATCAAAGCTATAAACCTAATCTCTATCCCGGACAACAAGTTTAGAGAGGTGGGCGGGCGAATTTTCTGCGAATACGTGCTGTATGCAAACGTGGTGTTCTAGAAGGGGGGTTGTAGAGTAGAGCCCTACACCTTGTAGAACCTAATCAGTAAAACATGGTCGCTGTTGCTAACCATAAGAGGTGCCAGGCACGAGAAACCCGCCACTAGGTACCTAAATACATCCGTAAATAATTCTACTGACCTCCCACCGTCAAACCACTGTTACCATTACGCGAACCTCCACTCAGCATTCACCATTACGTCTACTTGGTGCTTCTTATCATATGGCGGATCCCGTTTTAGTTCAACTAATGTGCCTCCGTAAATTCCGTCCTGGAAATATTGCTTGGCCCTTCGGTATCTCTCATCGCGGCGGTGAGAGTACTCATCAAACGTGGCCCTATTCTCTAGGGCGGCAAACAGAAATCTGGGGTGCACTCCCAGAGCCTGGGCGCCTTTCTGGCCGAAACCGAAGCTCGTTACACTGAAGGCCCGGATGTCACCGACAGCCAGAGCACGTTCAGGAAACACCAGGTTTTCGTATGGCTCGAGCGCGACATCGATGTCGTCAGCATTCCTGTTGCCTGGAACAACGCCACCGTCTAGGATTTGACAACATCCATTCAACATCCATGCCGCCGCCGCTCCTTTGGGATGGCCAGTCAAGTATTTCTGACAGACAACTAAGGCGGCGTTGCCTGGGGAGCGGCCTAGTTGAGATAACTGTTGATGTAGCACAGCTGCCTCGTTCTTCTCATTGGCTTGGGTCGAGGTTCCATGCAGCGACACCACGCCGATGTCGTCAGCTGTCAGACCCCAGACGGCCAGAGCACCGCGGAGGGGTGCAATGCGAGTGTCGCCTTTCCAAAATTCGTTGCCGAACCGACGGCGAGCCTCGTTTTCCTCGCGCTTCTGAGCCCGCTCCATCTCGTCTGTGTAGACGACAGCCAGTTCGTCTTGCCCCTGCTGCAGTGGCGAGCTTCCATGACGGAGCATGGCGTACCGTTCTCGAATGTGCCCCAAAGTCAAATTGAGCATGGATTTTCGGTATCTGATATCGAGCAGAGAGGACGATGGCGCTGTCGAAGATTCGCGCACCTGCGTCATGATTCCCTGCCCAGGTGCGGGCACCGATCTTCCTATGCCGTCACTAGACGTTGACACATGGGCCACCACTGCGCGTATGGGCAGGCCTATCTCCAGCGCGGTTTTAGCACTGGTCAGCACCTGCATGCCACACCCCTCGGATTCGACAAAGCCTGCTCTGGATGAGGTACACGGTCGGCACGTCTCGTGCGGAGCACGTCCATGATCCTTCATGTCGACCGCGCTGTTGTTTGTTGCCTGCATGTTGGCGAACTCGGCCGATGTATCCTGCGTCATATCGTCGAATCCGCCCACAAGACATACTCTGGCCGTCCCGTTAGTAATCAGATCGTACCCTTGATTGAGGGACTCCAACGCTGTTGCACAGGCGCCGACCGGCGTCCTCGTTGGCCCGGAAGCACCCATAAGCAGCATATTAAGCCAGGCGCTTGTAGTATTGATGAACGTCTCGGCCAGGATGTCGCTTTGCACTTGTTTTTCCAGAAATCTTTCACGATACAGCTTTTGCAATGACTGACCGCCGCCCATGCCAGAGCCGACGCAGTTGGCCAACTCGGATACATGCATTGTCTGGAACAGTTCATACACATCGGGAATTCCTGCGGACTGGAAGGCTTCTGCAGCGCAAACAAGCGCCATGAGGGTGCACCGGTCTACACTCTCGCAGAGATCCTCTGGCAGTCCGTAAGCCCTTGGATCCCAGCCGGTTGGGATCTGGCCGCCCACGATGCGATCATACACGGTCGCCTTGGGTACCATGATTACCGCGCCTTTGCGTATCGTGACAGTGTATTCATCCGCTCCTGGTTCTGTTTGACGTATTTGGACCTTCTCAGTTCCATGTTCACGCACAAAATCCAATGCCGTCTCGTAGGATGCTGTAAAAGGCGCCAGGTCCTCTTGAACAACAACCTCTTGCAGGAACCTCTTCTTGTCACGGCTCGGGTGATCTAGGGGGCTAGGTTGGATGAGTCTCAGGCCCGTATTCTCCAAGATTCGTTTCTCATATTTGGCCTGGACCTCGCTGTCCTCAACGGGAATGCCGGTAAGTGAATCGACCCACTCGGCTCCAGACAGCCCTGAAGACCTGTTCGCTCTGATCATGCCTGTCATCCAGGCCAGTTCAATGCATGCCCGAGGCGACAACCGCCCGTTGAGCTCCATATCCCATCGCGTCCTAGAATTTCCCCAGGGACCTAGTTCAGAAAACCCAACTACAACAACGACAGATTCAAGGTCCACCATTCCTGCTAGCTTTGCATTGAGTGGCAGAACCTCCGTGCCATAGTCGGGAAGAGTAGGGAAGTCAAGATCAAGATCTACAAGAAATGGTAGTGATGATGAGGCAGAAGATCCTTGCAATGATGATCTCTGACTGCCTTCCAAAACCATTCTGTCGTGAGCCTGTTCGTCAGCAAGAGCACGTTCGATCTCTTGATTCCGCCGCGCCTTGAGTCTGACATCTGCCAACGTCACCGCCAAATCGGGATTGCTGCTCATCCCTCCACCGAAGTCAACTACAAGTGGCTCCGTCTGGCAGAAAGACACGACGGGGTCAGTCAGAAGCTTGCACATGTGGCCGGCCATCTCATCGATTGAGAAGGTGGTTACTCCTAGTTCTTCGATTCGCTGGGCCAGGGAATCATTTGCCGCCATCAAGCCGGTGCCGCGAGTCCAGCCGATAACCACTCCGCATAGGGACAAGTACTCACTCCAGCTCTCGGAGGACCATTTGTGGAGAGTGGCCATAAGGCCCATCTTTGACTCGGAGTACAGTCCATCGCTACCAAAGGTCCCCATGTTGGGTGACAGCGGCAATAATACTTGTGTCGGCCTAGTGCGAATGCCCCTCGCCGCCTTGGCTTTCTTTATAGCACCAAGGCCTCTTAGTGTGTTAACCAGCATAGCTCGATGCGCCAGTTCCGACTTGGAGTCCAGTTCGTCCATCTCCCGACCTTTTTCCGGGACGGCTGCTAGTGGCAAGACCATATCTAGGTCCCATCCGAGTCCGTTGGTTGAATCGTATATGTGCGATACCAAATCGTGTACATCTTGGCTGCTGCCTTGGTTGCTGGGGAGGACGACTAATCTGGATCCGGGCACACCGCTGCTGGCATAAATTTTTTGGTAGAAAGGACCAGCATCGGACATGGCTCTGCTTGTCCCCACCACAACCTTGGCCCCCCCACGAAGAAGCTTCGGTAGGATGGCAATGCCAATCGAGTTAGGTCCAGTGCCAGTCATGAGTACACATTTACCGGCAAATTCGTCAGGCGAGAGTGAGTAATCGAGATTGACGAACTTTGTTAATTTCTCGTGTGCGACCCATGAAGGCCCTCGCCTCCGAAGAACCCGGAGAAGCGGACTTGGTTCGCATGCGGTTTGTGATACTACGTGCGTATCGAAGCTGGTCTGTCTACCAGCAAACAGACCATCTAAGAGACCCCGACTCCCGTCATGTAACATTACAGTCTGGTCAAGGTCGTCAAAATCATCGATGTCATCATATGAGTCATCGCCAGATATATCGTTCGAGCTCGTAGTCTCATATGAGTCGAAATCGTCCCCGGTGTAGGCAAGGGCTTGGCTAATATCCGTATGAGTACCATGATTACACGATACTTCTCGACGAATGAGAAAGTTCTTGACTCTGTCCAGCCTTGAGTTAGACTTTTGTCGGACGATGCGCTGGATAGCTAAGAGGTCCTGTTGGCTCAGTTCCCGGCCGGCCTTTTGTGCTTCAATGCATCGATAGTACACTGATAGAAGCTCAACGTGCATCCAATTCCAAGCAGACTCGTACGAACGCTGATGTCCAGCTTGAAAGATGGGTTTAATACCATTACAGAACTCGTCGCCCAGCTCACGCTCGTATAGTCTGAGTGCGCTGACTGTTGACTGCTGCTCCGTATCCTCCATGACGACGTTCGTATTGTCTCTTTCTTGACATAAAAGCGCAGCTATCTTAGCTCTGAGGAGGTCTTGCTCTGAGCGTAGCTGCGATAACGCTTTCGGATCGACCAGGACCTCTTCAGCGCCCGGGCCCACGACCTGTGGGACTGGGCGTGCCAATCCAGCCGAGTCCATGTGCTTCTGTGCAGTGCCATCGAGAAATGCTTCGGCAGCCCTGGAATCTTTGAGTCTGGTCGAGGGCTGGTCGCTCAGGGCCAGCAAGAGCGCATCATCTTGCCTCCCATATCCTAAACCCCACTCATCCGAGAGATACGACCTGACCGCAGCCATGCCGAATGATGCAGGCATTTTCGCCGTTATCATTCTGTCGATGCGGGAACGTAGAACCTTTCCCAGCTTACCATCATATGTCGTTTGAATAGCCGAGGATAGATCAGTGAGTGACATGTTCTCAGCATTGTCCGGCAGTTGGCCGAACTCCTGCAGCAGGTCGCCGACCATCTCGTTTTGAATGGTTGACCGACCGCCAGACAAATCCTTAAGGCTATCATTAAGATTGATCGCCGAACCGGACTTCCTCAGACTGCTAGCAACCAGAGCTGTGATAGAAGCTAACGCGGAAACGGGTGCATCTGGAATCGACTCATTCTTGCTAGATACGGAAGCAACTCGGGGTGCTGCTGCTGGGTTGTGCCCCCGTTCTAGTACAAGAGGCACAGTCCGGACTAGTTTATCCGTGGCCGGTAACTCCTGACTATCATCCACAGAAGGCGCTGATATGAAACATAGGTCTTCGTAGTGCGTAGTAACGGCCTGAAGGGCTCGCTTTATCCCATTGATCGCATCCGACTCTACATTGAATTGGCCGAGTGTCTTCCTGGCCATCCCAAGTAGAGTAGAGGAGGGACCGACCTCGACGAGTTTCTGTGCTTTGAAACGATCGAAGAGGACCGTTTGTGTTTCAGTCCTAGACGACATGGTCAACTGTCTGGTTTAACGTTGTCTGCACATTACTGCACTTACCACCGCACGGGCATAGCAAACTGGTAACTATGAAATCGAGGACACGATGTTAGTTACTTGAGTAGCTCTCTTGAGTATGAGAAGACGGGAAGACGGAGATGCGCAACATACGCTAATAGCTCCGTCAGGAGAATGTGAGCCAGCTCACGCTGCCTCTGTTCGTAAGTCGTTATCTCCATGATTGCCATCGCTAACACTGAAATTGAAGAGTTGAGATTCGCTCGGGCTACCGACGTGATGCACGCGAGGACTCAGTTTTATGCGAGGGTAGGGCCTCTAGTAGTTGAAGTCCAGGTAACCACACTGCAACACTTGCATCTAGCGGGGCGGATTAGCGTTGGAGAGAGTCTTACTCGGGCTAGCTTGCAACACCCTCTTACCAAGAACCTGGCTTCAAAAGAGTCTGATTACCCGGTCTCCATGTACAGACTTGTACACATCTGTCTATATTTTTGATTCCAATTCCAATTCCAATTCCCGCTTTGATCCCTTAATCCTTCGTGATTAGTGTTTCATTGTAATATCGCAGCACCGCAACATCGCAGCGCCGTATTCAGTCACTTGGTGGGCTGTGTGGGTTGCAACATATCCAAAGCGTTCTGGCCCGAAAAAAGGCATTATGTAAGCCCAAGATCCTATAATCCCGTAATCCCGCAATCCTGTAACCAGCCGACGGCCGCCGGGCCAGGCGCTGTTTCGGTGGATATTGCCACATCCGTATGATAACGTGATTACTATAGGACTATAATGGAGACGAGGTATAACACGGCACTTTCTATCAGGTTGGTGACAATAAATATACTATCATGAGATACGTGTTTCAGTGGCAAGACAGTCTATACTTGATCTCGAAACCGTCAGCCTATTCCACGGATCCGGGAAGCCAGTCCGGAACATATACTCTTCTTCATCCTGGCGACATTCATTGATTTGGCCCAGTTGTCCCAGTCAAGAATCAGTATCCTTACTGCTTGATCCAATATAGGAGCGTCTCGTACAACCAACAAGCAATAAAGCGATATGGATCGCGCCGAAGAAGGGGGGTTTTTCGAAGGCGACTGTAAATACGAGTTCGCTGACAACCAAGACATAACACCGCTGGACTCGAGCACGCGGGTAGTTACACCCCAAACAGAGGCCGCATCTCAGGAGTTCGTCCTCTCGTACAATGCTATTAAGTGGACCACCAGCATCCCTTTGGATCTGGACGCTGGAATGAAAGAACTTCGACATGAGTTTCTACTTGCGCTCTGTAAACCGGGCGTGGAGGAGCCGTTATCCGTTGTTGAGCTTGCCTCTCGCTATCTGGGCTTCCTGGCGACCCAGATCGAGCCGAGTAAATACCCAAGCCTAGATCTACAAGTTCTGGAGTTCTTACTTGATCGATTCGAAGATGAAATCCTCCTCGGAAGCGAGATTCACGCTTTCTTCGCGAGTCTTCCAGATGCACTGCGGAGATCTGACATAATATCATGTTATTACCTGGCGCTTGAGGCTGTCAAACGCCCTCTTTTTTCCTCAGCTACTGAGTCAGCACTCTTTCGCGCAGCTTCACATGCCCAAGCTCGCATCTTCGCCGTATTTGGTGGGCAGGGGAATACTTTAACGTATCTGGACGAGCTCCGGAGTCTCTATACCATATATCCATCCATGATAAGACCATTCCTCAGCGTCACGACAGTTCATCTTTCGCAGCTGGCCGGCGCATCCTCCGGGGTTGCGCAGCACTTTGAGCACGGGATGCACGTGTTGCGGTGGCTGGAGAATCCCGACACGCAGCCAGACGCTGACTATCTCATTGGTGCGCCCGTGAGCTTTCCCATCATTGGGTTAGCACAGTTAGCTCATGTTGTGGTTATGTGCAGTATTCTTGGCATACACCCCGGCCAGCTCAGAGATCATCTTGCCGGCGTGACAGGGCACTCGCAAGGCATTGTCACAGCTGTAGTCGTTGCCGCATCAGATGATTGGGACAGCTTCGTGAAGCATGCCAAAGATGCTCTCACCGTTCTTTTTTGGATCGGTGTCCGGGGTCAGCAGGCATACCCCTGCCCCGCCATCCCCCAAGAGGCGATGGAAGACGCTGAAAAGCACGGGGAAGGAGCACCAACCTCTGCATTATGCCTTCGCGGCCTGCCTTGTGCTGAGGTAGAACGTTATGTTGAGACGGCAAACAAGCACCTACCGGCCGACAAGAGAGTAGCGATAGGCTTGGTCAACAGTCCAAGGAACCTAGTCGTGACAGGACCCCCTTTGTCTCTCTATGGACTCTGTCGCCTTCTACGTGACGCGCAGGCGCCCGCGGACTTCGATGATTCCCGCGTACGCTTCAGCCAGCGGAAACGCCGCTTTGTAAAACACTTCCTCCCCATCACTGCTCCATTTCACAGTCCCTATCTGGAAGAAGCGGCACATCGACTCCGAGAAGACCTCAAATCAATTGAGATTTCAAGCAAAGAACTTCGCATTCCTCTTTATTCAACATGCACGGGGCAGGACATGCGAGTAGAGCTACAGAGTGAGAACATTGTCCCTCTACTCATCAAGCTGATTGTGAGTAACTTTATAGAAAGCCATCTCTCCAACGGCAGGCGCTCCTTTGAGGTCGTCATACTGCAAGCAGTGATGTGAGTTGCTAACTCTGGAGCTTATAGTGCTTGGATCGAGTGAACTGGGAAAAGGCCATTGAACTGCCTGGGGCTACCCACGTACTCGACTTCGGCCCCGGAGGGACCGCAGGCGTTGCTGGTCTCACGAGCCGCATCAAACAGGGGACTGGCGTGCGCGTCATTCTAGCTACCGACTTAGAAATTAGTACCAATAGCACCTCAACCACAGGTGCAGATATCGGATACAAGCATGAGATCTTCAGCAGGGATACAGGGCATGTGCGATATGCCCCGAACTGGGCGGAACAGTATAAACCGAGGATAGTGCAAGCCGGAGAACGAAGAATAATAGACACGGCAATGAGTCGGCTCCTTGGCCTGCCTCCTCTCATGGTAGCTGGTATGACACCTACCACAGTGCCGTGGGAATTTGTGGCCTCGACAATGACTGCGGGCTACGAGATCGAGCTGGCTGGCGGCGGATACTACAACGCCAAGAGCCTATCTGCGGCCGTCTCGAGACTCGAGGCGGTCATCCCCCCCGGACGAGGTATAGTGATCAACCTCATCTATGCCAACCCCAAGGCTGTCGCATGGCAGATTCCCCTTATCCGTAGTCTATGCGCACAAGGCGCCCCAATAAAAGGAATAACACTTGGCGCTGGCGTTCCATCAGTAGAGATTGCCAACGACTACATCCGCACCATCGGTATCCGCCAGATCGCCTTCAAGCCGGGCTCCGAGAAGGCTGTCCACCATGTTATTGCCATCGCCAAAGCCAACCCGCAGTTTCCGGTGATACTACAGTGGACTGGTGGTCGAGGAGGTGGACACCATTCCTGCGAGGTACGTGATGAGAGTTTTATCATCGCCCGTTTCACCTTCCAGGAGACTTTTCGAGTAAGTATTAAAAATGGCCAGTGAATTTACTAACGTCCCTGGAAATAGGACTTCCACGAGCCCATTCTGTCTTGGTACGGTAGTGTACGTCGTTGCCCTAATATCATCCTCGTAGCCGGTTCGGGGTTCAGCAATGCCGATGATGCCTATCCCTACCTCACCGGGGAGTGGTCAACGAGGTATGAGGGGTATCCACCCATGCCCTTCGATGGCGTGCTGTTCGGTAGCCGCTGCATGGTGGCCAAGGAGGCACATACCTCACCAGCGGCGAAGCAGGCCATCGTTGACGCTAAAGGTCTACAAGACCACGAATGGGAAAAGACCTACCTACCGCCGATCGAGGCAGCGAAATTGGGCGGGGTCCTCACGGTGCGGTCAGAGATGGGCGAGCCCATCCACAAGCTTGCGACCCGCGGTGTCATCCTGTGGGCCGAGTTGGACAAGACGCTGTTTAGTTTGCCCAAAGAGGCTCTCAAGGCTCGACTCGAGGACAAGCAGCTCCGCGTCGATCTAATACGACGGCTAAACGCGGATTTCCAGAAACCGTGGTTCGGACGTACTACCAGCGGGAAGGTTGTAGAACTCCCTGAAATGAGTTATGGTGACGTGATGCACAGATTTGTCGAGCTCATGTTCATCAAGCACCAGCAGAGGTGGATAGACCCCTCATACAGGAAGTTGACTCTTGACTTCATCCGGCGCGTCATACAGCGCTTTGCTGCCAATGCTGTCGACGTCGCTGCCAGGTTCCAGCTAGTTGATAAGGACGAAAGACTGGACACCCACCCCTTATCCGTCGTGAAAGATGTCCTCGCTGTATTCCGACAAGCGACAACTCAATTGCTAGACGCGCGAGACCGCAGGTACTTCTTAGAGCTATGCAAGCGCAGCGGCCAGAAGCCCGTTCCATTCATTCCGATTCTGAGCGAGGACTTTGAGCTCTGGTTCAAGAAGGACTCCCTGTGGCAATCTGAGAATCTGGACGCTGTTGTAGACGGCGATGTCGGTCGGGTGTGTATTCTCCAAGGCCCAGTAGCAACGAGGACAATAACGGTCTCAGATCAGCCAATCAAGGATATCCTCGACAGTGTGCATGAGGGGCTCATCAATCGTTTGATGGCTGATATTCATCACGTCGAAGAGCACGAGATCCGGATTGTGCAATGGTTCAACAATGCGACCACCGAGCGGCCGGAACTTGAAGCCGGTAAAGGGACGTTGCAGGACGTTACACTCATGCCAGCGGGGCATATAAGAGGCTACCATATATCGGCCGGTCCAGACGCAGTTATGCCGGATCATGGGGAATGGATCAGCCTGCTAACGGACGGGCGGGATCCATGGCTCAACACATTCCTGAAGACCGAGATATTCGTGCAGAGTCGACGATTCGAGAGCAATCCTATTCGCCGCCTCCTTGCCCCACGTCCAGATATGATAGTGGAAGTAACTGACGCCGAAGCACCTAATGGAACGATGTTAGTTATGAAGGAAAACATCGGAAATGGTCACGTTGCCGCGATGCGGATAGGTCCGATAGCTGGAGACACGATCCCTGTCAAACTCGTTGAGCACCGTACCGTCTCTGGTAAAGTAGCCGCGCTTCGCCTGGCGTACATCTACCGGCCCGGTTGCAGTTACGCGCCGATTCACCAAGTACTGGAGCCCCAGAACTTGCGCATTAGGCAGTTCTATAATGAAATCTGGTTCGGCGAGCATGCCCTTCCCTTGGATGTTACTGCTGAGGGCGCCCGGTTTAACGGCGACACGGTCAATATCACTGCCAGGGCGATTAAAGAGCTAACAGTTGAGCTGGGAAACAAGTCTGAAGCGTACATTCCGCGGCCTGGGCGTGCCGCTCTCGCCCCGTTGGACTTTGCCGTTGTTGTGGCTTGGAAGGCACTCATGGCGCCTCTCGTCCACGCCATTGACGCCGACTTATTGAGACTAGTGCATCTCTCCAACAGTTTCAGCGTCGTTCCTGGATCGCAGCCGTTCAGGGAAGGACAATCGTTTCATAGCTCATCAGAAATCACAGCGGTGGTTATTCAGGACTCGGGCAAGATGGTGGAGGTTCAGGCCACAATCTATGGGGAGGACAGCAAGCCCCTGATGCATATCACATCTCAGTTCCTGTACCGTGGTGCATACACCGACTTCCAGAACACGTTTAAGCACACGACTGAGCCTGAGTTCTCCGTTCAAATGAAGAGCGCAGCGCATGTCGCAGTCCTGAAAGCGAAGCCTTGGTTCTTCCTCGACAGTGAGGTTCCAGACGACAAGCTGATCGGCAGCACGCTTTTGTTCCGACTACAAACCCGCACCAAATATCAAGACACGGCCGTCTTCTCTAGCATAGAGACTTCCGGCACCGTTTACTTGATGCTGATGGCAACTGGCCAGAGCAGTCCCATGGGCTCGGTTAAATATGCGACAACCAACCCCTCTAAAGGGAATCCAGTCATAGAGTATCTCTGTCGGACGGGGTCTAAGCTGAACCAGCCAGTACCATTAGAGCACCCTACCTCAATCCCTGGCCATAACAAAACCCCTTTAGCATTCAGAGCCGCGGCTTCTAATGAGAATTACGCCCGGGTTTCTGGCGACTTTAACCCTATTCATGTTTCGCGCATGATCTCCGACTACGCGAAGCTGCCCGGTACCATAACACACGGTATGCACGTCAGCGGTCAAGTCAGGAGCTTGGTGGAGACACATGTCGGCAGTGATAGGATGCGCGAGTACCGTACTGAGTTCGTGGGCATGGTTCTACCGGGCGATACGATCGAGGTTCGGCTTCGGCATGTGGCCATGTTGGCTGGCTGTAAGGTGATTGACTTTGAGGCCGTAAAAGTCGACGAGGGGGATACAGAGAAGGTATTGAGTGGCAGGGCGATCGTTGAGCAGCCTGCTACCGCTTACGTCTTTACTGGCCAGGGCTCTCAGGAGCAGGGTATGGGCATGGATCTATACGAGAGGAGCGCTGTGGCGAGGGAGGTGTGGGACCGTGCTGATTCCCATCTTCTGGACACTTTCGGTGGGTTCTTCTCTTCGCCCTTTTTTAACACTGTTCCTTGTTATTCTCGAATTCTTGTTCTTAGTTACTAACTAGTTAATAGGCTTCTCTATCCTCGGCATCGTCCGCAACAACCCGAAGGAGCTAACGGTCCACTTCGGAGGTTCCCGTGGGAGGAGAATTCGCGCCAATTACTTGGCTATGCGGTGCGCCGATGGGCAGCCATTATTTCAGGATATCACCGGGAAGACATCGTCTCACACGTTCCGAAGCCCAGGCGGACTCCTCTCAATGACACAATTCACGCAACCAGCGCTAACGCTGATGCAATTAGCAGCGTTCCGCGACCTAAGGGCGCGAGGCATCGTCGACGAGCAAGGCTGCGTCTACGCCGGCCACTCACTGGGCGAGTACAGCGCGCTTGCTTGCGTGTCGCAAGTCATGCCCGTTGAGACACTGGCCTCGGTCGTCTTCTACCGCGGCTTGTGCATGCAGGTGGCGGTGGAGCGCGACGAGACAGGTCGCTCCAATTACGGCATGTGTGCCGTGAACCCTTCACGCGTTGGCTGTCCGTGTAGCGAAGAAATGCTACGCGAGATTGTGCTGACCATCGCTGAAATGACAGGATCTTTGATTGAGATTGTCAACCTCAACGTAAGCAATATGCAGTACGTCTGCGCTGGCGAGCTGCGTGCCCTCGATGTGCTGATGGGCGTTCTGGATGGCCTTCAAGGGACCCGACATCTGAGGTCCCTAACCGAAGCAGCTATACACAACACCGAGTCGAAGCCGAAACCTCTTAAGCTGGCCCGGGGTCGTGCCACCATTCCCCTCGATGGGATCGACGTTCCTTTTCACAGCACCTATCTCCGTTCAGGCGTAGAATCGTTCCGGACGTTCCTGCGCGATAAGCTGACGGTTGACAACATCGACCCTGCCAGGCTAGTGAACAAGTATATACCCAATGTCGTTGCCCGGCCATTTGAACTCACTAGGGAGTTCTGCGAGTACGTCTACGCGACGACGGCCTCGCCACGTGTTTGCCAGGTGCTGCAAGATTGGCAGTCATTCGCAGCTACCGCATAAGCCGAGGAAGAGAGGAGTTGCAAAGGCTTGGTGGGAGATTATCATATGATGGTTACAGACCATAGAGATTTGGAACTCGAGAAAATGCTACAGATTATATAAGTACCTACACATCGGTGTTATGCTGTATAAGTTCTATTACTAAGCACTAGCCTTTCCGAAACTGGTATAGCTGCAGCGCGTGCCGTCGGTATATGGCCCGTGCTCGTGACATCCCCGACAATACAGGTGTACCTTACCTACGATCCGCTAGCAAGCTAATGATGACGCCTGCAGCGTACACAGATAGCTTAGATGGCGAGGCTCACTTGGCTGTGATTCTCTCGTGTATAACGACTTAAAGCCACGGTCCCACCTTCGATGTGTTTCGAGGCGTCCCTTAAATAAGTCGACCTCGGCAAGAGGGACCTGACCCCATAGTTCATGACCACGACCAGTACCCAGCCACACTCTGGCGCGTGTTTGCTCACCTAGATTTTTTCATCCGCGTACCGCTGCTTCTTGACTTCTTCGTGAGCAGCAGCAGAGCCACGAGGAGTTCACTGTTGATCACCCCGTTCTCTGTGCATAAAACACCTGAGGCCAATCGGCAGAGTCGGTAGGAGCTCAATGGTACCCTGGAAGGGGTCACCAATCACCAGTACAGTCAATCCCTTGCACTTACGCAAACGTCCCCAAACCCCGCAGGGGCGGTTAGTGAGATGGTGATAAGACGTACAGATATCCAATTACAAAAGAGCCGACCAAGCCTCCCATTTTTTCTCTGTAGGATCCCGCTAGCATACTTATGTAGCGGGTAACTTGGATAGTAATTTACGAAACAAAACCCTTATCTCTTTACGCTCACATCCATTAACTCTCTAGGTAAAATGTCTATACACGACACAGCTCCCCTTGACTTCACCACATTCCGCAATGTTGTGAATGGAGAGCTGGTCGACTCCTGCTCGGGGAAGACGTACCACGGTATCAATCCTGCGACTTTGTGCCGCAACCCAGAGGTGCCGCTCAGTACAGAGGAAGATGTGAACCTCGTTGTCGATGCTGCTCGCGCCGCCACTGAAAGATGGGCCGAGACTCCTTGGGCCGAGCGCAAAAAGAAGCTGGAAGATTTTGCGACGGCGTTGGAAGCTGAAGCCGAGGCCTTTGCAAGGATGCTAATGATGGAAAATGGCAAGCCCGTATGTCAGCTCTCTTCGCTACAACCCGTCTGTTTACAATAGCTTACCGATACGACAACTAGTTGAAGATGGCCCGAAGGGAGGTACAGAATTCTGTCAAGTGGATTCGTGGGTTTTGTGGGCTATCACTGCCGGACAAAGTTGTCGAGAATACCGAGCAGCGCCGCGTCGTGGAAAGATACACACCACTCGGTGTGGCAGTGGGCATCATTCCCTGGAACTACCCCCAGGCTCTCCCTTTTTTTAAGATTCCTGCCGCGCTGCTCACAGGAAATGTCTTCATTTTGAAGCCTTCCCCGTTTACGCCGTACTGCTGCCTCAAAGTGGCCGAGCTAGGCCTCCGATTCTTCCCCCCTGGTGTGCTCCAGGCTTTGTCCGGTGATGACAGACTCGGACCGTGGCTTACTGCTCACCCAGGTAATATCCGTGTATTACACGCCCTTGTTAATGAGTACAACTAACAGTGAGAATTAGGTGTGGACAAAGTGTCGTTTACTGGCTCAACGGCTACTGGCAAGAAGATCCTTCAATCCTGTAGCAGCAGCTTAAAAAGGGTAACACTGGAGATGGGCGGCAACGACCCTGCCATCGTCTGTGCAGACGTTGATATTGCGGCCATCGTCCCCAAACTAGCCATGATTTCATTTACGAACTCCGGTCAGCTCTGTTTGGCAGTGAAGAGGCTCTATGTTCATGAGTCCATCTACGAGACCTTTTTAGCTGCCCTGGTCAGTTTTGTCGAGAGCCACCTGAAGGTCGGATATGGAGAGGATGAAACCACCTTCATTGGGCCGATTACACATCGGGCTCAATATGACCGAGTCAAAGACTTGCTTGCCTATATCGAGAGTAACAGCCTCAAAGTAGCTACCAAGAGCTACAGACAGACCGATTACTCTGGGCTTTTCATTCCCCCAGTGATATTGGACAATCCGCCAGATGACTCCAGACCCGTCGTGGAGGAAGCGTTCGGTACTTTTACAAGACAAGTCTCACGAACAAGAACCCACAACTAACGCTCTGTTTCACTAGGTCCAATCCTACCAGTTCTCAAGTGGAAAGATGAATCAGAGGTAATTCAAAGGGCAAACAACACCGAGTACGGCCTAGGCGCCTCCGTCTAGTCGAAAGATGGTGAGTCATCCTCTTTGGTTCGTTGCTCGCAATCACCCAGCATGACTAGTTTTGACCACGATTTCAATGCTGTGGAGGTGAAAGGAAGCTGATACTTAATACCACAGCGGGACAAACCAACCGTATTGCTAGGAAGATGAAGGCAGGAAGCGTATGGATCAATACTCACGGAGAGCTAGAGCCGACCGTGTCATTTGGGTGTCACAAAAGTAGCGGCTACGGGGTCGAATGCGGCGTCGAGGGGTTGAAGGCGTACTGCAACGTGCAGAGCGTGTATAGCAGGCCTGGATGATAGCGAAGTAAAACTGTTCACCCTGTATAAAAGACTACTGGTGTATCCCACACACGAAGAGGTTTAAGACGCGGTAGAGCTGAATCCTGTGTCTTGCCATGTATTTGCTGTTTAAAGAAACAAGAGAACAGACGAAAGTGAAAGCAAGAGACCCATTAGTACTCATCAATGTCTGCTGGTCTTTCTGACACCCACTTGCTGCGCTGAGAGCGAAAAAGAACCTTTGCACCTTTCCGCCCCCAATAACACAGCTAGCGAGATCACTGCGGCCCCTTTCTCTGAAAATACCAGCGAATCGCAATTCATCGCTGGCCAACTCGTTAGAGCCATCGTAAAATTCCGCGACCGGTCACATCATACATGGGGAGGAGAAAGCATCTTTTTTCGAGACAGTGCTACACCATTCCCAATCTATGATACCAACAATATCAGCTACATACCGGGCACAATAGTCTTTCCAGTTTTTCTGGGGACGTTAGCAATACTGCTATTACTGATCTTCAGGTATAATATATACCTCTGGCTTGGGGCATTCGTGCCATTGATCCTGAAGGTGAGTCCGACAGAGGTGTCTGTCACAGAGAGGACAATCGCCGGCTCTTTGAACAGCGGTTGTTTGCAATTGTCCCAATCACATGGCCACATAGGCATTTCAAAAGATTGATTAAACAAATGTTATGAAGGGATCGCAGATGCCAGTAGCCAAGTATTTCAGACCCGTGCTGTTTACTATGCTCCGAATTGTGTTTTAATTCCCTTTCAAAGTTCGTTCGAGGATATCTTCAGGTGCGGGGGCGGTGTGAGAAGCACTAGAGGGAACGAGTGGTGCCAAGACGATCCGAGTCAATTACCTCTCGTCGGGTACGCAGAGCCTCCTACCTACTCGCGGTGATATTTTCAGTAACACCTTCATGAGTTTGTTGGGATATCCTTATTAATTACTGTGTCTAGCGCGCCTGGTCATTCGAGTTTTGTTCTTGGCTTGGCTTTCCCACCGCGGCCGGTCTCACCACCCGTTCTCCCGGCAAATTACGTGAAGCACGACCAGAATGACCAGGGGGTGTGACTGGAGTGCGGGAATCGGTGGCATCAGACACAAATAAACACTTCTATCCAACCTAACTATGTATCCGGGCAGTGAGCCAGCATTGTACGTAACATAGAGTCTGTCCCTCGCTCCTTCTGGTCGGTATTCTACGAAATAGGGAGGACAGATGGACGGGTTTCCGGCCTGTCGACGTAATAGCCCGGCGCGCGCAGTGTCGCTCGCTATTATTTTTTAGTAATTATAATGATCAGGTGAGGGGAACCCGACAACCTGCAGGGGTGGCAGGTATTCCCACGCAAGCAAACCGTCGCGACCGAAAACAGAGTTGCCCTGGCGCCATGTCTACCTACCTACTTGGTACCATGAACCCTCGATGAGGCGTCTTTTTCAACTGGCTTAGGTGTTCACAGTTCCGAGCGCAATAGTAAACCTCCAGTAGTGCCTTCATGTAGATTTGCATCTTGAGTTGTCTTTCATCGAGTCTTCTCCTCGGGGTGGTGGGAGAGCGATGGGCAGGCCAAGAGAGACGTCATTGGCTTCCCTGTTTGTTGCCCTGCGTGTGATCCCCATAACGACTCTTTGCCACAGAATTTTGTGTCTACTACTTAACACGGACAGATACAAAAATACCTAGGTTATGTATATGTGTGCTTGGACATGTTTTTGTGCCACTTGAGCTGCCCCCGTTCCACCTTGTGTGGGCATTCCGTATTGGGACGGATTGGTCGGTCCTTGTCTCTATCGCGTCCAGTCACCATTGTTGACGAGAGCGTAAATCATCTGACCAGCTAGACTTAATCGCCCAGCTAGTACGACCATCATACGACACCGCCACTCTCTGTATTTATTACAAGCACATAGTCTGGACCTGTGCCTTCTGCCCATGCGTCCGAATTGCGGCCACTTGTGATGGCATGCAGCACCTCTTGCGTTAACAGCCTGAGCCGACACCCACCATGGAAATTGCATTCTACAGCCTGTACACTGTACCGTACAACTGAAAAGCGCTGCCCACTGTGCTAAGGAAAGGTCCACTCAATGAATCTGGAGAGGTGGATCACTAAACAGAGGCCTAAACAGGGGCACAGGGCTTTAAACTAGGTCTGATCAAGTTAGGTAGACAGGCAGCGCCTACTGTATGTGTGCTCGACTCTACATATCCACTGTCACCACCTCTCCCGCTTCCGTCTGGGGCCAAGTTCTAGCAGGTCTGGGGAAGCGGGGGTGAATAAGTGGAGCGCCCCTGAGTCTGGACCGGGGTTGGTCAATCAACCGCCCACCTAAAGTGCTATGTACTAGGTTAGCCTACTAGTAGTAAATCGTGTCGTCTAGAAGGACAACAAAAAGAACAGCCATGATGTCTCAAAAGAACGGAGATATTGGAGATATAGATGCAGGTTGCTCGACTGCAGAGCCTCAGGCGTTCCGCATGAAACAAACGATAGGTGATTGGCCCTAGACGATCAATTCAACCCTTCTACTCGGTTTTGGTGTGTGGACGGAATCCTTTTCCTGCCACACCAGTGAGACCATGCACACGTACAGCACCCAACTCGAACGCATAATATATGTTGGAGAGAGAACCAGGATATTCAGCCAGGGTTAGTGTCGCAGCGAGTCAGGGATTTGCCAACTGGGTGCGTAACTCAATTGGTCTCCTACATTCTACGCTGAATCGTTCGTCTCTCGTCCTATCTTCCATTGAGAGGCTTTCCATCCCATTCTCCTACCTACAGCGATAGAGATACCGCAGTCAACATGGCAGACCTCCCTGTCCAGTCGGTCGACTAATACATGAGGGCAGCATGAGCTGACAGGTCGTCCTACTTGGGGTTGTATGATTGGGCTGTTAGAGTTGTGATGCGACGCCAATGCTTCGCCATCATTGGTTTACCCCGCTTCCTTTTCCACTCCAACCCCTGGCCGGATGGTTGCGACCTCGTGCCGTATGCGTCAGCTATGTCTTGTCCTTGCTGTATACTATGTATCAGGCATGTATACGCCCTGTACACCATCATCTGAAGAACGCTTTAAAACCTGACTCACTCCCGTCTCCTACGCCTTTGTGTTGCATTCCTTTTGTTTTCTCCCAGCTAACTAGCATCTCATCAACATTACATCACATAAGTTAACCCTACCCTACCCTACCCTACCGTACCATCCACCCCAAGTGGCCGAATGAGGGGGGTTTCTTTATTATAACAATAACCACGTGGGCTCGTCCGAGTCAGGTGAGAATCGCCTTTGCTTACTCTTGCTCCCCGTCTTCATCCTCATTATATCACGTCCAGCTACCTAATATCCCGAACAGACAAATCTCCACTCTACCTACCAAAACACCACAACGACCACTTATGCGAAAGCAGCCCACCAATCTTCACAAATAAAAACAATCAAGTTAATCTAAAATGCCCGTCCGCATCCCTGCTGCCCGAAGAAGCGAAACGGCCATCTTCGGCATCGCCGGCGTCGCCGGTTTCGCCCCTTTTTACATGATGCTACCAGGCGCGGAAGAACGCCTGGCCTCGCAGACAGCTAGATGGGCCCCCCGCTGGGAACGCAACATCTCTCACTTCGTCGCCCCCGCCGAGCGGATGGCGCAGCGAGCCGAACCCAGGGTGTCGCGCACCGTGAAGCGCATCGACGATCGCTTGCCTCTAGAGAGGATGGCCCAGAATGTTGATAGGCGGATCAAGAAGGGTATTGATCGGATGAATAAGACTGGTTAAGATTTGATCTCGACTCACTATTTGAATCAACTATCAAATCAAACCAGCTGGGTGGTTGATCAGTGGATAAGCTGATGAGTTAACAGAGAGGTCCCTCAAACACAGGCTTTATAGATACGTGCAACAGGGCATATACATGTATGCATGTATATATCTATATGTATGTGTGGACGGGCCTCAGTATTGCACTACTTCTATATGATTACATCGGTGCTGATTGGAGTTTGGGCGTGAGTGCCACGTGTAGTTTAACGAGGGTATGAGTTAAGGTATGATGTTCAGACGGATGAAATATTACCGCCGAAGGAAGCAAATATAAACCCTTTGTTTGGGTTCATCATAGGGGCGGGCCGTACTGGTAACTCATAAGGTCGCTTCTAATTGGGACCAAGTTCCGTGACAGATTAACAAATATAGTCATCAAGTCAACAACAACAACAACAGTCCCTCGTCTTCACATTGTGCCCAGTTTCGTGTCCGCAAGTGTCAAGTCATCTCCCATCATCATACCAATCAAAGACAGTCGTATTCAGATATATAAGGTAAGACCAAAGCGGCTCTTGCCCAAGAACTAGGTACATATAAGCTGATACCATCCACCTGTGTTTCCAAATGAATCCCGAAATATCAGAGCATATAGGCTGAATAAGCCTACAGAAACCTCTGCCCTTTAATATGCATACTGCCATGTCCCCTGCCCACCCGATTTCCGCCGAGCGGACTCCAATTTTTCATTACCACTGAGAAGGTGAATCGTCCGACCCTGATCCTAGCTAGTCCATCGCCATTGTCATTCCCATTCACCGGCTAGACGCCTGCCACTTGTTCGTCTTCTCCGCCTATATGACGCCGACTGATTGTTGAATCCCCCGAGCCATGCCGTGTCACGACCATTTATCCAACATGTCTGACATCGATACCGCGTTTCTAGGACTGGCGCCGGTGCCTCATGTACCTCAGCTTGGCATGGCGGCGGCGGTTCTGGTACCTTACATATCTCAGCTCGTGGTGGTAATGGTGGCGTCGGTTCTGGTATGCCAATTACCTCATCTTGTGGTGATGGTGAGACGGGTTCCTGCGCTGGGTAGTCGGGCATTCGCCCTAAGCAAGGTATCGACATCCTGCCAAAGCTATTTGCTCGGAACGACTGAGAAGGGAATAGCGGCTTTGCCGCGCCAGGCACAAGAAAACTTTCCAACAGAACCGGGCAACCGAATTTTGACGTCGTCCTCTTGGAGGCCAGAGATTCCTGAAGCTGTGGCGTCCTGCTCCCCGCCCGTCTGGGATTGCAGTAGTAGGCGGATATCAGCCATGATAAATGCTTCGTTGGCTGTCGAGGAACTCAGCTCTTAGGTGTCCGAGGCTATTTTGTCGATATTACCCTCTTCCTCTCCCTCCTACTCGGTATATGGACGAGGCGACCCCGTAGCCTCAGAAGTTGATACACCGGACTGAGCGAATATGCTATCGATCGGACTATAAATATCATATAGAAGCCATATTCTCAGGTCACTAATAAGTCGCTCAGGAGGCTGCATAAATCGGGTGCCCCACCCGCAGAGCAGGCGGGATACTATAATGTGTAGGAGCCTCGCAAGGCTGGGCAAACGTGTTGTTCACGGCCAACGGACTGAGAAGAAAGGTAGTGTACTCGTGAGGGATATTACTATGATAGAGATTATCAGGAGGCGGAACGTCGTCGTGGCGATAACGGCGATTAGGCTTCAAGCGAGGCGCGAGCCCACTCACGACCGCCTTGTGGTGAGTGATATCACAAATGAAAAACTGAAACCAAGAAATGCGAGTAACCTTGCTACCCCGCGATGGGTGAGGCACTGGTTGTTTAAGTCATTAACGGACCCTCCGGCGGTATAAACTGTGACAGGGCTGATGGAGTAATTTGATGGCAAGTAGTGAGTAGTTATTCAGGATACCGAAGCAGCCGGGTTCCTATGCACACGTGAGATACGCGTGACCCGTGAGGGTTCGGATCGAATCCAGGTAGTGTCGTTGTTGATACAATGAGGTTGAGAGCTAAATACAGACTCTGGATAAATATGCGCGAGGGAAGTTCCACTTGTGTCAGCTGATGCTTTAAATCTACTACCACCTCTGGGAAGGAAGCACCTGCGATCAACCTAACAAAATAATAGTAATTGCCTGGGGCACATAATAGGTACGTACCCGCCTACAATTACTGCATCCTGCAATGCGAGGCCTGATTTCATAGCCAACACTTTAGAAAAACCATGTTTAAACCTGTATCCGCTGCCGTAACACTTGGTATTTTCATTAGCAAAACCACGTTTTCTATAAACCCACGACCATCCCAACAGAGTAGGGGGGCGGCCATGAATATGGAATAAGCAAGCAAGCAATGCATTCCTAGCCCCTGATGTATATAGCAACCCATCCTGGTGACACCGGACGCCAGTCTGATCCATAAACTCCTCTCCCTGAAGACGCCCATTGCCCCTGTGCGTGACCTTATGTGTGCGTTAAAAAAGTTGCTCTCGCCACTCATGATTTTTCATCCTCCGTTTCGGTAGAAGTCGTAACAAGACGCTATCGCTTGCCATAAATAATGCGTCATTAAATATGCCATTTGAATGGTCACTTCAAGGCTAGACCGCCATCGTCAACATCATCATCATCATCCAGTCATTAACAGGGGAGGTCTCTAATGTTAAACACCTGAGCTGATTTTCGCCTGCCATTGTAGACACCCGTCTCGACTAAGCTCTTCAAAACTTGAACCTTGGCTCATTTTGATAATTGGTTGGTCCATTCTCCCGTCGCTCGGCTACAGAGAAAGCAGGCATTACTGAACGACGCCAAGTCTGACCTTTTCTCCGCATCGCCTCTTTATGAAGGGTTCGCTCACAGTGGTGGGGGAGTCGGAATCGTGGTCCTCTGAGAAGCTTGCGTTAAAAACTTCGGCGAGGGCTTCCCGCCGTCGCTTTCTTGTACTAGACATGGGCGGCGACGTTTCCTCCCCGAAACAATCCATCGGGACTCCCTCGAAGCTACCAACAACATCAGCGCCGAGAGCCTTGCCCAGCCGCTCTTTGAAGCCCAGCACCGGCCAGACTGGGACTTGGCAGTATTCAATTTTGATCTCTCGATTGCTTGTGGGCGCCACATCTGGCTTGTGGAACATGGAAAGCAGAGCCCCAGGGACCGTTCCTGTATAAACCATGAAGGCATCATCCTCTTCTGCTACTGTCAACACGCGCACCTTGACGTCCCGAGGGACAAATCCTGTGCCGGCCCATACGCTCGCATAGACGGACTTCTGGGCCATGGCCAACATAACGGCCACGAAATAGGAATCCTCGTCGGGGTTTTTCGGTAGCAAGTTCTTCGAGCGGAGGACCTGTAACCGATAGACTGGATTATTGAACTGCCCGTTGGGGCCAGCGAGGACGCGGAAGCAGTTCCTGCGGACGTGGTCCAGATGGCTGCGGTTGATATAGGCCAGCAAGGGTGTGTTTTGCGCCATCATCCCTGAGGCAAACGGTGCCGACGATGACTGGCCGGCCGACTGGCTAGCTGTCCATGTTGTGGCGGAATCAAACGAGGTGTTGGGGTCTGCCTGGTTCCACAGAAGTTGACAGCGCGCAACAGAGGGGTAGAACTTCCGGCCAAACCTAAGAGGTAATTCACTTATATATCCAGCTTTCGGGAGGTGTTCAGGATAGAAAGTTGAGAGTATGGACTGCATAGCACGGTTCTTAGCCACCAAGGGCTTCTCCCGCACCAGGAGAGTATCGATATTTCTGCTGGTTGAAACGACAACCTGCGGTGTTCTCAACGTGCGGCGGGGGGTTTGGGAGGACGGGGGTGTTGGCGTCGTAACGGGAGGGCGTATTAGGAAGCGGGTCTCTAGTATCTGAGCGTGGAAATCTGTCCAGCATATTGGAAGCACGTAGAGTGATAGATGACAGTGATCATGAAGGATATCATAGAGAGAACCAATCTCGGGTACGATATGCCTAGGGCGTGGTCTCCGGCGCCCCAGTGGTGACCTCGGCGGGAGCTTATCGTTTTGTATTATCGGCGTTGGTGCATCTGGTACATCTGATGAACCCATCCTGGCGCTGGCTAAGTCTAACCTGAAGCCTGGGTATGAAAGGTGGAAGGTACCTAAGGGTTAGAGGGCCAAGAGGATAGAAGGCCGTGTGTTGCCTAGAGACGTCAGACATGGACCTAACGGTCTAGATGAAGCTCCATGCAACTTACCAAGCAGGCGTTCTTAGAGTTTGAAATAGCCGCCGGTATTTGACTCCTCTCCTATTTTCCCCGCGCGTCGCAACTAGTGCGAGAGAGACGGACAAGGCACTGCGAGGCTTGTAGTCTTGTGATGCAAGTCCTTCAAAGACGCGCCAGAACAAGAGAATAGCTGAAGTACCAGCTGGTTAGCGAACACAGTACTCGTGTTCTCGATTCGTTTTATATTTTCCACCAAAAAAGGAAAGAGTAAGTAGTAAATGCGGCAGACGAAACAAGGGTGAAATGAAGATGTGATGGAGACTGAGACGATCTGATGCAAGCCGGGCGGTAAAATGACGGGGCGTGAGTGGTCGGTGATGTGGGAGGCAATTTAAATCGGGGTAGAAAACATGGGACAGGAAGACGCGACGTGCAGGGCAGGAGGGGGAGGTACGAGTGGCCTCTTTAGGGTTTTATCCTCCATTTGTAGGAATTTGGCGGTGCCACCATAACGCGAGAGCAGGTGACCTTGCTTACTTGTTGCCCATTCGGAACTCCACACTAAATTCTAGGCGAGGTAGGTACATCTGCAAGGGTGCCACGGATGCTTTGCCACATCCAAAAACCAACCAACTGGCCCCACGATCTGCCTTACAGAGGTCGCGCAGCTGGTCTAACACACAATTGCATGCCTGTGGTACAGATGTATGGTGTACTGTAACTAAACGCCTCTGATCTTGGCACATGGGCTGTACATGTTTGGCTTGGGATTTATACGTGCGTAGAGGATGTGGTCTTTCTACAGCAGGCAGCAGGTATGAATTATGTCACTACATTAAGCAAACCGGAGCATTGTGGCCGGGTCATATCCTAGTTATTTATGAACTCATTCGTTTGTTTATTTATTTATTTTGAAACCATCGTTGGTATGATAATAACAGAAAGTGGAATAAATAACATCTTGAAGTCGACGGAATAGATAGCACAGCATACATACATCTTGTTTACTTAGCTTTTGGTGAAGAAGGATCCGAGGCATATACCTTTGACCAACTGGAAGCGTCATTCTGTTACCTAGTAACACTGCCCTCCGAGTCCCGTAATATTTTACCGGGATTTATCCGCCTAAATGTGACGTCTCGCAGCTTGCACTTACAACGTCAGCCTTGGCTCCCTAGACTAATAGAGCCCCTCTACCGAGTACAGGCTACAGCGTACCTACCTAGGTACAGCTAACCTTACCTAGTAAGAAGTATTTAGTAGCCTATCAGTCAAGCACCTAACGACGTACATGTAGTCATCCCGATCCCTTTCCGACCACCAGCAGACTGCCCGTAATCGCTTGTCGGCCTCACGATCGAGTCCTTACTTGAATTTACACACAGGAGTTGAGAAACAGCGGTCGATTTCCCTCGTTACGACGAGCCTTTTACAATGCCGGTACGTATCATACACTCGCCGTCGCGCATCTCTCAACATCCCGGTCCATGCGACAACGACCAACGATTTTTTAGGCTTACAACTCAATGTTCAACGAGGACCCCTCGGTGCCTCGTCTAATAGGCAACGTGCCACTCCTCCCCTTACGGACCAAGACCCGCGGACCCGCCTACGTTTTACCGTCCCCGAACCCACCGATCGCCGCCAACGAGTCGCCCGAGATCGATTCGGAATCCTATGATATTCTAGACGAAGTGCTCGCCTTATTCCGCGCCAACACCTTCTTCCGCAACTTCGAGATTCAAGGTCCCGCCGACCGTCTGCTGATTTACGGCATCCTCTTCGTGAGCGAGTGTCTTAGCAAGATCAGGCCGCAGCACGGCGTGCGAGACGCCACCAAGGAGGTCATGAATGCGGCACTGGATCTGAATTTTGCTATTCCCGGAGATCCGGCTTTCCCCTTGAATCAGGTACGTTTGTTCGAGAGTCCCATGTTTTGAGCTGCGGAGTCCGGCAAACTCGTTCGTTGCCCCGGTAAATGGATAGACAGATGCGCAGAGAGTCTGATGCTAAGCCGTCATGATATGATTACTAGATGTACGAGGCACCTCACGATCGCCAAGAGGCCGAACAACTGAGGCAATACCTATCCCAAGTGCGGCAAGAGCTGGCGACGAGGTTACTGGCGCGGGTATACGAGGATGGCGGAGACGGAAAGCCGAGTAAGTGGTGGTTAAGCTTTACAAAGAGAAAGTTCATGGGCAAGGCGTTGTAATCGAGACGGCAAGTACGATAGAAAGAACCGGGATGGAGACGAAAGAGGGGACAGCGCATAGCGGGATACGCATCAGACAAGGCGAAACCACCGTTGCTGTCATAATTTTTGGTCAGCTCCACGCGATAATTTTCTACTCGACCGCCCGCATCGTTAATCTGATGTGCCTGAGTAGATTACCGACCGACCTCGAGAGGGATCGTGACGTCTACCGGGGTATCATTTTATGCCTATCTATATACGCCTAATGACGCACCATGTAATCCACTGTTGATGCCGATTGCCTGTCGCCGTATATATATATATATATGGAAAGCCAGGGTTGACCGACATTTTTCTCTCATACACATATGTCTCTTCCCTCACTTCCTTTTCAATCTGCTATTATCTAGTGATCAGCTTTCCGCTTTCTCGACCTCAACTTCCCTCTAGCCTCCACTTTCCCTTCAGCTGGTTTGACTCTCCAGGCAGTAAAGATATACCCTTCAGCACCACCCTTTCCAGACATGAATGGGTGTGTCCGGCCGGGCAAGACCTGCCATTTCCGCACACGACTCGTCTGTATGGAGGCGCCCAGAACAAGTGACGGGTTCAGAGGGAAATCCTCGTTGCCTGCCCACTGTTCCTGCTCCTCCACGCTCTTACCCGCCAGTTCCTCGGGCGGGTTCAGGGCCCAGGCAGCGCGACGGGCCAGGCTGTAGCAGTCGGCGAGCTCGGTCAGGGCTTCGATCGATTGGGAGTAGATAGCTATCGGTGCGCCGCCTGCTAGTAAGGGAACTGTATGTCGCATGATGGAGATGGGATCCATGGTGCTCGCTACGACGAGGCCCGAGAAGTCGCCGCTCCGTGTCGTGTCGATAATGTGGCGTATTTTGGCCCAGCGCTTTCGCTTCTTATGGAAAGTGCTTCGCCTGTTTGTTTTCCACGTATGGATTTCCTCAGGGGTTGCTGTGGGAGGTGTCGAGTTATATGTGTCGTCTAGCTCGGGTTCCAAAAGCTGAAGCCATGATAAAGTCATAAGGTGTTTTGCCAGAGGGTGGTTGGCGGCATGCGTTGAGTTCGTAATGTCGAAGTCGTAGTATCGCAGAAGACTGAGGTTAGGTTGGGCATTTGCGTGTATGTGAGTAATCGTGTTAGAATGTGCGTAAGGAACTAGTATGTCGTCACGCCGGTATTTGGCCGCTGCGGGTTGTGAGGGCTTCAACTGTGTCGTCGGTTCGGAGTCGGGTTTAACCTGCGCAGAAGCAGCATCTTGTTGGGCATGTGGTTGAGTAGCATCACCATCATTCTTTGGCAGAGTCTGCTTTCCATTCACGGTTCCTTCTGGCCTGGTGCTATCTGGTTTGACCCGCTCCTCCTTGGTAGACCTGCCAGGTTCCGTCTCTGAGGGGTAAAGAATACCCATGCGCTCGGCCATCGCTGCGACGAGGAGGCCGCCTGTGTCGTCTACCACGATCCAACGACCGGGAGATGAAGCCGGAGTCGGTTCAGAGTCCTCCATCTTTAGATCATTTTCATCTTGCTCAACTTTGACGCTACAACGCGCCTCGCAGGGGTCTGATCCGCCGAAATGAACGTTAGCCCAGCATCCTAGAAGCGCTAGCATTTCTTCCCTCATATCCAGGATCTTCGAAGGATCCTTTTCCTCGAGGGCCCAGTAGTCGAGCATGGGGACATCCAGTGGCAATACGGAAAATCGCCGTATGTACTTCCGCGTCTTCAACAGCTTATATTTTGCAAGAGAGTATTCCGTCTTCTGGTCGATGGCAGTATGCGACAGCATAAGCTTCGCGATAAGGGCTCTACCCGCATCGGTTCCGTCTTTCTTTAAAGCTTCGATCTCTTCTAGCGTCAGTGTCTGGCGCGCCGAGGCGTCAATCTCGGCGCGGTCGGTTGTCGCGACTACCTTGCCCGAGTCCGGATCGACGAGGGAATATTCGACACCGGCTGGAGGCGCGTTTTCTGTGCCGTCGGCGTCCGGTGCTGGTGTGCCATCTCCCGAGGTGGCTGGTGTTGCGCCAGAGGCTAGGACATCAGCATACAGTTCAGCAGCGGGCACAACTCGAAGTCTGTTGAAGTTCTCGTCTGGTTTCCTATCTAGCAATTCGTAGGTAAGGTGGTATGGACGGTGTATGATGAGGTTCGTGGGGAATGATCCATATTTTCCCAGTGATATTGTACTGCAGAAAAGGGCAACGAAGCTTCAGTAAAACGTTCTTTGTAGGTGAAGTATATATATAAAGGCAAGAAAGGGCAAATACCTACGTGTTTGGAGTAACTTGTAATACCCGTAAGTTTCCAGATGGCAGTCTCAGGGCCACCCAGGCGTTGGGCTGCACGAGGAAATGCATATTAACATGTAACGCAGCCCAAGTCCAACGTTGTAGAAACCTGCGTTGAAGCAATCTATATTCTTGGTCCCTGGCGGGATGGAGGAAAAAAATAATCTAGGTTAGGTAGCAAAAACAGCTGCACCCCGCCATCGCCAAATGTTTGTGGGCCTGCTATCAGGTCCCTTTGCCGGGTAGGTATCGCTGTATCAATCACCAAAGAACTACAGGGTGGATGCCCGCTCTTACCTGAGGACCACTCAAGATTTCAGAACTTGCCCCATTAGGAAGTAACAAATCTGCAGCTGTACCTTATTATACCTCAAGTTATTATTATGCCTGGTACAGGTGTATTACGCTGAATTTTCATACATTGAGCCTCTGCTCATGAAGAGACTTCATTAACGTAGTATTCTATCATTAGCTATGCATATCAAATGACCCCTTGGTATCTCAACGTTGCCAGATAGACCACCCAACGCCATCCTTGTAATCAACGTATCCAGGAAGAGAGTAAAGGAAACCAGCAACGACAGTGCTCCTCGATAGAGGAAACAAAGGGAATAATACAGAAATCAACGATTGTCCGCCTGCCTTTCAGGCTAAACGCACTCATGCCCTAAGCTGTTTGTTTCCCGTTGGCCGTGCCGTTACCAGCCGGAAGCTTGCCAAACTGCCATTCGGGCAAGGTAATGCCTGTCTGGTCGTGGATAGTCGACATCAGAGGTGGCAGAAGCTGATAAACATTGCGCAAAGTAGTCGCGCTGTCCTGCCCGCCAGCTCCTGAGCCAGCCTCTGCGCCCGTGTTCCAGACACTGATCTTAGGCTGCATGCCCTGCACAGCGCTGGCATTTGCCTTGGCGAGCTGAATGTAAGTGCCCTTCTCAATCATCATGTACTTCAGCAGGTTATCAGGCCCGCCAAAGGCGGCACCCAGCTTGGTGTATGCATCGGCCATGGCGCTGATACCCTGGGCCTCCTTGAGTTGTCTCTGTAGATGCGCCTCCGCCGCCATGTTGGCTTGTTCGTACTGAGCTTTGGCTTCAGCCTCGATCTCGTATGCCTTTGCGTCGGCGGCTTGCTGCTTGGCCTCTCGGGCGATAGTGGCCTTTACGACATCCGACGCGCGCAGACGCTCGAGCTCGGCGGCAGCACGCTTGATCTCGACATCTTTCTTCAGATCTTCGTCTCGGGACTGGGTTGCGCGAGTGGCCTGGATTCGGGCGATCTCAACGTCACGGTTGAGGACCGTCTTCTGCGTTGCTAGATTCGCCTCTGCCGTGGCACGCTCGACGTCTCTATCCGTCTTTTGGACGGCGGTTTCGGCGTTGATCTTAGCGATCTGTCGTTCCTGCTGCCCCCGTCTGTCGGCCTCGCCTACATTTCCCCGCAGCTGGGCATCAGCAACATCGATACGGGCTTGGTTCGTGGCACCCTCGTGGGCCTTTTGGGAGAGCGATTGGAAGTACGTGGATCCAACGGCATCCTTGAGCTCCTTGACGTTGGCGTTGTAGATTTTAAGGCCAAACTGATCGAGCTCCCCTTGGATGTTGCGGAAGATGCGACGCTTGAATTCCTCCCTCTCCGTGAAGATCTCTTCCATGGTCATGCTGGAGACCAGCACTCGGGTTTCACCTTCGATAATACCCTTCACAATGTTTTCCAGGAAGTGTGATCCGTCCTTCTGCTTCGTCGACTTCTCGGACGAGTCAGCCAGGAGCATGGCGTACTTCATGAGAGCATCGCCTCGATCCTCGTCATTGGCGTGTTCATCGCTGGCGCCAGAAGAGATCCTGGCTGTTTTAGAATTGGCACCCCGCGCATTCACGTCACTTCCCCACGGTCAGTTTAAACTCAGCTCAGGTACCAAGAAGCTGGAGACTTACGGTCCGATGGTGAATACAACCGGAAGAAGAAACTGTAGCTTCTCCTTGGTCATAGCTGGTAGCGGTCAGCTAAGGATACTCGAAACCAGTATATGTTTACACAAGATAGAGGTACTAACCTTGCAGATTCATAGCGTAGTCGTGAGGTTGGACCGAGAAACGAGTGCATCTCTGGAGCGGCCAAACCCAAGCAGCCTTCGTGATAAGCACATTCTTCACGTTCATGCCAGTGATGGCAAGGTACTATTAGAGCCAGAAGTCAGTACCCGGGGAGCGTCGACGAAGGGAGTAGTCGAAGTCTCGAGGGTCTTACCTCATCGGGGGCGGCAATCTTGTAGGACATCTTAACGGTTTGATGGGAAGGAGGGAGGCGATAAGTAGTAACAATGTTTTCAATGGCGCCGAGGCAATGCCTTTTCTATATCGCGAAAGACCAAAATGAGTTGGGCAAATGGTGAAGCCACAAAGAATGACTTCAACCGTAGATATAATCCTGAATTGATCAAACCCTTGATTCTGTTTGGGAAGAGCTAGGTATTGGCCGGACTTGAGTGTTTGAGAGAAATAGCTCCTATTTATAATATGTATGGTCAACGTATAATCCAGCATGCGAGGAGCTAAAGCGACAAATAAGGTTCTCTTTTAACAGTAAAGGAGGCTGTGTGCCGATCAGCCGCCAGCCGCAAAGTAAAATATCAGACTGCAATGCCTCGCTCGAGGCCGAACTAACAAGTAATACGGTACCAGGAGGCATTAACCAAAGTAAGGTAGCTAGGGCGTCCTTTTCCGAACTGCCTAACCGCAATTGCCTACCTATGTTAAGGTGGATAGCCAGATAATGGGTGAGCCTGATATAGCGCAGAAACGAGTTCTAGGAAGGGCGAGCCGCAACAGCGGTAAGAAGGGATATACTTCCTCCGACGACAAGAGATGTAGCACTCGCTTTCTTCCCAAATCGGACACCGATAGCTGTAGCTTCAAGCTTTCTTTCAGCACTTGTAGCACTTTGGTGCTGCACGGCAGGTTTCACTTCCCTCTTGCATGTACGCGTGTACGCCTGTAAGTCCGGATATATGTTTCAAAATGCTGCCCGCGTCCTTATTGCTTCTCTCCCCCCTCGCTGGCATATCATTTTCGCACTGCCATTCATCGAATGATAAACTTTCCATAACGCGATACTCTTCACAGGATGTACCCAAGGTTAGGTGCACCCAGAATCCAGATAGATACAACGACAGGTACTTATTATATGTACATATATAAGGTACTTGCTTAGATCGGTAACGCGCCTTGTTAAAAGGTGGGGAACCGGCCTGGGGCTATCTGCGAGGCATATTTAGTGACCCGATGGCGTTACGACAATAAGCCACGCTGCCAAGGGTCTAGGATGGGCCGGTATGGTCACCAGACCGTTGAAAGTTCAACAGGACTGTACAGATGTAATCGTAGGTCCTTATTTATTTATCTTTTCCATTGATCATTTCTAGACGGCGAACCTTGGGAGGAAAGTACTTCGTTTAGCGACGGACCGCTCCTAAGTTATTGTTCAACCATGAAACTGTTCCTGTTTAACATCGAAGCCACAAATCTGATGTAGAATCGCTGGCGCTGAAGGCAAGGTAGGCCGATCACGAAAAGTGCAAGAAAATCACATGATATCTATGCAAGACCTCCAAGCAAGAAAACGCGTTAGTAAATACTACCCAGCACCGGGTTGATCGGGTACCAATGCATGATCCTACTCATTTCAAGTCCTGAATAACTTGGCAAGCTTGAGCCCTGGAGTATTAACTTGCCACTATTCATATTTGTTTCCATGCACTTTTGCTGATGACTCGAGTTGGCAAGTCAACAACATACCTGCCTAAGTACAGATCTGTAAACTAGGTTGATAGTTAAAGTGCCAGGGTGGCTGTGAAAAGTCACTTGCCTCTATTTTCTCCACAGAAGCTTCAAGTAGGGGACCATCTAAGCCCTTTAAGGCAGTCTTCCAGAACTAAGAACTATTTTGCCTGTCAGGCTACAGTTGTATATCAGCCCCGAATCAGCTCCCCACTCACGGCCACCCGCACTGTTACTGTTGTTTTGTCCCCCACACGGTAACACAGTAAACCTCGCGCTCTGGCTCTTGATTTCTTCCCATTTCCTCCCATCATATGTAGGTGCGGAGGCGGAGTTCCTTCCTGCACACTATGTAGACACCAAGGAAAAGAACACGTGCAGGAAAGTGCTAGCACCCCAATATATTTAGTGCCCCAGTATAATATGTAACATGTGCCCGAGGAATGCATTGCATGCATGCAGCACAACTTCCAGTGGGATCCGCTCAAGACGACGACCCGTCGGATCTAACTTACCTATCCGTCTCTTAACCTCAAACCACATCAACTCACAAGTTGTAACTAGTAACTTATAAAACTGGTATCTTACCTAGCCACCTCGGTCACTTCTTCCAGCTTAGCCGTAGCAAAACTATTACACCTGCAATTTCCAGTTGAAATGGACGCCAAGAACGTTGCCGAGGAATCACCCCCTCCATACACCATTTATGCAAGTGATGCGAAGCCGACTCATGAGAGTAGTATCGATAGCAACAGCGGGTACTCAGAGTCGGCAACTTCTCATCTGCAGCATCATCTCGCCTCTCTACCAACACGCATGCGCCGCACCCAACAGGTCCACTCACTGCGACAATCTCTCGATGACGCATCTCTCTTAGACTTTTTGGTGCCTGAGATCGAGAATTTCTTAGCGCACATAGGCAACCTTGCCACGACGCCTAAACTCGCACACCTGACGCTCGTTCCCGAGTACGCAATCCCTTCCAATGCCGTGCTCAGCAGTATGGAAGAGCTGCGTAGGCGGGGGGAACTGTGCCAGGTAGTCCGGGTGAGCGTGTATCCAAGCCATAGTAACATGGGATGCAAAGTAAAAAGCAGTGGTGACAAAAAGAAACCAGAAGCCGATGAGGACGGTGAAGGGCAGACGTGGACCACGGGTCAAGAGTTCAGCGACTGGGGACGATTTGGCGAGTCCAGCTCCTCGGCCGACGACTCATCATCCCAAGCGCAGGGCATGCTGTGGTGGAAAGACGAAGACATGGCGCATCGACTCGCCAGGCACCTACAGCCGGAAACGCAAAAGGAGCCACCCGTCCTCGACACGCCGGTACAGATGATCGTCGAAGAGCGGCTGCCTTCGCAGAAGGAAAAGAAAGGCTGGTTCTGGGGGCGTAAGGGGAGTAATAGTAGTGCCCCTGCCTTTGCGACTAAGGCTGTCGAGAAAGATGTACGTGCCGTTTTGCCTGAGAGGAGTGGTGATGCAGCGGACAGCAATGGTCGGAGAGATTCGAACCAGAAGCAGAAACAGAAACAACAAACCGGCGCCATGATGACGGTTACAGCTGAGGAAGTCGCCTTCCGAACCGAGAATGACTTCGGTATAATGGAGAGTAGGCGTGGATGGGCTGTGGTGGTTGTAGTACATGTCAGGACGTAGGATCCTCTTTTTTTTTTTTTTTTTTTTTTTTTTT